>Ga0209608_1000085_pt1 | contig 97363 bp, 91 predicted proteins | sample AD_UKC130_MetaG_FD_184428 | JGI IMG/M metagenome (GOLD analysis project Ga0209608, IMG submission 184428) | Active sludge microbial communities of municipal wastewater-treating anaerobic digesters from Canada - AD_UKC130_MetaG (SPAdes) (version 2) | ecosystem: Engineered > Bioreactor > Anaerobic...
GTATTTGCGTTGTCCACTTTTTAAGTATAGAATACTTTGTGTACAGAAATAAGTTACAGTGGCATAAGGTAGGATATGTTGGGATATTTTTCGATGCGTGGAAAGTAGAGTATGGATGGTGACTAAGATATGGTTTATTCTCCAGATGATCATGATACATTAGAGAACGCTCTCGATTCTGATGAGGTTGCACAAGGTGAGGAACAAGTTATTGAAGACAGTTCTCCAGTCTCGAAAGAGGATTCTCCCTCCCCAAACTCTGGCGAAAAAGTCACAATGTTTGTCGACGAAGATGAAGATAGCGCCTCAATAAGGAAGCACGTCTTTGAGCTAGCAATACCTGCGCTAGTAGAGCAGATTCTCTTGACCCTCATATCGATGGTGGACATGATCATGGTTGGTAGGTTAGGGCCCTGGGCAATCACTTCAGTAGGACTTTCGAACCAGCCCATGATGCTAGCCATGGCAGTTTTTATAGCCATTAACGTAGGCGCGACGGCTTTGGTAGCTCGTTTCGTAGGGGCAGGAGATGCTAAAGAAGCATCTAACGTAGCCCGACAATCCCTTATGATAGCCGTCTCGATGGGTGTAGTCCTAATGATACTAGGACTTATATTCGCACCCAATATTTTGCTATTCATGGGTGCAGAACATGATGTTATAGGCCCAGGTACGCAGTACTTGAGGATTGTATGTTTGAGCATACCGATGTGGGCAGTTAGTATAAGCCTAACTGCTGCTCTAAGAGGCGCTGGGGATACAAGAACCCCCATGGTTGTCAACATAACTGCCAACTTGGTGAATATACTTTTTAACTACCTTCTTATTTTTGGGAATCTTGGTTTTCCAAGAATGGAAGTAGCCGGTGCTGCGGCTGCAACATCTTTATCTCGGTTAGTTGCGTGTATCCTAATGCTGAGTAGAGTGTTCAAAGGAGATAAAATCATCAAGATAACCATTCATGATTCTTTTGCTTTTGACTCTGAGATTATAAAGCGAATACTCAATATAGGTGTCCCTGCCGCACTTGAACAACTTGTTCTTCGTACAGGGCAGATGGCGTTTGCCAAGATAGTATCGAGCTTTGGTACTGTTACTTACGCCGCTCACCAGGTTGCGTTGAATATAGAAGGATTATCTTTTGCCCCAGGAACTGCTTTCCAGATAGCATCCACCACACTAGTGGGTCAGAGTTTAGGAGCCAAGAACCCTGATAAAGCTGAAAGGATCGGTTGGGAAACTGCTAAGGTTGGCGCGTTAGTCGGCGTTTTCGTAGGCGTGATCTATTTCTTTTTCGGAGGTTACATAGCATATCTGTATACTGATGACCTTACTGTTATTCACCTTGCTGAAACTGCATTGAAGCTAATAGCTATCTCGCAACCTTTTATGATTTCGCAATTTACTTTCACAGGAGCCCTGCGAGGCGCAGGCGACGTTAAGTGGACGCTCATAATAACTATGGCTGGTTTTTGGGGCATCCGGGTGCTGACCGCTTACATCCTAGCTATTAGACTAAATCTAGGGTTAATGGGTGCTTGGATTGGTATGGCGTTAGACATGATCGTAAGATGTATTCTGGCGGCAATGCGATTCAGAACTGGGCATTGGAAATACATACGAGTTTGATCTGAATAGATAAAAGAGACTATGAGTTACATTGACTTAAGAGTCAATAAAACCAGCTCGGGCTTGTTAAAGAGCCGTAACTGAAACGGCCCACTGTTACCTAAGCCCCTGCTTACGACCATTGCAGTTTCATCGTATCTGTAGATACCTTCAGTGTATTTGGGTAGGAATCCTTGCCCTGGAGAAACAAGCCCTCCTACTCTAGGTATCTTAATCATGCCGCCATGGGCGTGGCCAGAGAGAACTAGATCGATATCATAACTTGCGTAAATTTCTAGTAGATGTGGACGGTGAGCTAAAAGAATACTGAAAGTATTCGGTCCGATTCTTTCGGCGATTTGCGACAATGATCGCTGGCACCCTTTTCTCTGTTCTTGACTATCAGGGCTGAAGGTGAGCGGATCGTCTAGACCCGCTACTGCAATCTTAGAGTTTCCTTTTTCAATAATCTGCACCTGGTTTCTCAAAAGGGTTACGCCGTACTTGGAAAGAAGATCCTCAAAAGCACCGAAATTATCTACGCTTATCTCGTGATTGCCAGTAACGTAGAAAATAGGAGATTGGTTCTTGATAGATTTGAGCAATTTTTCAGCTGCTTCGCAAGTGAAAGACCTGCGATCTATCAGGTCTCCAGCAATGGCGATCATGTCGGGCTTGAAGTCTTCTATTGCCGATGCAATGTCAGATTGTTCTTGCCCAAATATGCTTCCGTGCAGATCGGAAATGAGGGCGATACGCAACCCGTCAAAATCTTTCGGGAGGGTCTTCAATGGCACTTGATAATATGTGACTTCCAGGGTATTGTTCTCCACATATAAGAACCAGGCAACCAAACCCAGCGCCAATATAGCTGCTACCCAAAATACAGGGTTAGCGAGTATTGGCATGCGAACTGCACCTCCTCAGTTTCATATGTAACCATTGTACTGGTTTTAATACGCCAAGTCACTTGTGAAAGTATGAACCTTAAATGGTTATCGATTGTGTCTATTGTCACTGGATGGTATTATGTTATATGGCTGCTCATCAATAATGATGAAGCAAGCCATGTGGGCTTGGATCCTACATAATGAAATTGGAGGTTGGTAAAAATGACAATCGAAGAAAGATTAAGCGAACTCGGCCTATCGCTGCCAGAAGTACCCGCTCCTGTGGCGGCGTATGTTCCAGCGGTTCGTGTAGGAAATTGGGTTTATGTATCGGGGCAGACACCTTTTAGGGATGGCGAGCTCCGCGTAAAGGGGAAAGTTGGCGGCGAAGTTACTTTGGAGGAAGCTTACGAAGAGGCAAAGCAGTGCGCTCTCAATATTATGGCTGTTGTAAAAAGTGTTGCTGGATCCCTAGATAACGTTGAGCGCATAGTCAAAGTAGTAGGTTTTGTTGCTGTGACGCCTGATTTCACTGATGCTCCAAAAGTAGTTAACGGAGCTTCTGAACTTTTCGTCCAGGTGTTCGGAGATAAGGGAAAACATGCAAGATCTGCTGTAGGAGTGTGCGCGCTTCCTCTTGACTGTTGTGTTGAGGTTGAAGCTGTAGTTCTTCTAAAGGAGTAGGACGAGAAGTGGGGCATCTCCAGAGTGTGCGGAGCACAAGGCAAGAGGAGGGATGAGTCTGAGCATTGATTATAGCGAGTCGTACTATAAGGCTCTCAAGGTTTTGAGTGAGTCTTCTATGCCCATAGGAGCGTGGAACCTTAGTCGATTAATGCTTGAAGAAGGAATAACTGTTTCGGAAGCTACAGCAGGTAGGATTCTGAGAGAACTTGAAGACAAAGGGTATGTACGCGCCGAAGGCAGAGTAGGAAGGGTAATTACTTCTTCAGGCAAAGAGATTCTAGAAGAATGGAGGAAGGCTGAGGCGCAAAACAGAACTCATACTGCTTTTCTAGAAAGCCTGAAGATTACGGATAAACAGGAATTGATTGACGTATTGGTTGCGAGGAGGGCCATCGAAACTGAGACGGCGTATCTGGCTGCTCAGAATGCAACTGCCCAAGATGTGCAGAAAATCCAACGCATAATTGAGGAGCATGAGCAGCTGCTGGCATCTGGCAACTCAGGAGTTGAAAAGGACGTAGAGTTTCATCGAGCGTTGGCTGCTGCTGGAAAGAACAAGGTGCTCTTAAGCGCCCTTGAGGTGATCTACCACGATCCCGAGGTTGGCCGTGCGTTGGAGCACATCAGGTCGAAAATGGGATCGCGGATGGTAGAGGATCACAAGCGCATAGTTGAGAAGGTGGCCGCAAAGGATAGGCAGGGCGCAAGAGAAGCTATGGCTTTTCACATAGATAGCGTTATAAAAGACGTGAATACATACTGGGCAGAAATGGTCGGCCCTCAAGGAGGAATCGAAAATGTCAGCGAGAGATCGGATTCTTGATGGATGCGACCTTGAGACGTTTATTGTTTGCGATGACGTTGAAGAAGGAAAAAGTCTGGGGTTAAGGCTTATGGCGGAACTGGGATTCGATGACGCAGACGTGGTGTTCTGCGAGATGGGGGGACCAGGTGTAAGGATAAGGTTGCGAGGTTACGTCTATAGACCGGCTGCGGAATACAGATGGTACGATCAGGAGGCAGATTCTATTGAATGAACCGAAGAAAGTGTTGTTGGCTCCCCTTGACCCTGTTCACGACGTGGGCCTCAAATTAATTAGAAAGAAACTGATGGATAGAGGACACGAAGCCGTGCTGTTGCCCCCTGACCTGACTCCAGAGGAAATTGTATCCCGCGCTCTTGAAGAGAAACCTGATTTCATCATGGTAAGTCGGGCTCTTAGCTACGGTACTTCAGAACTTCTGGCGAAATTTGTAGACTTATGCGATGCTGCTGGACTTAGGCCTAGAACCAAACTTGTGGTGGGTGGATTGAGCATGCGCCCTGAAATGGCTCAAGAATTGGGATTTGACGCAGGGTTTGGGCCCGATGCTCCTGCAGAAGCAGCTGTGGATTACGTAGAAGGAAAAGAAATTGTATCCATAGTCGGCACTAGACCAAGATCCAAAGTAGATTTGACCCAGGGTTATACTTACGAGTTTTCAGATAAAGAAATTGGAGATCTGTGCATTCAAGCGGCAAAGCAGCTGTTAGATTGGGCAGAAGAAAGAACCAGTCCAGGTATACGGAGAGCCCAATTAAGATTAGAGATGGAAGAGGCCAGATCTAAAGGGAGAAGCGAGGATGTAGACAACCTTCGAGCTGAGTATGCCAAGATTTGTTCGGGAGAGGTCAAACAGTGGTACCAAACAGGGGAGCCTGTTTCTCACACCCGCCCCCTAACCCGGAAGGAATTGAAAGAAATTGAATTGCTGAGCGAGAAGAAAGATCATATGCAATTCCCTGTATCCCAGGATATTCTCAATGATTACAACGTGTTCATTCAGTACGGAACAGGATGTCCCGAAATGGATGCTTACCACAGTATTGTGTCTATCGCGTGGGGTGCTAGGGGAGTGGTCCACTTCGACCCTTCCTGGGGTGCAAGAACTGAAGGTTTACTGGAGCAGGCCTGGAGTCACGAGCATGATGGTACAGTAATTACTTTGGACAACTTGAACCTTATAAAAAAGGCATTGCTTCCGGGAACATTGTGGCAAGTGCGCGCACATAGGGGGTTGAACACCCCGGAGACCGTTGTTTTGGCTCATTTGGCCGGTGCAGATCTTACCAAGATAAACATGGTTTATGGAAGTTTAGGTGCAGGAACTGATCCAGAGAGATTGGTAGTAGACGGGGTAGAATCTATGAAACTTGCGGCTAGATACAACCTACCATACGATGTTGTAACAAATGAAGAGTTGTGTGGCGTTCCTGCTGCAAAAGCTTTCGCTGGGATGTTAGTAGTTGCTACCGCAGGTGTTCTTTTAGGAGGGAGACCCTTCCTTCAGCCACTTTTTGCTCATTCGCCTGAAGCTATAATCGCGGGAACAATGGATGACAACTTTATAGATTTTAATGTGGCTAAGATGAAGGTTCTTTCTTCCATCATAGATGCACCTATATGGCCAGGGGCTCCTGTGGGATTCTTGACCCAGTCCCAAGATAGGTGTCAGTCTTCAGTGATGACGGCTCTTCATGCTGCTCTTGCTTTAGACTCAGGGGCTATCGCAGTTACTATTGCGTCGTCTGACGAAGCTTACGCCGGTGGACCAATAACTGTGCCTGCGCGGATAGATACCCTAAAAGCCACCGCTGCTGCACTGAGGTTTTTCGGTAAGGGCGGCATATCTCCGACAGCAGAAGTTGACAAAATGGCGTGTGATCTTAGGAATGACATTCTAGACGTCCTTAACAAATTAGTTGCCCGTGGAGATTTTGTAGCATCTCTTTACGAAGGCATATTGGGTGATAGAGAAGACGGAGCCTATCCAGGAAGAGCAGGTAGAGGAACTGTTACCCTGAAAAAGGTGTAATACGTAGAATTGATGGAGGAACTATATGAGGGTTGTTATTGGAGTTGCAGGGACTGCTAAAAACACCGGCAAAACTACAACTCTTCTTGCAATTACTAAGTTTTTTCATAGTAAAGGAAAAAATATATTTCTGACCAGCATAGGATATGATGGCGAAGATTTTGATAACATTACCGGGCTTCCAAAACCTAGGATATTTGTTCCCGCAGGAGCCATGGCGGCCAGCGCTTTATCTTTGCTGGAGTCGTCGGATGCTGAATTTAAGGATTTGAAGTATACGGGTGTAAATTGCGCTTTGGGTCCTGTTTTTGTGGGAATAGCAGGTACCAGTGGCAAGGTCGTCTTGGCGGGTCCTACAAATGCGGCGGATCTGGTTTCAGTTATTGATTTTTCACCTGAAAATAGTGCTGTCCTGCTAGACGGTGCTTTTTCCAGACTGTCCCCTATGGTAGCAGCTGATTCGCTGGTTTTAGCTACAGGGGCTGCTAGAAATGAGGATCCTAGGAAAGTGGCACGGGAAATAAATGCTATTTACCGAGTTATGTCTTTGCCTGAAGTGCCCCACCAAAATTGTGGCGACCAGGCGGTTGCCATGGGCGAAGAAGTGCTAAGAATTTCAGGTGGGCTGTTCCTTCCTGGACAGGGCCGCAAGATGTTGAGAGATTTGGACTTAAGTAGAACCTACAAGGTCTTGCACGTTGAAGGGATTGTGAATCCATCGGTATTCCTTGAAGTTCTAGACGCTTTGGGTGTTTCCAAGCATACCCTGAGCGAGAGTCGTAGCCCAGTATTATTCGTTTTCGATCATCCTATCATGCTGTTGCTGTCTGGAAATGTTATATTATGGGAAAGGGTTCTGGATCAGATTTCGAGGATGGGCTTTGGTGTTTGCGTAAGAAAGTCTATCAATTTCTTAGGGGTAACAATTAATCCTTATACCCTTTCCCAGTTGGAAAACGGCAAGTACGAGGCCGGTCAGGTAGAACCGAGAGAGTTTCTAGATGAAGTTAGGAAGCATACCCAAGCGCCCTGTACCGATATCGTCCTTGAAGGACCCCATATTCTATATTCCTGGTTGGAAACGTTGATGTGAGGATTTGAAAAGGATCAGTTGCTATGGATACAAAAGAGAAACCTATACGGCTTTCGAAGTTTTTGGCTCAAGCGGGAATATGTTCTCGCCGTCGTGCCGACGAACTTATCCAAGAGGGAAGTGTAGTTGTAAATGGCCAGGTGGCCGTTTTGGGCCAAAAAATTGTTCCCGGCAAGGATGAAGTTTGCGTCGAGGGGCAGCAGGTTTCTGGTGCAGAGCCTAAGGTTTATATAATGCTAAACAAACCTCCAGGGTATCTAAGCAGTTGTTCAGATCCCTTTGGAAGGCCAACCGTGTTATATCTAATCCCCCAGGTGAAACAAAGGGTTTATCCCGTTGGTCGCTTGGATTTGGATTCAGAAGGATTGCTTCTTCTCACTAATGACGGTACATTAGCTTATTTTCTCACACATCCCAAATACCAGGTGGTTAAGGAATATGTGGTTGATATAGAAGGTGAGACGTGCCATGACGACATAAATCGTTTATTATCAGGTATAGTCATTGACGGTGTGAAAGTGTATCCTGATTATGCAAGGTTCTTAAGGAGTCCAGACAATATAAAGCGCATTGTAATAGGTGTGCACGAGGGGCAGAAGCATCTGGTTAAACAGTTGTGTTTTGCTTTGGGTTATGATGTTAAGCGGCTTTTAAGAACTAAGATGGGCCCACTTAGTCTTTCTGGATTAGACAGCGGAAAATGGCGTTATTTAGATCCTAAAGAAGTGAATGCTTTGTACAAAACGGCGCTAGCAGGACAGGAAGGGGAGCACAATGGCGGAAAACCAAAAAATCAAATTTCAGACAGTTGATGACGTTAAGAAATTTGCACCAGATAAGAACAGGCTCTTTTCTGCGACCCATGAAGAGATTATCTCAGGAGCGACGGCTGACGTATACTTTGTTCGTACCAATGAGATACTGAACAAAGAAGGCAAGGCGGATACGTGTGTGACAGTGGAGATATTCCCAAGTCGGCCAGGCATACTAGCAGGTATGGTTGAATGTTTATATCTTCTGGATGGGCTTTCGCTAGAAGTTTGGGGGCTTGAAGAAGGGGAAAGCTTCGAAGCAAAGGAACCGGTCATGCGAATCAAAGGCCCGTACTCAGTTTTTGGGGCTTACGAGACTGCTCTTTTGGGCATTTTGGCAAGTTCTTCTGCGTGGGCTACAAGGGCTAGAGAATGTAGAGAAGCAGCCATGGATAAGCCATTCTTTTGTTTTGGTGCCAGACACACCCATCCCGCGGTAGCGCCAGTCATGGAACGGGCAGCAGTTATCGGCGGAGCCAACGGCGCTGCATGTATTTTAGGAGCCAAGTTTTTGGATTTGGATCCTGCAGGTACTATACCCCATTCCCTTGTACTCATCTTGGGAGATACCGTAAAGGCAGCCGTAGCCTACAATACTCATATGCCCAAAGATGCACCTAGGACAATTCTTGTGGATACTTTTAAAGACGAATGCGAAGAAGCGCTTAGGGTAGCAGAAGTTCTAGGGCTAGATATGGGTGCCATCAGATTGGATACTCCTTCTGAGCGTGGTGGGGTTACTGACGACCTGGTAAAAGAGGCAAGGGCTCGTCTGGACTTGGCAGGTTTCAACCATGTACAGATCTTCGTTTCGGGAGGTTTAAATCCTGAACGGATATCACAATTATCTGCTGTAGGCGCTGACTCTTTTGGCGTTGGGAGTTATATATCATCAGCTAGGCCTATAGATATGACTATGGATATAAAGGAAATAGAGGGCAAGCCTATAGCAAAACGTGGACGTATTCCAGGCGTCATACATAACCCTAAGCTAAAACGGTTTCTTTAGAGTAAGTCCCATTCTAAAGAACATGTATGGGATCAACTGATTTGAATCTCACCTTGTTGCCTGGTTTTAGCTGTGCAGCTAAGGGCAGATCATGACTTATTACAGTTGCTGCTCTTTTATACCCACCTGTGGTCTGGCTGTCGGCAAGGAGCATCATAGGCTGTCCGTCAGAGGATACTTGTATAGTTCCAGGGACGACAGGAGCCGAGATTATGTCTGCTTTTCCTTCTGACAGCTTAGGCCCTTCCAACCGTATACCCATCCTGTCCGATTCTGTCCTCACTTGGTAGATGTTTGTTAGCAACGTTGCGAGCATGGAATCCGTGCTTTCTGGACCTGTAATAATTCGCAAAGGGACAGCTGGCGCTTTAAGCATACGAAAATCGATCCGAGATGTTTTTACACGGGTAGATTTTGCTTTCTCCAGGATAGATCCGTGAGTTGGTAGGGGACCTACTTTGATCGTATCTTTGTGTTTTAGCGGTCTGCCGAAATAACCGCCAAAGCCTGCTCTTAAGTAGGTGGATTTGGAATTAAGCACATGGGGAACCTCAATACCTCCTGATACTCCGAGATACGCTCGTAATCCCAAAGTAGTTTGTCCTATCTCAATAGTTTGTCCTTCCCTAAGTAAAAGAGCAGCATCTGCAGGAGCTGGTCGCCCATCTATCTTAATGGAGCAAGGAGCCCCGGTCACGGCTACAGTGAGGTCCGTTTCAGCTACGAGAGTGGGTCCCTTTACAGTGAGTTCCAGAGCAGCTGCGTCTGGGTTGTTGCCACACAAAACATTGGCCAGCGTGAAAGACCGCATGTCTGCTGCTCCTGACACGGGTACACCGAACTTTCTGTACCCAAAGCGTCCTTGATCCACCACTAACGTTAAAAGGCCTGGGTCTGAAACAGTTAGACCGTTTACTCCTAAACCTATTTTGGGCAAGTGGTTTATTTCTTTACGTTGCCAAACTTGCTGCTCAGGCAAGCGATGTACAGGAACAAACTTGACGTAATCGCCCGGTTCAAGCAGCGAAGGCGGGTCCATCTCGGGAGAAAACAGTTCATAGTTGGTGCGCCCGATTATTCTCCAACCACCGGGCGTATCCCAGGGATAGATGCCTGTTTGATTACTGGCGATGCCAATAGAGCCTTTTGGCACTTTTTCTCGTGGCTGATCTAATCTAGGCAGTGAGATGGTTTCGTCCAGTCCGCCAAGATAAGGGAATCCGGGAGTAAAGCCTATCATGTACACCCTGTATAGTCGCGAAGAATGCCTGTTTATTATTTCCTCCTCGGAAATGCCCAGATATTGAGATGCCCATTGAAGATCTGGGCCGTAATCCCCTCCGTAGCAAACTGGTATTTCTACCACAGTCGGCTTGCGAAAAGACAACATATGTGTCTGAGACTGGAGAGAAGATATTAGTTTCCGAATGTATGAAGGCGAAATAACATTGGAGTCAAAGTGTACTGCTAAAGACGTATAAGAAGGTTGAATTTCTGAAACGCCTGGGAGACAAAGACTCTCCAATGCATCGCATAGATTAAGAACCATGTTGTTTATATCTTCAGAAATTCTATCGCCTAGTTTTACGCATAAGGCGGTATCACCGAGCAAACTAAATTCGTAATTTTGGTTTTCCATAACTCACTATTACCTCCCACTTATTTTCCAAAGGGGAACTACTTGGCAGTTCATGTCTAATAGGCGGTCCCTTACTGTTTTGGCTATCAGGGGGGCTCCTGGGGTATCGCCATGAATGCATATAGTATCTATCTTTAGGGACACTTTTTCACCAGAAGGTGTAAGCACTGTTTGTTCTTTGACCATTTGAACCGCTCGTTGAGCTATTTGATCAGGGTCATGTATAACTGCTCCAAACGAGGTTCTTGGTGCTAATGTACCGTCAGGATTATATGCCCTGTCTGCAAACCCCTCGCTTGCCTTGGGTATCCCAATCTTATCGGCAGCGTCTAGCATCAGAGACCCTGCTAGACCGACTAATATCAAATCCTGCCCGCCTTTTTGCACCGCGTGGGCTACTGCCATTGCAGTAGCCCAATCTACAGCAGCTCTATTATAGAGCGCTCCGTGAGGTTTAACGTGGGTGACCTTTACTTTTCTCCAGTTCGCAAAGGCTTCTAGAGCTCCTATTTGGTAAAGTACGTACGATTCAATTTCCTTAGGTGACATATCCATGTTCCTACGCCCGAACCCCTGAATGTCGGGTAAACCAGGGTGAGCGCCTATAGAAACTGATTTTTCTATGCATTTTTCAATAGTGTGGTCCATTATGAGAGGATCCCCAGCGTGTAACCCGCATGCGATGTTAGCAGAAGTGACATATTGAAGAACCTCTTCGTCGTCACCTAGACTCCATATTCCAAAGCCCTCGCCTACATCGCTGTTTATATCTATGAGTTTCATACAGATGAACCCCCTTTGATCAAAAAGGACATTTTGTTTCTGTTAGCGTAATTATATCCCAACTGGACTGTTAATTCAGATTTCATCATGCTAAACTAGGGGTGTTTTACAGGGAACCCCTATGAAGAACCGATTTTAGTATTCAGCATAAGTCAGAAAATATTGATATAATCATGAATCGGAAGGTGTTCAGTTAAATGGCATGGGATCAGGTACGTAGAGAGGATCCACAGCAGTGCAGAAAATTGAACATAGCCATAGATGGCCCTGCAGGAGCCGGCAAGAGCACGGTAGCAAGAAGGGTGGCTAATTGTCTCGGTTATACCTACGTTGATACAGGTGCAATGTATCGTGCGTTGGCAGTATTGGCCATAGACCGTGGAATTCCTTTGGACGATTTCACGTCTCTGGGGGAGTTGGCATCTGAGGTTGAGATCTATGGATTTGACGATGATGGCGTGTTTCGAGTGTGGATCGACGGGGAAGAAATCACACACAGACTTAGAGAACCTGAAACGGACAGGGCAGTTGGAATACTTTCTATGGCCACGCCGGTTAGAAAAGTCCTTGTTTCTCTGCAGAGACAGATTGCTGAGCGAGGCGGAGTAGTCATGGAGGGTAGAGATATTACTAGCGTGGTGATGCCAGATGCAGAGGTTAAGGTGTTTCTAACAGCGGATGTCCATGAAAGGGCCAGGCGCAGGTGGCGGGATCTGATTGCGAAAGGCGCTGACGTTCCCTTCGAAAAAGTTTTGAAGGACCTGGTAGAACGAGATGCGAAAGACCTAGAAAGAGAATGGGGCAAACTTGTAAAGGTGGAAGATGCTGTTTTGATCGACAGCACCAATATGAGCATCGAAGAAGTGTGTGATCACATAATCGAGCTATGTGAGGAGAAGCAAAAGTGTTCTACATGATTGTGAGATGGGTAGTTAACGTCGTTTTGAAGGTGCTGTTTGACATAGAAAGTCAGGGCTTCGAAAACTTTCCCCAGAGCGGACCTGCTGTTCTTTGTTGCAATCATATGTCCTGGTGGGATCCGTGCGTGCTGGGTTGCTTGGCTCCTAGGCCGATTTACTTTATGGCGAAGCGGGAATTATTTGAAAACAAATTATTTGCGTGGGTGCTGCGAAACCTACATGCTTTTCCTGTAAATCGGGAAAAAGTAGATATAGGTACAGTGAGAAAGGGGCTAGCGGTTTTGGAAGAGGGGAATATTTTGGGTATGTTTCCCGAAGGAACGAGAAGAAAGAGTCCTGAGATTAGCCAGGCCCATGCGGGTGCTGCACTATTTGCCATTAAGGCGCAAGTTCCAGTAATTCCCGTAGCAATCAAGGGCACTTACAGTTTCAGAAACAAAATTCGTGTCGCGTGCGGCGAACCTTTTTATCTAGATTGTAATACTGGTAAATTATCCTCTGATTTGAAACAAGGTTCAGAGCAGATCATGGGTGCGATAGTAGGGTTGTGGAATGGTTTGGATCTGGATGAGGCTGTATGATGGAGATTAGACTAGCTGAGCATATGGGATTTTGCTTCGGAGTAAGAAGGGCAATAGAAATGATAGAAAAGGCCTTGGAAGACGGGCCTTATCCCATATGGACGTTGGGACCTATAATTCATAATCCTGTGGTTATAAACGATCTTTGCGAAAGAGGAGTTAGGATAGCAACGGATCTAAGCGAAGTAACCAGTGGAACGTTGATTTTGAGGACTCACGGGACAAGGGCAGACGAGTGGGCTAAGATTTCTCCAGAAGTACACAGGATCGTTGATGCCACATGCCCATTTGTGAGAAAAGCCCAGGAAAAAGCGGCGGAGTTTGCTAATGCAGGGAAAAATATAATTGTGTTCGGGGACAAAAATCATCCCGAAGTCGAAGCTTTGATGTCCTACGCAGGTGAGCGTGGGATTTGCATTGGAAATGTATCAGATATAGATAAGATACATTTTGCGAAAATGGGGGATACGTTTGAGGTTATAGCTCAAACTACATCCCGAGTGTATGAACTTGAACAGCTGGTAGACGCCCTTTCGCAGAAGGGTATAAATACAAATATTTCGAATACTATTTGCACAGCTACCCAAGAAAGACAGCGATCTACCATGGAATTGGCACGGGAATGCGACCTTGTCCTCGTAATTGGAGGAAAAGAAAGTGCCAATACGGGTCAGCTTGTTAGAATAGTGCAGGATTTTGGTGTAGAATGTTATTTAGTAGAGTCGGTAGAGGATGTGCGGCCCTCGTGGTTTGAGGGTAAACACGTCGTAGGCGTAACGGCTGGCGCGTCTACTCCCGACTGGGTAATAAAGGAGGTTGTAGGCAAGGTGGAAGAAATTGAAAAGACCAACTTGGAATTAAAGCCGGAGGAACTACAAGAGGAACATGGACAAGAAAAGAGTGATGCCGAGCAATCAGAGACAGTAGCTCCTGAGATTTCCCCTGAAACTCCGCAAGGTGATGTTTCTGTAACAGACGAGGAGAAAGGATCTGAAGAGGAAACAACTGGGGATGTACTTGATGAAAGAAGCGAAGTAGAACTGTACGATGAGACTTTTAAGACCTTGCGAGAAGGTGACATCGTTAAAGGGAAAGTGATGTCCGTAGATGAGAACGGAGCTTTGGTTGATGTCGGGTACAAATCAGAAGGGATTATCTCCGCACAAGAACTCGAACGTCGTGACGGGATAGGGGACATCGACATCTCTCCAGGAGATGAGATCATGGTCTATGTTCTGAGCGTAGATTCGGTCGACGGTAGCCTACGACTCTCTAAGAGAAGAGCTGATGAGGAATCGGCGTGGAAAGAGCTTGAACAGGCTTACAGTGAACAAAGCATTATTGAGGCCCCAGTCGTTCAGGAAGTGAAAGGTGGGCTAGTGGTTGATGTAGGAGTCAGAGCTTTCGTTCCTGCATCGCAAGTTGAACGAGGCTATGTAAATGACCTTTCAAAATATGTGGGCCAAACTCTTAGGCTAAAAGTTCTTGAATTAGACAGGTCAAAGAATCGAGTAATCTTATCTCAAAGAGTTGTTCTTGAAGAAGAGCATGAGAGACTGTGCAAGGAAACATGGGAAACCATCGCTGAAGGGCAAGTTAGGACGGGTATAGTCAAAGGCATAACAGACTTTGGGGTATTCGTTGATTTGGGCGGAGTGGACGGTCTTTTGCACATATCCGAGCTGTCATGGGGAAGAGTTAATCATCCGTCTGAGGTAGTTCGGGAAGGAGAAGAGATAGAAGTAAAGGTTCTAAAGGTTGACAGAGAGCGAGGAAGAATTTCCCTAGGCAGAAAGCAAGTTCTTCCCGATCCATGGGATGATGTGGAAGAAAAGTATCCTGTGGGTACGCAGATTAAGGGTGAGGTAACGCGAACTGCACCCTTTGGCGCTTTTGTTCAGATCGAACCTGGTGTAGAAGGGCTTGTTCACATATCAGAGATTTCTCAGCAGCATATTGCAAAACCTGAAGAAGTTGTTGATTCAGGGGATGAGGTCATGGTCAGGGTTTTGAGAGCCAGACCTGACGAAAGAAAAATAAGCCTTAGCATAAAGCAGGCAGATCAGACTCTCTTAGAGAGCGAAGAGGAACCGGTAGAGGAATCAAAAGAAGAGCCTCAACAGGAGGTTTTGGACCAGGCGGTAGAAGAAGCAGTAGAGGAAATACCGGAAGAAGAGATAGAAGAAGAGATAATTGAGGAACCAGTAGACGAAGGTGCAGAAGAACATGTGCAAGAAGCGATAGAGGAGAAAGTAGAGGAAGCAGATACTGAGAAACCTGAGGAAGATTCGAATTCAGAAGGTGAAACGGAAGATGACAGGTTAGAAGAAACTGTTTCCGAACAGACTGGCCAAGTAGAGCCGTCTGAAGAATGTGGGGAAGACCCAAAAGCCAGCGAAGATTCTTGCGGTGAAGGGGAAACTGCTGAACCTAAGTAGTGTGTCCATAAAATGGCATACTCATTTTCTATGATGTTCCACAGAAAAAGGGGAGTGTTTTCCAGACATTCCTAAGTAGTAAACTCGCAGGATGGGTGTACCTGCGAGTTTGCTATGGAAAGTGCACATCTGCATGTGGGGGTTATCCATGTTGACTACTATGAATGCCGGTGGTTTAGTAAGGGCGGTTTACCCAGGCAGTCTGGGTGAATATATGGGAATTCGTCCTGGTGATAGAATTCTATCAGTGAATGGTCGCACGCTCAGAGATGAGATTGATTTTAGGTTTTATAGCGCCGAGGATAATATAACTCTTGAGCTACTGAACACGGATCTTAAAAGAATGATTCTTGAAATAGAAAAGGAACCTGATGATTCCATAGGGATAGTTTTTGAGGATCCGATTTTCGACGGGATAAGAACGTGTGTGAACAACTGTTCCTTCTGCTTCATATCCCAGCTTCCCTCAGGTATGCGCAAGAGTCTCTACTTGCGAGATGACGACTACAGGCTTTCGTTTCTGTTTGGTAACTTCATATCTCTTACAAACCTCGAGGAAGAAGATTGGCATCGCCTAAATGAGCAAAAGTTGTCTCCACTTAGAGTATCCCTTCACACTTCAGACCCTGAAACTAGAGCCATTCTTATGGGGAATCCTAAAGCTTCTACAGGTCTAGAAGACCTCAAGCGGTTGAAGGATATAGGTATTTCAACCCACATTCAGATTGTGTTGCTGAGAGGGATAAATGACGGAGATCAGTTGCTATCTACTTTGGACGACCTAGAGTCTTTGGGTGATTCTATCCTTTCTGTGGGAATCGTGCCTGCAGTTTACACCAAGCATAGGTTGATGTTACCTTCTCCAAAAGTAGACCCTCAATGGGCTCAAGACACCATCTCCATGATCGAGAATTATGGAAAAAAGGTCTACAAGAAACGGGGAGTTCATTGGGTTTACGCAGCTGACGAACTTTATTTTGTAGCGGGTGTAGAATTTCCAGAGCATGATTTCTACGATGACTTCCCCCAGTTCGAAAACGGCATAGGGATGGTAGCCGATTTTAGGCTTAGGGTGCAGGAGTTGAGAGGCAACGAGGTTGTTGGGAGAAGAGATAGAGAAAGGCCTAAAGTGCTTGCAGTGACAGGTGTCATGGCGTACCCTGAGATTGTATCAGCGGTTAGATGCCTCGGCCTTGAGCGGCAGATCTCGGTACTCGAGGTTGAGAACCACTTTTTTGGAGATACAGTTACCTGTGCAGGTTTGCTTACTGGTATGGATATTTCCCGTGCGATATTAGATTGTAAAACTCGAAATCATGAGTACGAAGGGGTTTTGATACCTTCTTTCGCTGTGTTCGAAGGCAAGTTTTTGGATGATCTGACTGTAGATGACCTACGGGAAATAGTGGCCGTTCCTGTACGCATTGTGGATCCTAGTCCTGATAGTTTGCTAGAGTCAGTATCCTTTTGAAGGAGAGTAGCCTGATGGCCTTTTCTGTGGCAATTGTTGGCAGGCCAAATGTGGGTAAGTCTGCCCTTTTTAACAGAATAGCGAGAAGCAGTTCGTCTATAGTTCATAAGCAAAGCGGAGTCACAAGAGACAGGCTTTACGCTGAGTGCGAATGGCAAGGGCAAGAGTTTACTTTGATAGATACAGGAGGGCTCGATCCTCAGTCATCTGACGAACTAGTTAAAGCCATTGCCGCTCAGGTGGAACAAGCAATGGACGAAGCAGATGTGCTGGTTTTTGTAGTCGATGCTCGGGCCGGGATTACGCCTCAAGACTTAGAAGTTGCCCAAATACTTAGGAAGACTCAAAAACCTGTTTTGGTTGCTGCCAACAAGTGCGATTCGCCTGGTCAAGACCAAGCAGCGTTAGAGTTTTACTCCCTTGGATTTCCCGATGTATTCCCCATATCTGCTATTCATGGGTTAGGAATTGGCGATCTGTTAGATAGAATCGTGGAGGAAGGGCATGAACTGGTCAGAACTTCTGAAACGGAAGAGGAAGAATCTGTCGAGGGGGAGTTCGAGGGTATAAAGGTGGCTATTGTTGGAAAGCCCAATGTGGGAAAGTCATCCCTTGTCAATCAGATTTTGGGCCAGGAAAGGATGACGGTGTCACCGGTACCAGGTACAACTGTGGACTCTGTAGACGTGAGGTTTAACTACCAAGGTAAAGAGATTGTGTTGGTGGACACTGCCGGTCTGCGGAGGCCAGCCAGAATAGATGAGAAGCTTGAAGAATTAGCGGTAGGGCGAGCTTTGAGATCTATTAAGCGTTCGGATGTTGTACTATTGCTTATAGATGGTACTGATCGTCCTAGTGCCCAAGAGCGGAGGATTGCAGGGTATATAAGGCGTAATGGAAAGGCTTCAATCCTGCTGGTGAACAAGGTGGATTTAGGATTGTGGAATGACATGAGCCAAGAAGAATACGAGAATCTAGTTCTTTACGAATGCAGACCCATCGCGTATTCAAACGTTTTCTTCATCTCATGCCTTACGGGCAAGGGGATGAATATGATATTGCCAGAAATTTTATGGACTTATGAAGAGTATCACAAACGCATCGAAACCTCAGTTCTTAATCAAGCGCTGGCTGAAATAATGGATTTTTATCCTCCTCCCCGGGCGGGTAAGATTTTTTATGCCACTCAAGTAGAGCAAGCGCCTCCCAAAATAGTATTTTTCGTAAAAGATCCGTCTGCCATTCCCGAGTCATACATCGCATATTTGGAAGCGGAGATTAGAAAGAGATTTGGATTTCGAGGAGTACCCATCAACATGGAGTTTAGGCCGAGAAGATAAAAGGAGAGTTAATATGACGGTCGATTGGACTTTGCTACTGCTTATAAGTGCTCTGGGGTACTTTTTGGGTTCAGTTCCGTGCGGCGTCATAATTGCAAAATTTGCAGGTGTACACGACCTGATGTCTCGCGGCAGCGGTAACATAGGAGCTACCAATGTGTCTCGCGTGCTAGGTGCTAAATACGGTGCCATCGTTTTAGTTCTGGACATGACAAAAGGAATTATACCTGCTTATCTAGGTTTAAGGTACCTTAACATAGGCTCGTTTGGAGCGCTGATCCCAGGTGTGTTTGCTATCTTAGGACATAACTGGTCCATATTTCTGAGATTCAAAGGTGGCAAAGGAATTGCTACCACCACTGGGGTAGCATTGGTTGCGTTTCCCAAGGTTGTAGCTGTAAGCGTTTGTGTTTTTGTTCTGACAGTTGGTATAACTAAGTATGTTTCCCTTGGCAGTCTCTTGGCGGTTTGGGTTGGCTTTTTCTATTCGCTTACCATAGGCCTAAGCAACCTTGAAAAGCTGGTTGTCTTTATTATTGCAGCTGTGGTTACGTATAGACATAAAAGCAACATAAGAAGGCTACTAACAGGTACCGAATCCAGGTTGGGGGAAAAGGAGAGAAAAAGTTGAGTTGAGAGAAATGGACAAAAAGGCGTGTATCCTAGGATCTGGGGCATGGGCAGGAGCTTTGGCCATTATCCTATCAGATAACGGTTTTGACGTAACGCTATGGGCGAGAAACAGCCATACAAGAGAGTTTTTTTCTGAGGCGCGCATGCTACCTAAACTGCCAGGCGTCTGCCTGCCGGATACAGTGAATATCACTGGTTGCGCTGACGAAGGCTTGTCCCAGGCGTCGTTAGTTGTATCGGCTATTCCCTCATCGGCAGTATCTTCGGTAGCCAACAGTTTGGCCATGTATATTCCACCTTACGCGTTTCTGGTTTCGGCAACCAAGGGTTTTGACTATACCTCTTTGAAAAGACCTTCTCAGGTGTGGGTTGAAGCTAATCCAGAACTTAGGCTAAGAACCTGCGTTCTATCGGGGCCCAACTTTGCCAAGGAAATAGCAGGACGGCTTCCGGCTGCTACAGTTGTAGCGGGAGAAGATGAGTCAGCGAGGCTCACGGTTCAAAAGCAGTTTATGACGCCTTACTTCAGAGTGTATAGCCACGACGATGTAGTAGGAGTTGAAGTTGGGGGAGCCCTGAAAAACGTAATCGCGTTAGCTTGTGGCATGGTTGAAGGTATGGAATTGGGCGATAACGCTAGGGCTGCCATAATTTCGCGAGGCTTGGCTGAAATGGTCAGGTTAGGTGTTTCCATGGGAGCTGAACCTCTGACTTTTTCCGGTCTTTCCGGGCTTGGAGATTTAGTGCTTACTAGTACAGGCAAATTGTCACGCAATCGACAGGCTGGTGTAGCAGTTGGGCGAGGGCAATCTATAACTGAGTTTATTGAAAAAACAGGATATACTGTGGAAGGTTTTCAAACAGTTAGGGCAGCCAGAGATCTGTCTCTGGTTCACCAAGTAAGAATGCCAATAACAGATGTGGTATACAGAATTCTATATGAAGGTATGCCTGTTTCAGATGGGGTTTCTGAGATTATGAACCGCGAAGCGAAGCCTGAGTCTGAGCCGTTTTTCAGATAGGGGTGGTAAACGTGTCTCCATGACCTTTTCCTTGGAAGTTTCCTCAATGTGCCAAGTGGACTCAAAAAGAGGAGTTTCAGCTACGTGTTGTAGAAATCTTAGTTATAAAAATGTCTTGGCTAAACGGCATTTACCGTAAGTTTTGCCAAGGGAAGAGGAGCGTAGGTAATGATATACGATTTTGATAAGGTTTACGACAGAAGGAAGTATTTTAGCAGCAAATGGGCTGTTAAGGAAGTGTTTGGCCGCGAGGATATTATCCCAATGTGGGTAGCCGATATGGATTTTCCAGTAGCCCAACCCATTCTAGACGCTATTTTTGAAAGGGCAGAGCATCCTATTTTCGGATATACCATGATACCCCCTGGCGTTTATGAATCTATTATTGAACGGCTAGATAGAAAGTTTGGGTGGAAAGTGGAGAAAGAGTGGATAATGATCACTCCTGGCGTCATGCCTGCAGTAAATGCAGGGGTGATCGCTCTTACAGAACCTGATGATCTTGTAGTGCTGCAGAGTCCTGTTTATCCACCGTTCTGGGGCACTATTGAAGGAAACGAGCGGAAGACTGGCGTAAATCGACTGAAACTAATCGATAATCGTTATGAAATTGATTTTGACGATTTAGAGAAGCAATTTAAGGTAGATGGAGCAAAGGCTTTGATCTTGTGCAGTCCCCACAATCCTGGTGGACGAGTGTGGTCCAAAGAAGAGCTTGTTAAAATGGGTGATATCGTTATAGATTCAGGTGGCGTAGTTATCTCAGACGAAATTCACTGCGAACTTCTTCTAAAGGGTTACGAGCATATACCTTTCGCTTCAATAAACGAGAAGTTTGCTATGAACTCTATTATCTGTTTTGCTCCTAGCAAGACCTTCAATATTCCCGGATTTCACGCTTCAGTTGCCATCATTCCAAATGAGAAGATTCGCGATGAGTTTAATAAGACTCGGCAAGGACTCATGGGTTCTCCCGGCATTTTTGGCTTAGTAGCCATGGAGGCGGCCTTCAGGTATGGCGATGAGTGGTTAGAACAAGTCCTTGAATACATAGAAGAGAATGTAGATTACGCCATTTCTTATATCGAGTCCAACATACCTGGTATCGTGCCTATGAGGCCTGAAGGTACTTATCTCATTTGGCTGGATTGCCGCGGCCTAGGCCTTGAACCCGAGGAACTCAACGAATTCTTCATTAATGAGGCGAGAGTAGGGCTAAACGCTGGCGCTACTTTCGGTCCTGAGGGTGAGGGATTCATGCGCCTAAACGTCGGTTGTCCAAGATCCATCTTGACTGAAGGATTAGATAGGATTGCACAAAGTGTGGCGAATCTAAAAGGAAATGCCAAATAGGTTAATGTCTTTCATCTAACACCTTGATCAAGTCAGTTAGGGCAGAGCCTGCTTTTTCGTGAATTACTACTGCAGCTGCCCTATCGTACGGCGTTGGCTCAAGGTTTATAATCCCGATTTGTCTAGATAGCCTTGGGAGGTACGAAACTGGAGCAACTTGCAGACTAGAACCTATAACCAGCATAAAGTCGGCTCTTTTGGCTTGTATTATAGCATCTTCAAAATATGGAGGCATAGGATCTCCAAATAGTACTACGTTAGGCCGTATTATGCCACCGCATGTACATTTTGGGGGGATTATGCCCTCTTCTGCTTCAGACAACAGAAATTCGAAAGGAAACTCTCGCCCGCACGCATCGCAAAAAGCGGTTCTCAAGTCTCCGTGTACTTCTATAACGTTTTTTGAACCTGCTTTATGATGTAGTCCGTCAATGTTCTGAGTTATTACGCATTGAATCAAGCCGCGCTGCTCAAGCAAGGCTAGAGCCTTATGAGCTGGATTAGGGTCTTTGTTGCGCATGATATTTAGCAACTCAAGACCGCTACTATAAAAGTGTTCAGGTCTGTAGTAAAGCATTTCCCGGCTCAAGATCTCTGTCGAATCTACATTTTGCCATAGTCCGCCTGGTCCTCTAAAGTCAGGTATCCCGCTCTCAGTTGAGATACCAGCGCCTGTTAATGCCACAGCGTATTTTGATTCCATGAGGCAGTCAGCTAATTTTTCTATATCAGACTTCATACATACATCACCAAACTATAAAATTCTGCATCCGGTAGATTAATGGTTTCATCCCGCGCTAAAAGAAGCGCCCTATCTAACTATTATCTTAATTTCCCTGCAAAGGCAAGTTAGGGGTGGGTTAGGTCATCTAAAGGTTGTTGACGTGTGAACTATTAGACGATACGATTTGATTAACATGTTAACTAGTTAGCCTAAAGAAATTACCGAAGACTACATGACGAGAAGGGGAAGAGGACATGATAGTTGTAACTGGGGCTCCTGGGCATCTGGGTAATAATTTGGTGAGGATTTTACTTGAAGACGGCTTCCAGGTAAGGTCAATGGTGCTGCCTGGAGAAAATCTTGAGTCTCTTTACGGTTTGGAAACTGAGATTGTAGAAGGAGACGTGCGGGACATAAACTCGTTGTACAAGGCGTTTGATGGAGCAGACACAGTGTACCACTTAGCTTCTGTAATCAGCCTTTTGCCAGGATACTCTGAAATTCTTGAGGAAGTGAACGTAAAAGGAGCAAGGAACGTTGCAGAGGCATGCCTCAAAACCGGAGTTCGTCGCTTGGTGTATACTAGTTCCATTCACGTTCTAGTTGAACCTCCAAAGGGGCAAGTAATAGATGAGTCGGCACCATGCGATCCTAACCGAGTTCATATGGCCTATTCAAAGAGCAAGGCAAAAGGCACTCTCGAGGTTCTGGATGTTATTGCCAAAGGGTTGGATGGGGTCATAACATTGCCAACTGGGATCATTGGCCCACATGATTATAAGCCTTCAGAAATGGGATGCATGATTCTTGATTACGTGCGAGGAAAGATCCCAGTGCGAATAAGTGGGGGATACGATTTTGTTGATGTTAGAGATGTAGCCCGAGGGCATATGCTGGCTGCCGAAAAGGGCAGAACGGGCGAAAAATACATTTTGTCAGGCCAATGGATCTCTATGGATGACATTATGAAGGAGATCTCAGCCCTCACCGGTGTTTCCCTTCCACGTTTCCAGGTGCCCATAGGTCTTGCTTCTGCCATCGCTTCCCTGCTTACATTATATAGCGGTATTACAGGCGCCAAGGTTCTTATGAATCGTGATTCTATAGCTACTTTGAAGAGCAACTCCCTTGTCTCGTGCGAAAAAGCTAAGAGCGAGTTGGGCTATTCTGCTAGGCCCATACGAGAAACTATAAGAGACACGGTCAAGTGGTTTGAAGAGACGGGCAGGTTGCCGAAAAGGTAAAGGAGGAAAGGTAGGAGACAAGTGTACGATTTTTACTCAATTATTGCCTATGCAACAAGAATGGTTCAGATAGGCAAGATATGCGTGAACAAGGGGCTCAAAGAAATTGGGCTAACCAGCTCTGAATCAGATGTGTTAATGTTTTTGTACGCTAATGGAGACGACATAAGACAGAATCATATTGCCGCTGGTGTAGAAGTAAGCAAGGCGGCAATTTCCAGGACTATAAATTCCCTGGAGAGAAAAGGATATATAGTAAGGGAGCAAAGGGACGAGGACCGACGGGCTTGGTACGTCAGGTTGTCACACAAAGCTTGGGTGCATAAAGAGTTTATCCAAAAACAGTATGCTGATCTTGTAGAAGCTGCGTGCCGTGGTATCGACGAACATAAAGTAGCGGAAATTGTGGATATATTCAAAACGGTTGTAGATAATATGGAGGAATACCGAGTAGCGCAGGGGACCTAATTTCTGGATTCTTTGTCGCTGGTAATGGGGGCTTTGACATGATTACAGGTGAATTGTTAGAACTTGTTTATGAAGCCGCAAGTATACAGCGGTGGAACGATCATATGAGACCAGCTCAAGGATTTACTGAGCTGGACAAGCAGGCTCAGAAGATGGTTTACGCGTACATTTTGGCCAAATTCGAAGAGACCGAGGGAACTATCAACTTTGATTGGACAAAACTAATTGAGGGCGGCTTGTTTGAATTTCTTCACAGGATAAAACTTACTGACATTAAGCCCCCTGTTTTCCACCGGATGATGGAACAAAAGGGAAACGAAATCAATGAATGGGTTTTAAACGAATACGAAGCCTTGTTCGATGGCATAGACTCTAAAATGCATATGCGGTTCAAAGACTATCTGTTTGACAGTGACTATGCTCGTAATGAAAAAGAAATTCTCAATGCATCACACTATTTGGCCACTAACTGGGAATTCCGACATATATACCGCTTGAACCAGGGTTTGTACGGCTTGGACGAAGAAAGAGAAAGTATAGAAGGGAGACTGAGCCAACATCGTTCTTTGGTCGGGGTGATCAATTTAGCCTTTGACGTGCCAATACAGCACTTTGTGGATCTTGTAGGACAGTTAAGGTTTCAACAGCGTTGGGCCCAGTCACCTAGGATACCTCAGACATCGGTTTTGGGTCATATGTTGGTTGTTGCCATAATTGCGTACTTTGCATCGTTAGATTTAAATGCGTGTCCGAAACGTATATATAACAACTACTTTTGTGGGCTATTCCACGACTTGCCAGAAGTACTAACTAGAGACATTGTGGCTCCGGTCAAGCGCTCGGTCCCAGATTTGGACGTAATAATCAAAGATATAGAATCTTCTTGGGTTGAAGAACGCATATATCCCTTGCTTCCCCCAGAATGGCATCAGGAGTTTAGATACTTTTTAGAAGACGAGTTTACCAATAGGGTCATGATAGACGGAGAACGGGTAAATACTTCTATCACTCCTCATTACAATCAAGACAAATACAATCCTCTTGATGGTGAAATAGTCAAGGCTTGCGACCGCTTAGCGGCCTTTACAGAAGCCGCAATATCAATACGACACGGGGTCAAGTCTAAACATCTCTACGACGGTCTTTCCATATACTCAGACTACCAAGGAGATAAAGGGATAATATCAGGAGTAGACTTCGGTCCCATCTTCAGAAGCATGGGGACGGTTCTCCCGCTTCCATAGATCATACTGTTACGGCGCTTTTTGTTATGCCAAGGGCAAGATAGACAAAATCCAGGGGTAGACAACGGCGCTCGTAAAGGTTAAACTTATTAAGTGAGTCGGGCTGTGGCGCAGTTTGGTAGCGCGCTTGAATGGGGTTCAAGAGGTCGCAGGTTCAAATCCTGTCAGCCCGACCATGGAAGCCGTTTTGAGCTACGAAGACTCAAACGGTGTTTTTTATTTGCGGCGCTGCATTTCGTGCTCACCGTTTATCTACTTTTGCGGAATTCCGAAAACTACTGCTACGTTTCATCTCTAACAACCAAGCAGTACTCATACTTTCAACTCCAAACCTCTGTATGGCACATCAACCCTTATTTGCAGGTAGAAAACACTTTTGAACCTGAATGAGCAATCATCCGCACAGAATTTGTAACCGTTTTGCCAAGGGCTATGAAAGTTCCCGTAGTTTGGGATGAACCAGCGTATTTTGAGGAGTAGATACTTCTTCTAGACGACTATATGAAGGTGTAGTAAGTCCAGATGGAAATATTACCGAGTAGAGGTGGTAAGGTGGGTGATAAGAGCGGGCGGATTGGGAAGTGGGCACTGCCCAATCGAAGCCGTCAATTGAAGGGGACAAGGCAATTGTGTCTGTATATACACAACATGCACACGCACGCGTCTAAACCTGTAAATTCAAACAGGATCTTGTAAGTAGAATTGTTTCAGGTTCACTTTCACGTGTTCTAAGGTCTTGTCACAGAAGCGTGAGCTAAGTATTATATTTACAGAGAGTTAATAAGAATAATATCGATGGGATGTTTATTGCGATCGTCCATGTTGTATCGTGCGGTTTATTGTGGTTCCGCGTCGCGGTCATAGAATCAATAATTAAGCTAGGCGTCCTTTCTTTGGGGGGGTGAGGTTTTAGGATAAATGCTGTTGCCGAAAGATCAGTACACTAGGTAGGGTTGCGTTCGCATGCGCTGAAGATCAAATTACAAATGCCAGACTATCTACGTTATCTAGCGCGATTGCAATCCTGCAAGATGTTCGATAAGTATTTTTGGAAATAGTTAAAAAGTAAGAAATAAGCGCTAGTGATTAAGAAATGAGTTTTGAAAGGGGTGTTTTGAAATGCGAAAATTACTACCAATTGCCCTAATTATGGTACTTGCATTTACGTTATTTGCAGGTTGTGCGCCGAAGGAACCTGAAGTACCTGAGGAACCAGGTGCGGAGATTGCTAAAATTGGTCTTGGGCATATAACTAGCATTGCCAAGTCAACGGAGAAGAGCGTCACAGATGATGGTGTTGTTCTGCCTGTAGCCCAGGTAGATACAGTAGTTGCGGCAGTTGCTTTTGATAAAGATGGTAAAGTAGTCAAAGTGCAAATAGACAGTGCCCAAACAAAGGTGGCGTTTGACGAGAACCTACAAGTTACTTCTGATACCTCTGTTCCTGGCAAGACGAAGAAGGAGCTTGGCGACGAATATGGTATGAGGAAGGTTTCCGAAATCGGTAAGGAATGGAATGAGCAAATCGAAGAACTTGAAAATTGGATGGTTGGGAAAACTGTGGAAGAGATCAAGTCTATGCCGGTAAAGGAGCGAGACGAAAATCATAAAGCAGTTCCAGATGTACCTGAACTCACGTCTCTTGTAACTATTACTGTGGAAGATTATCTTGCCGTTGTTGAAGAAGCATATGAGAAGGCTGTGGAAATTCCTGAAGGGGCTTCAAAACTTGGTTTGGGCAATGTAATATCCATTGCAAAGTCTTTAGGCTATTCTATGGTGGATGACAAGGAGACTTTGCCGACAGCTCAAGTTGACCACACGATAGCCGCTACTGCTTTTGACGATGATGGTAAAGTAGTTGCTACTATCATTGACGTTGTTCAGACAAAGGTCAAATATGACAAGGAAGGTAAATTGCTTAGTGACAAGACAGCCGAGTTCAAGAGCAAGAAAGAACTTGGCGATGAGTATGGCATGAAGAAACTATCGGAAATCGGCAAGGAATGGTATGAGCAGATCGAAGAGCTCGAGAAATGGATGGTTGGCAAAACTGTGGAAGAGATCAAGTCTATGCCGGTAAAGGAGCGAGACGAAGATCATAAAGCAGTTCCAGATGTGCCTGAGCTCACGTCTCTTGTAACCATTACTGTTGAGGACTACCTTGAGGCAGTCGCAAAGTCTTACGACAACGCAGAATAGACTGGTTTTGTTGTGTTTGTCTGCATGATTTTAAGTTTGGCAAGGCTCTCTCATCGTGTGGTGGGGGAGCCTTGCGTACATATGGGTATCTTGATGAATGTGTAGGATTACGGAGGCAAATCTCTTATGAGAAAAAGAGAGTTATTCCTAACAGGATTGATGTATATTGCTGTGTTAATGCTTTCGGCAAGCGTAGTCACTGGATGCCAATTATTTGGTTCAGGTTCTTCAGAAGAAATTCGTACAAGATACACGGATAGTTTTTTCGACACTTTTGATACGGTAGTAACTGTAGTAGCATATACGAATACCGAGGAAGAGTTTGATGCCTATTACGAAGAGATTTACAATCGGTTTGTGGAACTTCATCGCCTCTACGACATTTACAACAACTACGAAGGATTAAACAACATAAAAACCATAAATGACAACGCAGGCATACAGGCAGTCGAAGTTGATAAAGAGATTATTGACCTGATTTTGTTCTCCAAAGAATGGTATGGGCGCACTGGCGGCAAAGTCAATATTGCTATGGGCTCGGTGCTGAAATTGTGGCATGACTACCGCCAGGAGGCGTGGGACGATCCTGAAAATGCGAAGATACCGCCTATGACCGACTTGATCGAAGCTTCAAAGCACACCGATATTGACGATGTGATCGTAGATGAAGAGAAAGGCACCGTTTACATTGCAGACAGCAAAATGAGCCTTGATGTCGGTGCTGTTGCCAAGGGGTACGCTACCGAAATAGTTGCCAAAGAAATCATATCTAAAGGTTTTGATTCAGGGATGATAAGTTCAGGAGGCAATATTCGAGCGATCGGAAAACCTCTCGATGGTGTGAGAGACAAGTGGGGTGTCGGGATTCAAGACCCGAACAAATCTATTTTTTCAGAAGACAATCTTCTTGACGTTATCTACATAACTGATTCTTCAGTAGCAAGCAGCGGCGACTATCAGAGATATTACATTGTAGATGGTGTGAGGTATCACCATATTATAGATCCGGAAACCTTGATGCCTGCCGACTACTATCGCGCTGTCACTGTGATGACACAGGACTCAGGGGTTGCGGATTTTATGTCCACCGCGTTATTTGTGCTCCCTTACGAAGAAAGCCTAGCCGTGGCAGAAAGCCTAAATGTTGAGGCAGTGTGGGTATTCGCCGATGGTTCGGTTGAAGCAACCGAAGGTATGAAAAGTGTAATGTTGAGCCACGGCGCTACTGGCGGAAAAGAGAAGTAAAAGCACATACCACCTAATACCTAGTTCATATTTCCCCGTCTTGTTTTGTTTGGGTAGGGCCATGTCAGGTGATGCATACCGTATAAATTTTAGTGAAGATGCAAATGTAAGAAGGAATCTGGATATTATCGTCGAAAGAAATAGCGGACATCCGCGAGTCCATAAGGGTTGGAGTTGTATTTCGGTAAACGAATTAAAGGAAGGCAGGTGAATAAGTATGAAGATTGCTGAAGGCCAAGTTTTTTCACTGATTGCTCTAATCATTTACTGTGTAGCTGTAGTGGTCATGATTTCGAGGGCGCGCAAAGGTATGAAACTGCCCGAACTTTACAAAGTGCCAGGGTTAGAAGCCTTGGATGAGGCCATAGGTAGATGTACAGAGATGGGCAGACCGCTCCATTTTTCACCGGGTATTGGGGGTGTAGATAATGCGCAGACGTTGGCAGCTTTATCTATCCTCGGATACGTAGCTCGGGAATGCGCTAGATACGATACAGACATCATCGTTACTAACAGAATCACCGTTGTTTACCCGATTACAGAAGAAATTGTGAAACAGGCTTTTATGGAGGAAGGTAAAATTGACCGATTCAGACCAGAAAACGTTCGCTTTATTTCAGAAGACCAGTTTGCTTACGCTAGTGGAGTCACAGGCATTATGTATCGCGAGCAGCCTGCCGCTAACATTCTAGTAGGGGCCTTTTGGGCCGAGTCGCTGATATTTGCCGAAGTTGGAGCGATTGCAGGAGCGCTGCAGATTGCAGGAACTGCCAACACTCACCAAATCCCGTTTTTTGTGGCGGCTTGCGATTATTGCCTTATAGGTGAAGAATTGTACGCAGCAAGTGCTTATCTTACGCGAGAACCTATTCTGCTTGGCACAATCATCGTCCAAGATTGGGGCAAGATGTTTGCGGCTGCATGCATGGTTATAGGAACCATTTTAGTAACCTTTAATATTACTTGGTTAGGAGACATCTTGGGGAAATAAGGTTTACCGTCACAATTTTATAATTTTGATGGCACTGAAAGGGGTGAATAAGGTTGAAGCAACAGGTTCCGATTATCATAGGATTGGTTTTTGGCATGTTTGTGATTGTGTCCATGTTTGTTACGGGTGTGCCGTTTTTGGAGCAAACGAAAGACGTTCTAAATGACTGGTTCTTGATAGCTCAGGCTTGGGCTGTAGCCGTTGGAGTTGTCAATCTTACCCAAATCCACATGAGGAATGTGAACATGAAGCGCGAAAACTACGGGTTTAGTATTTGGCTCATAATATGCATGTACGGCATGGCCATTTTCGGTATTTTCATCGCTAAAAGCCCAAACCATGAGGGCTGGAAACTAATGTATAACGACATAATTGCACCTATGAACGCTACAGTTTATGCCACACTCGTTTTTTATATAGGTTCTGCGGCGTATAGGGCTTTTCGTATAAGGAGCGCAGAAGCCGCTGTCTTGCTGGTCAGCGCGCTCATCATGATGTTAGGTAGTGTTCCTTTAGGAACCATGATTTTTGGAGAATGGATAGCCGATGCTGCTACTTGGATCCTGGAAGTCCCTAATTCTGCTGCTATGCGAGGCATCCAAGTTGGGGCCACTCTTGGAGCAGTTGCAACTGCTCTTAGGATATTGCTTGGAATTGAACGTGGGCACCTAGGCGGCGTTGGAGAATGATTTTGCTGTTAAATCTAAGGAGGTGAACATAGCGTTATGTGGGAAAAACTAGCCAACATAGATAGAAGAGTGATTTACGTGCTGATGATCGTCGTGGTTGCGTTGGCTTTGCTTAACCCTATTGGCATGGCGATCGTACCTTCGGAAGAAACCAAACGGGCGTACGACTTCATCGAGTCCCTGCCCTCTGGTAGCGTCATTTATCTGGGCATGGATTTTTCGGCCGGTGGAATACCAGAACTCATGCCTACTATACAAGCTTTGATTCGACAAGGCTTTAGAAAGGACTTGAGGTTTATCGCAGGCGGGATGTGGGTTATGGCTGGCGATATGGCAGATACAGGTTTTGCCATAGTAGAAGAAGAATTTCCCGATAAACAGTATGGCGTTGATTGGGTTAATTTAGGATACAAACCTGGTGGAGAAGTACTTTTGCAGAAAATGCTTGTGAGTTTTTACGATGCGTGTGCCGGGGTCGATCATTACGGGAACAATTTGAACGATTTGCCGCTGATCAACGAGGTAAAGACGATAAAAGATGTAGATGCTATTTTCATATTTGTAACTGGAACTCCTGGCGAGAGAGAGTACATTAGACACGTCACATCACCTTATAAAATACCCTTCCTTGTATCTTGTGTGTCAGTTAGTACTCCTGAGATGATGCCCTTGATCCAATCAGGGCAGATAGTCGCCGGAGTACTAGGAATGAAAGGCGCAGCCGAGTACGAAGTACTCGTGGAGCATCCAGGTACCGCAACTGCCGGTATGGATGCTCAATCGTTCTCACACGCTTTGATAATAATCTTCATTATTCTCGGTAATTTGGGTTACATTTTCACGAGGAAAGAGGAAGAAAAGTGATCGGAGGAATAGATGTAAAGGAGAACAGGAGGTGAAATAGATGGAGACGCTATTCCTTCATCTTCAAGCGATTTTTACCATCTTATTATTTACGGTGGTTTTCAAAGATAATCTCGGTTACAGGTTTGCGGAGTCGACCTACGTGGGTTTGTTCGCAGGATATACTGTAGCTGTACAGTGGTTCAATTATATCAGACCTAGTTTTCAAACCAGAATCCTACAAGAAGGTAAAATTTACTACATTATTCCTATCATCATCGGGCTCTTGATCTATACAAGATATTTCAAATCGATAGCCTGGTTAAGCAGATACCACATTTGTTTCCTTCTGGGTATAGGTTCTGGATATATATTATCCACTTCGTTTAAACCTTTGTTCATAGATCAGATTAGAGCAACCTTTCTTCCTTTGTGGGGAACAGGTGATTGGTGGCTGAATGTTTCAAATATAGTGTACGTTGTAGGCACTGTTACGACTTTAGCCTATTTCTTTTTCACTGTGGAGAAAAAAGGCACTCAACTCTATATATCGAAAATTGGTCGGTACACTATGATGGTTGCATTTGGTGCAGCTTTTGGCAACACTGTTATGGCTCGTGTGTCCTTGTTCCTGGGTAGAATGCAGTTTCTACTGGAAGAGTGGCTCGGACTACTATAAGAATACAGATATAGGACATGATAAAATGATACACTCGGACGACGAAGGCAGCGGAACAAGCGACGCTCCGCTGCCTTTTTTGCGCCCAAGCCAATTTCAACCGCCTAGTATTCGGTCCATTGCGTCTGCCAATCTAATGTAATCGTTCATAGAATTGTATGCGTGTGCAGAAATCCTAACCATTTTCATGGGGTAATCAGAAAACGTGACAACTGGAACCTCTATTTTGTACTCGTGAAAAAGAGTATCTTGCACCGGATCAAAATATATGCTGCCCGTTTCATTGCCCCTATCATCAATCGGTGCAAAGGGAACGCATGCCATTGATCCAATCATGTTCTCGGGAGCCACAAGGGAGGTATCCAATCTTTCGCTGAGCATGCGTGCTGCTTCTAGCGCTAAGTTGTGGTTTCGTTCTGCTAGTTCAGGCCAGCCACCTGGGAGAAGAGAGTTCAAAAAATCGATACATTGTGGGATAAGCAAATATGGGGTGTAATCGTCTGTACCTGTCCAATCAAATTCAAGGTGCAAAAGACTCTTGTCTGTTCTGGTTGAGTTCGCTCCATGGCTGGTTACCAGGGGTCTTATCAAATGTCTCCGATCTTCACGAATGTACAAGAAAGCTGACCCTTTGGGTCCACAGAGCCATTTATGGCAGTTGCCTGTATAGTAGGCCGCAGGTAAACTTCTCATACTAAGGGGGATCATTCCCAAAGCGTGGGCTCCGTCTATGAGCACGTCAATGCCCTGAGCAAAGAGTTGGTCTACTATTTCCTCAATAGGGAAAATTACTGCGGTAGGACTGGTTATGTGGTCAATCAACACCAGTTTGGTTTTGCTTGTTACGGCATTTAGAACCCTCTCTACCACAGCCGCTTGAGATTCTATAGGCAAAGGTATATCTACAGTTCTTACTATCACGCCGTCTCTTTCAATTAGCGTATTAACGGCATTTCTACACGCATTGTAGATATGATTGGTTATGACTATTTCATCTCTTGGGGAAAACTTAAGGGATTTAAGCACGGTATTTACACCTGTGGTTGCGTTGGGCACGAATACAATTCCTTCTGGATCTGCATCTATGAAACAAGACAATTCTATTCTAGATTCTTGGAGCATCCTATCTATCTCTCTGTTGAAGAACCGCACTGGTTGGCTTTCAATGTACAAATGCAGTTCATTTTGGGCATCCACAATTCTTTTGGGTACAGCTCCATAAGATCCGTGGTTCAAAAAAGTGAATGATGGATCTAAGGGCCATAAGTCTCGAAAAGCGCTAGATTCTGAAGTCAATTTGTAAGTACCCTCCCTTTTTGCAGAAACTGAGTATGAAACTTATTGACGAACGATTAGCTAAGGGGTAATTCGACATGTCAGATTAGAATCCCTTGCGAGACAGTACACGTAGGAGTTCCATGGTATTGTAAGAAACAGCGCACTGGGTTAATATGTTGAAATAGTGCGTTTGATAAGTTAAAATATGTTCAAAGGAGAAAGTAAAGTTTCGGAAGGTGATGATTAGTGGACGACCCTGGGGGTAGTACGTACCTTTTAGCAGCAGTTTGCCTTTTACTCTCAGCGTTTTTTTCCGGATCAGAAACCGCAATTTTCTCGTCAGATGAAGTTCGACTTAAAACGACTTATTCGGGTAATCGCAGAGCAAAGAGAGTGCTCGAGTTTAAAGATGACCCAGATCATTTCTTATCCGCGGTTCTATTCGGCAATACTCTTGTCAATGTAGTATTTTCTTCATGTATTGCTTTGATCGCATATTCCTGGTTCCCAAGATCTAAGGGAATTGCCGAATTTGTAAGCACATTACTAGGAACGATGCTTCTGCTTCTGTTTGGAGAGATTACTCCTAAATTTCTTGCTGCGTCCAATCCTGAAGGCTTCGCCGTTAGAGTAGCAACTGGAATAAGCTGGCTAAAAACTATTATGACTCCATTTTCCAGTGCCCTGGTTAATTTCGTCCAACTTTTCTCTCGGTTTCTGCCTGAGGCCGACGAGAACTCAGTAGATTTAGCAGAAGCTAGAGTCATGGCTGCCTTGGAATACGGGAGGGCTTCGGGCGCTATAGGTATCGCTGAAACGGAAATCATTACAAATGTGATTGAAACCAGGGAACTTGAAGCTTCTGAAGTAATGGTTCCGAGGCCCAAGATGGTGGCAATTGAAGAAGACAGAAGCGCCTTGGAGGCTCTGATGCTCATGCTCGAGCATGGATTTTCCCGTATCCCGGTTTATCATGAATCAAAGGATAATATAACTGGGATAGTGAATATAAAGGATTTAACCACATTTATTGGTGAACATTCGTACGATTGGGAAGACATCCTTTCAGGTATCCCTATAAAGGATTTTGCCGTACCTCCGTATTTCGTTCCTGAGAGTAAGAAAGTGTCAGATTTGTTATATGAAATGAAGGAATCTGGCGTGCCTATGGCAATTGTTGTTGATGAATTCGATGGTGTATCGGGCCTGATCACTCTAGAGGACCTCATAGAGGAGTTCGTTGGTGAAATAGAGGACGAATATGACATTGGAGACAAGGATTTTGTGCAGTTACACGAGAGGGCCTGGTGTGTGCCTGGAAGTATGAGTCTTACCGATTTTGAGGACCTTACTGGGATTGAAATTGAGAGCGAAGATTGTGATTCTATTGCTGGCCTTGTAATGATGTGTTTAGATAGAGTCCCGGTTCCAGGCGACGCTTTTTGTCTTTTAAAACCGAAGGTGTGTTTTACTGTGAAGGAAGTTAGCGGACCTAGAATCACAAAGGTAATTGTGGAATTGGCTGAAGGGGAAGATTAGTTACAATGAGTGCAGATTTAATTTCTAACATTATAAGAGGGATTCTCCTTGTGTTCTCCCTTGTTGTCAGAGCGTTTTTCGCAGGTTCCGAGACCGCTTTTTTGGCCATGGATAAATGGGCTGTCGATAGTTTGGCGAACGAAGGAGATGAACGAGCTCTTTTACTGAAGAAAATGAAGGAGAACTCGAAAAACACAGTCTCTGCGCTCTTAGTTGGGACAAATATTTGCACAATATTGTTTTCTGTGCTTGCAGTTTCTTTATCTTACGCTATCGGCCTTGAAGGTCCTGCTTATCTAGGTCTGGTTTCCTTGCTGACTACTGCAGTCGTGTTTGTGTTTTCAGATCTTATGCCGAAAACTTTTGCTGCGAAGGCGCCCACGCATGTAGCACTTTCGGTTGCAGTTCCGTTGGATGTTTCATTGAGGATTTTAAGCCCTGCAGCATATTTGATAGGGGCAGTGCCATCACTTTTGACGTCTCTTTTCTCCAGGAAACGCGGCAAAGTCCCTGATAAACCGCAAGAAGAAGTGTTGACTGTACTTGATATGGCTGAAGAAAATGGTTATGTGAAGCCTGAGGATAAAGATGTTATCGACAGCATTTTCGATATCAAGGATAAGAAAGTTAAAGATATAATGACTCCTTTTGAAAATGTGGTTGCTTTTGAACCATCTACTACGATACTTACGGCGATAGAGTCGTTTAAAGAGCATGGCTATAGTAGGGTACCTGTGGTTTGTCCTGATACTGGCGAGGTAATGGGGGTGCTTTACATTAAGGATGCAGTGGGAGAAGTTGTAAGGCATCCTGAAAATGGTTCCCTTCCCATTACTTCAATAATGCGTGAACCCTATATAGTTAACGCTAGCGACAGTATTTTGAAAGTGCTTTCCAGGCTCAAAAAAGACAAAGTTCACATGGCCATAGTTATGCAAGGCAGCTCACCTGTGGGCATAGTTACGATGCAAGATTTGATCGAAGAACTAATAGGAGATATATCTGAAGAAGTGCGTTCTCACAATGTTATATTGTTGCAATATTCTGGGAGGCTTCAATGAAGGTAGGAATAACGGGTAATCCTCAAGTAGGCAAAACAACTCTTTTTAGGCTGCTTACAGGTTCTAGTCCTGGGTCTAGCTTAAGTAGGGTTGGGGTCATGGAGGTTCCTGACGAGCGATTACCCCAGTTATCTAGGATATTTGAAAGGCCTAAGTCGACGTACGCCAGGATAGACCTGGTGGATATAATGCACCACAGAGGGCAGGACCTTCTAAATGAGGTCCGCAACTTGGATGCGGTTGTGATTGTTGTAGGCGCTTTTATAGGTGAAGAGGAGGTTAAAGAGTCTTTAGATTTTGTGGATTCCCTTGTAACCGATTTCTATGTAGCAGATTTGGTGTCTGTAGAAAATAGACTGGAGAAACTGCAGAGCAAGAAGACGAAACCTGTAAATCAAATGGAGATTCCTTTCCTTATGAAGTGCAAAAGAGCCCTAGATGAAGATTTGTTGCTCAAAGAAGTAGAATTTGCCCCCCATGAGATAGATTTCTTATCGAGTTTTTCTTTTTACACACTAAAGCCCATAATATTAGCTGTAAACCTGTCTGAAGAACAACTTCTGTCTGGAACCTATCCAGGCATGAAAGATGTACGTGAATTAGCAGATGCCCAAGGGTATGAGGTAGTTAGATTCTCAGGTGTTCTTGAGGAAGAGATAAGCGCCTTGTCTCCAGAAGACGGTTCTTTATTCCTACAAGAATTTGGCCTTGAGGAATCGGGTATTGCAAGACTTGCTAAGGTGACATATAGCGCCCTGGGCCTTATAACGTTCTTTACTGTAAGCGCAGATGAGGTTAGAGCTTGGAGCATACCGAAGGGCACTACTGTAAAAGAAGCAGCAGGCAAGATTCATACCGATTTGGAACGCGGTTTCATCCGTGCCGATGTAGTCTCATACCAGGACCTTATTTCGGCAGGATCTTTGAAAGCTTCAAAAGAAAAAGGCCTTCTTCGAGTAGAAGGCAAGGAATATATAGTGCAAGATGGGGACGTGATAAACGTTAGGTTTAACGTGTAACCTTTTATCAAATTCCCCCGCAAAGCCCGCAGCTTGCACATGACGGATTTGAGTCTAGATATACTCTTCTGTCGTTTAGAAGCTGATGGCAATTGGCGTTCTTTATTAGCCTAACAGGTATGAGTACTCCGGCTATAATAGTGACTGACCCAATCAGAATCGACACTGCATATGCGCTCCATGGTAACGTCATTCCTTGTTCGAGGAATGTGGTGAGGTATCTTCCTCCAAATACTCCCAAAATAATACCTGGTATTCCCATGTAAGCCGCCTCCACAAACATCATTCGTGCTAGGTCGGAAGTGGTGCCACCCAAAACGCGCATTATTCCCAAAGGACGTTTACGGTCGAGGAAAGCTACTATCAGAACGCAGGTGATAGCTACAGCGGTTGCCATAAGCACTAGTATAGATACTACGTGCATTATCGAAAACGCGCCTTTGGCAGCTTTCTCCAAGGAAGTTTGTCCCGAAAACGGACTAACTATTATACTAGCTCCATATCGCTTATTTTCAATCTCTGCAAGCACTGTACCTTTGCTGGTTGAAAAACCTTCGTCTACTTCCAGTATTACGCCAGGCAAAAAGCCGGGGATGTTCTCTATTGTAGATGGGTTCACTGAAGCCCAACCGTAAAGGGGGGAATGTTCCTCGCTTTGGCTGCTGTTAACGTTTACATGTTGCCATTGCAATTCTACTAAAGGACCATATTCATTCATATGCCATGCGATTATTTGCGGGTTGGATTCGCCCTTCGTTTGAGATGGCGATATAGGGAAGAAGAGCTCAATAGTATCATCGGGCAAATCTACACCGTCTCCAAGCAGGTACAGAGGTCCTACAGTGCTTTCCACTTTTAAGCAAGGCACTTGCGTCACATTTATTTTATGGGAAAGTTGGCGATAGTCGCCTTCCAGAAACGAGTTCAGGGCTCCTTCGCTGCTAAACACCATCAAACCGTCAAAGGGCAAAGCCCCCTGTTCGACTCGGGCAGTTATAGATTCTACGTTTCTGGCGATGACGGTTGTTACAAGAAAAGAGACAGCGACGCTTATGGTAACGGCGATTAAAACGATGACTGCAAAAAAAGGAGTGTAGCGAATTCTTCGGCGAGCTATCAGACTGTACAAAGGGAACAAGTTCGCCTTTTCAGCTTTTATTTCCATAGCGCCCGCCGGTAATTGGGCTGCGTCTTGCGCTTTAGATGAGCCTGCCATATTTGTCTCTCCTTTCCTCTATTTCGCCGTCTCTCAGTTTTACAGCAATATCTGCGTACTCCAAAAAAGATGGTTCGTGGGTAGCGACGATAAAAGTTTGGTCTTCTTCTTTATTAAACTTAGAAAAGAGTTCCATTATTTCCCTAGAGCGAGCTGAATCAAGGTTTCCAGTAGGCTCGTCTGCCAATATTACACTGGGTTTGGTAGCCAGAGCTCTGCAAATGGCAACCCGTTGTTGCTCACCTCCGCTCAATTCAGATGGATAGTGATTTTGTCTGTCTTCAATGCCTACTGCTTCTAGCAGAAATGAAACTCTCTCTGATACCTCTTTATCGGTATACCCCGCTAACCGCATAGGGAAACCTATATTCTCTACAGCGGTAAGCTCGGGCAAAAGGTTGAAGAACTGAAACACCATGCCTATTTCGGTCCTTCGCATTATGGCCAAGTCATCCTCTGAAAGGCGAGAAAATTTTCTGCCCTTTAGAATCACTTCACCATGGCTAGGTCTGTCTATACCCCCGAGAATATTCAAAAGGGTGCTTTTACCCGACCCTGATGGTCCCATAAGTACAACAAACTGACCTTTTTCAACTTCCAGGTCCACATCTCTTAACGCGAACAAACCATCACCAACAGCATAAAACTTTGATATTTCATGGCAACTGATAACGGGACCGACCCATTCACTCACGCCTTAGCACCTCCGAACATGGTAATTTAGAAGCCCAATATGCGACTGCAAAGCCAATACCTAATGAAAGGGCTAGAGAAAGCCCAGTGATTATGCCAAAGTCAGTTAATACTTGGATAAACCAGCTCTTAATGGGTATATCCGAACCCAGAAGCGACACAAGATATATCAAATCGCCAAAGATAGCCCCTGAGCAAGTACCCACGATAGAGATGTACCCGCACATAGTGAGTACATACTGTCTGATATCCTTGGAGGTGGCTCCTACAACTCGAAACAACCCTATCTTGCGTCTTTGTTGTACCGTAATGATGTATATATTTCCCGCAACTACAATAGAGGAAAATACAATTAGAAGTACGGAAAACAGCTTGTGTAGGTCAGGAGGCATTACTACATGGCCTTTTGAGCTTACAGTGTAAATAACTTCAGGTATCGCATACACCCCGTAATCGCTGCCGAGTGCATTTCTGATAAGGGAAGTAGTCTTTTTGACTTCAGCTACAGTGTCTACTGTTACCGTTATCTGGTACGACGGAAACATTGTGCCAAATTCAACAAGGTAATGATCATCAACGTTAGAATCTATCTCTCGCATTATGTTTTCAAAAAGGTCCATGGGGATGAGAACTTCGGGTCTATTCCAGAATATCGGTATCGTAGGTGGTTCAGGAGACTCTATCTGGTTCCAGGTTTCATAGTCTATTTCCTCGCCTGTTTGAATCTTGTAACCGCCTTGAACTGATAGAGAATATTGAGCTACGTTCTTCCAGTTGATGCCCATGTTCAAAGCACCAATGCCACTGGCCGAAATGAATTCTGCTAATGTAGGTTCAGGGAGTACTATCTGGAACGTGTCGCCAATTCTAAGGTATGGAAAGTTGTCAGCGGCCAATGGGACTAAGGCTTCTTTATGCTGCGTAGCAGTTTCGGAGAAGTGGGTACCGTCTGTTATGTATGCGTCCAACGGGAACTCAGGACCTTGTTCAAATCCTCTAAGTACAGCTGGAAACTGACCTTCCTTTGTAACGATTAAGCACGGTAAGGATCTGTAAACGTGGACATTTTTCACATTTGGGATATCCTGTATAGAATCGAGGATCTCTTGAGGAATCATTGCTCGCCACCCGAGGCAAGTTTTTTCAGTGAGATAACCTGTGGATTCAATATCAGGAAAATATTGGTCAATGTGGGATTGCCAATCGCTCCCTCGCCAGGCGTGCCACACTAGCGTAGAAGCATCTGATGATGATAAAGGGCTGTTGGCTGGAAATATGATTATATCCCCTTGAGAAATTGTACGTTCTGGTCGCGCCATTTCTGCTCCGTAACCCTCTGGGAGGATTCGAAGGAAAATGATGATTATAGTTGCTATGGCAGTAACTACGACGGCTATCCGTGTTCTAGTGGGATCTCGCCGAATTTCTGTTATAGCAAGTCTTGAGAAATCCAAATATTATCACCTGCCTGGTTTATGTGAAAAGGTGCGTGGTCATATCCAACGTGTTTTCCTATTTTACCATATAGGTCCTCTATATGTGAACATCTGCCAGCATTTTTCCATATAAATATAACAAGCAGGCCAGGTTATCGCTAATAGATGTGTTGATTTTGCAGGATTGCATCGAAGCGATGTTGAATGATATATAGAGACGAATCAGACTTTTGAGTGATTGGTGGTACTTGCTAATGCATATCGCTTCTTTATCGAGTTCAAGCACTTGTGGAAACGCGTATGTTGTATGGGAAAATTCCAAGAGGCCGCTGCTTATAGATTGTGGTTTGTCAATTACCAGGATTGTAAGTGGGCTGAAAGATCTGGGAATGGTTCCTCAAGATTTGGCAGGAATATTTATAACCCACGAGCATTCAGACCACGTGAGGGCCATGTGCTTAAAGACGCCTTTTCCTCAGAAGTTTCGAATTCCAGTATATGCTTCTCAAGGGTTTTGGGACTGGTACTACACTTTTCAAAGAAGCCATATCGATGATGAATTAGTTTATTGTGTTAAGGATGGACAGGATACACGTATTGCCGGCTACACGGTGCAAAGTTTTCTAAAACCCCACGATGCCAGAGAGCCTATGGGATTTAAAGTGAACGGATCCTCTGCAAGCGCTGCGTTTGTCATGGACTTAGGTTATGTGCCGCCTAAGATTGAGAATTTGCTTATGGGAACCGAATACCTTGTTTTTGAGGCGAACCATGATGTGACCATGGAACTCAATTCTGGCAGGCCCAAGTTTCTTTTGGATAGGATAATGGGAACCTATGGCCACCTTTCCAATGAAGAAGCTGGTAAGTCTTTACAGAGGATGGTTACTGAAACCACTAAGCGGATCATACTGGCTCACTTGAGCGTAGACTGCAATTCTCCAGATAAGGCAATTGCGGTTGTGACTGAAAAAATCGAGGAAAGCGGGTTTGCGCCGGAAGTAACTGTTGCCCCTCCTGGAGCCTTGAGACAGTATGGGGCAAAGTAAGCGCCTCTTATACCGGCACCACAACTTCTACATTGGTTTCTGCTACGTTTACTGATCGTCCGTCATCAAGCCTAACCTTTATAGTTTCCATAATTTCTCCAGATTCTACAGGCGTTTTTTGTGTGATGTGATCTTCTACAATGCCCCAGAGGCCGAAATAAGGTTCTCGAAGACATCGAACCAGGTCTCCTGGCGCAATGCGTTGGCGTCTTGTCAATAAACGGTGGGTACTTTCTTCCCCAGGGTCAACTGGATGAACATTCATATGCACGCCATTGCGCGAGCTATAATCGATGAAAGCCCATGGCCGCTTTATTTGTAAATCAAACTTTGTTACGCCATCTACAGAGGTGAGGAGGCCATTACCTTCGTTTAGAATCTCCCACACCATGCTACTCATAGGCATAAATCCAGCGCCTTCAGTCATCATCAAAGCAAAATCTAGGCCCTCAATTTCTGTATTTTGCAAATCAATTTCTTGTCCTAGAAACGAAATGATGTCTCTTTGATTAAAGCCGCCAGCGATAATTCCCCGAGCGCCTAAGTCGAATGCACGCTTTATTGCACCGAAGGTAGCGCCTGCTCCAGCTGCCAAAATCTTGCCTGCGACGTCGTTTCCTACGCCAGCTTCATCCAAAACGTCGTAGGGGTTCTGCGCTAGCACGCATAGGTTTCCAAAACACTCGGTGCCAACGCCACAGACCCCTTCAAAGGTGCTCCCCAATCCTTCAATTATCGCTCCAGTGTGCTCAATTGTTTGTATAACTCTACCTGGTATCTGAGCCCGTACCTTTAAGGTTTTCATAGGGCGTACAATGCTGATTGTGCCCGCGTACGGGCATATTCTCGTCACAATGCCACTTATGGGGGCATATACGATGTCGAGTTTGCCCTTGGTAGGTGACCCAGCTATTATTTCTCCTTCTGTAACATAGTCACCCTCTTTTACTCTTGCGACCGCTCGTAATGAGCGGGGATTTATATTCAGAATGGAACTGACGTTAACAATTGCCATAGGCTGCATGGACTTAGGGTCTTCTAGCATGACTATTTTCCCGCTAAGCTTAGATACGTATTGAACTATGCCGTCGCACGGTGAGAGTACTTCTATTGTTTCCCCTGCCATGCTATTGGGAAACGCCGCCAGTACCTCGCCTTTATGCACATAGTCTCCAGGTTGCTTAAGCACCACTTTTTGTACCATATCAGGGGGAATAGGTTGCTGCAATTCTGCATTGAGATCTACGACTCGAGGGCTCTCCCTTAGGAAGTCAGTTTTTGCCACAACAGCAGATGGACCGACAATATCGCCTGGTCGGACCAAGACCTCCCCAGGTGATGGGAGGGTTCGTTCTTTTCTTACAACAGAATTCTTCCTTATTACTATATTTGAAAATAATGCCATCATAATCACCCTTTGCAGCAAGCAAATTCAACATGTTTGCGAAGCATCTACCAAGGACTTTTGAGGATATGCACCTATTGCCTCATACCAAGCCTTAAGAGTTGCAATTCGTTCCTCGTCCTTTTTAGGCAAGGTGATAGGCCTACCTCTACCGTCTAGAACTAACCCTATCTCGCTCCTGGGTAGGGTAATGTGGGTGGTGTTACCTTTACCTGCGCCAACATCGAAATCTCTTCTTGGAGCCACTTCAATTACCACAGTTGAATTAGCGGGAACAGGCACTACCCCGATTTGTCCTGCTATTATGTTGTATTCTTTGCCATCAATTACCACTTTGGCAATTGTGGAGCCAGCTTTCAGCTTCGGTCCCACAGGTGATATGCACGTAGCCAAAAGATGCAGAGGTGGACTATGCGCGAAACTATTTGGATCTATGATTCCAGTAGAAACTAAGCCGGCGTATGGCAACAGTTCGCCTGTATCTACGTACACATTTGTAATTCCTTGGAGCTCTAAACCATCGATGATCATAGATAATGCCTGTGTACTACGGGGCGACTTGGTGAAAGATCCACCAAACGCTATTACAGCACCTATTTTCATCATATCCACTAGAGTGCCCCCAGTACCATATTGTGTGAAAATGTCACCAATATCCCTTTGGATCTTTACTCCTTTAAGGCCGGTTGCTACTTCTTGATGGTCTTTGTAAGCTAGCCTAATGGTTTCCTTGGCGAAAGCATGCTCTATCATAAGTTCTTCTACTGTCTGCGGAAGAGTGCTAGGCCGCAAGGTTTTATTCAATATCCAGTTACGGACTAGCGTGTCGACTTTAGCCTTAGGCATAGGTACCCAGCGCTCAACTAGGTCTGGATCGATTTTCTTGAGAGTTGTGCCTACGCTGTAAGACATGCCAAGGTTCGCCGAGACGCTGCGAAAGAACTGACCGTTGATTATGGAAAAGATATCTGTAGTTGCTCCACCAAGATCTACTGCTAAGATATCATGCTGGTACATATGTGCCAGGTGAACTAGAGTGTCTCCAATACTCACAGGAGTTGGTCTGATCCTGCCCCCCACCCAGGAATCTAACGCTGCGAATCCGGGCACGCTGGACATGGTATGTCTGAGGAAAAGGTCTTGGATTATTTCGCGGGCGTGTTCTAAAGATTCCTTTTCAACGGTGGGTCTTATGTTATCGATGCAGACAAGCTCCATTGAATCGCCTATTATTTCTCTTAAATATGGTCGCGCTTCCTTATTGCCAGCGTATACCAAAGGGATTTTGTGACTGTTTGTAGGCGCGAATTCCTGAGCAGCCAAGCACAGAAACTCGACCAGGTACAAGACATCTTGTACGTTACCTCCATCAGTACCGCCTGTAACAAATATCATGTCATAGGGAGTATTCTTTATTCGCTCAATATTGTCGAATGCGAGGTTGGCTTCGTTAAATGAAACTACTCCTGTTACAATGGCTCCTGCTCCCAAAGCTGCTCGTTGTGCCGATTCTGCAGTGATTTGTTCGCTAAGCCCTGCCGCCAATACCTTGAGTCCTCCACCGGCGCTTGACGTTGCCGCAAAATAGTCTACACCTGAATTACCATTTGAGGGTAAGATGAGGCCGTCTGGAGAAATAAGATTTAATCCTGTCCAACGTTGAAGTTTCTCTATGGCGTTTTGCAGTCCTACCATTACGTCGCGATTAGGTTCGTCTAATGTGGTAGGATGAGCAGAAGATTCAAGAACGCGGATGCTTTCTCTTTCTACCTCAAGAAGAGACACGTTGGTAAAAATACTACCTATATCTGCAAAAAGTATTCGTTCAGGCATTGCGTGCCTCCCAAATTGCATCATTAAATGTATAATTTCTCGGAAGGATCAAGTTATCAATACACCAGATCATCAATGGTCATTTTACATCTTAACACAAGTTCTTTCTGTATGCTAAAGGTTTTCGATATCCCCCAAAACACAATGGTTTTACTTGATTGACATTAACGCCTGCGTACCCTAGAATTGGATTGACTCAGTTTAAATCTGGTCCTCGTTATTTTTTTATAGAAAGGGGGCTGAGAGCAAGATGCAGGGGCTGGGCCGTCATGTTCTGGCTGAGGTTTACGGATGCGGTTTTGACATCCTAAATGACCTCGAAGGGATCCGAGAGATCTTGGTCAGTGCGGCTCTCTCCGCCGGAGCGGAAGTGATAGAAACGACCTTCCACCGGTTTTCACCCCAAGGGATCAGCGGCGTTGTAGTCATATCCGAATCACATCTCGCGATTCATACGTGGCCTGAGTATGGCTACGCTGCAGTGGATGTGTTTACGTGCGGCGAAAGAGTGGATCCTTGGGTGGCAGTAGAGGCCATAGTCAAGCAGTTCGGAGCTACGTCGGTAACGGCAACAGAAATTAGGCGAGGAGTTTTTTCAAAATCTGTAGAGGTAGCAAGTTAAACAAAATAACAGGAAAGGTGAGGGACTATTGTAAGTTCAGACGATGACGACACACTAAAAGATTAGGCCCTGCATAAGAAAAACGGAAATGCAGGGTTTAATCTTTTTAGACCTATCCTCCTGTAGTTTTGCAGATGTTTCTATATAATTGAACGTGGATCTTCAGGGTAGTTATCCAATATAGCAAAAGGAGAGAAGAACAGGTGGACGAGAGAACTCTTGTACTGGCTAAGCCTGATGCGGTGGCACGAGGATTAGTTGGAGAAGTAATTATGAGACTTGAGAAGAGAGGTTTGCGGCTTTGTGCTATGAAGATGATTTGGGTAGATGAAGCCCTTGCAAAGAAGCATTATTCAGCCCATGAGGGAAAGCCATTTTTTGACGGGTTGATAGAATACATTACCGCGCTTCCGTTAGTAGCAATGGTATGGGAAGGACCGTCTGCAATTAGGGTAGTTAGAGAGACAATGGGCGCTACGAACCCTCAAGATGCTCGACCAGGCACAATTCGTGGCGATATGGGATTAGATATTTCCAATAATCTGGTACATGGATCAGATTCCAAAGAGTCTGCGGAGAAGGAGATCGCCTTGTTTTTTGAAGCGGACGAGATATATAGTTGGGCAAGGCCCCACGAAAAATACATCTCTGGATAATAGATTCGTCGTATAGCACTTTTCTGTAATGCAGGTGGTCGGGGGCCTAAGCGGTAAAGGAGGATTTAAATGTTGTACGTAGGTACGGCTGGATTTAGCTATTCCGATTGGCGAGAAGTCTTCTATCCAGAGTCAGTCAAACCCCAGGATTATTTGAGATTTTACTCGGAGCATTTTCCTTGCGTCGAGCTGAATTTTACATACTATAGGCAGCCTTCACCCGAAAACATGAGGAGCATGACTTTTAAAGTTCCTGATGATTTTAGGTTTACCGTAAAAGCCCATAAGACTATGACCCATGAAATCGGTTCGCAGAAAGAGTTAGAGCACGAGTTTGAAACCTTCAAACAGGGTGTTTGGCCCATGTATGAGTCAGGCAAACTAGGATGCATACTGTTTCAATTCCCTTGGTCTTTCAAACCCTCAAATTCCAATCTAGAATATGTTCTATCCTTGAAAAAAAGAGTTCCTTACGCTCAAGCTGTGGTGGAGTTTCGGAACGCTCTTTGGGCAAATGATCAAATCTATCACTCGCTCGAGCGAGAAGGAATTGGTTTTTGTTGTGTAGACGAGCCTGATTTGAAAGGTCTTTTCCCTAGGGTTTCTGTGGTAACTTCAGAGATTGGATATTTGCGGTTTCACGGAAGAAACAAAGAGAAATGGTTCAACCACAAAGAGGCTTGGGAGAGATACGATTACCTTTACACTGACGACGAATTACAATCTTGGGTACCTGATATCGAAAAAATGGCCCAAACTAGTAAGGATATGTATGTAATTTTCAACAACTGCCACAGAGGTCAGGCCGGATTAAATGCTAAGCGTATGCAAGAGCTGCTTATGCTGCCCTTTGAATAATATCTAGAATTCACAATAATGTTGCTGCAATCCCAGCGTAAGCGAGCATGACGATACCTACTGCAAGCAAGATGGGCCAGTAAAGCTTATATAGTTGCGAAAAGTCAATTTTGTAGTACTCGCATGTGAGCACCTGACACAAATGGAGGGGAGACGCAAAGTAGGCTAGGAAACCAGCCGCGTAAATAATACAAGCGAGGTATAAGACTGCGCTACTGTGGGCTTCAGCAGGTATTAGAATAGGGACCAATACTCCCAGGGTGGTTGTGAGAGATGCGCTCACGTATCCGAAAAGAAGGGGCAGAACTACAGCCAATATAGGTGGCGATATTCCTAGAGAATTGGCGTGTTCTACCAAAGTTGGAAACACTGGGGACATTGTAACGAATTCTTTGAAAGCCATTATCCATAACATTGCAACTGCTTGGCTTAAATTTGCGCCCCTAAGAATGGTCGTCAAGGATGGAATGTCTACTTTTTCAAAGTGTGCCATGACAATGCCTAGAACCAATCCTGTTAGCATTGCCGCCCATAGAGGCAAATCCAAAAACAGGCTCAAGCCGAGAGCCACAAGTAAAGGTGATCCGTATTTGAGGAAAACCAAAAAACTTTCTCCGCGTAAAGTTCCCGGTTGTTCTGATGATATTTGGTTCCCAAGACTGCTTTCTTTTCGAAGAAGAAACATGTACCCTGTTAGCCATAGGACTATGCCAAAAGGCCATAATCTGGACAGCAACGTGTTAACCTGTACGCCTATCATATTTGCCAATAGAATTAAGTTAGGTGAGAAAGGGAAGATGAAGAACATACCGTGACGGAACACAAGATTTACTGCCGCCTTTTTATCAGGTGTAAGGTGTAATTCTTCTCCCAATTTATCTACTAAAGGTGCGGATACTGCAGCCCCTCCCAGCACAGGCATGGATCCAATTAACGCAGGGACTACCATGATTGACGCTTTTAAGTTTCCAAGAAACCCATGCAGCCCTTGTACCATCTTATCCAGGTATCCAGTTTCATTCATGATCGTCGAGAACAGACCGATAGCGATCACAGATAATACCAAGTTTATAGTGGAAGGGCTGATGAATGCGTTCCAGATAGTTGTTACAGACTGGGTAAACGATAGACCCGAACTAAGAGCCATCACCAAAGTAGATAAGAACATGACCTTGCTCAAAGCCACTTTCTTTATGGAAAGAACGATTATCAGTGCGATAGCTGCGACCACGCCTACAACGGGCAAAAAGCACCACTCCGATCATGTTTGATTGTTCCAAGAGCAAAGTACTACGAATCTATACTACCGCAAACGTATCACACATGAAACTGGAAATGTTTGGATAATCCGTTTCCTCAATTCCGGCTCTTTTCTGCAGCGAAATGTTATAGTATTTAAGTGCAGACCTAACGTTTAGATAAATTGGAAGCGCAGGAGGGGTCACGAATTTGACGTTACATACTAGGATTCCCGTCCCCGATTACGTAGCATTTGACATTGAGACTACAGGCCTTGTTCCTGAGGAGGACCATATTATAGAAGTTGGTCTGGTTAGGTTCAAAAACGGAGAGCCGGTGGAAAGATGGACATCTCTCGTCAAGCCCGAAGGCAAAGTTGGTCTTAAGACCTTACGTTTGACGGGCATACCTCTGGAGGAATTAGAAGCAAGTGTAGGGATTTTTGATATATGCAGGGAAATAGAAGAGTTTCGAGGGGATTTACCCTTGGTGGGGCATAATCCCGAGTTTGATGTGGCTTTTTTGGCTAAAGTCATACCTAATTTCCCAGGAGTTGCAGTTTACGACACTCTAGAACTTGCTCGAATTGTATATCCTGGATTTGCAACCTATAGGCTGTCTGACTTGACTCAAAATTTAAATATTGTTCTAGATGACGCCCATAGAGCGTGTGATGACGCTGAGGCCTCTGGCATTCTTTTTCGTCATATCCAGGAAAGAATTGTGTCTATGCCTGCTCATCTGCGAGATAAGATTGTAGGTATTATGGGAGACAGTTGGGCTGCTGGCCATTTGTTCAAGCATGATTCCAATGCCGAATGCTATCAGCCGTCTTTATTCCCCAGTGAATACGTAACCCCATTTGAACTAGGTGGGTCAGGCGAAGTGCCAGATATGGATTTGCTTTCGTCTGAGGCAGAGGGTAATTGGTTCCAAGAGATACTAGGTCAGAACTCAAAACTTATATATTTAGATACCCACATTGATTGTGACATTATAGAAGAAGTAGTGAAAGGCTGTGTGGAGGTTTCTGAGAATGGACCCAGGATTATCGTAGCTGGAGAATTTCGTAATTGTCCCGATATAGAACAGGGAGAGTGCCATTTATATCATCCAAGGGAATATTTGTGCGTACTTAGATCTACAAAAAGTTACGAGCTAGCAAGACACGGGTTTTTAGCTGACTTAGATATCGATCTTAGGCGGTTTCTATCATCTGTTGCGGTGTGGGAAACGTTAACCGAAGATGGATACTTTGGCGAGATTCAGGTTGTGGGTAGGTCCCGTGAATTACAAAGGGAGCTCAGTTGTACTGAAATTCCAGACTGTTTAGATTACTGTCCTTTAAAAGAGGATTGCTACTATCTTAGAGCAGTTAGAACTAGCGAATCTTGCAGCACGATCCTGACCCCATTGAATGTGTGTTTCGATCCACCTGTGCATGCAGATATCGCCGTTATTTTTGGAATCGATGATGTTTTGAACGCATGGGAGGCTAGGCAGCCCAGACTGGATTTGGGTAAGTTGGCCAACGCGCTTAATGAAGCAGGATACTCAGACTGTGCGCAGCAGGCTGAAAACATCTCAAAGGAATGCTTGAATGTTTCTGGTGGTAGAGCAGACAGCATAATGCCACAAGAGTTCTTAGACTCCCTAAACTGTTTGCAGCAGGATCTTGGCAAAATCGTAGACGAATTGCGCAGTTCTCTTAGAGTTGAAACTGAATCTTTTATCGAAGTTCCAATGGACCCGCCCATTATGTCAAGCGTGCTCCATTCCCTTGAACATTGGCGTGACGAAATTATAAAAATTTCGTCAGACGATGTGCCTGGTCTAACGATTATATCTAAGGGATATAGTTTTGGGAACCAGGTTACCGCCGTGCTTTCCAAAAAAACGGTTTGGCCTGCGTCTTACCTCAAGGATCGTCTTTTTGAAGTGTATAGGAATGTGGTATTTGTTTCCCCTCAAATATCTTTTATCAATAGGTACCAAGGGCTCAGAAAGTTATATGGGATAGACGAAGACAGTTTGATACTTAAAATACCTGATAGGAGTCGGGTGGCTTCTTGTAACAACAGTCAAGTGCTTTTGGTTTGTGTGGACAGCGGCAGGTTTCTTTCCGGGCGCGATCACGTGGAATTTGTTGGCGGCTTTTTGGAGAAGCTAATGACCAATATTCCTGAAAATGTTCTGTGTCTTTGCCCTTCCTATAGTTTTGCAAGGGATCTTAACGACGCAGTAGCGCCGAAACTTGAAGATAGTTCCATAGCCGTTTTTGCGCAGGGCATAGATGGTGGGCCTCGAATACTTGAACATTTGATGGAGCCGGACACGCTTGTTCTATTGAGGTTTGGTGTTTCAATTGCAGACCCGGACAAGATCGGCCCGAGGATTCTGGCGATTCCACGGATTCCCTTTTCCCCGCCAAGTATAGTTTATGATCTCAGAAGGGAGGATCTTAATAGAATGGGTGTTGATGGTTTTTTGGAAGCCAGCGTACTCCCTGTAGCGTTATCCTTGAGGTCATATATAGAAACTATAGTGCGCTCAACGGGCAGGTTAGCGGTTATATTCCTAGACCCCAAGGTTTTGCCTGGGCAAAGAGGATGGGGGAAAGACTTTATGGGAACTTTCGACGACATGAGCAAAGTAGTATGTCTTCCAGACGAGGCTGTAGCAAGGGTCGCTCAATGGCTCAAGGCGTAATGAGTCCTCACGTCCAGTGAGAGCCTATAGGAATAGAACATCAGAGATCATTGTGGGATATAATATATTCGGAAAGAATAGTCTGTTATGAGAGAGGTTAATGCAAGTGTCCAAATTTCTGAGAGCCGGGATCTTAAGAGATAGGCTAAGCGATATCGTTGAAGCGTCGCGAATGCTGCAAGAGGCTCTAGACTCTGGCGAAGAAGGACCGCGTAGATGCAAGGAATTGGCAATGGATATAGAGTCTATGGCAAATGAGATCATTGATTTTATGTCTTATTGGAACTGTGAACCTCTTATTTACTTGGGTGAAGGTACAACCGATGAAGTAATAGGTTTTTTGGATAAGCTTATCTATGAGGCTGAGGCTGGGAAAGGTAAAGATTCAGAATCTTAGTTCGGTGTTGCGTGGAGGCGAGAGTATGCCTATTTTTGAATACGAGTGTCTAAAGTGTGGCGAAAAATTTGAACTGCTCCTTATGGGAAGCGATGTGCCTACGTGTCCTAAGTGTGGGTCACGAGACCTGAAGAAACTTATATCTGTTTTTAACTCCAACGTGAAGAAAGGTTTCGCAAAAGGAAGCGGAGCGTGCAGTACATGTTCAGGAGGTTCTTGTTCTACGTGTGGCATAGTTAAATAGTGCGAGAAACTGTGGCGTGTATCACCGAGCATACGGAATTTCACTGCGGTATAAAGCAGAGGGGCGTGTAGTAGTTGATCGAGGAATCGCCTCAGAGAAAAACTAAGATCTTTTTGGGCAAGATAGGGCAGACGATTAAATCAGGGGCAGAGACTCTGGTTCAGGAAACCCGAGAGCTTGGCATGCTTAGCAAGCTTAGACTGGATGTACTTGCGTTAGAAAATGAAAAGAGCCGAAAACTCGAGGAAATTGGAAAACTTGTATATGATATGTACCAAAAGGGACAAGATCTTCCTGAAGATCTACAGTATCTCTTTGAAGCCATAAATGAAATAGAGGCTAGTATTCGAGCCAAGAATCTTGAAATCGAGAAACTGCGGTCCCAGAATCAAGAAGCTGGTGGCAGCAATTTAAATGACCTACTGTGACCCTAGGAGGATGTGGATATCTTTGATTGTAAGCCTGAGCAGATTATAGTTTAATTGCCCGGGTTTTTGCGTTTTTGGCCCATATTTTCAGTTTTTATTGTTGCAAACGTAGATTCTCGAGTAGAAAGGAGTGCAGCAAAGTGTCTGCCAAGATCATGGATGGAAAGAAAATTGCCTCAGAAATACTGGATGAGGTGCGTGCTGAAGTAAAGGCCCTTTCAGAACGAGGGATCATACCAAAACTTTCTGTAATTTTGGTAGGAGATGATCCTGCATCAGTTATGTATGCTAGGTCCAAAGAAAGGGCGTGTAAGAAATCGGGTATCGACTACGAATTGATTACTTTCCCCAGTGATGCGAAAGAGGAATCAGTCTTACAGGAGTTGGAAAGGCTTTCGGTTGACCAGTCCTGTCACGGCATCATGGTGGAACTTCCCCTTCCTGAGCATATGAATAAAGACCGCATAATGATGGCAATCAATCCCCTAAAGGACGTAGATGGGATTAACCCGATAAACAGAGGGCAAATGTTCACCAAGAAAACAGGATTATTCCCAGTTACTCCCCAGAGCTGCATAGAGATAATGAAGAGATCAGGCATAACAATTGAAGGGAAGAATGTATGTTTGATTGGACGTGGGGATACAGTTGGGAAACCCCTAATCTTTTTGCTCTTAAACGAAAATGCAACAGTGACAGTATGCCACACACGGACCAGAGATCTATCGTTCCATACTAAGAGAGCCGATATCGTTGTGGCAGCTGCTGGCAAACCTGACCTGGTGACTGAAGATATGGTTAGCCCAGGAGTTGTAGTGGTTGATGCAGGTATTAACCAGGTTGACGGCAAAACAGTGGGAGATGTGGATTTTGAGGGTGTCTCCAAGAAGGCGGAGGCCATAACCCCTGTGCCTGGTGGCGTTGGGAGTTTGACCACGGCGTTACTACAGAAGAACTTGCTCAAGGCTATTGAGTTGCAGCAAAGTCAATAACTTGGTTTTAGAGAAAGGGGGATGTAGGTTGAAGGAATTATTTTCTATGAGCCTGGAAGAAGTTATCAATCTTTCTGCATCTTCAGAGCCTACTCCGGGTGGAGGCAGCGTTTCTGCCATTTGCGCAGCTTTTGCCGGGTCAATGGCAGCTATGGTATGTAACCTGACAATCGGCAAGAAGAAGTACAAGGAAGTCGAAGAAAGGGTTATGGATCTCAGGGACGAGACTATGCATCTCATTTCTGAGTTTAAGAACCTAGTTTACGAGGACATGGCAGAATTTGAGAAACTTATGGATACATATAAGCTGCCCAAGTCTACCCCGGAAGAAAAAGAAAAGCGCGATGCAGCTTTGGAAGAAGCTCTGAAAGGCGCAACAGAAACGCCGCTAAAAGTTGCTCGAGGATGCTTGAGGCTCCTCAGGATTGTAGATGAACTTGCTCCAATAGGGAATAAGATGGCTATAAGCGACGCAGGTGTAGCCGCCTATCTGGCTGAAGGGAGTCTCAGGGCAGTACTTTTGAACGTTGATATTAATATACCTAGCATAAGAGATAAAGAGTACGTGAGAAATGTGATGAAGGAGAAGGAACAACTTATTGCAGAAGCCCAGGAACTCAAGGAGAGATCCTTAGGTGTTGTAATGGAGCGAATGGGTTGATTAATGAGGCTGCGTGGCCTCTCGTACCAGTTTTATCATTGAATGAATATAGGGGGAAGACGTTGAGCGTGGGTAGGGACATAGTGGTTTTGGGTAGCTTGAACGTCGATTTTGTCGTAAGAGTTTCGGAAAGACCCGGTATGGGTCAAACGGTGTTTGGGAAAGAGTTTTCGATATTTCCAGGCGGAAAAGGCGCTAATCAGGCTGTGGCAGTTGGCAGGTTAGGCGGGAACGTATGCATGGCTGGAAGGATCGGCGATGACGTTTTTTCTAGCATATTGCTGGAAAGCCTTACAAATGCAAACGTAGGAACTGATAATGTGCTAATAACCGAAAACATCTTTACAGGTTCTGCGTTCATTACCGTAGATGATTCAGGCGAAAACTCAATTATTGTGATTCCTGGTGCAAATAGCCAATATTCTAAGGAAGATGTAGATGATTTAGCTACCTGTTTAAAAGACGCAAAAACCCTCATGCTGCAGTTGGAGATTCCCGTAGAATCAGTGGAGTATGCTGCCCAAGTGGCAAAATCCTTTGGCGTCACAGTCATGTTGGATCCTGCTCCTGCAATGTCTTTACCTCCCGAGTTATACAGGTTAATCGATGTGATTACCCCTAACGAGCACGAAGCCTCATTGCTTACTGGTATACAAGTGCAAGATCTGAGTAGCGCAGAAAGTGCTGGTATGCGTCTATTAGAACAGGGTGTGCACAGTGCGGTCGTGAAGCTTGGGGCCCAAGGAGCATTTTACTGTTCGTCTACGGGGGATCGGGGCTATGTAAAAGGGCATCGCGTTAATGTTGTAGATACTACTGCAGCAGGAGACGCCTTTTCAGGTGCCCTAGCTTTGGCTCTTTGTGAGGGAAAAAGCATTGGAGAGGCGTGTGAGTTTGCGAACGCGGCTGCGGCTTTGTCTGTGACCCGCAAAGGCGCACAAACTTCCATGCCCAACTATGACGAGGTCGCTCGTTTTTTTCAATCTCTGGTATGACAAGGCTGAAAGTGAGGGGATCTTTAGGAGGTGAGTTGAAGCAGTTTGATCAGTGCATCTCAAGTGGGTTTTTGGGGATGGGATTGGGTGGGGAGGTGATTCTGAATGAAGTGGATTATAGATACGGACCCAGGTATTGATGATGCTTCTGCCATTATTACTGCAGTCAATTCTGGAGCATTAGACATTTTGGGAATTACTTGCGTGCACGGCAATGTGGGTCTTGAGTATACTACTAGGAATGCGCTCAAGCTAATTGAGCTGATGGATGTTGGCATCCCTGTTTACGGAGGTGCTTCGAGACCTATTTTGCAAAAACCAGAGCATGCTTCTTACGTTCATGGAACTGATGGTTTCGGAAATACCTTTCTGTCTGAACCTAACATCAAACTTGAACCTATTCATGCTGTAGACTTCATAATTGAAGCCGCATATGCTGATGACAAACTAGGTCTGCTTACGTTAGGCCCTCTCACCAATGTGGCTCTTGCCATAGCTAAGGACAGGTCGCTTGAGGACCGAATTGATAGAATCGTTATGATGGCGGGTACTTCAAGGGCTAGGGGTAATACGAGTCCTGTTGCAGAGTTCAACGTTTTTGCAGATCCAGAAGCTGCTGCTGTGGTGTTTGATACAGGAATTCCCATTACCATGGTCCCATGGGAGACATGCCTTGACACGTTACTGGGCCCTGACACTATACGTGAATTAAGGAAAAGCTTGACTCCTGTTGGGCAAGCTTTTTCCAACGCCATGGAATTTACTTTAAAGGGAATAGAAGCTTCTATGGGTCAAGAATTTCTCGTATTGTGCGACCTTATTGCCGCGTGTGTTGCTATTGATCCTTCTGTGGTTAAAGAAAAGGCTTCTGTAACAGTGAGGGTCGAAACTTGCGGAAGATACTCTAGGGGGCTCACAGTTATCGATGAGCGCAACATAGAAGGTGCAGAACCTAATGTGACGTTGTGCCTCGCTTGTGATAGAGAACAAATAGCGGGCATGTTTTTGAACGCAATTAACCATCAAAACTAGACGGGGGTGTCGAATTGAAGAAGTCTATAAGCTTACTATTGATAGTATTGTTGTTAACCTCGGTAATGTTAGTTGGATGTGGCACAGATGAAGGCAATGGTGAAGGAGGAGAAGCTAAAAAAGCCGTACTTCTAGTTAGCGGAACCTTAGGAGATAAGTCGTTCTTTGATTCAGCTAATGAGGGTATGAAGGTCATTAAAGAAGAACTAGGTTGGGAAACACACATAATTGAGATGGGAACAGATCCATCCAAATGGGAGCCTACTTTGACCGACGTTTCGGCAGAAGATTATGACCTAATTATTTGTGGTACTTTTCAGATGCAAGAAAAGATAGAGGAAGTAGCCCCCAAATTTCCTGATAAAAGGTACGTAGTTTTTGACGTTTCAGTAGATTATGATAAGGCGGACTACAGCAACGTATATTCGATTCTTTACAAACAAAACGAAGGGTCATATTTGGCTGGAGTCTTAGCTGCAATGGTTACAACCTCTGATATGCCTAAGGCAAACGAAGAAAAGATCATCGGTTTCCTTGGTGGAATGAACATTCCGGTTATCAACGATTTCCTAGTAGGTTACGTCGAGGGGGCCAAGAGTATAGAGCCTGACATAAAAGTAGCAGTGTCGTATGTGGAAGACTTTGCCAATCCTGCCAAAGCAAAAGAAATGTGTTTAGCCCAGTATGACATGGGAGCGGATATAGGATTTAACGTTGCGGGAGGAAGTGGATTGGGCCAGCTAGATGCTGCAAAGGAGAAGGATTGCTACGCTATAGGTGTGGACTCGGACCAGGCCATGTTGTTCAAGGACACAGATCCAGAGAAGGCAGAACTGATTCTTACATCCATGCTAAAAAGGATCGACAATTCTTTGGTGCGGGCAGTCAAACTTTTTGAGGAAGATAAGCTACCGTTTGGTACTGTAGAGGTTTTAGGGCTGGCTGAAGAAGCAGTAGGCCTTGCCAAGAACGAGTTTTATGAACGGAACGTTCCCCAGGAGATTAAGGATAAAATCGAAGAGATTGAGGAACAAGTTAAGAATGGAGATATAACGGTTTCATCAGCATTCGATATGAGTGATGATGAAATGCAAGATCTTTTGGAGTCGGTGCGTCCGTAAAGTTTTTCTAGGTTGCAGGAGGCCGGTTATTGCCTCCTGCAACCCTTTCCAAAGTTTCCAAATGGGATGAGGTGTAAGAGATTGGAGGGTGGAAAGGAATCTCAAAGAGAAGGACCCATTCTGCTCATGGAAGGAATAACGAAAATCTACCCCAACGGGTTGGTTGCAAACTCTAATGTAACATTTGAAGTGCGAGAAGGAGAAATTCACGCGCTCGTTGGCGAAAATGGCGCAGGAAAAACTACCCTAATGAAAGTGTTATTCGGTCTAGAGAAACACGATGCGGGGAATATTTTTGTAAAGGGCGAGCAGGTTAATATTACATCGCCAAGACAGGCAATTGGGCACGGCATTGGCATGGTACATCAGCATTTTATGCTCGCGCCTTCGCTTACTGTAGCCGAAAATATTGTCTTAGGTCAGGAACCGAGAAAAGGTATCTGGTTTGATCAGAAAAAGGCTGCGGAAACTTGCATAGATCTTGGGAAGAAGTACGGATTAGAAGTGGATCCCTACGCAAAGATCGCCGATGTTCCTGTAGGTGTTAAGCAGAGGGTCGAAATTCTAAAGGCGCTGTTGCGGGGGTCAGAGATCTTGGTATTAGACGAACCTACGGCAGTCTTGACTCCTCAGGAAACTGTCGAGCTGTTCGCTGCGCTCAAGGCTCTTAAAGAGGGCGGGCACACGATCATCTTTATATCCCACAAATTAGCAGAAGTCAAAGAGATTTCAGACAGAGTGACAGTAATGCGTTCTGGTAGGGTTGTGGGAACCAGAAACACTGAAGAGATCAGTATACGTGATCTTTCTAATATGATGGTGGGGCGTGACGTAGAATTAGAATTGCCTAGGCCTAAAGTGTCTGCAGAAGATCGCAGGGAGGTTAGGCTTTTAGTTAAGGACCTCAAGTATGTCCGCGATAACAAGGATGTACTGAAAGATATAAATCTGCAGGTGAAATCGGGAGAAATAGTTGGTATTGCAGGTATTGAAGGAAATGGTCAAGCGGAACTGGTGGAAATTCTTACCGGTCTTTGTGAGTGCCATGAAGGAACTATACAGATTTGCGGAGAAGACGCGACGGAGAAAAAGCCCGGAGAGATAAGAGAATTGGGCTTGTCCCATATTCCTCAGGATAGGATGACTTTCGGTGTGGCTGCAGAAGCGTCTGTGGCTGAAAACCTCATATCTACAAGGTACAATAAACCCCCTATTTCAAATGGTTTTCTTTTGAATTTGAAAGCTATATTTGCTACTTGTCTAGACCTGATAAAGAAGTTTGAAATCAAGGCTAACGCCCCTAAGCAGCCAGTTAATACTCTTTCAGGAGGCAATATACAAAAGGTTGTTGTTGCCCGAGAGTTTTCTACTGATCCAGAGGTGATAATTGCCAATCAGCCTACTCGAGGTATAGACATAGGGGCTAGTGAGTCTATTCACAAATACTTGGTAAATGCTACTGAAAATGGTGCAGCAGTGCTTTTGATATCTGCCGATCTAAGCGAAGTTATGGGGCTATCTAACAGACTCTTGGTGATGTATGAAGGCAGAATAGTTGCTCATTTTCCAGATGCCGAAGCGGTCACCGAAGAAGAACTGGGCCTCTACATGCTTGGAGTAAAACACCAGGAACTAGACGAGATTGTCGCATCGCTAATGGGGGAGGCCGGTTAATCAAATGAAAACAGATAAAAGGTTCGAGATTTTACGAACGGGCGTAGCTATAGGGGTGGCGCTCCTCATAGGGTTTATAGTCACATGTTTAGTGTCAGAGGCGCCTCTAAAAGCGTTTGGATATTTTCTTAGAGGACCTTTTACCACTACACGTCGATTCGCGGCCTTTCTTGAGGCGGCAATTCCTTTGACTTTCAGTGGGCTTGCGATATCCTTGGTGTTTTCCGCAGGTCAATTTAACCTAGGTGCTGAGGGGCAGTTCTTTATCGGGGCAGTTGCCGCAACCGCCGCCGGAATATATTTAGATTTACCTCCGGTCATACACACTTTGGTTTGCCTTCTAGCGGGAATTGCTGCAGGTGCCGTTGCAGGCTTCATCCCAGGCATTTTAAAAGCAAAATGGAATGCTTCAGAATTAGTTTCGTCGCTGATGCTCAATTACGTATTTCTAAAGTTAGGAATGTATCTAGTAACGTACCATATGCGAGATCAGTCAGTAGGAGCTTTGGTATCTCTTCCGCTCAAAGAGACTTCGTTGCTAACCCAGTTTATTCCCAACACTAGAATTCATACAGGTGTGTTTATACTGCTCATAACCGTTTTATTTTGCTACTACTACCTTTTCAGGACTAGTCAGGGTTATGAAGTCAGGATGACAGGTCAAAACATAGAGTTTGCTCGATATTCGGGAATTCCTGTTCTATCAGTGATTTTATCGGTACAGGTGTTGGCGGGGGCCATCGCCGGTCTGGGCGGGGCCGTCGAAATGCTAGGTATCTACAAGCGCTTCCAATGGTTGGCAAGCCCAGGGTACGGATTCGATGGTGTTATTGTCGCTACTCTGGCAAAGAATAACCCTGCTTTAGTGCCCGTTACCGCTCTTTTTCTTGCGTATCTTAGGGTGGGCGCCGATGTTATGGCCATATACTCAGATGTGTCCGCCGAAATGGTAGCCATTATACAGGCTGTGATTATTCTACTGGTTACTGCAGAGGCCTTTTTATCTGGTTACAGACGTCGGATGTTGCTAAGAGAGGTGAAGCAAAGTGCAAGCGCTTCTTAGGGCCATATTATCTCCTTCCTTTGCAGCTTCGATCTTGCGCGTGACTACGCCTATTTTATTTGCCGCTTTAGGAGCTGTAGTGGCTGATCTATCTGGGGTCGTAAACATAGCGTTAGAGGGCACCATGCTGTTTTCTGCATTTACAGGGGTTGCAGTTTCAGCCTTTACCCAATCTGCATGGTTAGGTCTACTCGCAGCAGTTGGAGTGGGGGCCCTGGTAGGGTTAACCCTAGCATATTCTCACCTAAAATTAGGTACAGATGCTGTTTTGGCAGGAATTGCATTGAATCTGTTGGCAGCTGAAGGAACAGTTTTCCTTTTGTACGTTGTAGCTGGAGACAAGGGAGTATCCAGTTCTCTCCCTAGTAAAGTGCTGCCCGATTGGCATATACCTGTAATAAAGGAAATACCGGTTTTGGGCGCTATCTTGGGAAAGCAAAATGCGCTTACGTATATGTCTTTAATAGCAGTAGTATTGGTCTATCTGTTCTTATTCAAAACTTCCTTCGGGCTAAGGCTTAGAGCGGTGGGGGAGAACCCTGACGCTGCAGATTCAGTGGGAATTTCAGTTCATAGGGTTCAATTTGTAGCGTTAGCTATTAGCGGCGCTTTGGCTGGAATGGGTGGAGCCCACCTCTCCATGGGATACGTTAGTTGGTTTTCAAGGAACATGACTTCAGGTAGAGGGTTTATAGCTCTTGCTGCAGAAACCCTAGGTTACAGACACCCTGTAGGAGTATTCTTGGCGTCTCTATTGTTCGGATTTGCAGATGCGTTGTCTAACTATATGCAGAGTCTGCGGGTTCCCGGCGAATTTGTACAGATGATTCCGTATTTGTTGACTTTGGTAGCCTTGACCATTTATTCGGGCCGCCAAAGAAAAGGCAGGAGGTCTTCTAAATGAGGGATGGCAAAATTCCAGTAATTATTGATTGCGATCCAGGCCATGATGATGCAGTAGCCTTAGCATTGGCGTTTGGTAGCGGTCAATTTGATGTTAAAGGAGTTACTACAGTTGCAGGTAACAGCACAGTAGATAATACATATGCCAATGCGTTGAAGTTCCTTTCGTTCATTGGTGTTTGTGTAGAGGTAGCAAAGGGTGCGGCGAAGCCTTTGCTCCGCCAGCTAACGGTAGCCCCTAACGTGCACGGTACAACTGGACTAGACGGGACCGATCTTGGAGATTCGCGTTTGAAGGGCTCGGGTCGTTCCGCAGTTGAGCTTTTGACAGAGATTTTGCGTACCTCAAGTGAGAAAATTACCTTGATCCCGACGGGCCCTTTGACCAACATTGCTACGCTTTTTTTAGCCGCACCAGAAGTAAAAGAGAATGTAGAACAAATAGTACTTATGGGTGGAGCGGCGTTGGAAGGGAACTGGACGCCTGCAGCCGAGTTTAATATTTTTGTAGATCCTGAAGCGGCAAGAATTGTGTTTGAATCAGGAGTGCCTATAACCATGGTTGGGCTTGACGTTACACACAAAGCCCTTATCTACCCTGATGAAATTGAAGCCCTTCGTAAGCAAGGGCGGATAGGTAAAGCCATCGCCGAGCTTATGGACTTTTACGGGATCTTTTACCGCAAGCAGTTTAAGGGTAATCCCGTCCATGATGCAGTGGCAGTGGCTGCTGTTATGTGCCCAGATATTATCTCTACGCAGCATCTGAACGTTTCTGTAGAAACTTGCGGCGAATTTACCCGAGGGATGACGGTGGTGGATTTTAGAGGGGTTACAGGCAAGGACCCCAACTGCAATGTTGCCCTAGGTCTGGACAGAGAATCATTTATCGACCTTATTTTCGATGCGGTTAGAAAGTTAGATGAAAGTGGGGCAGTCTAGTGTCACGTAGCCTTATCCTTTCAAACAGTAACGTGATACGTTCTGATGGATCGTTACTCTATAGGCACGATATTGTCATACGTGACGGTGTCATTCAGAGCGTCCTTCCAAGTACGGAACATGCCGTAAGCGATTGCCATCTTTCATTAGAAGACATGGAAGTCTATGATTGTTCTGGATGTTTTGTAACTTCTGGTCTCGTTAACCTCCATACACATTCTCCTATGACTGTTTTAAGGGGAATAGCTGAAGACGTTAGCGTAGATCGGTGGTTTAATGAAAAGATCTGGCCCTTTGAGAGTATCCTTACTCCCGAAGATATTTACGTTGGTGCTAAGTTGGCTATTTATGAAATGTTAGATTGTGGTGTTACGGCGTTTTGCGATCATTATTTCTTCGCCGAGAAAATTGTAGACGCTGCTATGGAAGCTGGAATAAGGGCCGATATTGCTCCTACAATCTTTGGCGCGTTGCCAGATTGGGGAGATGACCTTGATGACGCATCAATTTTGATCAAAAAGGTAAATGATAAAACCGACGGCAGAGTTAAAATGCGTATTGGTCCTCACGCACCTTACACGTGTCCACCAGCAGTTCTTGCGGCTTGTACCGAAAGAGCTATAGAATTAAAAGTAGGAACACACATACATGTGTCTGAGACGTACGATCAAGTTCAAGAAAGCATAGAACAGTATGGAAAAACCCCCTTTGTCGTGCTCAAAGAAGTCGGGATGTTGGACATTCCGTGCATTATTGGTCACGGAATATGGATTCAGGAGGAAGAGGTTTTCCTTTTGGGAGAGGACTCAGTGTTTGCCGTATGCCCGAAAACATATCTTAAGCTATCTTCAGGGTTTGGGAACTTGTACAAATTACAATGGCATTGCCTTTCTAATCATCATACTCCCGATTCTTACGGGTTTGTGTCTCAATCTGGCGAAGGTGTAACCTCTGAGTCCGGAGTGCAAAGATTACGAGTTGGGATTGGCACAGATGGAGCTGGGAGCTCCAACACATTGAATCCTATAGAGCAAGTTAGGCTATATGGTCTTTTGGCCAAGCATCATCTTGGTGATGCATCAGCTTTTCCATGCCATGAGTTGTGGCGTATGCTCATGAATGGTTATGCGGTGTTGGACGATAATATTGGTGAAGTAGCACCTACCTACATTGCAGATCTAGTAGTGTGGGATTTAGCGACTTGTCATACTTGGCCGGTGTACGACCCATTAGCAGCTATCATTTACTCGGCAGACGCTCGAAATGTAAGAGATGTACTTGTTGAAGGGGAATTTAAGAAAAAGGCAGGGAAAGTGCTTATATGTGACGAGGAAGAACTTTTGCAACAGTCTGGCGGAATTAAGGAGAGGCTTTTAGCCGCAGTACCTCAGGCATCGAAAATAAAATATTGAAGCCAAATGAAAATTGGAGGCGTAAAGCATGGATAAAGATGACATGCGACTTGAAACCAAAGCTACACATGTAGGTCAAGAACCAGACCCACTAACAGGTTCGATTGTTCCCCCCATTTATCAGACTTCCACTTTTGTGTTTCCTAACGTAGATGAAGGAGCCGCAAGATTTAGAGGAGAAAAAGATGGCTATATATACACTAGGCTTGGCAACCCTACGATTACAGCACTTGAAAGAAGCGTCAGTGCGCTGGAAAATGGAGAAAAGGGCCTAGCGTTTGCATCAGGAATGGCGGCCATATCAAGTGTAATAATGGCGATTGTAAGCGCGGGGGACCACATTATCGCCGACAAGTGTGTGTATGGTTGTACCTTTGCGTTTCTTACAGAAATCTTGACGAGATTTGGAGTGAGCGTAGATTTAATCGACTGTTCAGACTTGGAGCAGGTTGAAAAGAGTGTGAAACCTAACACCAGGATAATTTATTTTGAGACGCCTGCTAACCCCACATTGAAGATGGTAGATATGGAAGGTGTAGTACGTATTGCTAAGAAGAATGGAATAACAACTGTAGTAGATAACACTTTTATGAGTCCAGTGTTCCAAAGACCAATTGAATGGGGAGTGGATGTAGTAGTACACAGTGCTACTAAGTTCTTAGGTGGCCATGGCGACCTTATCGCCGGAGTTGCCGTAGGCCGAAAAGAGTTCATGGATCACGTGGCAGAGACCACCCTAAAGGATATAGGCGGGGTTCTTTCTCCGTTTGACGCTTGGCTTGTGCTTAGGGGCATAAAGACCCTTCCTGTGCGAATGAGGGCGGCCCAAGGGAATGCAATGGTGATAGCGAGGTTTTTAGAGCAGCACCAGGGAGTCGAAAGGGTGTATTATCCTGGGCTATCTTCCCATCCCCAACACGAACTGGCTAAGAAGCAAATGTATGGATTTGGCAGCATGATCTCTTTTGAACTCAAAGGAGGTTTCGATGCGGGAAAGAAACTTATGGATTCTGTGGAACTATGCCATCTTGCAGTTAGTTTAGGAGAAACAAGCACTCTTGTGGAACATCCTGCATCTATGACCCATTCATCAATGACTCCCGAAGCTAGGGAAGCTGCAGGTATTGCAGATGGACTAGTCAGAATATCTGTTGGGTTAGAGCACGTAGACGACCTTATTGCAGACCTTAGCCAGGCGCTAAAAAAAGCTACTGGGTTTTAAGGCGATCTTACTGTTTATTGAAAGATGGTAGAGACGGCAGATGCGGCCTTCTCTACCATCTTCATAGTCAATCTGGAATTTTAATAGCCCATAAAGTTCCCCTACTGTCACCTTGAATCACAAGGTAGGGACCAGTAGAGTCTTTTGTTTGCGGCTCGATTTTGATTACCAGCGAGTCTGTGAAAAGAAATGTGTCTCTAACTTTGTAATCTATTTGCTTAGTCCCTATGTGTATTGCGATTGTACCGGTCGACCCACCGGTTATGTATATTCCATCCAGGTTAGGCACGCCCGAAAACAAAGTTGGGTATCCTTGAATGCGCCATGGGATATAGCCGTCGTACACGTAATAAGGTGTAATGCGTCCACCTGTATCGGGAACCAGAATGTGTCTTAGGGATGCGGCAAGTTTAGATTGAGAATGAAGGGGTACACAGGGTTCTAGAAAAGTACGGAAGTTTACGCTCTTCCAAATTTGGGAGCCGTCGTAAGGGTCGAGGGCATACAGAAAGCTTCCCCCGCTGTGCTTATCAGCTGGGGTTACGGTAAACACGCGTCCAGAGTGAAGCAGGGAGTTTCCCGCAGGAGAGTAGTATATCTGGCGTCCCAATTTCTTTTTCCAGATTTCCTGGCCGGTCTGGGCATCAAGAGAGTAAAATGTATTGTCCCACGCGCCGAAGAAGATCATGCCTAATCCGGTTGAAGGCGTGTTGGTGACTGCGCCTGTGGCTCGATAAATCCATTTTGTGGTTTTTGTATCGGCATCTAAGGCATACACTCGACCTGAAGGAGAGCCGACGTATATGAGCGTTTGCGAGGTAGTGCGCCATACTGCAGGGGGCTCAACGAACCCTTCTGGATCTAGGTGTTGCTTCCATACGAGTGTCCCGTTGTTTTTGTCTAAACAACACATGTCGCCTGATGCAGTGCCAAAGTATAATTCTTCCTCGTTTATAACACCTCCGCACCAGGACGAGCCTGCATCGTATTGCCACAATATGTCTCCAGTTTGGGGGTCAATACAATATACGAAACCGTTTCGTGTCCCTGCAATGATTCGACCACATGAATCTGAGAGCAATCTACCTGTTAACGCGCTTCCCAGGTCTGTCTTCCAATAGACAAAGTCCTCTGTATCCTTTTCAAACTCGGCAACTTTGACGTATGGTCCATCGTTACCTGTTGCTTTTAGCCTTAATGTATGAATTCCCGGCGCGTGACAAGATATGTCAACTGAGAATTGATGTGTCCCTGTCTCAAGATTGCCAAGATCGTTGTATATTCCATCGTCGATTTGAAATTTCAAAGAAGCGGGATCAGAGAGGGAGAAGCGGCACAGAAGTTTTCCATCGCTAATCGTAGCCTCCAAAGTGCGAATAGGGTTTTTGAAAGAAGAAACGGGTCTTGCTGCAACCTGGCCCAGGAGAGACTCGATGTAGTTCGAGTTTGTGCCAGGTTTTACGGCGTAAACATCCATCTCTTTCTCGCTTACTTCTACTACACAATAGGCGTTGTCCATAAGAGCGCCTACCATGAAGCATGATTTACCTTGAAACTTCCACGGTATAAAAGAGTGTCCGTGACCACAAAAAAGGACCTGTACCGGGTATTTTTCGATTATATCTAGAAACCGATCATCGGCATCCTGGAACCTGTTGGCTTGGTAAAATATAGGGTGATGGGAAAATATGGCTACCGGCGTGTTTTTAGGTATAGATGATAGATCTGCGTCCAGCCAAGAAAGTATCGATGGGTCCACTGTTCCATAGGTTTGCTCAGGGTAAGTTGTGTCTAGGACTACGAAGTGCCATCCCATATAGTCAAATGAAAAATTTGAATAACCCAGATAGGTGGCAAATTTGGCTGCAAAAGGATCTTGCCACCTAGATTCGTGGTTGCCTGCAGTACCTAGGATCGGGAAAGGTAGTTTTGCTGTAATATTTTTAAAACAATCGTATTCTTCCTTCGCACCTGTTTCAGTTATGTCTCCAATATGAATCATAAAAGCAGCGTCTGAATGTTCAGCTGCCATATGTTCGATAGCCAGGCGAGAATTTTTGTTTCCTTGCGCAGATCCCAAGTGGCTGTCGGCTGCTACTATAAATTTGAAAGATGCTTTTTTCTCCTGATTTTCTGAGGTTGACAGATTTCCCAAGTAACCAGGTTTTTGTGGTATGTGATTGGGATGACCTGAAGAAACGGTAGTTGAAGCTAGGACCGTTGCCATAACTAATAGGGCAATCCATAATAACTTGATCTTATGTGCGTAAGCTTTATTCAAATACATAAAGTGGAAGCCTCCTTGGATAATTGTGCCACAATAATAAGACGGGTCTTGTAACGCTGGGGTTTCTTCTTCTCGTGTGTTACTTACAATCTATGAGTTCACAATAGACTTGTTCGGTGGATTTTGCCACACTCTCATCTGAGTGACGCTCTAGCACTACTTGTCGACCCAACCGAGAAACTGAGTCCATCTTTTCGGGATTGCTCAAAAGATCTTCTATGAAAGCGGATAATACGTCGGGTGTAGAGGGGAAAGGAGCATCAATGCAAATATAGTTTCTTTCTTCAAGGGAATCAATGATATCCTCAGATATAGGTCCAAACGTACCGTTAGGTCCAAATATCACTACAGGCTTACCGGAAGCCATAGATTCTAGGGCGACTCTAGACATACCAAGAACGATGTCTGACGCAGCGTATAAAGTAGGAGTGTCTAAAACGAACCCAAGGGGACGTACTACTTCTTTCTGGCATTTTGCGTTTATCTCATCAGCTTTAGACCTGACGGAGGACAGTTTAGGACCGTCTCCTGCAATTAGCAGCATGACATTGGGATAATCGTGAAAAAGCCGAAATACTGCCTCCTGGGCTGTTACTGCTGCTTCAGCCAAATCCCCTTCGATTCTGGATACATAAGAAATGATAGGCCCTCGATGGGGAGGAATATTCAGAAGTGAACACGCCTTACACTTTTCATCCTGACTAACTGGGTGAAAGAGTGCAACGTCAATACCGTTGGGTATAACTACGATGGAGTCTGGGTGGAACTTAAACTTTTCAACGATGTACTGTTTTACGGCTGCGCTTACCGCTATAGTCTTATCGCCAGGCTTAGTGAAAAACATCCATGGGAATCCCGCCTTAAATTGGCCGTGATATGTAGCTACTAATGGGATTCCCTTTTTACTTGCGACCTTCTCAGAAATCCATATAGGTATCCTGGCGTGGGCATGAATTATATCAATATCATGGGTATCTACGATACGAGATATGATCTTATACGCCTTTAACATATCTGTAGGCAAACGTGAATTGAGCGGTGCATCAAAATGTGGAATACCGAACTCTGTGAGCTCCCTTACCCTTTCGCCACCGCTAGAAGCTACCAATATATTCCAACCTAGGGATCTGAGGCTTTTCGAGAGGCTAATCACGTGGGTTTCTGCACCACCTATCCCTAAACCCATGGGTAGCATAAGGACTTTCCCCTTCGACGTTGCCATGTAAAAACCACTTCCTCCCGATATGCACCGTAGGCGGTACCTGAAGTTAAGATAACGTGAATGCCGGTTCCGGTCAAGAGTAGTATATTTTAAGAGCGAGCACACGTACGGAACTTGAAGGGAAAGTATCCGTCTAAAAAACAGGAAAGGGCCTAGAAGTTGCATGGGTATTACAGGTGGACCCAGTTTGATGGAGGGATAATTATGGGAGTAGGGGATGTGCGTTATAAAGTCCTAGTGGTGTCAGCGCTTATTTTATCTTTGGTGCTTACAGGATGTGGCACAAAAGACCTGGTTTCCCTAGCTGGTCTGGACCAGGCGGACTTGTATGTGGGAGACCGATATGGGAACAAAATAAAAATAGACGATCCTCAAGAATTTCTGAAAGCTTTTAAAGCTGCGAAGTTTGTTAAGGATCCTAAGAACGTAAAAAGCGAAACCGAAGCAGACTATGTGTTTTATTCGGGTGATAAAAAGATTTACTACGATGCCCAGGGGAAGTACTTAATATTTATAGATAGCGATGGGAAGCATGTTTATTCTGCCGATATGGATATATTGCTGGCAGAAATAGAATATCTTCCTCCTGCAGTTTCGGTAGGTTTCGAAAATGAAGAATTGGATCGGTGGATGGAGGATTTGTGTAAAGTTCAGGAACCTGCCGCCCTGCTTTTCGAAGGCGAACAGGATTGTGTGCTTGTAGTTGTAGCAGGAGAAAAACCTACAAATGGGTATTCCATGAGCCTGGAGCATGTAACTGTTGAAGAGTCTGGTATCGTTGTTTCTGTTAGATTGGTGCCGCCTCAAGGTCAACAGAGCCAAGTGGTCACTTATCCATATGTAGGTTTTACCATTAGCAAAAAGGCAGATTTATCAGTTGAGTTAATAGTCCCTGGAAAAACAGGCGATCAGATTTTTAAGCTTCCTGTAGCTCACGTTTCACCAGATCAAAGAGTGATATTACTGAAGCCTGCGCAAGGGTCTATTCTTACAGAAAGCGTTAAAATGGCAGGGTTTGCCAGGGTAGGTGAAGACACTCTTATAATCGAGGTTGAGGATGGCCATAACGTTCTAGGAATTGAGCAAGTCACTGCTTTCCAAGAGGGGGACGGGGAATGGAGATACTTTGAGTTTTGGATGGATTTGGAAGCAGCTACCAGTCCCTATGGAAGTATAATTTGCGTGACTTATTCTACGCCAGACGGGACTAGGGTCGAAGAGTTGTTAGTACCCGTAGGCTTTGGAGCTAAGTAGATTCTAGATAAAACGTGCAGATAGACAAGGGCACTATAAACTCTCAGCCGATTTGAGGGTAATATCGTTTTGACATTAGGGCGTTAACGAGATGTTGGGGTGTATATATGGGAGCTCTAAAGATGGTAAACGCCCTACCTACATTCTCAGGCGTATGGGCGTCACTTCCTCCTATCGCGCCCAGGCTCTGTTCTCTGGCAAACGTCCCGAGGATTTCATGAACGATGGGATTGCCCGCCTGCTTACCATTGCAAACTTCAATGGCAGTTAGGTTTTTAAGGTTGGCAACTCTATCGTCTACGCTTACTATTAAGCCGTTTTGATCGCCTGCGCCACGGGATATATGCCAAGGATGAGCCGGGATGGCTATTCCGCCCAGTTTTGCAACGCGGTCAATCAGTTCCTGGGCGTTGCATATTCGGTCTTTCCCCCAATCATCCCATGCCTCATCATCGACTCCATACACAAGCATGTGCCCAGCGTCAGTGGCAAGCTCAACGCCTCTAAAAATTAGTAAAGGGTATTTATTTTTAAGCTCCTCGAAAGGACGACTAACGTAAAGGCTTCCATGTTCAGTAATACAAATCCCATCTAGGCCCTTTTCCAATGCGCACTCGATGATCTCCTTGGGTTCTGCCAGAGACTCCCCTGAATATTTAGAATGTACGTGCAAGTCTATTCGAAATTGAGATTTTCTAGCCATTGACTTCCCTCGCAGGTCTACATCATCTCATCCTACTTAATCTGCCGCCAAAAGGTTTGTTTCAAAATAGGTTCGTAGAATATCCGACCCTTGTCAGCAGTTTTCTGACTCAGAAACGCTCCTCTTATTATATCAACGTCTTCTGAGATCTGTGAAATATTATTAACCAAATAATCGGCGAAGAAGCCGGAAAATTCGTCTTCGCTAACTTGCACTATAGTTCGGATCTCACTTTGAGTGATGCTTTCGAATACCTCGATGGCCGCCTCAAGTATTTTTTCTCGTTGTCTAGAATAATTTTTGAAATAAAGCTCAATAGATGAAACTCTCCCTGCTTCAGCTGCATCTTGCAGTTTGAGAAGAAATCTATAAACGTTTTGGCAACGAGGGTCCAAACTAGCTCCAAAATCGAACCAGACTGGAATTCCAGACACCATGTACATGTTTCTATCTCCGTCATCCCAATTTCTGACCAAAATGTCCAACACGATCTGGTATCCCATGGCTGTCTCAGGGTCTTTATGGGGAAGTGTATCCGGAGTGTATTGGTATGCTGCCCTGGAGAAGTAGAATTCAGGGCCTACCATTTCTTGTAGCATTTCAAATTCTTCAAAAGTAAGATGCATTTCGTGGGCTAGTTTTACGGTGACAACGTTGCATCGTCCTAGCCCCAGCAAACTCACGATTTTTTCGATAGGGCCGTAACTAAAGAATCTCTCAGGCACAAGCAATTTTTGCGATGTGCGCTCAGTTACAGGCGGTATAGATGGAGGAAAGTGTTGTTTTACGTAGTATATTTCACCATCTGAGGTTATGTACTTTACCATGCCTCGCTCTATCTCAATTGTGCCCATATATAGCGATATCCTCCAGAGAGCTGCATTACGCAACTGCCATGAACTGCGCCACCCATTCCTCGTAGCATGTACATTCTAACATAAATAAATAGTATTAAATTGTCGTGCCCAAACTGGTGGCTAAAATTTGTAGCACAGCCGTGAAAAAATATGTATATGCGCCATATTTGTAATATACTTAATACTAAGTATGCGGGGAAATATTTTGTCCATGAATCAAATGGCACATGCAGGTAACAGTTGGTATAGGGGTATAGGGGGGAATAGGTAGATGGGATGCACTCAATGCCCTCGGTATTGCAATGTAGATCGTTCCCAAGGAGAGTTGGGTTTTTGTAGAAGAGGAATGCTTCCCGAGGTCGCCATGGCAGACCTTCATTTCTGGGAAGAACCGTGTATTTCGGGGAGTAATGGTTCTGGCGCAGTGTTTTTTTCTGGGTGCAATTTATCATGTGCGTTTTGCCAGAATTACCAAATAAGCCAAAGCGGTCGCGTTGGTAGGGAGTACAGCGTGGAAGCGCTGGCGAGCATCTTTCTTATGCTCGAGGGTCGGGGAGCCCACAATATAAACCTTGTTTCTCCGACTCATTTCTCCGAAAAAGTAGCCGAAGCCATTCGGCAAGCCAGGAATATGGGCCTTAAGATACCGTTTATCTATAATTCCAACGGGTATGAATCACTTGAAACTTTGCAGATTATGGACGGACTTATAGACGTATATCTTCCAGACTTAAAGTATTTTTCTGATGAAATCGCAAGAAAGTACTCTTCTGCTCCTTCTTACTTTGAGCACGCTTCAAAAGCTATCCTAGAGATGTCAAGGCAGGTCGGGATTCCCCAGTTTGATGAACAGGGTGTGATTCAGAGGGGCCTAATTGTTAGACATTTGGTTTTGCCAGGGCAGATTGAGGATTCGAAAAAGGTTCTGCGGTGGATTAAAGAAGAACTGCCTGAGGGAACCTATGTGAGTTTGATGGCACAGTACTGTCCGGTGCATAGAGCAAAGCAGTATCCGGAGATAAATAGGACTCTTACATGGCGAGAATATGATGAGATAGTAAAAGAACTTTATGACTTAGAATTGGAGGATGGCTATATTCAGGAACTTGCATCTGCAAATACTGAGTTCATACCAGATTTCGGAGTTGAGGCGCACGAACCGAATGTGATGTGATATTATTTTACTTAACAGCCCTTTGATACATAGTTGGGTTGTTTTCTCGAGGAGGTGGGCGGGAGTGAACAAGATAGCGAAGCTGGCATTGATTCTTGCGTTCATATGCGCGCTATCCGGTTTGGGATTAGCTGCAGTTTACAATACGACGAAACCCATCATTGAGCAGCGTGCCGAGGAGGACCTTATCAACGCGGTCAAGGAGGTTTTGTCCGAAGCCACTGAGATAGAGCAGCATGAAGAAGACGGGGTAGTGTACTGGATAGGAAAGGCAAACGGGAAAATAATCGGCGCCGCTATGGAGGTAGAGTCTCATGGCTACGGCGCTGAGCCCATAAAAATGATGGTCGGAATAGATTCCGAAGGAAAGGTAACTAAAGTCAAAATTATGTCCTTATCGGAAACTCCAGGCATAGGCAGTCGCGTCAATAGCGAAGAGTTTTTATCTCGGTTTAGCGGAGTAGATAACCCGGCCAAGGTAGAAGGTATTTCTGGGGCTACAGTATCTTCCGGCGCAGTTAAGGGAGGAGTTGCCAGCGCTGTAGAGTTCCTGAAAGCGATTGTTGCGCCAGAAGAAGAGCCGATAGATATAGGGTTGGTCGCCGACGGTACGTATGAAGGAATAGGAGAGGGATTATTTGGACCGATAAAGGTATCTGTCACGGTTCAGGGAGGAAAAATCATCGAAGTAAAAGTGATAGAACATAGTGAGAGCGAAGGAATAGCTGACCCTGCAATTTCAGGTATTCCAAAGGCTATAGTTGAAAAACAACAGTTAGATGTGGATGTAGTTTCAGGTGCGACTTTTACGAGCAAAGGCATTATTGAGGCGGTAAAAAACGCGTTGAAATAGGTCCATGATGTAAGCGCAATCGTACCCCGGGCATCCGGGGTTTTTTTATTTTCTCTTGACTTCCACTTTTGGTGATATTACTATTTATTTGAGCGAACAAATGTTCTATAAAGCAGGTGATCCCCATGAGAGATGTGTATTATTTTAAATTCATAGGCGCAAGAACACGTCAAGAAAAGGCTGATAGCGCTGCTCACTCTAGATTCCCTACTGCTGTGGCTTTTCAGGATATTATCTTAGATTGTGACGAAAAGGCTTTTAAAGAAGGAGTAAGGCCTGGAGATACTGTTAGACAAGCTCAATTGGCTTCACCTTCATGCCAAATAATTATAACTTCCGATAAAAGTCCCTATGTGTTAACCAGCGTAATCGACGTGCTATCTTCTGTAACTTTATTTGTTGAACTTGATGAAAGAGATTGCGGGGTGTTTCTGCAGGACCCAGATAAACCCTTAACCGAAGTGCTCTCTCTTTTAGACGGCATGTTCGACATGGCCATTGTTACCAAAAGCAGATCTAAATTCCTAACAAAATGTTCTTCTATTTGGGTATCCCAAAAGGTATTTAAGGGACATAAGATATTATCTTCTAAGAAATCATGGGGACGCATTGAAGTAGGTAACAATTACATTTTAGTAGATGTGGAACAAGGAAAGGAAAAGACCTTTCTAGCAAATATGCCCCTTGCTCTTCTGTGGCCCTTACCGCCAGATGTAATATCTATTTTATATTCCTTGGGCTTTAAAACTTTTAAGGATCTACAGCAAATTTCACCTTCTCAGTTAACTTATCAAATTGGAGATTGGGCGCATACGGTTATTAACTGCGTAAATGGTGAAGATATTTCACTAGTAAATCCGCTTACCGCGAAACTATGTATAGAAAAAATCGTGGAACTTGAAAATATGGATTTAGATAAGGCGCTAAAAGAGGTCGCCGAAGAGTTTGCACAAAATGGCCTAGGAGCTAAACACATAACTGTAACTTTGGCAGGGGATTTTCCGCCTGTTGTGAGAGAAAAGAAATCGATTCGTCCTTTATACAGTTTTGAATCGTTAAAAAGTGTCGTGTCCAATCTAATCCAAGAGGTAGCTAACGATCTTGGTAACTTCTCTTTTCGCAAGCCATCGACTGTTTCTATTTTCTTCAGAGATATTGAACAAGTATCGGTGAGACAAATGTTTTTAATGGAACATTTCACTGGTAATCGAGAGAACCGGCGCTTAGACTTGGGTAATTCTGAAGCGTCAGTTTCTTTGGAATCTGTCCTTTCAGATATAGAGAAAAAGTACGGGGAGTCGGTTCTGGCATGGGGATGGGAGTGTGAACAGAAACAAAGTGATGTTTTCAGGCCAGAAATTTTGCGGCGCGAGAAGATGCTATCTTTTTGGGATCCTACTAGGTTTAGGGAAGGGGGAGAGTTTACGTGTCCAAGGTGATAGACCAGCCTGTTCTAATGGTAGTTGAAGATGGAGAACCTAAACGATTCTTTTGGATAAAAAAATGGGTGAATGTAAAAGATGTGGTAGATAAATGGAGCGAATCTGGGCGATGGTGGGATGAAGAAAGAGAAAAGACGTTTTACAGGGTTTTAGGGGGCGAAGGCGGAGTATATGAGATTTACTTCGATAATAAACATTGGAAACTTTACAAGGTGTTTGACTAAATATGTTTACCCATCTTCATGTTCATAGCCCTTTTTCCTTTTTAGACGGGGCATCGAGCATAACGGAACTTGTAACAAAAGCGGCGGAGATAGGGATGACTTCGTTAGCTATTACCGATCATAACAACGTTTCAGGTGCAGTAAGGTTCATCAAAGCCTCACGCGAAGCAGGCATAAAACCTATAATCGGATGCGAAGTTACTATGGAAGGCGGTTTCCACCTTACTTTGCTGTGTAAAAATGACGCAGGTTATAGAAATCTTTGCAGTATTTTGACTGATGCGCATTTATCCAATAAACGTGGACAGCCTGAGGTAAGTTTAACTTCTTTGGCCCTTCACAAAGAGGGACTTTTTGTCCTTTCAGGATGTAGGAAGGGACTAATCCCTTCTTTGATCTTGCAAAAAAGATTCAAGGAGGCTTTAGAAATAGCCCAAGATTACAAAAATGTTTTTGGGAAGGAGTCGTTTTTTATTGAAGTTTCTGAGTCTCTTCTCCCAGGTTCTATGAGCCTGAATAGAAATCTTTGGCAATTGGCTGACATTGTGGATTTACATAGTGTTGTAACAAACAATGTGCATTACGCCGAAAAAGAAGATTTCAAAATTCACGATATTTTAACCTGTATCCGCACGTCAACCAAACTAGAAGATGTCCATCCAGAAAGACGCCTTAATAGGGAAAACTATTTGAAGACAGAAATGGAGATGGGAATAGAACATGCAGATTATTGCGAGGGCCTCCACAATTCCTGGGCTTTAGCCAAAGAATGTGAATGCCCTTTAGAATTAGGCACGCCGAATTTCCCTGCTTTTGACTACTATGAAGGATTCAGTTCTGCAAGTCATTTTTTGCGTCATCTAGTGTATCTAGGGGCGGAGCAACGTTACGGAAAAGTGACGTCTGATATAAAAGCGCGGTTGGACCGGGAATTAAACGTAATAAATCATTTGGGCTACGCAGATTATTTTTTGGTAGTATGGGATCTTGTGAAATTTGCTACAAGATGTGGTATTCGGCATGCAGGAAGAGGCTCAGCTGCCGATTCTGCAGTGGCGTATTGCCTTGGCATCACCGATGTAGATCCTATTGCCCAGAACCTTTTATTTGAAAGGTTTATGAGTCTTGAGCGAGGGGAAAAACCTGATATCGACATCGATTTTGATGCAAGGCGAAGAGACGAAGTTACAGCGTATGTGTACAGCAAGTACGGGGATGAACATGTGGCGTCAGTAGCTACATACAATACTTTTCAAGGTCGTTCGTCCATTAGGGAAGTAGGCAAGGTTATGGGGTATTCCCCTGACGAGATAGACTTAATAGCAAAACGTCTACCTCATGTTCCTGGCTATATGCTGGAAAATGTATTCAAAACATTGCCTGAACTGAAAAACTTAGATATTCCTGAAAAAAGGCTTAATGTTCTTGTTGAAACTGCATCGAAGCTTAGCGGTTTACCACGATATCTAGGTACTCATCTAGGTGGAGTAGTTATCTCTAGGAATCCTATTACGCAGTTTTCACCGTTAGAGAAGTCGGCCAAAGGGGTCAAAATATTGCAGTTTGATAAAGACGATGTAGAAGATTTGGGACTTGTGAAAATCGACCTCTTGTCTTTAAGAACTTTAGGCGCAGTTGAAGATTCACTGAGGTTTGCCGGAACTGGTTCGGGACTTGATTATGATGGTATACCCCTAGACGACCCAGACACTTTTAACAGGCTAAAGTCTGCAGATACTGTAGGTATTTTCCAATTGGAAAGTCCTGCTCAAAGGGGACTTCAAGGGAGGCTAGAGGCTGAAAACATAGAAGACGTAGTAGCAAGCGTGGCGCTGATAAGGCCGGGGCCGATCAAAGGCAATATGGTCGAACCTTTTATAAAACGTCGCAAAGGGGAAGAAGAAGTAAAATATTTGGACCCGCGCCTTGAAGGGATTTTGGGAAAAACGTACGGGGTAATATTGTTTCAAGAACAAGTTATTGAAATCGCTTCAACTATTGGAGGATTTACCCCAGGGGAAGCAGACAATTTGCGAAGAACCATGACACACGGTAGATCTGTTGAGGAAATGGAAAAGATAGGTGAAACCTTTATTGAAAGGGCGGTGCAAAACGGAGTCCAGGAAGAAGCTGCTCGCGAGATATTTGAGTGTATGAAAGGATACGCAAGTTACGGTTTTTGTGAAGCCCATGCCCGGGCTTTTGCCACTACTGCTTACAAAACAGGTTACCTGATTCAGCACTATCCCGCCGAATTCTACGGAGCTATATTAAATAACCAACCTATGGGGTTTTATCCTGTATCTACTGTATGTGTTGAAGCTGAAAGGCATGGCGTAGAAATCCTAGGTCCTTCAGTGAATCAGTCGGAAAAAGAGGTTTCAGTGAAGGGAAACGGCATTCGCATTCCGTTTAAAATGATAAAGGGAATGACCGAAAGAGCCATGGAATCAATAATTTCTGAAAGGGAAAAGGGAGGGAAGTTTAGTTCCGCAAATGATTTTATGAAACGAGTGAAGTTAGATAAAGATATTATGCGAAATCTTATCTTATGCGGTGCGTTTGATGAATTTGGGGTTTTTCGGAGAACCCTTTTATGGCAATGCAAAGATTTGTATCTTGCCGATAGTAGTGGGCAGAAAGAAACTTTGGTCGAACCTTCTTATTATGAATATCCAAATATTTCTGAGGCAGAGTTTTCTTTAGAAGAGAAAGTATCTTACGAGTATGAAATACTTGGGTTTGGAATTTCTGCCCATCCTATGGAAATATGGAGAGATAAACTCAAAGAGAAAGGATTCACGTCTAGCCAAGAGATTTGCATGGTTAAAGCAGGTGACTTTGTCAAAGTTGGAGGCATTCCTGTGAGACCTCATAGACCTCCTACGAAAAGCGGAAGGACTGTAGTATTTCTTTCTCTAGAAGATGAGTGCGGATTAGTGGACGTAACGTGTTTCGAACAGGTATATGCCAAGTATGGAGAATTTCTGTTTCCAGGGGAACGTTTGCCTTTAGGGATATGGGGTCAAGTTCAAAAGCGCGGTAACACGTTTTCCATAGTAGCTAAGACCGTGTTCCCTCTGTCGTATGTCCTGTCTTAAAAGCTCAAACCCCCCGCTTATTATGAAAAACTATCTTATTCGACGACGTCAACAGGTTTTTTGACATAAGTAGTTATTCTAGTATCCCCGTATTTGTAAGTCTTTTTCACCTCTAAGGCTCCAGAGGATTCAAAGGGTGTCTCTCCTGTTGACTGCTGCAGAACCACGATACCGCCTGGTTTTAAGAGGTCTCCCGATGATATTTTTTTCATAGTGGAGATGTCCAATCCTGTAAAGTAAGGCGGAGCCACAATGATAATATCAAAGGTCTTTCCTGCTTTTTTCAGCTGGTCTATGGTATCCAAAACGTCAGCGCGTATGACTTTAACTTGGTCCTGTAATCCCATTCGCGCAGCGTTTTTCGTTATGACCTCTATAGCTTTTGGGTTTTTGTCAATAAGCACTGAGGTCTGGGCCCCCCGAGAAATCAATTCAAAAGAATAACTGCCTGTGCCGGCGTAAAGGTCTAATATTTCGGCTCCTTCAGTGTAGTGTTGAAGGATATTTGCTACTGCTTCCCTAACCCTTGCAAGGGGTGGTCTAGTTTTTTCACCAGGCACAGATAAAATATTTCTTCCCGACAAATATCCACCGGTGATTTTGAGCATGTGATCTAGCACCTCATTCCTTTCTTATCGCTCATGTGTTTCTCAGCATTATATTACAATGCTTCTGCCTGATGTTATAATATACATAGATGCGAAATATATCGATTACACAATTTCTCACTTGTTACAGAACAAACACATCAAACTTGAAGATATTTTCCCAACGAGACGGAGGCAATTATGGATAGAGACATGAAACTTGAAACGGGCAAGATTCCCATGCACATTCTTGAGGAAATTGTGTTTCACAATATCGGTAAGGCAAGGGAAGAGGTTGTGCTTTCGCCAGGTATCGGTGAGGATGCGGCAGCCATTGATTTGGGATCAGAGCTACTTTTGGCAACTACAGATCCTATTACTGGCGCGCAGGAGAAAGCGGGATGGTTGGCAGTCAAAGTGTCACTAAATGATATTGCAGCAGCCGGCGGAGAACCAATCTGTTTACTGGTTACTCTGTTATTGCCAGAAGACGCTCGATTGTCGGACCTATATGAGATAGTAGCGGATATAAACGAGGCTTGTCTGGAAGAAGGGGTTCAAGTAGCGGGAGGACATACCGAAGTTACTCCTGGTTTGCTGCAGCCAGTGATAAGTGTGGCTGCCCTTGGCAAGACAAGAAATCGAAGGATTTTGAGTTCTGCAGATGCGAAAGTTGGCGACGATATTGTGGTCACCAAGTGGGCCGGAATGGAAGGTACATCTATACTGGTGCGAGATTTCAGGCATATTTTCCGAGAAATTCTCGATGAAAGCGCTATAAGGGAGGCTGAAGACCTCTTCAAGATGATAAGCGTTACTAAAGACGGGAAGATTGCAGCGGAACACGGTGCAAATGCGTCTCATGACGCTACCGAAGGCGGGGTTCTAGGCGCCATATATGAGATCTGTCAGGCATCGGGTTTAGGGGCTATAGTTTACGGTGATGAAATTCCTGTTCTTCCCGTAACCAGGGAAGTGGCTGAATTTTGCAATATAGATCCTTTGAAGTTGATTTCATCTGGATGTTTGGTGGTTACTACTTCTAAGGGTACAGAGTTGTGTAAGGCGTACGAAGACATGGGTATTAATGCAAGTGTTGTAGGTGTTATTACGTCAGGGGAAATGGAGATAATACGACGTCATGGAAATGCTCCCCTGGGTCCTCCTGGACCGGATCATCTTTGGTACGCTAGGAGGTATTTGGAGAGTTTAATTCAAGGGCAGTAGTTTTAGCGGTTTCCCCCAGAGCAGGGCCTACAATCCTTGCAGGGGACGCGAGGTGTTAAACGGTGTGGTTTGTATGGTTTCCTATAGGGTTAGCTGTCCTTGCATGGTTTGGGTATGTATGGATAAAAACTCTTGTAACTAAATATGAACATACAATAGAATCTATAATACTCCTCGGTGTACTCTTAGTTACAGGTGTAATTCTAGGTTTGAACATTTCCTATGCTGTTGCCCCCGAGTGGACGTTGTGGCCAAGGATTGTTCTAACGGCAAGTCTAGGCTTTGGTCTTTTCATTGTTTTTTCTTACGTGGCGGTGAATCTTTGGTGCTCACTTTTGGCAAGCGGGTTCGATGAGAAAATCGAACTTCTTGAAGAAGAGGCTGCTAAAATTGAGCAACGTTTGGCATTCCTCCGCTTGGCCGAGGTGAGCAAAAATGATAGAAGTTACTCTCCAAAGGTAGATTATGAAAAAGAGGCCCAAGATGTGGTTGACATAGATTCGCTAGAAGAACTGAGAAAGTTTGTTGAGAGTTGGCAGCAGGCTGGGGGCGAGGCTAGGGTTCGTTCAATTAAAGTAACGGAATGGCGAGAAGAAGTAGTGCGAATGTCAGACCAAGATCTCAAAGATGAGGAAGAGGCCCTCATTTTGGAGATTAATAGCGAGGTTGACGAAGGAAAGAAGGATCAGGCTCAAGCACGATTGGCTGTGCTAAAGATCGAGAGTCTGCGACGGGATATGAGGCGTTCTACCAGACGTGAAGAACGTCAAAGGATTGAAGGACCAACAAAGATCTACCCAACATCTGAAATGGAATACCTGCATAATAGGCTGCGGGAGATAAATGCTGAAATTCAGCAGATAGAAGAAGAGAAACAAGCGTTTTTTGAAGGCATAATTAAATTATCATGGAGGGAACGTCCATGAGCCATATAAGCTCGTACGATACTGACATAGTGCTTCAGACGGCGGTCCTACATGGCCGTCCAGTTGAAGAAGATCCAGGGTGGGAGATACTTCAGGAAGCCATCTATGCGTGCGCTGAGGAGATGGATTTGGAGGTGGGGCGCACCATAAGAGATTACTATGGGAGACTTGTCTATTGTGATTGGTCCCTATCTGGCCCTACTTTTGATCGTGGTGTAGGAATAAAGGTAGATAGAAAAACAGGCAGGGTCATGTTTCTGTGCGATACCTACGGTGGCTATGATCTACTAGCGAGAAGAATTAGGGATAGAATTGTCCAAAATTTCACGGCGCTATGTGTGACAAAGGCCCTTTCTGCTCTCAACTACGATGTTGAACTGGAGGAACTGAGGGATCCGATTGAGGGCAAGAAAGTGTTTGTAAAGGGAGTGCTGTGATGACGAGGGAGATACGTATTAATATTGGGGCAGAAGGGCGCATGACAATAGAATTCGTAGGATTTCCAGGAGAAACTTGCTTTGACGAAGCTGAGCTCTTGGCTGGCATTTTAAAAGAAATGGGCCTGTGGGCAGTTCCGATAACAGTGACCCCGAAAACTGCTGAGGAGATAGCTTTAGAAGTAGACGAAGCTGGGCAAGAAATTGATGAAAAAAAGAGGGTGTCTCATTCTTGACAGTGACCACTATTCCGCTAGAGTCGTATATCGAAGTAGAAATAGAAAATGATGTTATTGTGATTTTCGAGAGAGCAGGCGATGGTAAGACCCAGGAGCTTGTAGATTTGCTTAGGCGGTACGGGTTGGATTTGACTGTTCGCGTTAACGCTCTTTGTGGTTAAGGAGGTATAACTTGTACGAAAACTATTTAGATGATTCCTGGATAAGGCAAGGGGTGGTTAAGCGCAAAGCCAATTATTCTCCTATTATATGCTTTGAGACTGTAGACCCTAAAAGGATATATCAACTTAAGTCTTTTGCATTGTCGGATCCAGATTTTGCGCATATTGAAAACATATTCTTGTACGATCCATGGGACGGATTGGGCATGCTTAGGATGGGCAGCGAGGGTCCGCGTTTTGAGCCTATCAAGAAGCGGATCCCTACACAAACTGCATTGTCCTCTAGAACTAGGACAGAGGTTTCCACTGATATACAGGCCCTTAAGGCGGCTTTAAAAGAGGTGGACAGCTACTTAAAGGTGTCCCCTACCCTTTTTATTCTGCAGAATCTTTCTGAGGTAAGGGAGTACGACACCGGATTCCAAGCGGCTCTAAGGGCGTGGGCAATAGATCCGTATATTACTGCTAAAGGCTCCTCGGTCATGATTCTTACTCAAGATGTGTCTCGTCTCATGGACGAATTTACCAAAGAGTTTTGCGTCATCATTGAAGTGGATCCTTCTAGCCATGATGAAAGATCGAAACTCATAGAGTCTGTCGCTATGGAACTTGGGGTATCCATAGATGGCTCGAAATTGGAAGCTGCAACGGTAGCCATGTCTGGGCTGAACTTGCATCAGATCGAAAGCATTTTGCTTGAGTCGTATCAAAGGACCAAGGATTTTGATCCCAATGTGATGAAGGAACTTAAATCTGAGATGGTGAAACGATCTAAAATACTGGAGGTGCGGGATCCGCAATACACGTTTGGCGATATTGGCGGTTATCACGCGATCAAGGACTTTATCATAAAATACATGATTAACGTGCTTAAGCGGCCGGAGAGAGCCAGGCATTTTGGACTTGGCTTGCCGAAAGGGCTTTTGTTTTTCGGACCTCCTGGTACAGGAAAGAGCTTGTTTGCCAATGCTCTTGCCAGCGAAGTTCAGCTTCCTTTCATAAATCTGGTTACAGAGAACATATACTCAAAATGGCTAGGTGAGTCAGGACAAAACATGAAAAACGCGATTACTTTGGCAGAAAAAATGTCTCCTGCCATAGTTTTTGTTGATGAGATAGATAGGTTTGGCAAGAGAACTGGGGCAGCGGCAGGTTCGGCTGAAGAAGAAACTCAGAGGGTGTTTTCCCAGTTTCTCGAGTGGCTAGGTATGCCTGATAGGTCTGCCATAATAGTTGGTACTACTAACGTTCCAGAGCACTTGGATGACGCGTTTTTGCGGGCAGGGAGATTTGATTACAAGATTCCCTTTTTGTACCCAGGACCTCAAGCTAGGCACGAGATTCTCATGGTACACTTAGGATTAACAGAAGGGTCCAGCAAGAAACGGGCTCCTCTGGAAATCGGAGAGGACGAGATCGGAGATTTTCTATGGGAAGAGATCGTACCGTTGACCCACAATTTTTCCTGTGCTGAGTTGGAAGAATTGATAATTAGGTCCAAGAGGATTGCGTTTGATAAAGAGAAAGATGCGATTGGAAAGCAAGAAATTTTACAGGCTACGAAGACCTTTAGAATTGATTCGTCATACCGAAAGCATGTAGTTGAGATGTGCATGCAACAGGCGAGAAGGTTTACTGACGATCAGTCTTTTCTTGACGCTATTGAAGAAGAGAATAGAATGTATGAGAATAGTAGGAAGAGTTCTTTGGCGCGATAGCAGTTTAGATATTACTTGAATTATCACAGATTATTAAAAGATTATTACAAAGGAAGAAGGAGTGTTAGGTGAAGGAAAAGGTACAAGAAGTTTTGGAGAAAATCAGACCATCTCTCCAGTTTGATGGTGGGGATGTAGAATTGGTTGACGTAACTGAAGATGGAATTGTGAAGGTGAGGCTTACCGGTGCATGTGGGTCGTGTCCCTTTGCTACCATGACGTTGAAGGCTGGAATAGAGCGCATTTTGAAGCAAGAGATTCCAGAAATTAAAGAAGTACAAGAAGTAAGTGCTTCACGGTCTATCTAGGATAGCATCAAAATGATACCATTAAGAATCGGCGTGGTACCTTATAGGCGTACTGCTTAAGTGGGGTCATCGTTTCCCACCCTTATTTATTGGGGCATCTGAAAGAGGTGCTTACCAGTTGGAAACAAATGGGGAGAAGTTCTCAGTGGATGTAAAGAAGATTATTGTAGGTGGCTTAGTGTCGTTAGCGCTAAGCCTATCTTGTATATGGCTAATTATGAAATTCACTGGCGCTGAAAGTATACGCATGAACCTTTCTACAATTGGTTTGTCTACGATACTTTTTTCGCTTATGCTTGTGGCTGCAAGTTGGGTAGTCGATGCTATGAAACTAAAGATCCTTAGCGCTGCCATGGGCGGGCATGTGGGTATTTGGGATGCAATCAAGATAACAGTTGCAGGTTCCTTTGTTGCAGGCATTACGCCGTTTGATTCAGGAGGAGAGCCTCTCAAGATTTATTTTCTTCACAAGCGCGATTTGGGCATAGGGGGAGCTACTGCAGTTGTCACTTTAGGCGCTCTCTTGCATAGCATTGCCCGTTTCATTTTGTGGCTGTCTGCACCAATTTTGCTGTTGGTAACAGGCACCAAGTTAGGGTTTTCCGCCGCAGCCAAGACTACGATTGCAATTGGTGTGTCCTTATACATGCTTTTGATGGCCTTGATAATTGCAATGATAGTATGGCCTCAGTGGGTCGAAATAGTTACCAAGAAGTTGCTGGGCATGAAGGTAATAAGGAAAGTGGTGCCGGAATCATTAGTAAATTCCATAATTGAGAAGGTAGAAACCAGCGTAAAGGAGTTTAGGGAAGGGATAGATAAAGTAAAAGAAAGTGGTAGCCACGCAGTAATCGCGTTGGTTCTGAGTATAGCGTATTGGCTTTTGATCATCTCTGTCCCTGTTCTCATAGTTCGTTCCATGGTTCCGCAGGTTTCGTATGCTGAAGTTTTCTTTGTGTCTATGACCGTTTATCTTGTTATGGCTTTTATACCTACCCCTGGTTCAAGTGGAGGAGCAGAGGCTGGATCTGCCTTCTTCTTTTCGACCATATTGCCTTCGAGGCTGCTAGGGGCTTTTGTAGTGATTTGGCGTGTTATCACTTATTACTTTACAATGGTAGTAGGAGCCATAGTAATTGCTTCGGAGACTATAAGTTGGTCAATGAAAAAGTCCCAGCCTAGTGAGTTAGATTGAAGTATCGGGAACCCTTTTGGGATATAATAATGATGTGGTCAGTGTTTTTACTGGGTGAACATTTGCAGGGCTAATTTGTTTGACGAAATCCTCTGCTTTAGGTATACTATCTCACGAGCCACTTATGTGGCGTACTTGGGCGAATAGCTCAGCGGGAGAGCACCTGCCTTACACGCAGGGGGTCACAGGTTCAATCCCTGTTTCGCCCACCAACGAGAACGCGGAGGCGTGGTGTAGCCGGTCTAACATACGTGCCTGTCACGCACGAGATCGCGGGTTCAAATCCCGTCGCCTCCGCCATACTATCTCAAGGGGTAAGAGGTGTACTGGCTAGGACAAGAGGTTATGCCGCGGTAGCTCAGTCGGTAGAGCAGCGGACTGAAAATCCGCGTGTCGCCAGTTCGATTCTGGCCTGCGGCACCACTTTCGAGCGGAAGTAGCTCAGCGGTAGAGCATCGCCTTGCCAAGGCGAGGGCCGCGGGTTCAAATCCCGTCTTCCGCTCCATTACATTTGCCATTACATTCAAACATTTAGATCAAAAGACACATAAAAGACGCAAGGGCGACATAGCCAAGTGGTAAGGCAGGGGTCTGCAAAACCCTTATCCCCGGTTCGAATCCGGGTGTCGCCTCCACAATAATATGGGCGGTTAGCTCAGTCGGCTAGAGCGCTTGCTTGACATGCAAGAGGTCACAGGTTCAAGTCCTGTACCGCCCACCATCGAAGCATGGGGACGGTTCTGCTGCTTCAACTACTTCAAACAGTTACATCTTGTTACGTAATTCTTCCATTTTTAGAGCAGGTGTTTGGTATTTTTTATATAAAACGTAGAAGCGGAGGAACGGAGGAGACGGGTGGAGCGGAGGGGACGGGGGTTTCTGCTTCTTTCTGCGAAGCAGAAACCCCCGTCCCTTTTGCTCTTTTGCTTTTTTGCTTAAAGGTTTTCGGGCTGGCAGTCGAGAAATTGTGTTCTTGTACGAAGAACACAATTACCGAAAAGAATAGAACAGGAGGATTTTCTATGGATGAGAGATTGATGCTTCTAAAGGAAATGTCGGAGCTTCCAGGGGTATCTGGGTTTGAGGATGAGGTTAGAAAATATATAAGAGGTCATATGGAGGAGTTCTCAGAGGTTACCAAAGACAATATTGGTAGTCTGATATGCAAGAAGCAGGGTCTAAACGAGACGCCTAAAATCATGATCGCCGGTCATATGGATGAGATCGGGATGATGGTGACCTACATAACCAAAGAAGGGTTTTTGAAGTTTCAGACCCTAGGCGGTTGGTGGGAACAGGTTATGTTAGCCCAGCGCGTTGTGGTAAAGACATCTAACGGTGACGTTCCAGGAATAATAGGCTCTAAGCCACCTCACATTTTGAAGTCTGAGGAAAGGAAGAAAGTAACCGAAAAAGACCAAATGTTTATAGACATAGGTGCGTCGAGCAAAGAGGATGCCGAAAGCATGGGGGTTATGCCAGGAGATCCGGTGGTACCATATTCGCCTTTTCAACAGATGAAGAACCCCAAATATCTTATGGGAAAGGCATGGGACAATCGTGTGGGATGTGCAATCTTCATGGAGGTCATAAAAGAACTGTCGAAAGAAGATCATCCTAACACTATTTATGGTGTAGGAACAGTTCAAGAAGAAGTCGGCTTGCGAGGGGCAACTACTAGCGTCGCAGCGGTGGAACCGGATATAGGTTTTGCCTTGGAAGTGGACATTGCAGGAGATACTCCGGGAATACAGGAATTCGAGGCTCAGGCCAAGTTAGGCAAGGGACCAAGCATACTTCTTTACGATAGTTCCATGGTTCCCCATCGAAAGCTCAGAGATTTCGTAATTCAAACAGCAAAAGAAGCTAGCATTCCCATACAGTTCAACGCCATGGCAGGCGGAGGCACAGATGCAGGACGCATACATCTATACAAAACAGGAGTACCTAGCCTCGTCATCGGAGTACCCGCTAGGTATATTCACAGCCACGCTGGAATCATCCACAGAGATGATTTTGACGGCGCAGTTTCTCTTCTAGTTGAACTAGCCAAGCGATTAGATGCAGCTGCAGTTGCGGAGATTAAGGCTGATTAGGAAGCAAGGGAGAAGCAGGGGGCAAGCAGGGGGCAAGCAAAGGGGACGGGGGTTTCTGCTTCGTGCCCTTTGTTAGCCTTGGAGTTCAGACTCGGCTACCACGGCTACCACTGACTACTCGTCATCTAGTCGGACAATTTCTTTGACTTTACAGTTTATCAACCATAATTCAGAAGAATTTAATGAACCGAAAGAACTGCCAACCGGCTTTTCCCAGTTTTCAGGGAATCCCAAGCGGTGGTATAATCCTGCTCCTTCAGAGAGACCACCAGTGTAAACAAAAAGATTGCATTGGGCGTAGCCTATGAGCGTGCTAATACTACTGTACTTGCCACCCATAAATGCACTATGCTAGACCTCGGAGCAAACAGGTCGGATCCAGGTGCCATCTTCGCTCGTAATTTCAAAAGGGACGTTACGGGCCAATGATCTAATATCCTGTATGGAATTGAGATGATTTTGTTCTAGGAATTGCTTAACTAGATCCCTTTTCAAATCCCCTGCCATTGTTTCTGGTTGTTCTGGCTCAATCTTGTGCAACCTTTGCAAGATATCCTGGAAATCCGGTTTGGTAGTAATATTTACTACGCCTCCTTCTTTACCATTTGCATCCTACTAAACATCACGGTCTAACGCCTTAGTAAGCCATCTAATAGGAACCGTAGTCCTTCCATTAATAATTTGCGGCGGAACATCTGCCTTAATTTCCTGGTCGTTGACAATTAAGTCGATAACTAAATTGATTGGGCTAGCGGCAAAACCTACTGTAGCGAGAGGGACAGTTAAAAAGATAGCACCTATAACTATCGAGCACTTTTTCTTCACTGTTAATCTCCCCTTAAACGTCTTTCCTGCATTTGGTATAGATGTACAAACCGGTTGTTTCATTCCGCTGCTGGCAAAAAATCTTCGCAATCGCAACAGAGTCACCTTCGTGTTAATTCGGTAAACCTTAGCGTCACAAACATCTCACTAAAGCCGCAAAATACTTTAAGCAAGCATCAAGGTAATAGGCGATACAGAGTGGAATAGGTAGCCATTAGGATAGACGCGGCAAGACTGAAGGGGGATATGAAAGTGGCTTTTGATGATATAGCTCACACTTACGACGAGTGGTACCAGACACCGTTAGGGCGCATTGTAGATAAAATTGAAACCGATCTACTATTTGACCTCTTCAAAATAGCAGAAGGAGATCTAATAATAGATGCAGGGTGCGGAACCGGAAACTTTAGCTTGAAGTTGGCCTGCAAAGGAGCCAGAGTTGTAGGCGTTGACATCTCCCTACGTATGCTGACTATAGCCCGGGAAAAAGCGGCTCGCGAAGGATTGGATGTAGATTTTGTAGAAATGGATTTGCACCGGCTGGGCTTTCCTAATGATACCTTCGATGGAGCGGTTTCCGTGACTACCTTCGAGTTTCTAATGGATCCAAACAAAGCGTTTTCCGAACTCATGCGCGTGCTGAAGCCTGGCGGACAGTTACTTATAGGCACCATAAACAGAGAAAGCCCCTGGGGCGAGCTTTATATGAGGCAGGCTGAAAGACCTGATTCAATATATCGCCATGCCAGGTTTATGACGTTAGAAGAACTGATCAATCTGGATAAGGACAGACTTGAAAGAACCGGAGAGTGTTTGTTTATAAGGCCAGATTGTTCTTTAGAAAAGATTAACGTAGTAACAGAGAAACTTTGCCAGGCAGAGGGGAAAGGAGGATTCATTGCTGCCTTATGGAAAAAACCGTTGTGAATTGAGAAACAAAAAGAAGCGGAAGATAGAAGGTAACCGAAGAGAAGGAGAAAGAAAAAAGGAGCATGAAGCAAAAGGAGCAAAAGGGACGGGGGTTTTTGCTTCAAGGCTCTTAACTTTGCTATCAAGATTAGCAACTGCTTGGCGATGTATGTTTCTGCACGATCTTTTGTTGTGTGATGTAAGGTGTGACGCAAGCGAAACAGGTTTGGTATAATCTTTTAAGAACGCAAAAGTTTTATTTTTCGCTTGCAGGTCTCGGGGAACCTATTACAAGGGAAACCTATTACAAAAGGAGGATTACATAAATGAAGCGTATTCTCGTAACCGGCGCTAGCGGCCAAATAGGGGTCGAGCTGGTTCCATACCTCAGAAAGATTTACGGTGACGATAACGTCCTGGCAACTGCGAGACGACAGGTTCCTGGAATTGTTTCAGAAGGGGGGCCATTCGAACTTTTAGATGTTCGCGATGGGGAAAGGTTTTCAGAACTGATGACATCCTTTAAAGCAGACACTATAATCCATTTAGCAGGTATTTTGTCTGCTAAAGGAGAGTCCATGCCGCAAGAGGCGTGGGACATTAACGCAGGCGGTTGCTTCACTGCCTTGGAATGTGCGCGGGAGCACGGCGCTGCGTTTTTCTTCCCCAGCTCAATTGCTGTGTTTGGCCCTTCAACGCCAAAGGATAATACTCCGCAAGTGACTATTCAGCGACCAACGACCATTTACGGCGCATCTAAGGTAACCGGGGAATTGTTGTGCGATTATTATCATTTGAAATTTGGTGTAGACACGCGTGGCCTTCGTTTTCCGGGACTTATTTCGTATGAGGCTCTTCCTGGCGGAGGAACCACAGATTACGCAGTCCACATTTATTATGACGCGCTATCAAAAGGAAAGTACACTTCATACATCGCGCCAGGTACTTACATGGATATGATGTACATGCCTGATGCTCTTGAGGCTGTGGTTCAGCTGATGGAAGCGGATCCATCACGTCTCATCCATCGGAACGCTTACAACGTTTCAGCCATGAGTTTTGAGCCGGAACAGATCGCTGCATCTATAAAGAAGTTCATCCCGACTTTCGAGATTGACTACGATGTTGATCCTGTGCGGCAAGCCATTGCAGATTCGTGGCCCAACTCGTTGGATTGCACTGCTGCCAAAGAGGAATGGGACTTTTCGCCTAAATACGACCTCGACAGCATGACGGAAGACATGTTGAAGAGGCTAAAGGCAAAGATGGGGTAGAAAACAATTAAGAAGTTTATCTGAACGCCATGATTGTTTTACCGTTACTTGACGGGGTTCTTTACATATATACAGGTATATAGACCTATAAATGGATTAAGAAAAGAAAGATTAAGATACAGCCAGGTATTGCCTGGCTGTATTGCTAGGTGAATCGGGTTTGGATTCTAGTCCCGGTTTTGATTTTTTCCTTTCTCGCCAGGAATGTGTAGTTAATATATAGTTACTCAAAGGGGCATTTTTCAGCTTAATCCCATAAGCACTTGTCCAAAAAGGTGTCCCTCGTTATACTTAAATAGTGACAGATTCTATTAATAGAGGTTGTCTTTACCCTTACAGCGTATTATGAGTTAGCGTCGGGGAGTGGCGCAGGTTGGTAGCGCGCATGGTTTGGGACCATGAGGTCGCAGGTTCAAATCCTGTCTCCCCGACCACTTCATTTCCTACGGATTTGGCTAAGCACACAGAAGCACACAAAAGAATTTGTGTGCCTTGTGTTTTCTACAGGCACATATACCCATGGCACAAAAGCCGATATCGCACAAAACTGATACCACACGAACCCTACTACAGGCCACTTGCTCTAATAACTTCGATTCCCATCTCCTCCAATCTTCCTATAAATGGATTAATTCCAACTGCATCAGATGCAATATGCCCTGATACGATCAAGTTTTTGCCCTGGGGGAATTCTGCCTTCAACCTGAGGAAGTCATTCCAGCCTATGTGGATATATACTACGGTGTCAGTCCCGTATTTGTAGTAAAGACTTGCCATGGGAGCGCCACCATTGGTCCCTGCTCCGTGCACAACTACAGTCTTACCTGCGCGGTTTTCCAGGTCGCCCAGTCGGATTTCCACTTTAGTAGGAGCGTTAGCCAACTCAGGTAATGTGTAGAGCGCCTTTACAACTTCCGAAACAGTCGAGTCCTGGTCACAATACTGATCTATGGCGTCCTGCATACGCTGGCGGCCAATTTCGTCTAAAGGGTTATGTATGTTCATGTAGGGCATATCGATCAATCTTGCAAAAGATGGTGCGTGATCATAGTTTGCAGAGTGTCTGGAAAACGCGTTCCTTTCTTTCATCTCGTTGACCACGGCCCTCGCCTCGTTCTCTGGAATTCCATTTCTAACTGCCAAATCCACGTGAAGATCCAGGACATCAGGAAAAGTGAGGACGCTCTGATCTGGGTGGTGAGCTACTACGCAATCTACCGCCAATCCCTTTCCTACCAGCAGTTCTGCGACACCTATGTCGATGCCGAAAAGGATCTTCCTGACATCCCTCCCAGGGTGATATATACGGGAATCGGCAGGAAGTTGAATTTGACCCGCCATGTGTATCGCTAAACTCATTAATTCCTCGGTCGTAAGTGTTTTTTCTGGCTTGTTCATTAAGTAATCGCCTCTTTGCAACTAGTTTTTCGGTTTAGTTAAATAGACCTGTTCAAATAGACAGACAGTAGATAAATACTACTTCATAGTACCTGTCGGTTCCTGCTTCGCACAAAGACTGGCTAACCTAACAACCGTTTCTTGGTTGTCATATTGGATGCGAGTTTTAAAGGATAAATACTGCTTATGTGGAACAATACTTACAGCGATAGTACTTTTTTTGACACCTTCCCAAGGGTGTTTATTTGTATCTAACATTTGATGTTTGGCCATAGAAAATGATAGGAAGGATGCTCAAATGGTTATCTGCCCTGAGTGTGGTACTTATGTTAAAGAAAGATCAATGTTTTGCTACAATTGCGGTCGTCCGGTTAAAGATGACTGGGTACATGTTGATGATGAGATTGAAGAGGAGACATTCGGTATTGCTTTATCTGATCTAGATGAGTATTCCCAGACCGGTGGTAAGAAGCAGATCGAAGACGACGGTATAAAACTAAGAAAGGCCATAGAGCTCGTCATAAAGGACCCGGCAATACCTGAAGACGCAAAGATTGGTGCGATAATACATATGACCGCGCTTTTGTGCGCAATTATCGCGGTTCAACCGTTGCCTTTTGCCGATGTGATTGTACTAACTCCTATCCAGGTCGGCATGGTCACTGCTATGAGTCGCGTAATGGGCGATCCAGTAGGGGACAGTGGGGCCAAAGAAATCATTGCCCATGTGCTTGGCGTAGTAGGATGGGGAGTGTTAGCCCAACATGCCATTCTTGGGTTGTACAAGGCCGGATTGCCATATATAGCGGGAGTTACCACTATTCCGCTTGTTTACGCGGCCACAGTGGGTTTGGGATATGCAGCAAAAGCGGTTCTAGAGGCACGAAGGAATGATCAGACCATAACGCAAGATGAGATTAAGAGGATACGTAAGGAAGCCGAGGCAAAAGCTAGGAAAGAGAAAAGAGATTGGTCGATTCAGTCTATGAAGGAAGAATTCAAGAAGCAGATACTTGAGGCCGAAGCGTATCAAAAATATCTGGATGTGCTGCACAAAAACCAGGTAGACGGCTTGAATGCTAAGATTGCAGAATTAACAAAAGGCAAAGAGGAGTACGAACAATTTGCCGAAGAACTGCGATGTAATCTTAAGAAAGTAGAGGAAAAACTGAAGTCGAGTGTTGGCGAGGAAGACTATTATGAACTGTACAGTGAAAAGAGTGAGATCGAACTCAAGTTGCAGGAATCGGATCGCAAACTCGAGCAGGTAGAGCAAGAGAAGGCTGAGTTGGAGAAGGATCGAGAAAGACGTATTGCGACACGAAGGGAGAAAATAGGAAAGAGATTTGCCTATCTCTACCCATCTGTTAAGGTTAGTCACCATAGAGTGTATAAGACGATGGCAGGAATGAGTGACGATGACGTCATCGCCATAGAGAAACAGATTTCAGAGTTGCACCACGATGCTGAAAAAGCCAATTGGCGAACCCAGATACAAGGAACCAAAGTTAGAGAAATCGGCTGTAGGGATGATTTGCGGCTCTATGTCTCGTTTGCCGATAGCGGATATGTGATAGAGGAAGTAGGGACCAAGTCGACTCAAGATAAAGATATTAGACGTTTGAAAGACCGCTGCTCGGTGTAGAGTTTGGGATGCGAAAGTTCCGAGCGCCGGTTCGTATCGGAGGAATATTCATGGAAAACAAAGATGTAAGCCGCGAAATCGATGAAATAAGGTCTTCAATGGCGCAGGTGATCGTAGGTAAAACCGAGGTAATCGATCTTCTCCTTACCGTATTTCTTTCCGAGGGCCACGCGCTGATTGAAGACGTACCTGGCGTAGGCAAGACGCTTCTTGCGAAGACTTTCGCTAGATGTTTGGGGCTGGATTTTCGAAGAATCCAATTTACCCCTGATCTTTTGCCCGCAGATATCACAGGTGTAAGCGTTTTTAACCAAAAAACCTTAGAGTTCGACTTCATGCCAGGTCCCGTTTTTACGGATATACTTCTCGCCGATGAGATCAACAGGGCGACGCCTAGGACTCAATCAAGCCTCCTAGAGTGTATGGAGGAGCGACAGGTTACGGTAGATGGGGTTACTTACAACTTATCACACAATTTTACAGTGTTGGCTACTCAGAACCCTGTAGAACTAAGTGGAACTTTCCCCTTGCCCGAAGCTCAGCTAGATAGGTTTTTGATGAAGATAAGCATTGGGTACCCTTCCAAAGAAGAAGAGGAAGAAATAGTTATGCGCTTCGAAAAGGGAACACATGCAATTCCTCAGATAGAGCCTATTGGCGAAGAAAAAATTGAACACTTGAAAGATAGAGCCAACCAGGTGTACATTTCCGAGGAATTAGTAGGCTATATCTCGGACATAACTAGGGAAACCAGGAATCTAAAGATCGCTCAACTAGGCGTTAGCCCTCGAGGGACTCTGGCTCTGGCAAGGGCATGTAAGAGCTATGCTTTGATACAAGGCAGAACATACGTAATTCCCGATGACGTAAAGCGCCTGGCAGTGCCTGTACTTTCTCACAGGATAATGGTTTCCCAGGATATGTTCTACCGGGGCAAATCTCAGGAAGAGATCGTACGGGAAATTCTGGAAACCGTTCCTGTGCCTGTTGGTCAGACTGGGGAGTCTACAACGTGAGCAGTAAGATAATGGGTGCAGTAGGGCTGATAATGCTCATCATCGGGGCCATAGCTAAGGTTGGGTATGCTTCTATAGGTGGAGCATATCTGGCTGCAGCGGGCATTTTAGGGTGGTGGTATTCTCATGCTTGTCTGAAACATATCTATTACACTCGCAGTTTCGAGAGGACAAGGGCGTTTTTAGGAGATTCTGTCGATTTGAAAATTGTGGTTGAGAACCGGAAACCTTTGCCTGTAATATCCATTTCTTGTCTCGACGAAGTGCCCGACAAAGGCAGAATCGGTTCCACAAAATTAGAGGCCCATTATAAACCCGGTCGCGCTGTATTGAAAAACAAAATGTACATAGGTAGCTTCCAGCGGGTCGAAAGACAGTTCCAGATAGATTGCCTGTCCAGGGGAGTGTTTAGGTTTGGACCCGTATCCTTAAGGTGCATAGATCCCATGGGAATCGAGGAGACAAGGATAACTTTGGACGGTGTGGACACCCTCGTGGTGTACCCGAGACTACAATCAGTTAACGGGTTGCCAATTCCCCGCAGAGACCCTTCTGGTGGAGTACCCGACAGAGGTTGGATAAACCCGGATCCGACTCAGGTAGTTGGTGTTAAACCGTACTATAATGGAGTACCTTTGAATCAGATAGCCTGGAAACAGACAGCAAAGTCAGGTTCTTTGAAGGCAAAAATGATAATGCCTGGTTTTCACTCCCAAGTCATGGTTTGCATGAGCGTAAGTGGTGGCGAACATGTGTGGGATGGCATAGATAAGGATAGCCTCGAGTCCGTTGTTTCCATAAGCGCGTCAGTATGTAATAGCCTTCTAAATCGAGGAATTCCGTTTGGTTTTGCTTCCAACGTTCCCGGAAAGCAAAGACAACGCCACCTTCTTATACCGCCGGGTCTTTCTATGGCCCATCTCAGGGGTATTTTAGATCATTTGGCCAATATTTTTGTCCCTTGGGGAAGATTTAGTGAAACTTTGGCGCAAGTATCTAGGAATATGCCGGAAAGCACCGAAATAATAGCAGTTATGCCCAACCCGTCTTTAGAGGATTGGATTTTTCTAAAGACTCTTCAGTCGCAGGGATATGCCGTATCTGCTGTGGTCTTGGGCTTAGAGGAAGAGCACAAAGAGTTTTGTGACCAAGTTCCTGTATACAGACCGCAGGAAGCAGTCGATTGGTTGGAGGGGGAGGTGATAAAGCTTGAGAGACTGGTTTCAGATCGTGCTCTTATCTGTGTGTGAAACCTTTTTATGGGGATCTGTGACTTTCGCCTTGAGCGTCCGCCTAGGTTTTTCATTATCCTCGGGGTATGCATTTGGAACGGTTTTTATCGCCCATCTGCTGGGCCAATTGATTGCTTTGGTGACAACACGTAAGAAGAAAAATGAGGGAATGTGGCATGATTCCCAAAACTCTGGACATGAACGGGAAGAATCTCTTGGGAGAGGAAGAGATGCGGCAGAGGCTGGAGCGCCAGACCATGCAAAAAACCGGATGCTTTTTCTATGGGTTTGCGTGTTGTCAATCATGGGCGTGTGTATTTGGAGAGTTTGGGAACACACAGTATACGATGTATCGTGGTTATACATGGAAATAGCCATATCGGTACTGGCTTCCGCTTTGGGGATCAATTCGGTTACAAAACATCTTGATGCTGCAAAGGCTACTCGGAAAATGGTTTTCGGAGCCATGGTCTTTTTTGTAATGGGTGTTTTCCAAACTGTGCCGCAAACTATGATCCTACGCGGTACCATATGCTATCTCCCTTTGTCATCTGTGTTGATAGTAAGACAACGGGGATTTGAGGTTGGTCCAGGAGACATAGGAACTAAACAGCAACGGCAGTGGAATCGGCAATGGAACACAAGTTCTCTAATAGTAGTATGTGTAGCTGGGTTTATGGCGGTAGTCCTTTTTGTGGTTCTTACAGGAGGCAAAGAACTCTTGAGGGATATGTACCAGCTAATTCAACCCATTCTTGAGAAGGGATTTGACCTTATACTTTTGCCTATAGCATACCTTTTCGGTTGGATAAGCGACCTTTTGAGTGGACTTATTGACCCTGATAACGCAGAGTTTGCTTTCGAATTTCAACCGTTCCGTGACGAAACCAAAGAAATGCAAGAGCAGAATGAAGTAATCGCAGTTCTGCCTCAATGGGTAAAACTTCTAGTTATCGGTTTGGCGATAGTTGCCGTTTTAGTTCTTCTGTGGCGGCTGATATCTAAAACTGTAGAAAAACCTGAAGGCGAACCTCTTGCAGAGTCTAGGATTAGCGTGGCGTCTACCGAAGTTGTAAAGGAATGGTTAGATAGTACCCTTTTAGAGGGCAAACAGAAACTGGCAATGAGGTTTAGGCAAATTGGCAAGTTTCTTTCAGCTTCAGAACCCAAGACCATCGAAGATTTATATCTGGCTACCATCGATTTTACCTCAAAGAAGCTTATTCCAAAAGATCCTAGCCTGACGCCATTTGAGTATCTAGAAGTTATAGAAGACAGTACTGATTCACCCCAGATTACAGATCTAATACGCACAATATCCCTGATCTTTTCGGAATGTTATTATTCCGGTGCCCGACCAAGCCCCACGCAATGGACAACTGCCCTAAGCGCATATCGTGATCTAACGCGAGCCTGAAACAAAAGCGAAGCAAGGGAAGCAAAATGAGGCAAAAGCGAAGCAAAGGGGACGGGGGTTTTTGCTTCAGCCAAACAGGAAGCAACGGGGAGGAAGCGACGGGGACGGGGGTTTTTGCTTCAGCCAACGATTATACATAGATTACCAAAGGCCACAGGGCAAAAAGTCGTTTGCCTCATTCAAACAGACCGCGACTGCTTATGAGCACTTATCACCTGTTTAGATGCGGATCTATCTCTGTTGGCTGCAGAGAACTTGCTTGCTTCCATCGCTTCAAAATCCTTCAAACTCTGTGACACTTCAGATGCAATGACCGCTCAAGATGCACATTTGTCCGGCTTTTTTCCTTACACTAAACGGTTGAGTCAGCGACACAGGAGCACACATGGCTCATCCTGCATTTTTCAAAGTTGCACACCCTCTCTTCCGTTTTTATACACCCTCCATCTTGGAGTTTCTTTGACGGCAGCTATAGCCGCAGTTACTCTTACTTGGCAGGACCCCCATTTTCCCCAACGCTATCAACAGAATTTGAGTCTGAGCAATAGGTATAGTTGCAGAGAGATCTCGAACCCCTGCAAGTTATCACGGTGCAAATCATCTTAATTGGCCTGCAATTCTTTTAACAGATCAGTCTAGCGTAAGCCAATTTCAAATCCATCGGTCGAGCGCTATAGCGGAATGCATACTAACCGGATATTGTTTCTTGGTCTATGCAGCGGAACGAGACAGACCTTGCATTCTTGCAGCACGGGCTCAAAACGGATGGCTCAAAACGGCTGAGCTGAAAGATTGTGGTTTCCACAGCGCTCTACACTGTGGGAAATGTCGGGTTTGACATGGTTTGGACCTCTAAGTGAAAACCTCATTAAACCTTGTTAAATCATTACGCATGTTCGTAGGATGATAGGCATTAGAGGATAGTAGTGAGTGGATGAAGAAATCACTGTCAGGATCTTTGTCAAGATCTTGCGAAATAAAAATAAATGAGGAAGTAGATCTAATCGAAAGGTGATGAAAATGGAGGGCAGAATGGAGAGGACAATGAATAACAGAGAGGAACTTAGAAGAATGGCTTTGGAAGCCATTGATGCGGCAAGGGATGATCTGTTGACTCTTTCCCACGATATATTCGAATACTCGGAACTTGCCTTTGAGGAAGTTCGTTCAGCCGAAAGGCTTAGGAACTTCCTTTCGGACCTAGGCTTTCGAGTGAAAGATGTGGATGGTCTTCCCACAGGTTTCGTGGCCGAAATTGGTAGCGGCTCACCTGTGATCGCTTTTATGGCTGAGTACGATGCTCTTCCCGAGATAGGTCACGCATGTGGCCACAATATTATTGCGGCTGCTGCTGTAGGGGCCGGTTTGGGGATCAGTTCAGTCATGGATAAATGCCAGGGGACTATCAGGGTAATTGGCTGTCCAGCTGAAGAAAGCGGCGGCGGAAAAGTTATTATGGTCGATAAAGGTGTTTTTGATGATGTTGATGTTGCTATGATCGTGCATCCTGCTGGGGAGTATATGGCTGACGATTGCTCCTATGCAGTTCGCACATTTCGCGTAGAATTCATCGGTAAGGCAGCACATGCTGCGTCAGGCCCTCAATATGGCATAAACGCTTTATCTGCAGCAGTGGAATTTCTGGTCAGCATTAACGCATTTCGAGAGCATATGACCGATGATGGACGTATCCACGCCATTATCACAGATGGAGGCAGCGCTGTTAACGTTATCCCTGAACGCGCTGAACTTAGAGTTTCTGTTAGGGGCACTACTTCAGAATACATGGACGCACTTGCCGAGCAAGTTGAGCGAAGAGTGAAAGGTGCGTCTATATCTACGGGATGTAAGTATTTCATCGAAGAGGTAGGGTTAGGGTGCAAAGAAATCCGGGTAAATCCCGAGCTGTCCCGGTTATTTGAAGAGAATTTTAAGGAGTTGGGAATAACTGTGGCGCCTAGGGGTGATTCTAAAGGTTCAACAGATGTAGGGAACGTTAGCCATGTGGTGCCTACAATTCAGGCGTATGTGGGAATTGGAGCAGATGCCACACATACGGTTGAGTTCAGAGAAGCAAGTATTTCACCTCAAGGAGACGAGGCGGTAATAAATGGGGCCAAAGTTATGGCGCTTACGGCAATAGATATTCTCTCGGAACCGGAAGTTTTCAATAAGATACAGGCGAGTTTTGAACGCTAGTTTGGGTTAGTTTGAGGTTATATCGTGCGATGCTCACAATTTAGGTGCAGGGTTAGGAGATGCCGAGCGAGACCTGCATGCCCTCTCGACGAAACTACAGATAGGCATAAGAGGTACATTCGGCATCCCCTAGATGTGCTTGGCTTTACACATGCTTGTTTTCAACTGGTTTCGAACATGATTCTTAACATGATTTTGTACATGGTTGTGTCGGTACCAATCAAATCCTTTCTTTTTGAAAACCCTCTTAAAAGATGCATGGAAGCACGAGAAC
>Ga0209608_1000089_pt1 | contig 96110 bp, 76 predicted proteins | sample AD_UKC130_MetaG_FD_184428 | JGI IMG/M metagenome (GOLD analysis project Ga0209608, IMG submission 184428) | Active sludge microbial communities of municipal wastewater-treating anaerobic digesters from Canada - AD_UKC130_MetaG (SPAdes) (version 2) | ecosystem: Engineered > Bioreactor > Anaerobic...
TCACTCCTGCTTCCCCCATACATTGTTTATTTGCACTTTCAATGATAGGGGATTGGTCTGGCAGAGTGGTCCACTTTTTCGCTAGCGTTTTTATCTTTTTTGGATCACTTTTATGTTAGCGTATACAATAAACATACTTTAGAGAGCCAAGAGCCCCAACAGGTATAACTGTGGGGCTTTTTATTCCCCAAAAAAAACACTGCCAAAGGGGGAAAGCAAGTGATCGATTTCAGATGTGATAAGTGCAATAAGTTGCTGGGTAAGTTCCGGGAATGTCGCGAATTGGAAATAAAATGTCCCCGTTGTGGAGAGTTAAACCGGTATACAGCTATAGAACATAAGATTCCATCTCAACCAGCGGAAAAGAAATGTGCCGCAGCCACTTATTAATCAATAGCAAAACAAACCAATAAAAGAGAGCCAAAGAGCCCCGGTTTATGGCGCATCATATGCGCTGTTGCCGGGACATTTTATTTTAGAGGGAATGTGATGAGTACATAAAGTTAGCAGCCCCCTTGCGATACATCCTTGAGGGCCTCCGAGCCCCGCCACTTTTCTGGCGGGGCTCATTTACGTTCAGGCAATAGTCATCATGAGCCCAACTGGGCGCATTTGCGTGGATACAGATGATGACTGATTTCCTGGGCAAAGGAGGTGAGGGAGAGAACCAACAGCTGCTTTTCAATACTCCGGAGCAAATCATTGGAAATTGTCCTAAGGAGGGGGATTTTATGTCAGATTTCGTTCAGTCACTGGATATGAAACGGGCAGATTACCCCAAGAAAGTACCGGTGACAGGGTTTGGGGAAAGACAACCCAAGTATGAAGGTATGGGCAGATCTATTGGCAACGTATACAAGAAAAACCGTGAAGTAGTATGCGTGCAGGCCTGCAGAACTCCCTATGGAGTCTTTGGCGGCAAATTGAAGGAATATGATGCAGCCCAATTAGGAGCTCTGGCGATTAAAGAGCTTTTACGCCGGTGTGAAGGAAAAGTAAAACCTGAAGATATTGATTACGTATACATGGGTCAGGTTGTTGCCGCCGGATGCGGTCAGGTTCCCAGCCGCCAGGCGTCAATACTAGCCGGACTTCCTGAATCCGTGCCTTCTATCACCATAAATAAGGTTTGCTCTTCCGGCATCAAGACTTTGGATCTTGCTGCCCAGATGATCCAAACGGGACGGGCTGAAATTGTCATTGCCGGCGGCCAGGAGAGTATGAGCAATTGCCCTTATTCCCTGCCTGATTTGAGATGGGGTTCACGAATGGGAGTGCCTAACGGAAGAGTGGTAGACCTGATGGTTTATGACGGGCTTTGGGATGCATTCTACAACCGTCATATGGCCATTCATGGTTCGGAGGTCTCCGATGAATTTGGATTCACCAGAGAAGATAACGACTGGTGGGCATATATGTCGCAAATGCGGGCAGCAAAAGCCATGGCGGAAAACAAGTTTGCTGACGAACTTTTCCCTGTTGCTATTAAAGGCGGCAAGGAAGTTATGAGCCAGGATGAAGGCCCCCGGCCTAACACTACTATTGAAGGGCTGGCTAAATTGCCTCCGGTCTTTGGCCACAAGAGCACTATAACCGGACAACCAGGATCAGTGACGGCGGGCAATGCTCCCGGGGTCAACGATGGTGCAAGTGTCTGCTTGCTGATGAGCGCTGACAAGGCCAAAGAACTAGGTATGAAACCCCTTTTCACCATCCTGGATTATGCCGAAGTATCCCAGCAGACCAAAGATATTGCTTGTGTACCGGGGTTATCCATTAAAAAGGTCCTGGATCAAAATGGCCTTACTCACAAGGATGTGGATCTGATTGAAATAAACGAAGCCTTTGCCGCTGTGGTATTGGTCAGTGCCCAAAAAATCCTGGGTATGACCAAGGAGGAGATGGTAGAGAAGGTCAACGTCAATGGCAGTGCTATTGCCTTTGGCCATCCCATTGGTGCCACTGGAGCTCGTATTGTTATGACCCTGGCCTATGAGCTGCGCCGGCGGGGCGGCGGCATTGGCGTATGCGGTATCTGCTCCGGTCATGCTCAGGGTGATGCGATCCTGATTAAAGTGGAGCCGTAAATTTGGTACCGGCATGATCCTGATACCATGAAAGGAGGCAGATTATTTATGGAAATAAAGAAAATATTTGTTGTGGGCGCCGGTCAAATGGGTAACGGTATCGCCCAGGTATCGGCCCAGGCCGGGTATGACACGGTAATTTATGATATTACCCAAGAATTGGTCGACAAGGGAGTCAATATTATAAAGAAAAACCTGGAACGCAATGTGGCTAAAGGCAAAATGTCAGCCGATGAACAAGCCGCGATTCTTGGGCGGCTGAAAGCCACCACAACCTTGGAAGATGCTGCTGATGCGGACCTGGTGATTGAAGCTATCATTGAGAATTTTGATATCAAGAAGGAAGTCTTTGAAAAACTGGATCAGATCACTCCTCCTCATGCCATCCTGGCTACCAATACTTCCTCCCTGCCGATTACCCAAATTGCTGCTTGTACCAAACGCCCGGAAAAAGTTATCGGCATGCATTTCATGAATCCAGTGCCGGTAATGAAACTGGTTGAAATTATCCGCGGCCTGGCAACCAGTGATGAAGTGTACCAGATTGTGGAAGAGACTTCCATTAAAATGGGCAAAGTCCCGGTCTGGTGCAAGGATGTGCCTGGCTTTGTGTCCAACCGGGTGTTGCAGGTCATGATAAATGAAGCCCTTTGGGAGCTGTACGAAGGGGTGGCCCCCGCAGAGAACATCGACAACATCATGAAGCTGGGCATGAATCATCCTATGGGGCCCTGCGCTCTGGCTGATTTGATCGGTCTGGATACCGTGCTGGCCATTCTCAATGTTATGTACACCGGTTATGGAGATCCCAAATATAGGCCCTCTCCCTTGCTGAAGCAGTATGTCCAGGCTGGTTGGCTGGGTCGCAAGACCGGCAAAGGCATTTACGATTACAGCAACCAGTGAATGTCAGAGCCTAAAGGAGGGGGAGACACGGTGGAATTCTGTAATATTATTCTGCAAGAGGAAGGACGTATAGCCACCCTTTATATTAACCGCCCTAAAGCCTTGAATGCACTTAATGAAGATACTCTGCTGGATATAAAAGCTGCCGTTGAATATTTCGGTGGTTCTGATGAGCTCGATGTTTTAATAATCACCGGAGCGGGGGAGAAATCTTTTGTGGCCGGTGCCGATATCAGTTTCATGCAGGATATGAATGCCATCGAGGCCCGCAGATTTGGCATGCTTGGACAAGAGGTTTTCAGACTTATTGAAACGGTAGAAAAACCAGTCATAGCTGCCATAAACGGCTTCTGCCTGGGGGGCGGCTGTGAATTGGCGATGGCCTGTGATATCCGGATATGCAGTGAGAGAGCCAAGTTCGGCCAACCGGAAGTGGGCCTGGGGGTTACCCCCGGCTTCGGAGGGACCCAGCGCTTGCCTCGCATAGTGGCACCGGGCATAGCCAAGCTGCTGCTTTATACCGGGGACATCATAGATGCCCATGAGGCTTTTCGTATCGGGCTGGTTGATAAAGTGGTGTCCAGTGAAGAACTGATGGATTATGTGAGACGTTTGGCGATGAAAATCGCCAGCAGAGGGCAGGTAGCAGTTCGCTTCTGCAAGGTGGCAGTTAATAATGGCCTGCAAACAGATATTGATAGAGCCATGGTTATCGAAGCTGAGCTGTTTGGGCTTTGCTTTGCAACTGAAGACCAAAAGGAAGGTATGAAGGCCTTTATTGAAAAACGTACGGCTGATTTTAAAGGAAAATAGGACAAAGGAGATGACCATAGATGAATTTTGCATTAAGTGAAGAAAGCTTAATGATGAGGGATATGTTCCGTAAATTTGCCAAGAACGAAGTTGAACCGCTAGCGGCTGAGCTGGACAGAACTCACCAATTTCCCTACGAAACTTTCAAGAAGATGGCCGACCTGGGCTTGACCGGTCTCCCAATTCCGGAGGAATGGGGAGGAGCTGGTGCCACCTACCTGGACTTTGCCATGTTTATAGAAGAAATAGCCAAGGTTTGTGCTTCAACTGCAGTGGTAATGAGTGTGCACACCGGCTTGGGATGTATGAGTATCTATCTCTATGGCAGCGACAGGCTAAAAGAAAAATACCTGCGGCCCCTGGCTAAGGGAGAAATAGTCGGGGCTTATGCCCTCACTGAACCCAATGCCGGGTCTGACGCGGCCTCTTTGAAGTGCCGGGCTGAAGATAAAGGGGATCATTTCATAGTAAATGGCAGCAAGATTTTTATCACCAATGGCGGAATTGCCCAAACCTATTGCACCTTCGTCAAAACCGATCCTACGGCGCCTCCCGGGAAAGGCATCACCTGCCTGATTATTGAGAAAGACACTCCTGGTTTTACCATAAGCAAGCCCGTCGAGAAAATGGGTTTACATGGTGATCCAACCACCGAGCTGTATTTCGACAATGTTAAGGTACCCAAGGAAAATGTCCTGGGCGAAGTAAATGACGGGTTTAAAGTGGCTATGGGGCTTCTGGCCGGAGGCCGCATTACCATTGGAGCCCAGGGACTAGGCATAGGTGAGGGCGCTCTGGAATACACCATTAATTACATTAAGGAAAGACACCAATTCGGCAGACCACTGGCTGCCAACCAGGGAGTACAGTTTATGGTTGCAGATATGGCTGTAGCTCTGGAAGCTGCCCAATTGCTGGTTTACCGGGCTGCCTGGCTGAAGGATCAGGGACTGCCTCACAATAAGGAAGCCTCCATGGCCAAACGGTTTGCCACTGATACAGCCATGGAAGTCTGCACCAATTGTGTACAACTGATGGGCGGTTACGGTTATTGCAAGGAGTATCCGGTGGAGAGAATGATGCGGGATGTAAAGATTACCCAGATCTATGAAGGTTCCAATCAGATTCAGCGGATGATCATTGCCCGTGAAGTTCTAGGCCGTTTCTAAAGGCGGACTGATCCGGAAGCATAGTGATAAGACAATCGGTCATATGGATTCATAAAGAGGTTTCATAGAGGACAGAAGGAGGGGAGTTAATGGGAAGGCCTAAGAAGATAACGTTAAAAGAAGCCGCCGCCCTTATCCAGGACGGGGATATGATATCTTTCAGCGGTTTTACGATCTGGCGGCGCCCTATGGCTTTAGTATATGAAATGATCCGGCAGAATAAGAAAAACCTCCATTTGTTTGAAGTTAATGGCGGTACCCATACTGAGGTGTTAGCCGGAGCAGGCGCTATAAGAATATGGGAGTCCTGCTGGGTAGGACATGAGCTGTACGGCAAACTAGGTGAGGCTATTGCCCGTGGTCAGATTGAGGGCAGTATCATTGTGGAAGACTACAGTCATGGTCACGTTGTGGCTCGTTTGCTGGCCGGTTCTTATGGATTGCCCTATATGCCCTGCGCTCTTTCCATGGGAACCGATATTCTGAATCCTGAGTTTGATATGTTGAGAAAGGCCGGGCTGCGGGATGGCTCCAATCCCAAGATACCTGCCATGAAGTATGCCATAGTGGAAGATCCTTTTTTCGGGATGGGAGAACTGCTGTTAATGCCCGCCGCCAACCCTGACTGGGCGCTGGTTTATGCTTCCCAGGTCGGTGACGAAGGTACGGTCAGAGTCTTTGCCCAGACCTATACCGATGCCGAAGTAATCAGAGCAGCTGATAAGGTTATAGTTATTGCCGAAGAAATCGTACCGGAAAGCTATATCCGGCAGGAGCCGGAGAAGAACCTGGTGCCTGGCTATGCGATTGACTATATTGTTGAATTGCCGTGGGCGGCCCATCCCACCGGGTCCCAGGGATATTATGATGTGGATGCCGATTTTATAAGGAATTTATATGCTGCTTCAAAATCCCAGGATGGCTTTAACAGATGGGCGGAAGAATGGATATTTGGAGTAGAAGGACATGAAGAGTATCTGGAAAAAATAGGCGTTACCAGACTGGAGCAACTGCGGGCTAACAGGGTTTTGGGTTATTCCACCAGAATGAAAAGGGGGTCGAGATGATGGCTGATAAGAAGGACTATGCCAAACCCGGTGAATACAAACCCATAGATTTGCTGGCTGTCGCTGCAGCTCGGGAAGTAAGAGACGGAGATGTAGTATTTGCCGGTACCGGGCTCCCCATGTTAGCCATAATGCTGGCCCAGCTTACTACTGCACCCACGTCAGTATGTATCTATGAAGCTGGCAGTATAGATGGCCGTCCTATTGACCTGCCTTCATCGGTCGGGGATGCGCGCTGCGTTTACCAGGCTTCCCTTGCTACCGGTCTTACCGAAGCTTTTTTCGGTCAGCTGCATAGAGGCTATGTGGATCTGGCGTTCCTGGGAGGTGCCGAAATCGACAAATACGGCAATGTTAATACCACCGTGGTAGGCAATTATCTCACTCCCAGCAAGCGCTTCACTGGCAGCGGCGGCAACCCCGACATCAATTCTCTGGCCCGGCGCACGGTATTTGTAATGGTTCAGGAAAAACGCCGTTTCAGGGAAAATGTTGATTACATCACTTCACCTGGATGGAGATTACTGAAGTGGCCAAGCGGTGAATGGATTTCCAAAAAAGACTTGTATGGAAAGTTTTTCCGAGGAGGCCCGGAAGCTGTAATCACCAATATGGGCGTGTTCCGGTTTGATGAAGAGGGGGTTATGTATCTGGATACGGTTCATCCCGGGTTCACGCCAGAGCAAGTTAGGGATAATTGTTCCTTTGACCTGAATATCTCCAGGGTAAGGGGTGAAACCAAGCCTCCTACCTATGAAGAACTGGAGCTCCTCTATACCAAAGTTGACCCTGCCGGCATCTTCTTACCCTAAAAAGATCGCTGTTTAACCAGGCGGGAACATCACCCCCATTTCCCGCCTGTTTTTTATTGGCCAGCCAAAAGGACGGGATTGCAATTAGCAAAATTATGTTTTAATATATTAGCAGCACTGCGCCATAAGTGCTAACAAGATATAAAAATGCTTTTAATATTAAATAAGAATATGGCGATTCTTATTGATATTGGGAGTGTTTTTATATTTTGTTTAAATGAATAGATGAACGAGCACTCCCTATTTTTAGGGAGTTCAGCGTGTAAAAAAAGCTTATTAATAGTTGGACGTTCGAGATTGCCACGGCACGTCGTGCCTCGCAATGACACATATGATGGGCTTTTGGTTTTGTCATCGCGAGGAGCGCAGCGACGTGGCGATCTCTTACATGGCCTTTTTCGACAGTCTGCACTCCCTATTTTTAGGGAGTGTTTTATTGAGGAAAGGGGGGAGTGACATAACTAGTATGGTCTTTCCACCATCTCATAGCTAATAAATTGAAGGAGGGATCTTATGTCCAAAATAAACGTTGCTATTGTTGGTGTGGGAAACTGTGCTAGTGCTCTGTTACAAGGTTTGGAAATGTACAAAAACCATCCGGAAAATATTATCGGGCTGATGCATGAGGATCTGGGTGGTTACAAGCTCAGCGACATTAATATAGTAGCTGCTTTTGATGTGGACAAGCGTAAAGTCGGCAAACCCCTGAAAGAGGCCCTTTTCGCCAGGCCCAACTGTACGACCATCTTCTATGACAAGCTGCCGGATTACGATGTGGAAGTGAAGATGGGTCCGGTATTGGACGGTATATCTGAACATATGGCTGAATACGATCCGGACAAGGCTTTTGTTGTTGCGGATAAAGAGCCTTGTGATGTGGTTAAGGAACTTAAGGAGAGCGGAGCTGAAATACTCATTAATTACTTGCCGGTTGGTTCGGAACAAGCGGCCAGGTTTTATGCCGATGCCTGTTTGCAGGCTAATGTAGGCTTTATAAATGCTATGCCGGTTTTTATTGCTTCTGATGAAACTTGGGCCAAAAAGTTTGAGGAAAAGAATATTCCTATTATCGGTGATGATGTAAAAAGTCAGGTAGGCGCTACCATTATCCATAGAACATTAACCAAGCTGTTTGAAAACCGGGGGGTCATACTGGATCGTACCTACCAGTTGAACTTCGGAGGAAATACAGATTTTCTCAATATGTTAAACCGCAGCCGGCTGACCTCCAAGAAAAAATCCAAGACTCAATCAGTGCAAGCGGAGCTGCAAGTAGCTCTAGCCCCGGATAATATTCATATCGGTCCCAGCGATTATATACCCTGGTTGAAGGATAACAAGATCTGCTTCATCCGTATGGAAGGCAGAGGTTTTGGCAATGTTCCCTTATCCGTTGAGGTCAAGCTGTCCGTAGAAGACTCCCCCAACAGCGGCGGGGTCATAATTGATGCCATCAGGTGCATGAAGCTGGCTTTGGATCGCAAGATTGGCGGTGTACTGTACTCCATTTCCGCCTATACCATGAAGTCGCCTCCCATTCAATATACAGACACGGAAGCCAAGAAAATGGTGGAGGATTTCATTGCGGGCAGGAGGGAACGTTAAATGAAGGCTGTCTTATTGGCAGCTGGTGAAGGCAAGAGGTTAAGGCCTTTCTTTTCCAGGCCTAAACCTCTTGTACCTTTATTGGGGCTTGCTTTGATCCAGCGGAATATCCTGGCCTTGCGGGATTGCGGCATCAAAGAATTCATTATTATCACCGGCTATCAGGCTGAGGAAATAGAAGAATACCTGGGCACTGGGGAAAAGCTGGGGGTGCAGATCAGTTATTTGCATAATGCTGAATGGCAATTGGGAAATGGTGTGTCCGCCTATACCCTGCGCCAAAACCATTTTGCAGACGAGAAGTATATACTGATGATGGCTGACCACGTTTTTGAAATAGATGTGATTAAATCCTTCCTGACTGCCGCCCAGACTCTGGAAGCAGGGGAAGTGCTGCTGGCGGCTGACCGGCGGCTGGAACAGGTTTATGACCTGGATGAATGCACCAAAGTCAAAGGGCAGGATGACTTTGCCCTCAGGCTAGGCAAGGATCTGCAGGACTACAACGCCGTGGACTGCGGCCTATTTATCGGCTCCCAGGCGCTGCTGGATGCTTTGGGCAAGGCTGTCAGCCAAGGACGTTATACGCTTACCGATGGGGTAAACCTGCTGGCTGAGTCCCGTAAGGTGAGGCTGTTTTTCCTAGAAGGCAATTGGGTGGATGTAGACGACCTGGAGAGCTACAAATACGCTGAAAAGATGCTCTTAAAGTCCCTGGTGCCCCCTAAAGACGGCCTTATTTCCCGCACTTTCAACCGGCCTTTGTCCCTGCGGATCACAAAAGTATTAGCGAAAACTGCCGTCACACCCAATCAGATTACCTGGTGCTCTTTTTTTGTGGCTGTATTGTCAGCTATTTGTTTTGCAGTGGTAAATCCGATCCTGGCGGGGTTGTTGACCCAGTTTGCGTCTATACTGGATGGGGTAGATGGAGAGATAGCCCGGCTGAAGTTTATGCGCAGCAATTATGGAGGGCTCCTGGATGCGATCCTGGACCGCTATGGAGATTTCCTTATAATTATTGGCATGACTTACGCCTGGTACACTGCTGCCGCTGATCCCCTGGCCTTAGGGATCGGTGCTGCCGCCCTGACCGGGATACCCCTATCCATGCTTTTCAAGGAAAAGTTTCATGCTCTGACCGGAAAGCCCTATATTCCTGAAATCCATGACGGCATTACCCGGTACCTGCCTGCCAACCGGGACGGGCGCCTGTTTATCATATTCCTGGGGGGAATCTTCAATCTGCTGCCGTTAGCTCTGGCGGTCCTGGCAATTATTACTCACCTGCAAGCCTGGTGGCGCCTTTATAATGCCCGACGGATTATATGAGTCTTAATTTCAGTGTGCATACAGTCATAGCTATAGTTCCACGCTTGCTGCTGGAGTCGGTCATAGCTGCCGCAGAGCGTCTAGACGATACATCACAATAGAGTGTCTAAATATGAGCAAAGAGGGAAATCTATGTTGGAGAATCCCTTGCCTTAAATATGTTTTAATTAAAAATGCTCAGGTAACTTAAAAGATGCTTCTGCTATGATGAGTTATAGCGGAAGCTATTCTTTTTTGGGATGAGGAGGGAATAGTTTGGTTACTGTGATGGATTCCGTAATGAGTTTCATTGACAAGAAAGGAAGAACAGCAAGAGACAAGAGAACGGTAAGGAACCTGCTAGCGGACCAAGCGAAAGAACGGTTTATATACCATAAAAGTCTGAAAAAGCTTCATGATCATCCCATTACTAGCAAGAAGGTCATCGATAATATTCCTGTAGCTATAAAGGATACCGTAACTTCGTATACCAAGGATAAAACCACGGCTATCAAGGTTTTCAAAGAATATCTTGCTTTTCTGGATATGGAATATGGAGTGAAGGTCGAAGTTAATTTCCCGCCTACGTTTAATTCCCAATTTGACCGGCAGATGTATATTGTGAAAAGGCTGCATGATAGGAAATACAGGGCTTCGGATTTTGAAAACGAGCTGTGGGTCAGCGACAGAACTATCAGTGCTGATTTACAGGCACTTGAAGATGGCATTTCTGTTCTAGGGCAGCAACTAAAGATTAAAAGAGATGATGTGGTGTACCACAATCAAGGACTTAATACGGTTCATCCTATCTTTTTAACGGCCAATCTAACCCAAGTGGTTGTTTTGCTGAAAGGATTGGAAGTGCAAGCCCTGGACCCTGCTTATTCCGAGTATGCAATTCGTTTAGCTGCCAACATTTGGAGTGAACTCTCCGACTATGGCAGAAATCGTATTTTAAAAGTGTCTGAACAGTTAAACTTGAATAAGGCCTGGTTTGAAATGTTGGAATCCCAGCGTAATCACGGTTTATATTCCACTGAGGCTGACTGTTCTTACGAACACGGTGTAGGAAACGTACTCAACTTTCTCAAAAATAGCCAGCCCTGTACCATAGAAGTTCAGGAAAAACACGGCACCAGAATTCTAAAGGACTGCCTAATCAGATCCCATTCCAGCAGTCATATAAAAGTGATACATGAGGATAAGGAAGAAGTAATCCCAATTGATGCTGTGATCAGAGCCAGTAAATACGGGAAATGCCTTTATTAGTCAGGGATTGAAAAATCGAAGCTCAGCTTCCTGCTTTTACTCGTTGATGACAGTTAAACTTAAGTCAGCGAATGAATGGGGAGGCGGGAAGTATGAGTACTTATGCCTGTGAATTGATTACAGGTAAAGCAGATGTGGACTACAGCAGCAAAATCCTTAACGGGAGCAATGTTGCCAGCATTTGGGGTGAATGGAAATGATCCGGGTGTTTGTATATGGAACTTTGATGAGAAACTGCTGTAATCATGAACCCTATCTTAGGGGTCAAAAGTACCTGGGGCAGGCGGTACTTCCCGGTTATGCTCTCTATAACCTGGGAAGCTACCCGGGAGTGGTACCAGACAGCGCAGAGAAAGTACTGGGGGAATTATATGAAATCGATTCTTCGGTACTGGAAGACCTGGACGATTTAGAAGATAACGGTTACTTGTACATCCGGCGTAGTGCCAAGGTGCTGCTAAACGAGGAGGTTGTGGATGCAGAAGTATATGTTTGGAATGGACGAATACGTGCTGAGGATAAAATCTCCTTCGACGATCAGCCCTGGAAGGATGACTTGGCTTTTCGATAAATACAACTGCCTGCCATACTTGAACGAAAGCAGGCATGCTATGGGGTTAGCTTGAGTATAGCCTAATAGGGGAGGGAGAAATCAACGTGTGTGAACTTTTAGGAATGAGCTTTAATCATCCAGTAAATATGACTGTATCTTTCCGGGGAATGATCAAGCGGGGGAATAATAATCCCCACGGGTGGGGTTTGGCTTTTTACCCTGAAGATAGTAAAGCATCCCAGATAATCAAAGAACCCGTGCAGGCAGGCCGCAGTCCTGTGACAAGTTTTCTTGTGAACTACAAGGGTATTCATTCATCCTTGTATATTTCCCATGTCCGCTGGGCTACTTCGGAAGTTAATTACGCCAATACTCATCCCTTTGTGCGGGAATTGCAAGGCAGAGATTATGTTTTTGCTCATAATGGAAACCTTCATGATTTTAGAAGTGCACTTCCTCTAGGAAGATATATTCCCCTGGGTACCACCGATTCTGAACATGCATTTTGTTATCTGATGGACTACATAGCTAATGAGATTTCTCAATGGGATTATCAAGCATTTGTCCAATTTGAAGAAGTCCTCCGAAAAGTGAATGAACTTGGCAAGTTTAACTGTTTGCTGTCCGACGGCGAATACCTGTTTTGTTACCGGGATAAAGCTGCTCCCGTAGGGCTCTTTTATACCCTCAGGAAAGCACCTTTCGGAGTGGTAAAGCTGAAAGATGAAGATCTGGACATTGATCTTGATGCTATGAAACGGGCAGATGAAGTGGGATGCATAGTTGCAACTAATAAGTTGACCGAGGGGGAAGACTGGAAACCTATTGAAAGGGGACAGTTGATGGTATTCCACCGGGGGAAACAGGTCTATCCTGGAACAACCGAAATATCAAAGGAAACAATGCTACGTGCATTACGGTTTATTCGCACGTCTCCTTCCCGGGTGGATGTTTTGGCTATAGCCAATAATGTTGGGATAGAAATAAACCTGATTGCTCCTTTAATAGACAAGCTTGTTCAAGCGGGGTATATTAGGCAGGACAGCCGGGATTCAGGAGGCCCATATGAGTTTAATTCCACTTATTATACGGTACCCTCCAAACGCAAGGAAATCGATAAAATGTTGGAGTGCAAGATAAATGCAGGGGAGGAATAAAAATGAGCCAGCCAGGTAAATCAACCATCATAACAATACAGTGTAATAAATGCGGAGAAAAGAGCATATACAAAGCTGCTGAATCGGAGAATTTGAAATGCAAAAACTGCAAGAGTGAGGATGTTCGAGTTATACGAAATCCTTTCTAGCAGCAGTAATTACTTGACCCGCATGGTTCGGGCAGCCATGCGGGTTTTTTAGTTAAAAGTTTTCCTAATCAGTGTCAGCATCATGTTTCCCATAAATAAGCTCTTATGGCGAAGAATTTACGGAACCGTGCTTCTCAGTATAGCTGTTGTTATTTATACTTCAATGCAATTTGGAAAATAAAACCGGGTGAAAGAACTTCTTGAGTTCTTCCCTATAACTAGTGACGAGACACATTTAGAGGAGAGAGCGCTGCATGATGAGAGGATTAATCACAGCCTGTATAATGATATTTTTGCTTCCGCTGACGGCAATGGCTCAAACTGCCGGTTATACTTTGGAGATTAATGGAGCAACGTCGATCAGTGATGTGAGTCCCCAAATGGTGCAGGGCCAGATGTATGTCCCGCTGCGGCCCATAGTCGAAGCCCTGAAAGGAACAATTACTTATGACCCCTCCAGCCGCATGGTTACTGCCTGGCGCACTGGATTTCAGTTGGAATTCAGGATTGGGGAAAAGGTGGCTAGTTATGCTGGTGATACCTTGGCGTTTGACAATGAGACCTGGATATACCAGGGGAGGACCATGGTGCCGGTGGAACTGATTGAAAAGGCTTTTGACTGCCAGATTCAAATCCAGGATGAGACCGTAAAAATAATACCTAGAATGGAATACTGGATTCAGCAGGAACAGATCGCTCTAAGTGATGAATCACAGGGAATTGTTCATCTGAAACTGATTACTAATGCAGGCGGGTGGCCTGATTACTGGGTGCTGATTCTGGACAACCAGGAAATCGCCCGCCTGGATGATGAAGATGGGCTGTACAGCAGGGCTGATATGCAGCTTAAAGATATTACCGGTGATGGGGTGCCGGAAATACTGGTCAGCAGTTATGGGACAGGTACTTCGGGTGCTCAAGGCCTGGAGGTGTATTCCTGGGATGATCAGAAGCTGGTAAATATATTTGATTCGCCTAGTTGGGATGAGCAGGATTTAGAAAGCCGCTATGAGGTCAAATACATCGGGAATTACCAGGTGAGCTTTCATGACTGTCTAACCGGTGAAACCCATCTAATCCGAATTGACAGGGAAGAATTCACTGCTGACGAGGATCGGCTCTACAGCATATCTACCTGGATAGATCCCATCAGCAGCTATCAATTGGTTGATGAAGATGGTGACGGAGTATATACAATCATAACTGACCAAAGGGTTATTGGTGTTGCTCATGTGCATACTCTAGCCCACTTGCAAACCGTCTACAGCTTGGAACAGGGGAAATACCAGCTGACCGGGACGAAGCTTAGACTGAACTGAATTAAACGGGGCTATACGGTGCAGCCTCCAGGTAAAAACTCGCTGTGCCGCTTTATTTCTGGCTAATGACAGGCTTGCACGGAATAGCTTGTCTTTTGGTGAAAACATGATTGGTTAGATTAAATTCCTCCAGTATTGCTTCGGCCTCGTCCAGGTACTCGCCCAACTCTTCCAGCTTATGGGCATCGGAGCCAACTGTGAAGATGGTAATGCCTGATTCTGCTGCCAGGGCTACTATTTCTTTGGAAGGGTGAAATTCCTCCAATCCCCGGCGGCGGCTGGAAGTATTGATCTCCAGTCCCATGCCCTTCTGGGCCATTTCCTTGAATATCGATTCGATTATCCCTTCATGAATGCGATTTATCTCCGGGCCGAAGTACCTGCTGCCGTAACGTACATAGAGATCCAAATGAGCCAGGCAGTCAAACAGCCCGGTAGCCACCAGTTCCTGCAGAGTCGTAAAGTAATCCCGGCGCACCTGGTCTAGGGTGCGGGGCTGGAAATAGCGGGGACTTTCCTTCATGGAAGAAATGGCAATATGGTCCAGGCAGTGGATAGCCCCCAGGACAAAATCAAAGGGATAATTGTTTACGATCTTTTCTATATCTTTCTCAGTACCGGGGCAGTAGCCGATTTCCACCCCAGCCTTTATGTGCAGGGGTGTGCCCTTGAATTGCTCCTGTGCCCGCCGGATTTCGTTAAAATAACTGTCCAGCCAGGCCGGATCAAAAACGGATATTCTTTTACCGTTCACCATTACATAATTGTCCATTTCCCGGCGGACTGGGTCCAGTTCCACGTGGGTGGTGAAACATATTTCGTTAAACCCCATATCCAGGGCCTTTTTGCAGTATTCTTCTATGGAAACATCCGCAGCATCGATTGAATAATTGGGGTGAATATGATAATCGGTTTTGACGGACTTCATCTAGTGCAGCATACCTCCTTTTCATAAATATGATACACTAGAGCAGCTATTTCGGAAGACATCTGCACTCCGGTTTAGCCAGCTTAAATTTATCCGGGAGAGAAGGGTTTAACCGTATTTTTTAGTATTGTTATACCAAAAAATATGATCCCTTATTAATAACCGGGATCGTTCCCCTGAGGAGAAAGCGGGAGAAGCCCCATGAAATCATATTTGTACCCGTTAGGAATTTGGATACTGTTTGAAATCATAGCAGTCTCCCTCTGGTTAACCCAGGACAACATATTTTACCTTTACAACTTCACCTATATTGGCTCCTGGCTGGCACTGGGTATATACCTGTATTCGCAAAAGATCAAGTACGCCAGAAAAACCGTTCAATTTGCGGTAGGCTCATACATGCTTGTGTATCTCGGATTTTTTTCCCATGAAAATATACAGTTGGAGGGCTTTTGGTACTATCTATTCTTAGGTGTTTTTGGAGCAGCGGTAATTCATTATGCTGTTGCCAAAATATTTGGCCCTTTATTTTTTGGCCGTGGTTGGTGCGGATACGCCTGCTGGACAGCTATGATCCTTGATTTGCTGCCTTATGAGGTGCCCCAGCAGCCCAGAAAAAGAATAGGTTTTATCCGCTACATTATGTTTTTGGCATCCATATTGTTTGTGGTTACAGTGCTTCTGGTAAATTATACCAATACATCTCAGGTTATGTTGTGGAGTTTTATAATTGGCAACGTGCTTTATTATGTGATAGGCATAACCCTGGCTATTGCCTTTAAGGATAACCGTGCTTTCTGCAAATATATCTGTCCCATAACTGTTTTCTTGAAACCGGCTAGTTACTTTTCTTTGCTGCGAGTCAAAAACGATCAGGAGAAATGTGTGGATTGCGGAAAATGTAAAACGGTATGTCCTATGAATGTGGACATGACCGATAATTCGCGGAAACGCTTGAATGGAACCGAGTGTATCCTTTGTTTAAAGTGTGTGGATGAATGCCCCGCCAAAGCATTGTACTTATAAAGGCTTACTGCCCCTTCATTTTATTAATCAATAAAAAAGCCAGTCTTCACGACTGGCATTTTTGCATATTTGGTGGAGACGATGGGATTCGAACCCACGACCCCCTCGTTGCGAACGAGGTGCTCTCCCAGCTGAGCCACGCCCCCACAGCAGAATTTATTATACCATATTGCCCTTCAACAAACCAGGTAATATGACATGCTGCGGGGCGTGACGGCTGATATTAATTAGTTATTTCCTTCCTTGGCGCGGCGGGCCGCTTCCATCTCCCGCAGTGCCTTGCGGTCGACTTTCTTCATGTTGGTGCGGGGGATGTCATCCAGGAATTCAACGTACCTGGGCACTTTATAGGCTGCCAGGGATTGCCGGCAGAACTCGATGACTTCTTCTTCGGTCATGGTTTCACCCGGCTTCAATACCACGAACACCTTGACGCTTTCGCCGCGGATGGGGTCGGGTACACCAATGGCGCCAACGTCCTGGATTTTAGGATGGGTATACAGCAGCTCGTCTATTTCCCGGGGATAGACGTTGAAACCGCTGGAAATAATCATATCCTTGGTGCGTCCCACGATAGTGAGATAACCATCTTCATCCATAACGGCGATATCACCGGTGTAAAACCATCCATCCCTGATGGCATTAGCCGTTTCTTCAGGTTTGTTCCAATACTTTTCTATAATCAGGGGACCCTTGATGATTAATTCACCAGGTTCGCCGATGGGCACTTCATCTACGCCGTTCTTCAGATCCACAATTTTGACATCCATGTCCGGGAAAGGAATGCCTATGGAGCCGGGCTTGCGTTTCCCTTTGGGGTTGCAGATAACTCCATTGGTGGTTTCTGTGCCGCCAAAACCTTCAATAATCGTAGACCCGGTAATCTCCTCAAATTTCTCCATGGCTTCCACGGGCAGGGGAGCAGAACCGGACAGCAGGAATTTAATCGAGCTGGCTTTGGATTCAGGCAGCTTGGGATGCATGTTGAGCATCTGAATCAGAGCAGGAACCGCCGGCCAGTAAGTTGGCAGGAAATTGTTGATAGCATCCAGCACATTGTCGGGAGTTACTTCCGGTACCAGGCACATAGTGCCGCCGCTGGCCAGATTCCCATTAATCTGCATGTTAAAGCCATAAATATGGTACAGCGGAACCGTGCACAAGGTGCGTAACTCTTCGGGAGGGAACATGGATTTAGCCCATTCGATAAAAATGGTGAAAAAGGCGACGAAGTTGCGGTTGGTAAGACAGCATCCCTTGGGAACCCCTGTGGTTCCGCCGGTGTATTGCAGAATTACGATGTCATCATAGTCCAGGTGAATATCGGGTTCCAGGTTGCTGGCATTGCTAACCAGAGTAGCGAAGTCATAAATGTCGGGAGCCTGCTCCAAAGTTACTTCTTTGCCAGGTACCTGCAGTACAATCAGTTTTTTCAGAGGAGTTTTTCCGGAGCGCATTAGGTCCAGGATTTGCGGGGCAACTGGACCGAAAGCAATGACCGTTTCCGAACCGCTGTCGCAGAAATTATAGGTCATTTCCGGGGGCGTATAGAGCGGATTGATCGGCACCAGGATGGCGCCGGTTTTCATAACGGCATGGGCTGAGATAACGAATTCAGGAATATTGGGCAAGGCCAGGGCAACTCTGTCACCTTTTTTAATTCCCAGACTCAGGAGTGCATTAGCCAGTCTTTTGGCCATTTCGTTGGTTTCTTTGTAGGTGTAAACCTTGTCGTTGCAGACGATGTACGGTTTGCTGGGCTGGGCACGCACCCATTTGATAAATTCATCTTTCATAGTGGTTACAGGATAGTATAGTTGGGTGGGAACGTCAGGATCATACCATTTGTGCCATCTTCTCTCAAATGCCATACTCTACACTCCTTTTATATGTTATCTGGCTCCTTGGTTATTTGGTATAGTGACCCGTTCGGAGCATTCCTGCTAACTAGTATCTGCAAAATATATGCCATCTAAGCTTGCCAGTTAGGAATTGGGAAAAGGCAGGTTAAAAGGAGAGCACAGCATTTGCGAGAGGGAAAAGACTGGCGCAGGATGTATCGAGGTGTTTCGCTATGTATCGATAAGTGAAACACCATGATACACAACAGTGAATACGCTGTCTAATCAAAACTTAAACTTTTCATTTTCCGGTACAGGGTGCTGCGGGAGATACCCATTTCTTTGGCGACTTTGCTTACGTTGCCTTGATGTACTTCCAGCAGTCTTACAATCTGCTGGCGCTGCTTTTCCAGCTGTTCGTTTTTGTAGCGGGCGTGGGCCTGCTGGATGCTCAAATTACCGTCGTCGTTCTGGCGGGTTGGCAGCAGGGTTTGGCCGATATGATGGTGCCAGGAACGGTCCGGCATATGCTCCAGGTGCACGAAGCGTTCTACCACATTCTGCAGTTCCCGGACATTGCCCGGCCAGTCATAGGATAAAAGATGCTCTATAACATCCTGTTGGGATAATTGATTGCCTTCCTGGTTCATCTGCTGCAAAAAGTGCTGGAACAGCACCGGGATATCTTCCTTGCGTTCTCTGAGAGGCAGTATGCGCAGGTTGATTACATTTAAGCGATAATACAGGTCCTGGCGGAACCGGCCGGTCTGCATCAGTTCCAGCAAATTCTTGTTGGTGGCGCAGATAATCCGCACATCCACTGGTATGACCTGATTGCTGCCGATGCGGCTGACGCTCTTCTCCTGGATGACCCGCAGCAGTGCCACCTGCTGCTCTAGAGGCATGTCCCCGATTTCATCCAGAAACAGGGTTCCACCGTCTGCCAGTTCGAATTTTCCGGGATTACCTCCTTTTTTAGCTCCGGTAAAAGCTCCCTCGCTGTAGCCAAACAGCTCGCTGGCAATCAGTTCCCGGGGAATGGCGCCGCAGTTCACGGCCACAAATGGACCCGCTGAGCGTTTGCTGGCATTGTGAATAGCCTGGGCAAAAAGCTCTTTGCCGGTACCGCTTTCTCCTTCAATCAAAACATTGCTGGAACTGCGGGCGGCCATCCTGGCAACTTCGATGGTTTCTTTCATCTGGGGGTTGCAGGTAACTATGTCCTCAAAACGGAAGCGAGCGGTGGAACCGCTGAAGCGGTTGACCAGGTGATGGACGTTTTTAATAGGGCGTAGAATTAATACCGCGCTGTCTATCACACCCTGCTCAGCCAAAGTAGGGGTGCCTGAAGCCAGGAAGCGCAGGGTGACTCCCTGCGAAGGAACACTGATTTCCTCGTCCTGAAAAGACTCGCCCTTCACGAAAAGGCGCTGCATGTACTGGTTGTTCTCATCACTGACCCAAGCCCGAAAATGCTCCTCCAAATCCCGGTAAATATTTCCCCAGGTTTTCTTTAGACCCGGGTTCAGCCATTCAAAACTGCCTGACCTGTGAATGATAAAAACCCCGTCAGACATATTCATGATAACCATGTTCAAATTATGGTTAAGCAGGGTCAGTTCCATATTCTTTCTATTCAGTTCCTCAGTGCGTTCCTGGACGCTTAATTCCAGCCTGTCCCGGGCTTCCTGCAGCATTTGCTGGGTTTTCTTGCGTTCGGTAATATCGCGTCCTACTGCCTGGTATTCAAAAATATCCCCGTTCTCATTTTTCAAGCCGCTGAACACCCATTCCAGCCAGGTGCTTTCCCCATTTGCCGGTTTGATTTCTTGTTCTAAAACACAAAAGGGTTGGCCTGATTTGAGGCTTTCCCGTACTTCGGTCAGAACACCAGGCTGCTGGCCAAACAACCTGCTGGCAATCTGGGTTCCCAGCATGGTGTCGCTGTCAATATTGAACTGCCGGCAGAAGGCGTTATTCATAAAAGTAATCTGCCCCTCAGGCAAATAGCGTATTATCAGCTCCCGCTGTTCTTCCACCACGGCCCGGTACTTGGCTTCGCTCTGGGCCAAGGCCTCCTGCAAGCGCTTGCGTTCGGTAATGTCATAGGCGCCCACAATGCTGATGGTCTTTCCGCCGATTCTGGTTATATTGAAAAACACATCTACCCACAAATCACTGCCATCTTTGCGGATAGCCCTGATTTCATAGTTGGATGGCACTTCTTCCCCGCGCAGGCGGGCTCGAGCCCGGTAACATACTAATTCCTGATAGTCCGGGTGGCAGATGTCCCAAACATTCTTCTGCAGCATTTCTTCTGACGAATACCCCAATGCCTGCTCAAAGGCCGGATTCACATAGACATACTTGTCCTCATAGAAGGCAAAGATGATCACCGACAGCTTATCAGCAAATTGACGAAAGTCTGTGTTTCCCCATACGAATTCAAAGCTGTGATTATTGAGGCCCATATTTCCACCTGCCAGACATGAACTCATCTTTAACTCGGTTTTATCTACAGTAGATATTCTCTTTGCCTATTAAAAAACCTCCCAGCTTGCTGTTGGGAGGTCTATTACTCAACTAAGGGTTATATGGTCCACTGGTTGTTTATGATACCTACCAACTTCCAATCATTCTGGTAGGACTCAAAAACCAAACGCAGGCTTCTCCAGTCCATGCCATCGTAGCCAGGATTAAACCCGGGGAAGTAATATTCCACTACGATGGGGTTGCTGTAGACTTCAAACTGGTTTTCCAGAGCGTTGCCGCTGCTGAGCACTTGGTTGTAGCCTACCTGTTTAGCGTTGACATAATCCTCGGCATAAACGAACTTTTCGTAGTATTGGCCGGGAGTCAGGTTGATGGGTTCACCGGAGCCGTCATAATATCCCCACAGGTAGACTTTCTGGTTATCGAAAAAGCTGCGCATTTCTGCCTGGCTGAAAACCAGATCACTTTCCAAAGACACGTAAGTGTAGGGAGTGAACCGGACTCCTTTGACAGGGTGGACCAGGTCAGCGATAGCCTTCGCGTCTTTAGCTTTCAATGCCTTAATCAGGCTGGCGGCAGTTTGTTTGATAACTTTCTCTGCTTGTTCCGGTGCCAAGGGGCCTTCCCATGCTTTCAAGGATCCCTTGGCCAGGATTTCTTCCACTTCTTCATACCCGGCGGGAAATGCAAAGTTGTATCGAGCGGGCAGGGCGAATACATATTGACTGTTGCGTCCCAGTTCCTTGGGCCCCACCGGTGCGGCACCGACGCTGAATTTGCCCTGCTGCAGTTCGTTCCACTGGGACATGGTAAATACCATAATGGGGATATCCTGCCGCGGTTCTTCCAGGGTCCACTGGGGATGGCGGAGATATATCAGGGCACCAGTTTCAGTGGGAACATCGCTGGCAGCATCTATGGCATACCCCTTCCACTGCTCAGATATTACGTTGTAACCGGTCCAGCTTTCCGGCAGTTGAAAGCTGAAACCATACTGGCTGTTTTTATAGACCAGGGAATCTGCCTGCTCATAACCAGACAGTTTAACCTCGGTGATAAGCCACTTATTACCGGTCTTTTCCACCACCAGAACCACCGGTCTTTTAGCGGCATAGCCGCCGTTGGTCATTTCCACACTGCTCACTTCAATGATTTCGCCTTTGACCTGGTATTTAGTTGCCGATAATTTCTCGGTGGCAATAATGTCAATGCGCTCCGGCCAGGGGCTGGAAGTTAATCTTCCAGGAGCATTGGCAGGATCTTTCTGCCACTGGGCTAAAAGTTCCGGAGATACATACTCAGCATAGTTTTCTTTTATGCTTTTGGTTACGACATCATCCGGGGCCAGCAAGGATACATTTTTCAGGCGCTGGCCGAAGTCTGCCACCAATTTGCTGACCACAGCCTGCTCGTTGTCCGGGGTATTGCCTTTAGTAGTAATAATTACGGTTCTGCTGGCAGCATCCCATTCCACTTCGGCTCCTAAGGCCTCAGCTATCCAGCGAACCGGCACCATGGTCCGGTCACCTATGATCTGGGGCGGTACATCGGATTTTATTTCCTGGCCATTTACCACCAGCTTGATGGGCTGGTCGGCCCAGGTAGCGGCAGCAAGGCCACAGATCAAGACGACCACAGCAATTAGTATCAACCATCTTTTCTTCATTAGAAAACCTCCTGTGAATATTGGAACTGCTAACCTGCATAAATCCTTTTGTTAATCTATACTTCCATAAACTATATTTGCTTTCACCAGGAAAAGTATGGACAAGAAAACCGGGGTTGACTTGCCCCGGTCAGACTGTCAAAGAAGTCTATTAGCGGTCAGACGTTCGAGATTGCCACGCCCCTCCGGGGCTCGCAATGACACATAAGATGGCCTTTTGGTATGTCATCGCGAGGAGCGCAACGACGTGGCGATCTCTTTTAGCAAATATTTTGACATTCTCACCGGGGTCGATTGCCCCGGTTTTCAGCTTCACATTAATATTCTTCCAGGTAGATTCTTAATACCCCGCTGCTGGACCAACTGGTTTCCTGGATGACGTAAACGTCATCTTTAATGCTCAGCCTCAGCCCTATCAGATCATAGCTGCGGCCGTTGTAAGTGCAGGTGGAAGGATCGGTTATGCGGATATCATCAAAAGTCAGCCATTTCTTATTGATGTAGATGGTCACGTTGTCGTCTGCTCCCTGGTAGATCTTGCGGCCATCTTCATCGTAGAAAATGAAGTTTTTGGGCTGAATACCCCAGAGAGTATCCTTAGACTCTTCCGCGGTAATCTTCACCATGTCCAGGTTGGAAAGCCATTCAATGCGTTTAATGTCCCACAGTTTATTGTCCACCAAGCATTTGATGTCATTGTCCCGTATGTTGTAATTCTTTCTCTCAATGCGCACCACATTGGTTTCCACCACCAGGACATCTTCAAAATCATACTTGGTAGTGCCTTTCACTATTGTGATGTCTTTGGAATCCCTGTAGGTATCGTTGAACAGCACCCAGTCCACCAGATCGCCTTCTTCTAAATACAAGACAATTTTGCCCTTGCGGTAGGAGATATCCTCAATCACGTAGTTCCAATTATCGATGGCCAGGATAACTTTATCAGCTTTATAGCTCTTGCTGCCCACGATTATATTAGTGGAAGCATCAATGGTCACATCGGACAGGCGGTAACGCTCACCGTTAATATAGAAGTAAATAGTATCTATCTTGTCCAGATCCAGGGTGTCACGGCCTACAAAGATGGCGGATATATCGGACATACGCAAACCCCGGAAAACCACTGGGTTCGTTTCTTCCAACTGGGGAACAGTCTGGCTGGAGTTCAAATTTATTCTGACAATGTCGTAGAAATCTTTGTTAACTTCAATGGTAATTTTGTCATCCCGCAGATCGTATTCTTTGTCCTGAATCTCAACGGTATATTGGTCTATTACCGTCAAGTCAGCCAGGTATAGGCCTTCATCCCGGGAGTTCACATACATTCTGATATAATCACAGTTATACTTGTGGTCATCCAGCACCAGGCTGTGTATATGGCGGGTGACCGGAAAAGCCACCAGTTTATCGCCGTTTACCACTAGCCGGCTGACGGTATAACGGGTACTGCCGATCACCACATCAGGGTTGCCGGTAGTGCGGTCCAGTCCATATACATATTTTCCATTAACGGTTAAAGCATCTCCGGTTACTGACAGGCTGGATACAGGGACCTCCGAGAAGCCGGACTTGATTATCATTGAATTGGTACTGAGACTAAAGAGCTCGTCGCCTACGGCCAAATACTTAATTGACCCCGTTACCGGTGTGACCGGTGTGGAAGTGCCGTCCCCCTTAACCTCCAGCATCTTCACCAGTACGGTGCATACCTGAGCCCGGGTCATAGCCCGGAAAGGAGCAAAAGAACCATCAGTAAATCCTTTTATAATCCCGACATCATAAGCGGCCATAATGTGGTCCCGGTAAAGGCTGCGGTCTACATCATCCTGGTCCGTAAACTGCATTGTTCCGCCAGAGGTCTTGGAGACGGTAATGTTCAAAGCCCGCACAATCATAGCTGCTGCCTGACTGCGCAGGATATTTTGATCAGGACCAAAACCCTGCGGAGATTCTGAAGGAACTACTATCCCGCGCGCAACGGCTTCCTCTATGTATTTACGGGCCCAGTGGGTTTTGGTATCACTGAAGCTGTCCTTCGAAGGGGTTGACGGGGTAATTCCCAGGCAACCGATCAAAGCCGTGGTGAATTCCGCCTTGGTCATGGTTTGGTCAGGCTTGAAGGTACCATCGGGATAACCGTTTATGTATCCCTGAGAGGCCAGGCTTTCAATATAAGATACGGCCCAATGTCCCTTTACATCTGAGAATTCTTTGGCTCCCAGAGCGGATGCCGGAAATACCAGCAGAAAACAAAGGGCAAGAACCACCATACTTCTTAAACGCTTTTTGTGCACCAAAAACCCTCCTTAGTTCCATACTGTTAACCATTTATACGCGACTGAGCTGGAAAACTTTCTCTGGATAAGCTTATTAGTGCTTGTTTCTGGGCAATTATGCCAGTCTGTTTACATAATTTTATCATTTAACTGCCGGTGTGTGCATAGTTTATAGAGAACAGACCAAATTGCATGAGAAAACATTCACAAAAAAGGAGTTGAAGTGGTCGGCACCGAAACTTACAAAATAAATAGAAATTTAAAAATTTTAGCATAATTTCAACACTGCCTTTCTACCGCATACCTTTTCTCCAATCCAACACTTGCTGCATAATTCCAGCTTCACTATATCCGTTATATTGAACGATGTTCCGTACCACAGAACAAAGAAAGGGGGATGGAGCACTGGCAAACAGCACGATTACTTTGCAAAAACCATAGAAGGAGGTCGATACAATGCCTGGTGGAATGCAGTTGAAAGCGGAGGTTTTGAGCACCTCTGCCTGCGCCTTGTGCGGGGCCTGTCTGGATTGGTGCCCATACTTGAAAAATATCGAGGATCACCTGGTGCTGCGCTTTGATTGTCCGGTTGAGCATGGGCGCTGCTATTCAGTATGCCCCCGTACTTTAACTGATTGGCAAGCCATAAATGAACGCTACCTGGCTGATGTTCCTTATGACTCCGATATCGGGGCATATCAAACGGTCTTCCGGGTGAGAAGGCTCCAACCGATTCAGGACCAGCAGGACGGCGGTACGGTAAGCACCCTGCTGCAGACGGCTCTGGACAACAATATGGTGGAGGGAGTATTAATAACCGGCAGCGGAGACCCGCTGACTCCCCAGCCCTATTTAGCCGACCAGGAGGAGGACATCCGCAAAGCCGCTGGATCCCGTTTCCTGGCCAGTCCCAGTCTGAGAAAAATCATGGAGGCCAGGGAGAAGGGCATGGAAAAGCTGGCGGTAGTGGGACGCCCCTGTCAGGTTCAGGCTTTGCGCAAAATGGATTACAATAAGCCGGCTGACAGTCCTCCCCTGGATGTGCTGAGCATCGGTCTGTTCTGCATGTGGTCTCTTTCCTGGTCCTTCAAAGATTATTTAGCCAGCACATATCCTGATCTTACCTTTTTGCGGATGGCCATTCCCCAGCATGCCGTAGAGTTATATACCAACGAAGGAATCAAGCAGATTCCGGTGGAGACGGTCCAGTCCTACATCAGGCCGGGGTGCCGCTACTGCCTGGATATGACCTCGGAACTGGCAGATATTTCCGTGGGGGCTTTTGAACCGGAAGCCGGATGGAACACGGTAATAGTACGCACGGAGCGGGGCCGGGAACTGCTGGATAAAGCCAGGGAGGCTAATCTGCTGCAGATAGAGGAGTACCCAAGTGAAGAATTGGAGAGGCTGCGCGGGGCTTCTCACAACAAGAAGGTTCGCGGTTTGAGGAACATAAAACAGGCCGTCGACGAGCAGAAGCTGACTCCCTTTATTGATTTATCTTCCTCGCCCTACCGGGAGATCATAGCAGAATCATCGGCAAAGGAGGGGTTCTGATGGAATGGATGGTCACGGTCAATGAACCGGGAAAAACCTTCCTGATGCAGGGCAATGAAGCCATTGTCCGGGGTGCTCTGGAAGCCGGAGTTCGTTTCGCAGCAGCCTATCCCGGATCGCCTTCTTCAGAAATTCTGACCATGCTGGGACATGTAGCTGATGAAATGAACCTTTACGCGGAGTGGTCCACCAATGAAAACTGTGCTTTCCAGGCCTGCATGGGCGCTTCCTTTGGGGGAGTCCGGGCTTTATGCGTGGTCAAACAGAACGGCTTGCTTACCATAGGGGACGCCTTGCACACGGCTGCCCTGTCAGGGTGCAAGGGCGGGGTGGTATTACTGACGGCCGATGATCCTAATGCCCACTCCAGCACCAATGAGTTTGACTCCCGCCATCAAGCCCGGGCAGCAGGAATTCCCCTGCTGGAACCGGCTACCTTTCAGGAAGCCAAAGATATGATCGTCTATGGTTTTGAACTGTCGGAAAAAATTGGGCAGGTAGTGATGGTACGCAGTGTAACCCGCATCTGCCACGGGCGCGGCAATGTTACCCTGGGGGAACTGCCGGAAAGCCCCAGTTCGCCGGTACCCATAGGAGAATGGGATAAACTGATAGCTATCAATTGGTTTCATGATGTGCTGTGGGCTAAATTGGATCAGGCCCAGGAACTGTTTGAGGAAAGCCCCTTCAACTGGTACAGCGGACCGGAACAGCCAGAGCTGTTGATAATCACTTCCGGAACTGGCTGGCTGTACAGTGTGGAAGCAGTGGAGACTTTGGGGCTGGAAGATAAAGTTGGCATCTTGAAACTGGGCTGCACCTGGCCCCTGCCGGAGAAACTGGTGCTCAAATACCTGTGCAAGAGCCCCCGGGTTTTAGTCGTCGAAGAAGTGGATCCCTTCCTGGAACAGAATGTGGCCAATATCATCGCCCACAATCCCGGCTTGAACGTACAGCTGTACGGCCGTTACAAAAAGAGTGCCCTACCCCAGTCTTTCGAGCTGAATCCTGATGTAGTCCTTAATGCCCTGGCCACCTTAATGGATATTACTTACCAGTCCTCCAAGACCGGTGAGGTACCTGCTGAAGCTGTGGTCAATATCCCGCCCCGGGATCTGACCTTCTGCGCTGGCTGTCCCCACCGGGCTTCTTTCTTCCTGCTGAAGCAAACCCTGCGCATTCACGAGGGCAATGGCGTAGTCATGGGGGATATCGGCTGTTATACCATGGGCGGCCAGCGGGCCGGACACTTCTTGCTGCACTCTCTGGCTTGCATGGGTGCCGGGATCAACATGGGAGAAGGGTTAGGACAGCTGACTCGATTTGGTTTCAATCAGCCGGTATTAGCCCTGGCCGGTGACTCCACCTTTTTCCATTCCTGCCTGCCGGGCCTGGTAAATGCCCGTTACCATGACTCCAACATGCTGTTTGTGATCCTGGATAATTCCGCCACGGCTATGACCGGGTTCCAGCCCCATCCCGGCATTCCGGTCAACTGCATGGGCCAGCCCGCCAACGCCATGTCTATTGAAAAAATCGTAGAAGCAATTGGTTGTCCGGTGACGGTAGCTGATCCCTACGAAATCGAGGCCACTACCCAAGTGGTGTATGACTTGATTAAGAAACCGGGGATGAAAGTATTAATCCTGCGCCAGCCCTGTGCCACTCTGGCGGTACGCAGCAAAGGACGGCGCAAGGTATGGGTTGATCCGGAGCTATGCCGGGGAGACAACTGCGGCTGCGGTCGTTTCTGCAGCAAAACCTGGGGTTGTCCGGGCAACATATGGAACAATCAGACCGGCAAAGCGGAAATTGATGAAGTAGTCTGTGTTGGCTGCGGTGTGTGCGCCAGTCTCTGTCCGGCTGGAGCTATCAAGGTGGAAGGGGGAGAAGCCTGATGACTATGCAGCTTAGCAAGGATCCGCTCAATGTTATTATCTGCGGTGTGGGAGGACAGGGAAATATCCTGGCCTCTGAATTGCTGGCCTCCGCCCTGGTAGAAAAGGGTTATTTTACTACGGTCGGCGAGACCTATGGCGCTTCCCAAAGAGGAGGATCGGTCATGAGCCATGTACGCATTTCCGCCCGCAAGCAGTACAGTGCCCTTATCCCCCGGGGAGAAGCCCATATTATCATTGGCTTTGAACCTATCGAAACCTTGCGGGTAGCCAGGGAATATGGCAACAGCCAGACCAAGGTGATCTTTGATCCCCGCCCCAACTACCCCCTGTCGGTGTTGATCGGAGAAGCTGTCTATCCGGAGATCGAAGCTATTGTGAAGGAACTGAGATATTTATGCGGTTCAGTGCAGGTGTTGGAAGCCACCCGGCTGGCTCAGGAAGCCGGCAACGCCCAGGCCGCCAATATCCTGCTGATGGGCGCGCTGACGGCCATGCCGGAAATACCGCTGCAGGCTGAAGATTATAGCCAGGTACTTAGTCAGCGCTTCAAAGGCGACGTTTATGACTTAAACCAAAAGGTGTTTGATCTGGGATACAAACAGATTGCTGTTTAAGGTTGATCCCAGGGCGGGAATCCGCCCTGGGATTCTGTTCTTGGTTCCACAGGAATATAAGGTAATACACACCCATCAGAGGGGGGAATACCATGAATGGTTTGGTAAAAGATTTAACCGGCCTAATTGGTGAGAGTAAAGTGTTGTTCCAACCAGAAGATCTCCTGGCATATGCCAACGATGCCACCCATTATTTCCGGACCCAGCCGCCCGATGCCGTAGTTCTGCCCACTTCAACCGAAGAAATTTCCCGGGTTCTGTCCTATGCTTATGAGCATTATATACCCGTTACTCCTAGGGGAGCCGGCAGCGGTCTGTCAGGCGGTGCCACTCCGGTAAAAGGCGGTATAGTAGTTGATACCAAACGGATGAACCGGATTGTGGAAATCGACCGGGCCAATATGACCGCAACTGTGGAAGGCGGGGTAGTGCTGCAGAACTTCCACCGGGCGGTTGAAAAAACGGGTCTTTTCTATCCGCCGGATCCCCAGAGCATGAGTGTCTGTACCATGGGGGCCAACGTGGCAACCCGGGCCGGAGGACCGCGGGGAGTCAAGTACGGCACCACCGGCAATTATGTTACCGGCCTGGAAGTTGTACTGCCCGATGGATCAGTAATAAAAACCGGAGGCAAATTTGTCAAGCAGTCAGTAGGCTATGACCTTACCCGCCTGATGACCGGGTCGGAGGGCACCCTGGGGATAATTACCAAGGTTCATGTCCGGCTGCTTACCCTGCCCCCGGAAACTCGTACTATGGTGGTGGTCTGTGAAAGCCTGGACCAGGCTGCGGAAATTGTATCGGAAATCATCGCCCGGGGCGCGGTGCCGTCTATGATGGAGTTTATGATCAAGCTGGCGGTTACCGTTATGAACACATTTGTTTTCCCGCCCCTTCCTACCGATGGCGAGGCTTATCTGTTAATGGAGATAGACGGTACCGCCGCCCAGGTGGAGCACGATGCCGAAACCATCAAGGCAATTTGCCGGGATATGAAAGCCCGGGAAATAAGGGAAGTGGAGGATGAAAGAGTAGCTCGGGTTTACTGGAAAGCGCGTTCTGCGATGTATCCCTTCATAATGACCATTTTCAAGAGGGCTATCACTGAAGATATTACCGTACCCCGCAGCCGTATTCCCGACTTGGTGAGAGCCATCCAGGAAATTGCTGCTTCTGTGGGCATCATGATCGGCCTGGCTGGACACGCCGGTGACGGTAATATGCATCCCACTGTGCTGCAATCGGAGATCAATGAGGAGATAGCGGCCAAAGCCAAACAGGCCATTGATATGCTGGTCCGCCGTGGCCTGGAATTGGGAGGTACTATCTCCGGGGAACACGGGATCGGTATCCACAAACAGGAATACCTGGACTGGGAACTGGATCAGGTCCAGATTGATCTGATGAAGCGCATTAAAGCAGCCTTTGATCCCCGTGGCATAATGAACCCCGGCAAGATTTGGGTGGAAGGAGGGCAACAGTAATGCTGAAATTGGAGAATTACCAGGAGATTATCAACAAGTGTTCCCATTGCAGCTACTGCCAGGCTACCTGCCCGGTTTACCTGGAGGATTTGCTGGAAAGCCATGTAGCCCGCAACCGGCTCAATCTGATAAACCAGGTATTAATTCTCCGTACCATGCCTGTTTCCCAGCGTTTCCGGGAAATCCTGGATCGTTGCCTGCTCTGTACCAACTGTACCCAAACCTGTTCCAGCAAAGTACCTGTGGATGAAATCATTATTGCCGCCCGGGCTGAAGTGGGCAAGGGCACTCTCGGCGGATTGAAAGGTTTTGTCATGAGCAAGATGCTGAAGCAGCGCGGCCTGACGGGCTTGATGAGCAAGGCAGGTTCCCTGGCACAAAAAATAGGTGTTGCCCGGGAGATGCCCCAGCTGGCCAGCAAGTCCTTTGATCAGATCTACAGCGGCACTATCCCCGCCCAGGGAGAACAGCGGGGCAGGGTAGCCTATTTTGTAGGCTGCGGTACCAATTTTCTCTACCCGGATACAGGTGTAGCGGTGGTGGAGGTGCTTACCCGCAATGGCTGGGAAGTAGTCATTCCTGACGGGCAGGTGTGCTGCGGTATACCGGTTATCGCCGAGGGGGATCTGGCCGCTGCCCGGGAAATGGTGACTGCCAACCTTAAGGTCTTTGATCTGGACAGCGTGGAGGCGGTTATCACCGACTGCACTTCCTGCGGCATGATGATGAAAGAGAAATTCAGCAAACTGCTGGATGCGGATGATCCCCTGCAGGAGAAAGCTCAGGCTCTGGCGGGCAAAATATTCGAGGTTACCGACTTCCTGCAGCAAAAAGGCCTGTCTGAAACTCCTCCTGCCCTGGATAAAACCTTTACCTATCATGTGCCCTGCCATAGGGGCTGGTCGCCAACCGTTGCGGATGCTCCCCGCAATCTGCTGGGATCCCTGCCTGGAGCGGAACTACGGGAACTGGAAGAGCCGGAACGCTGTTGCGGGGCGGCTGGCACCTTTTTCATGCAGCAACGGGAATTGTCGGAAAGCATCCGGTCCCATCGCCTGGAGCAGATTGAAGCCAGCCAGGCCGATACCGTCATTACCCAGTGCCCGGTATGCCGCTTTTACCTGTCAGCCGGCCTGACATCGCAGCAAGTTACTCATCCCGTTATTCTGTTGGCTCAGGCTTATGGAACAGTCCAGCCCTAGGTGCCCTGCGGCATCTGACTGCTCAATTATAAGGAGGGGATTACTATGAACAAAGTTTCCCTGTTTATTCCCTGTGCGGTGGATGCAGTTCTGGTGTCCGTCGGCGAGGCCACGGTGCGCCTGCTGGCCAGGCTGGGCTTTGATTTGATATACCATGAGGAACAGACCTGCTGCGGACAGCCGGCCATAACCGCTGGATATCTGGATTTGGCCAGGGAAGCCGCCCGCCGTTTTATCGAGATTTTCGAAGAAGATGAAGTGGTGGTCAGTCCCTCCGGATCCTGTGTGAGTACTATCCGTAATGAATATCCCCGGCTGTTTGCTGATGAACCGGAGTGGCAGCAGCGAGCCCGGCAATTGGGGCAAAAGGTCTATGAATTATCGCAATTCCTGGTAGATGTGGCCGGTATTGAAGATGTAAATGCCCGCTTTGAGGGCAAGCTGGCCTATCACAAGAGCTGCCATGTCCTGCGGGCTCTGGGGATCGACCGGCAGCCCCAGATGTTGCTGCAGAACGTTAAAGGGGCGGAATTGGTTCCCATGAATCTGGCTCATGAGTGCTGTGGATTTGGCGGGCAGTTCTCTGTTAAATATCCCTATATTTCCGAAGCTATTGTCGGCGACAAAGTTAAAAACTTCCTGGCCAGCGGGGCGGATGTGCTGGTTGTGTCTGATCCCGGCTGTCTTCTGAACATCAGCGGATACCTGCATCGCCATCATCCTGAACGAAAGGTCAGGCATCTGGCGGAAGTGTTGGCTGGAACTATTTAGAAGGGTGGTAGGGATAATGAAGTTGCGACCCGAGGATTTTCAGAGTGTAGCCCGGGAAGAAGTGGCCAAAACCGCCCAGCGGGATTTTGTAATTATGGTGGCCGGGGTTTTTAACTACCTGTGTGATACCGCCATGGGGGCTTACGGAGATAAAGAAGAGCAGGATAAAGCCCGGGCATTGGGAGCTCAGATCCGGGAGAACACCCTGCATAATTTGCCCCAGCTGTTGGAGGAATTCGAAAAGAATGCCACCAGTAACGGCATACAGGTATTGTGGGCGGCTGATGCGGAGGAAGCCTGCCAACTAGTGAAAGGGCTGGTGGAAAAACACCAGGTTAAGACCATCACCAAGGGCAAATCCATGATAAGTGAAGAAATAGGGCTGAACCATTTCCTGGAGCAAGAGACCGGGGTAAAGATCTATGAGGGGGATCTGGGGGAATTCATCGTCCAGCAGCGTGGTACTCTTCCCTTTCATATTGTAGGGCCGGCCATAAACTTAACTGTCCAGGAGATTGCTTCTATCCTGCAGGAGCACATTGACATGCCCTATACGGAGACCGCTGCTGAAATTGTCAGTTATGTGCGGACTTTCCTGCGGGATAAGTTTGAAAGAGCCGATATGGGCATAACCGGTGTCAACCAGGCGATAGCCTCCACCGGCAGTCTGATACTGGTGGAAAATGAAGGAAACATCCGCTGGGTTACTTCTGCTCCCCGGGTCCATGTGGCTTTAATGAGCATAGAAAAGGTCTGCGCCAGTTTTGCCGATGCTTTTCACCTGCTGGGTTTGTTGACCAGAAATTGCACCGGCCAGGCCATTACCAGCTATGTATCTATTCTCAACGGACCCCGCCGGGATGATGAAGAAGATGGCCCTGAAGCTATGTATGTAGTGATTGTTGATAATGGGCGCAGTGCTGCCTACCAGGATCCTCATTTAAAAGAAGCCCTGCGCTGTATACGCTGCGGGCGCTGCGGAATTCAATGCCCCATATACGGGCGGGTAGGTGCCTACCCCTATGGCTGGTGCTATCCTGGTCCCATGGGGAATGTAATTGCTCCGCTGATTATGGGGCTGGACCGGACCCGGGATTTGTATGAAGCCTGTACCCTGTGCGGGGGATGCCAGTCGGTCTGTCCCGGGGGAACGCCCCATCTGGATCTGATCAGCCGTTACCGGCATATGAAGGTAACCGGTGACGAGAGGTTCGGCGGTACCCGGGTTTCCCTGAAGGAACGGGCAGCTTTTGAGCTGATGAACCGGGGTATGCAGAATCCGGCTCTCTATAAATCGGGACTTAAAATAGCTCGCAGCTATATCAACCGGCGGAGCCAGGACGGGTATATTTCCAGTCTGCCTGGTCCCATGTCAGGTTGGTTTACCTGTCGTGATTTTCCGCAACTGCCGGAAAAGAGTTTTCGGGAACGCTGGCAGGAAGACCTGCAAAGGGAGGCCGCCCAGCTGGCCGGGTCTGCGGCAGCGCAGCAGGAAGCCGCTGCTCACAATTATCACCTGAAGCACAGGCCACGATGAATGAAAAGTCCTCTTATGTGTCATTGCGAGCCCCTGAAAGGGGCGCGGCAATCTCATTCGTCTATCTGTCTCCCCGATTGAGATCGCCACGCGCTACGCGCTCGCGATGACACAATGGTTGCCTTTTTACTGACATGAAAGCCATTTTCACAGCAATGAGGAGGAATGATTATGAGCAGACGAGAAATTATTCTGGAACGCCTGAAATCGGCAACCTGGGCAAAGCCTGCATCCCGAAGTATAATGAGTCCGGAAGACGAGGCCTACCAGGGAGAGGTTCAGATTTTTATAGAAAAGGCGATTGCGGCTGGAGCCCAGGTAGAAGAACTGGGAAATATCGCTGAGGTGCAGGACAGAATCGGGCAAATAGTTGCCGAGGCCAAGATAGAAAAAATAATCGTTGCCGATGAAGCCATAACCAGGCAAATTGATTGGCAGAAGCTCCAGGAACAGGCTGGCTTCCTGGTAGAGTTTTCCTCAGAGTTGGTGGGGGATGCTTACCGCAGTTATGTCCTGTCGGCTGATCTGGGGATCACCGGATGCCAATATGCTCTGGCAGAGACAGGCAGCGTGGTGCTGGAGCACAGTCGTGCCAGCGAGCGCCTGGTCTCCCATGCCCCGGATCATTATATGTGCATAGTCAGAAAGGGGCAGATTTTAAAGGACCGCCTGGTGCTGGCAGGGCTTTTACAAAATTACCAGTCCCCGCCTGCAGCCTGGACCCTGATTACCGGGGTCAGCCGTACTGCTGATGTAGCCATGCAGGTGGTGCTGGGTATGCATGGACCGCGGAGGGTAACTATATTTTTAATAGATTGACGCCGCTGCGGCAGGCAGGAGAGGGGATAGCCCCCTTCTCCTGGATACTTGTTTGCTGGAGGGAAACCAACAATGAGCAGGTCAGTAGAACGGGCTCTGGCTATACTTTCCTTATACAGCAGGGAGAAGCAGGAATGGGGTATAACCGAAATCAGTCAGGAAGTACAGCTGCCCAAAAGCACAGTGCATGGATTGGTCAAGACCCTGGAAAAGCACAATTTTTTATACATGGGTGATAACGGAAAATACCGTTTGGGGGTAAAAGTTTTTGAATTGGGTATGGCTTATTCCGCCAACATAAAGCTGACCACGGCCGCTGAACCGGTAGTGCGGCAGTTGGTAGACCGGTACAAACAGACCGTGCATGTGGCTATTTATGCCGGGCGCATGGCCATACTGGTGGTTAGTTCCCGGGCAGGAGGCAGCGGGGTCTTAGCCCCCCGGGTGGGGGCAGGTATTCCCGCCTATTGCACAGGTGTGGGCAAAGTTCTCCTAGCCTGGCAAAAACCCCAGGTAATTGAGGATTTTTTGCAGAATGAGCCCCTGATGCCCATAACCAAGAATACAATCACCGATCAGGAACGTTTCCGGGAAGAGTTAGCCGGTATTCGCCGGCAGGGTTATGCCATTGACCGGGGCGAAGCTTTGCCGGAGACAGGCTGTATAGCTGCCCCTATATTTGGCGCTGACGGAGAGATCGTGGCGGCCATAAGCGTATCAGGGCCCCTACAAGAAGTGCTGCATGAAAAAAACTTTACGGTTTGCCGGGACGATGTTATGCGAGCTGCCAAAACCGTTTCGGAAGTTTTAGGATTCCGGAACCAGGTTACCTGGCAGGAATGACCGCCATTGTACAGCGGGAAATGCAGACCAGTTTCTCTTCTTCATTGTAGATGCGTATATCCCATATGATGGTAGTGCGCCCTATATGTACCGGTGTTCCGATGGCTTTTACTACACCGTCGCTTACACTGCGGATATGATTGGCGTTGATTTCCAGACCTACGGCCCGCTGGGTTTCCTTATCGATGAACTGGTAACTGCCTGCAGAAGCCACTGTCTCGGCAATTACTACGGATACTCCTCCATGCATCAGTCCGAAAGGCTGGTGAGTTTTGGGAGTAACCGGCATGGTGGCAACAACCCGCTCGGGAGTATACTCCACTATCTCGATTCCCAGGGTGTTCATAATCGTATTTTCAAGATTAAAAGGACTCGCATCCGCCAATTCTCCTACCTCCCCAATGAAACCATTTTTATCTATGTTAGCACAAACCCCATGAGAAGATTCTTTTTGGCGCTTATATTTTTATGCTTGACGTGTATTAATACTCGTAGTACACTTAATACACTTAGTACACCTGTGGTTAAAGGGGGTGATTCCTATCATTAATATCGACCCTAAAAAACCTCAGCCTATTTTTGAACAGGTGAAAGAAGGCTTAAAGAATCTTATCATTCGGGGCGTATTAAAACCAGATGAAAAAATTCCTTCGGTGCGGGAAATGGCTCAGATACTGGCTATAAATCCCAATACCATTCAGAGAGCCTACCGGGAACTGGAGCAGGAGGGCTATGTTTATCAGGTGACCGGTAAAGGAACCTTTGTTGCCGAAGCAGTTCCCGGGGTAAACCGGGAGAAAATTGATGCCCTTATAGATGAAGTCCTCAAATTAGCCCGGGAACTGATCTACTTAGGGGTCAGCAAAGAGGAAATAAAGTCTTATCTTGATAAACTGTGATTTGCGCAAAGGGGAGGTTGAACCAGTTTATGATTGAAGTGCGTGACCTGTGTAAAACCTTTGATGGTTTTACCGCTTTGGATAAGGTCAATATCTCGGTGCCCAAAGGATCGATTTACGGTATCGTAGGTCCCAACGGATCGGGCAAAACTACCTTGATCAAACATATGGTGGGAATACTGATTCCCGATCAGGGAACCATCACCGTTGAAGGGGAGGATGTCTTCGATAATCCTGCCGTCAAGCAGCGTATTGCCTATATTCCCGATGACATATACTTTTTCCCTCAGGACAATCTTAATGATATGCTTAATTTCTACCGCCGGGTTTATCCCCAGTTTAATATGGAACGCTGGGAGAAGATAAAGCCGGTCTTTGCTCTGGATGAAAAGCGACCTTTGCGCCGTTTTTCCCGGGGAATGAAAAAACATGCCGCTTTTATGCTAAGCCTGAGTATGATGCCGGACATCCTGGTTCTGGATGAACCCATGGACGGCCTGGATCCGGTAGCCCGGCGCAAGGTTTGGAACTTGATTTTCCAGGATGTAGCGGAAAGGCAGACCACGGTTTTTGTATCTTCTCACAACTTAAGGGAATTGGAAGATGCCTGCGACCATGTGGGTATCCTGCACAAAGGCCAGGTGGTCTTGCAGCGGGCTCTGGATGAGCTTCAGAACCATATTTTCAAGCTGCAGATGGCTTTTCACGGAGATACTCCTGATTACAGCACCCTGAATGTCCTGGCTGAAAACCGGGTAGGCAGCGTGGTACAGCTGGTAGTGCGGGGTGAAAGGGAGCAGGTTTTGCAGCAGGCAGCAGCACTGGAACCGTTGATGCTGGATGTCCTGCCTCTGTCCCTGGAAGAAATATTTATTTATGAGTTGGGAGGGTTGGATTATGAAATCAGCAATGTCATCATTTAGCAAAGCCCTCTTCTACAAGAACCTGCAGCGGTTCTGGCCGGTACTGGCTGCCTACCTGCTGTTTGTTTTGCTGTATAGCTATGGTTTGGTCAATGCTATCTCCCCCGATACAGTTTTTGACCAGGACTTTTTCCTGCGGCTTCTTTTCTCTGGATCTGAACTTTTGGTCCTGTTGGTGGCTTTGTTCAGCATTCTAGCGGCAGCACCGGTCTTTTCCTATATCCATAATTCCATTGCTACCGCCATGATGAACGCCCTGCCTTTTGACCGGAAAACCATGTTTTTCAGCAATTACCTGTCGGGATTGTTTATGGTCATAATTCCCATACTGGTTTTGTTCCTCTGCCTGGTGGGCATTGGTCTGCGCTATGGGGTCCTGGAAATGGAGCCCTTGCTGGTGTGGCTGTTTGCTTTTGCTGTACTTACTCTGTTACTGTATTCCCTGGCTGTTTGCGTGGGCTTAATAACCGGCAATATTATTGCCCACCTGGTGTTCTACGGCATTGCTAACTTCCTGGTGATCTCATTGGAGGTTCTGGTAAAGGGTTTCCTTTCACTCTTTCTATATGGCTTTAGCTTCAATTCGGAATATGTCAGCGAGATAGTTACTCCTGCCATCTATGCCTCCAAAGAGCTCTATCGCTATGCCAATGGCAACGGGCAGTGGGGAGTATGGATCGCTTACCTGCTGACTGCCGTGCTGCTATCCGGGCTGGCTTATTACATGTACCGGCAGCGCAAGATGGAGAATGCGGGAGATGTTATAGCTATCCATAAGCTGAATCCGGTGTTCAAGTATGGAGTAACCCTTTGCAGCAGCTTGGCTTTTGGCAGCATATTAATGGATGTATTTAACTGGCAAAACTTTTTTGCCGGAGCTGTGGCCCTGTTCTTGTTCGCGGGTATGGTGGGCTATTTTGTGGCTGAGATGCTGATGCAGAAAACCTTCCGGGTATGGCGGACTTACAAAGGTTTTGTGGTCTATGCAATTATCTTTGTACTGGTAAGTATATCGGTTTACAACGACTGGTACGGGTACGCCAGCCGATTGCCGGATGCTGGTCAGGTGGAGGCAGTGGCTTTCTCTGACAGCGGCAGGTACACTTTCAATGTGCGCCTGCTGGAAGCTGATCGTACCCAGGTTTTTATGGACCAGCTCATTAATCTTCCTGATTCCCTGGCTATTACCTATGGGACACCCCTGAACCCGGATCGGAAGTCTGCCTATGAATCCTACAAATACCCGGTTATGGAGAATCTCAGCCATGAGGAAATGGAGAGCCTGTGGGCAATAACTCCAGGTATTTACACCAGCGATGTGGGCATGGAAACGGTTTACAGCCTGCATAGCTTTATGGCTGGTCATGCCCGGGAGTTACGGGATATATATCGCCAGCGTCAGCAAGACAGGAGCTATAATTGGGATGAATTAAGGCGGTATACGATTAGCTTTGTATATCGTATGGAAAACGGCAAGCTCCAACATTACGATTTCCCGGTTTTCCTTCCCTTGTACCCGCGAGATGATCTGGATAAACAGTTATTGAACCAGATAGCCGCTATAGTGGGCTGCCAGGAAGAACGCAGCAAACTTATAGACGCAGTGGATTGGGAGAAAGAAAACATTCGCTTCCTGGACGTGAGCTTCCACCTGCCGCGCTATACGGAATGGGAAAAGAAAATGGCTGCAGAATTCGCAGAGGTCAGGCGACCTACAATGGAAGTACTGGAAAAACCCCTGGAAATAAAGCCAGAAGACAGGAGCGACTTTTTGCAGGCGGTCCAGGCTGACTACCGGGATATGTCGGACTATGAGATCTTGGAAGCAGAACTCCTGGCCTGTGCCACGGTTGATATGATGGTGGAGTTTCCCCATCTGCCCTCTTTTAACCGTTTCCGGGAACGCGCTTATCATTTTTACCTAAGCCCCTATAATCGCCATGTATTCGATTTCCTGCTGGAACGAGGCTATATTGACGCAGAAACGGTGCAACTGGTAAAAGAAAATGCGGGGAACAGATAGGATTGGGCAAATGAAAAATATATAAGATGAAAAAGTAAAGCCGTAAAGCTGCCAGATATGACGGGTATTTGATCAATACCTGTCATTTTTTTGCCAAAACATTGATTTAAAAGCAAATTTCGGCAGATATTGGCAGGAATTGCAGTAAAAAGAGGGAATATATAAATACTCCGATTGTTATATGTCGAGGTGTTATGTATGGGTATCAAATCCTTCACAAATAATGCCAAGGTTGTGCTGGCAGGCTTTCTGGTATTGTCTCTCCTGGTATGGCCTCTGCCGCTTGGTGCCCAAGAACCATCCTTGCAGGTTCTGGCCGGCAGCGGTATTCCAGAAAGGACCGATGGCCTGCCTGAGAACGCAGGTTTCAACACCCCCTATGGTTTGGCTGTGGACAATCAAGGGCGGCTCTATGTAGCTGACTGTTATAACAACAGCATCCGGGTTATTGCCAATGGCAGGGTGAGTACAGTGGCAGGCAGCCTCAAGGGCACCGATTTATATGGCTTTCCCCTGGGCGGGCTGGTGGACGGAGATGCGGACCAAGCCATGTTCAACCAACCCCGGGCGGTGGTGGTTGACAGCCAGGGCACCATTTATGTAGCCCTTACCGGCAACAACGTCATACGCAAAATCTCCCAAGGGAAGGTATCCACCTATGCCGGAAGCGGGAGGGCAGGTTTCAGAGACGGATCCGTCCGGGACGCCCGGTTCAATGCTCCCAGCGGATTAGCCCTTGACAAGGCCGGCAATCTTTATGTAGCCGATACCTTGAATAATGTGATCCGGAAAATTACACCCCAGGGTGTTGTCACCACCTATGCCGGCAATAAGACCGGGAAGGCAGGTTACCGGGACGGATCTCTTGCTGAGGCTGAATTCAACGAGCCGGCTGCCCTGGCCATGGACAGTCAAGACAACTTATATGTCGTTGACAGCGGCAACCAGTTGATCCGCAGGATATCCCAAGACCAGGTGGAAACTATAGCTGGAACCCGAGGATCGTTGTTATCAGGAACAACATACATACAAGGCAGTTTCCGGGACGGCCCCCAGGCAGCTTTTAATTTCCCCAAGGGCATAACGGTACTGGAGAACGGGATTTTGATTATTGCCGATACCTGGAATTCCCGGGTAAGAGCTGTCCTCAAGGATGGACAGGTAGTCACCCTGGCAGGGACGGGTGAAAACGGCAAGGTTCCGGGCTCCCTGTACCAGGCAGTTATAGGCAGCCCGGTGGGAGTGGCTTATCACAACAACAAACTATACATAGCAGATGCGGACAATAACGTCATCTGGCAGATGCCCCTCAATCCCAATGGGATAAGGGCCATTCCCCAATTTGCTCCACCATCGGAGGAGATACAGATTTGGGTCAACGGCTTCAGATTGGAACTAGGTCCTGATAACAAACCTTTTATCCAGGATGGAAGAACCATAGTACCCCTGCGGGCCATCTGCGAGAAGCTGGGGTGCCAGATTGATTGGCACGAATCAGACCGGACAATTGCCATAACCAAAGGAAAGTGGCAAAAGGTACTTTAATACTGCCCAGGATCCCAACCTGCAGATAAGAAACGGCTATACCATGGTGGGCTTGCGCTACCTGGCCGAGAGCATGGGTTACGGAGTAGAATGGGTGCCCGAATACCGGGCCGAAGGAAATGTTTTTGTCACTGTTCCCCAGGTTGTAACCCTGGAAGACGGGACTACCGTCACCCGGGAAATAGTGATAGAGGTCCAGGCCAACCAAGTCTTTGTCCAGACCGGGGATATGACCGACCCCGCCAAGTATGATCTGGAGACATTGACCGGGGATGAAGAACTGAGCCTGTTTGTTCTGGAAACCTTGCAGGAAATCAGTGAGCAGCAGCCGGATCTGATAAATCCTGAGATCCTGCAGAACCTGGAGGAGAGGATCGAGCAGGCCCAGCAGAAACAGCAGGAACAGCAGCAACAGATAGAAAGGCAGCAACAGCAACTTCAAACAAACATCCAGTATGACAATAATGCCGGAAGTGATACCGGCACGAGGACCGGCAGTGACTCATCTTCCGGTTCTGGGAGCGGAGGCGACAGCCCGACTCCGACCGATCCGGGGGATAATGACCTGCCGCAAGTTTTAATTACTACCCAGTTGAGAAACATTGTTTTGCAGGCTGGCGAAGCAGAAATGTGTTTTATTGAAACCGAGCCAGATGAAGATGTAGAACTGGCTGTGGAGGTGGAGGACGAGAGTGTAGCCGAAGCCGCCTTTGAAGTGAATTGCCTTTATATCTTCGGTTTACAAGAAGGCACAACGACGGTAACCGTAACTGCTTATAAAGATGGCTATCTTCCTGCAGTGGCAAGCTTCACCGTAACGGTATATGAAGAATATCAAGGAGGGGACTGGGACAGGACCATTATTGACACATACGACGAAATAAGCCACACGGATATAGCTGTGGACAGCCGGGGAATGCCTCACATTATCTATGATACTTATGCGATGCAGTACCGGCACTGGAACGGCGGTACTTGGCAGGATGAAGAACCTCAGGTTGGCAGTCGACAGGGGTCTATAACCATTGTCAACATTGACGGAACGGACAACTCATGTATTTCTTATAATTTTTATGGTCAATTTGGATATGACGTATTCAACGGCATGTATTGGTCACACCAAGGCTTTGGAGACGAAGGAGTGACAGTAGAGTCTTCCAGTATTAATACAATCGAGTATGATGCCAATAAATATGGCATCGGAGTGAGTTATTATGATAAGGCCAAAGGGGATTTATACTTTAGGTCTAATAAATATCCAACGAGTTATGTAGAGTGGAACGAACCAATTTTGGTAGACGGGGCGGACAGCGATGTAGGAAAATCTTCTTCCTTGGTCTTCGGACCGGATGGTAAGGCATATATTGCCTACTATGATAACAGTAACGGCGGTTCCTTGAAACTTGCCGTAATTCCTGATCCGTTGTCCCCTAACAAAGATGATATAAAAATTTTCCATATTGATGACAACCTGGGATACGGAGAAGAAGGCCAATATGTTTCCCTGGCGGTTGATGAAGAAGGTATATTGCATCTGGCATATTATGACTCTCTTGGTAAAGAACTCAGGTACAAAATGTTTGGGTTCGAAATATCAGGCGGAGAATGGGAAATTGATTTACGTCAGGAATCGGTGGTTGACAGCGGAGAGGATGTAGGGAAATATGCCTCCCTGGCTCTCGATAGTTGGGGGTGGCCCCACATCAGTTACTATGCCGGGGATGGTTCAGTAGGGTCCCTGAAACATGCTCGCTTCGTGGTTGATGAAGATGACGAATATTGGGTGAAAGAGGTTATCGATCAAGGACCGGGAGTAGGGATACACAGTTCTATGGTCATTGATCAATATTCAGACACGCCGCATTTTGTTTATACAGCCAGGATAGGTGATTACTGGGTAGTGAAGCACGCTGCCAGGAAAGGTGTCATGAATACCATCGAACCTAATGTTCTATCCGGGGCTGAACAGGCTTTTGGGGATGAAACCTTCTATATTGAAAGCTTTGGTAATAAAGTGAGTGATGTATGGAGAGAAACGGGAGAAGACGTAGAAATATTGGATATAAATGAAGATTATATTCTTTATGAAGATCAAGGGGGATTAGTTTTTACTCTTAAGAGTGACTTTCTCAATAGCTTGCCGGTTACCGACGATGGTCCCCACCGGGTTTGGATTACGTTCGATTACGGCCTGCCGGTATTTATAGATATCTACATTGATATCCCTGAGACAGCAGGTTATATAAAAGGCAGTATAGTATTGCCGGAAGGGAATGCCTTTGTTGACTATTTGGCGGACAAGTCCGGCAAGGCCCTAGCTTTTGCTATAGACAGTATTTTTGAGTTGCGAACCTGCCCGATTTATGGCGCTGATGAGAACGACTTCCTAAATTATCTAAATGATTATCTATCAGACGAGGAAGGACCGATAGCTATTGCCGAAATTACTCCTGAACGCAAACCAAAAATAACTTCTACAAAGGTTGGACCTAATAGCAGGGTTCAACCGCTGAAGTTAGCTAATGAAGCTATCTTCGGAAGTGTAACCGAGCCAACCATTACACTTACCAGCATTGAACCATTTGATGAGTTGATTAGTCTGTTCTCTGAACAGGCAATGGCAATACAAATTGGCCAAATTGGGGGAAATGGAGAATTTGGATATGTTACAGCTTATATTTATGAAACATCTGAGGTTGACTCGTTTGTGGCAAACTTAAGTTATGCTCTGAGTGGTTTTGCTGAAGCAAGCCTTGATGCTGATAAAAAGCTAGTAATAACAGCTTTAGATTCTGATAAACCAATCTTTGCGCCTGCTGATGCCTGGGATGATTTCATCGGTGCGGAACCGGAAATTGTCCAGGGTACTGGTATAGAGTACTAGTTTGACGGCAGGGAGAGGCTAAATGAGTCCAAACGACTTCATCATTACCTTCTGGGGTGTCAGGGGGTCCCGGCCGGTGCCGGGACCCGAGACAGTTATATACGGCGGCAATACACCTTGTGTAGAAGTCCGAATCGGCAAGAGGCTGATAGTTCTGGATGCAGGAACCGGAATAGCCGACCTGGGCGCCAAGCTGCTGCAGGAGCCGGGCCCTGTTTGCGGGGATATTTTAATCACCCACTACCATTGGGATCATATACAAGGGCTTCCTTTCTTTCAGCCCTTTTTCAGCCGGGGCAACAGCTTTTCTCTATACGGGGAAAGACACAAAAGTTTTTCCTTACTGGATTTAATTAAAACAACCATGCAGCATCCTTATTTTCCGGTTCCCCTGGAAAAACTGGGGGCAAGCCTGCATTTTACCGAGATCATGCCGGGAGATAGGTTGGATCTGGGGGACGGCATTACCGTGGGAACGGTCGCCAACCACCATCCTGATGGGGGTATATCTTACCGAATTCAGTACGGAGCCAAATCCTGCTGCTATGTGACTGATTACGAGCATGGTTCGGAAAAGGCGCAGGCTCTCCTGGAATTGTGTGCTGGAACAGATCTGCTTATCTACGATGCCCATTTTACCGCAGCTGAGTATCCCCAGTATCAAGGCTGGGGACATTCCACCTGGGAAGAGGGTTTGGCCCTCTGGGAGGCAGCAGGGGCCGGCCAGTTAATTCTCTTTCACCATAAGCCCGAACGCAATGATGAGGAATTGGCAGCTCTGGAAGGGAGCATAAACGGTCAATATCCAAAAGCCAGAGCGGCCAGGGAAGGTATGGTGATTAGTTTATGAGTACGGCCAAGGACAAGCTGAGCGAGCATCTGGAGGAACTGCTGAATATCGGAATAGCTCTGCCGGCGGAGAAGGATCATACCAGGCTGTTAGAACGAATTCTGCGGGAAGCCCGCCGGATTACCAATGCTGATGCCGGCACCCTCTACCTGTGCGAGCACGATCGCCTGGTATTTAAGATTGTCCATAATGATACCCTGGGCATATACCAGGGAGGGCAGGGCGAGCCTATTGACCTGCCTCCCGTTCCCCTTGACGGCACCAGTGTTTCCTCCTGGGTGGCTTTGAACAAGAAAAGCGTCAATATTCCTGATGTCTATACTGCGGACAATTTTGATTTCTCCGGGCCTAAAAGGTATGACGCCATCACTGGTTACCGTACCGGTTCCATGCTGGTGGTCCCCCTGGAGAACTATGAAGGGGAAGTGATCGGTGTTCTGCAGCTTTTAAATGCCAAAGATGAACAGGGACAGACCATACCCTTTGACCCTGAACTGGAGAAAATCGTCTTTTCTTTGGCCTCCCAAGCGGCCGTGTCCTTGACTAATATGCAGTACCTGGAAGAGATCGATAATCTCTTTCATTCTTTTGTCCAGGTCATGGCTACGGCCATTGACGCCCGCACCCCTTATAATGTCAACCACACCCGCAATATTGCCCGCCTGGCGGAGAAGTTTGCTGGTTACCTTGACAGCTTGACCAGCGGTCCCTTCAGTGAGGAAAAGTTTCCTGAGAGCCGGACAGCCCAACTGGTAATGGCAGCCTGGCTCCACGATATCGGCAAGGTAGCTATTCCTCTCAGGGTTATGGACAAGCCCAGCCGCTTGGGTGACCGGATTGAGTATGTGCGCCAGAGGCTGGAACTGGTGGAAAACCGCCTCATCAGGTCTTTCCTGGAGAAAAAAGTGGCCGGGGCTGTAAGCGGGGAGGAGGAAGAGGAGCACCAGCAGCAATTGGCCCGTCTCAGTCAGGCCCGGGAGCTTATAGAAAAAGCCAACAGCCCGGGGACCTTCGTGGATAAAGATCTGGCCCGGGAATTGTCGGAATTGGCTCACTGGGAGCCCCTGCCGGGGCTGAGGCTTTTGACAGACGTGGAATTAAAGTGCCTCAGTGTTCCCCGGGGAACCCTGACCGAAGAGGAACGCAAGATCATGGAAAGCCATGTGACTGTTGCCCAGAGGATGCTGGAAAAAATCCGCTTCAACAGCCGCTATAAGGACGTACCTGCCTGGGCTTTAAGTCATCATGAGTTTCTGGACGGAACCGGCTATCCCCAGGGCTTGAAAGAAGGGGAGATTCCTTTGGAAGCCAGGATTCTAACCATTCTGGATGTTTATGATGCTTTGACGGCTGCGGACCGGCCATATAAAAAGGCCATGCCTCCGGAGAGAGCCTTTAACATCCTGGAAGAGATGGCCGCAGAGGGAAAACTGGACAATCTGCTGGTGGCAGCTTTTAAAGAAAGCGGGATTTGGGAGGAGTAGAAGACGCTGATGAGAAACCTTGGCTCATACGGGAAATACATATTAATACTTTTTCTTTGCCTTATTCTGGGCTTATTTGCCTATCTGGACATTTTCTCTACTTTTGACAGCAAGCTGCAAGACAAACTCCTGCGGCAAAGCAGCCCTGTAGATATGGAAATAGTCGTGGTAGCTATTGACGATCAAAGCCTGGAGGACCTGGGACGTTTTCCCTGGCCCCGCTATGTTCACGCGGAACTGATCAGAATACTCTCCCAAGGGCAGCCTGCAGCCATCGGCATTGACATAATTTTCAGCGAGGCAACAGAAGACCCGGAGGAAGACCTGGCTTTGGTGGAAGCCATCCGGGAGGCCGGCAATGTGGTTTTGCCCGTTTATGCCAATCTGGAGGGTTTTTCCCGCCGGCAGGGCGCCATCCAAACTGATAACCTTGTGGTGCCTTTCCCGGACTTTCCCGACCAGTTTATCACCGGGCATATCAATACCTTTCCCGACCCGGACGGTATAATCAGAAAGACCGCTCTGTACCTGGATTACCAGGGGCAAACCGTACCCAGCTTTGCCTGGCGGATTTATGAGCAGTATTGCCAGAGCAAGGGACTGCCTGCCCCCGATATAAACCAGATACCCCTGGATCCTATCAAAAGGATGGAAATAAACTACGCGGGCATTCCCGGAGATTATGAACACATCAGCTACTCTCAGGTAATCAGCGGTGAGGTGCCGCCGGAGTTTTTCCAGGGCAGGATTGTTCTGGTAGGTTCCTATACTGTGGGGATAGGCGATTTTTACTTTACTCCCCTGGCTCCTGAAGTACCCATGTATGGGGTAGAAATTCATGCCAATATATTGCAGAACCTGCTCCACGGCAGTTACCTGCAGAGGGCGCCTTTTGGCATACCCTTGCTGGCCATTGTTCTTTTCGGGGCAGCGGCAGCTTTCGGCTTTACCCGGCTCAGACCCGGCAAAGGTCTGATCCTTTTGGCGGTGCTGGCAGCAGGTTATCTGGTTTTTGCCCGCCTGATGTACAGCAATAGGTACCTCCTTCCCTTGTTATATCCCTTGCTGCTGCTGGTTTTGGGCTATCTGGTGGTTCTGGCAGCCAATTATATCAGCGAACTCATGGAACGCCGCCGCATCACCGGTGTGTTCAGCCGTTATGTGGCTCCCCAGGTGGTAAACAAACTGCTGGAGGGCGGCGAAAAAGCACTGCAGCTGGGCGGCAGCAGGCGGGAGATTACCGTTCTGTTTGTGGACATCCGGGGATTTACCCCTCTTTCGGAAGCTGCTGCTCCTGAGGAGGTAGTGGAAATCCTCAATGAATACCTGTCTCTGGTGGCCCAATGTATCTTCCAGTACGGAGGCACCCTGGACAAATTTATCGGGGATGCCGCCATGGCTATCTTTAATGCCCCCTTGGACCTGGAGGACCACTGCTTCAAAGCTGTCCAGGCAGCCTGGGCTATGAAGGAAGGAGCAGCTCCCCTGCAGCAGAGGCTGCAAGAAAAATATGGCCGCACCGTCCAGTTTGGCATAGGGGTGAACACAGGACCGGCGGTAATAGGAAATATCGGAGCCAGCTTCCGGATGGACTATACGGCCATTGGCGATACGGTTAATACTGCGGCCCGCCTGGAGAGCAATGCCCAACCGGGCCAGATCCTGATCTCCCAGGCGGTTTATGAAAAGGTCAAGGATAGAGTTGCTGCCACCAGCCTGGGTGAAATCAAGGTCAAGGGAAAAGCTCAGGGAATTAACGTCTTCCAGGTTGATGGTGTGCATCCGGGTATTTAGGGAACATCTCGCGAAGGCACATAAGATGGACCATTGGAGATAAAAAAGGAGGCCGTCCTTTTGGGATAGCCTCCTTTTATTTATCTAACAAGTCCAAGTTGCTTTTGGGTTTATACTTTAAACTTGTTCACCATTTCCAAAGTTCTTCTGGCCACTTCTTCCAATTCAGCCACTTCCTGTTCAATTCCCTGAACAGCTAATAATTGTTCCTGGATGGAGTTGGAGAAGTCTTCTGCTGCAGCGGCAGTTTCATTGCTGTATTTGGTTGCTTCCGTAATAGAGGCAGTTATTTCTTGACTTAAGGCGGTCTGCTGTTCCGCGGCGGCACTGATGCTTTCAATATTGGATGCCACCTGGTCAATCCGTTTTATGATAGAGTTAAGCATATCCTGTGCCTTTTCAACCTGCCCCCGGCTGTTAATGGAGGCCTTGGCCGAGTCATTGAGAAACTCGTTGGCAACTCTGGTTTTTTCACTGATCTCATTAATAACTGCGGCTATCTCTGCAGCTGATACGGATGAATGTTCAGCCAACTGGCGAACCTCTTCGGCTACTACCGCAAACCCTTTGCCCAGTTCACCAGCATGAGATGCCTCTATGGAAGCGTTTAAGGCAAGCAAATTGGTTTGGGATGCTATACCGTTTATCTGGTCTACAAATCCTGCAATCCTCTCAATGGATTGATTGAGTAATTCAAACACTCTTTTTAGTTCATCGATCCGGTTATGAACTTCCACAACAGATGAAACTACTTGTTCCATGCCGCGGCCGGACTCTTCGGCTTCCTTTACTACGCTTTCCACCTCGTTAAAGCATTCTGCAGTCAGCATAGAAATACTGGTGGCACTTTCAGCAACTTCTTCCGATCCCCGCTGAATATCATTCAGATTATTGGCAACGGTTGCGGATAGCTCCGATAGTGCCCTTATCTGTTCCGTATTTCTGGCCAGGATTGCTCTGGTATCGGCAATGCTGGTAGAGATGTTTCCTGCTACTTTATTCATCTCATTGGAGGATCTGTTAATCTGGATAAACATCCCCTGCAGGTACTCCAGGAATCCGTTGAATTGGAGCGCTATCCTGCCTATCAAATCTTCAGAATGGATGGCCAACCTATAGGTCAGGTCACCCTCTCCAGAGTTCATTTCTATTAATTGTTTATTTATGCTTTCTAAAGGCTGGTTAATAACTCTTTTGGAAATGACGCCCATGATAAAGCCCAAGAAGACGATAATAAACAACCCGATCATAAGTACGGTAAAGCTAAGTATTCTTGACTGGCTGACTATATCATCCAGAGATGTTTCCAAGCTGAATACCCCGTAGATATTGTTGGCAGCACCTTCATGGCAATTGGCACAATAATCATTGCCGATTATGGGCATGGCGTATCGCAAGTAAGTAGAATTGTTCCGGTCAATTATTTCCGATCCTTCGATGATAGCCGGGTTGGCTACGAACTCTTCCATAAGCTTGGCTTCCCACTCATCAGCCAGGTGTTCGTCACTTAAAGGATTGATAGAAGTGGTCCGTACGGTGGTATTTTCAGCCTCCATTTTTTGGGAGAACTTGGCCACCGTTTCAAGAGCATCGTACATGGCTATATTCCCGGCATTATAAGGGTTGATTTTGGACTGCCGGATGATATGGGATTGACTGTCCTCCATATTGTCCCATACGGATTGTAATTGCAGGGCTATACTTCTTAACCTGGCTTCTTCTTGTTTTATAGGGGTACTGTTAAGGTACCTGACTACTAGAAAGGTCCCTATAAAAGCGCATATCATCAATACGATCAGGAAAGGTATTAATAGCTTAAATTGCAGATTTTTGGAGTAAATTTCTTTAATACTGTTCAATCAACCCCACCCCCATATCATTGAAATTTATAAGCATTAGGAACTTCTCGGCCCGTCAGTTCTTTATAGGAGTATTGCAACAGCTGTACCGCAAACAATGGATTGTGCACTCCTTTGCTGCCATCGTTTTGAATTAACAAATAATTATAAGAAGCTAAGTATAACTTATCGGGAACTGAGCTAATAGGATTGCCGTTCTTATCGTAATAATTGATGACACCTTTGCTGGGTTCGAAAGAGCCGCCATCTAATTCTTCAATAATGGCCTTTTCCAAAATATCCAGCAACCCTGACACTTCATCCTGAATGCCTTCCACTTTGCCATCTCCGTCATAGTCTGCTTTAGCTTCCAAATTAAAATCCGTAGCATCTTGATGACAGGAAGCACAAACTAATTCCGCATATTCTGGCTGCATAGTAAAAGAATGGGGTCTGAACCCGCTCTTATTAACGGGCATATGACAATCGACGCATGAGTTTTCCATGCTGATGTGCCCGTATGTATTGTAAAACTGCAGATCACTGCTGGTCCTGATCCCTCCAAAACCACTTATTACATCAGCCTGGGGACCGTAATGGGGGTAAGCTCGTCTGGCATTAGTGATATCAGGAACGTTGTTGCCATGATGACAGCTGCTGCATACTGCCCCCAAGCCTGCTTCATAGTTCTCCTTGATCGGTATGTTCAGCATTCCAGCTTCTTTAAGCTCTCTGCCATGTCCCGCATGACAGGCAAAACAGTCTTGTCCGGTGCTGGCAGGCAGCTGAGCTGCTTCTGTAATTTGATTGGCAAAAGCATAGCCATCATGACAGGTAATACATTCATCCCGGCCGATAGTATGAGAATTGGCCCTGCTGTGCAGGGAATTTGCCCACTGTTCAGTTATTATATCTGTGGAGGTGCTTTTGGAAGAATTTACATTTTCCTGAGCCCATTTTTCATTCAGAAGGGGATTTTCTGTTAAAAACAGTCCCCTTTCAAAATTGGCAGCACAACCTGACAAAAATATCATAAAACATAGCAAGATAACACTGATCTTTCTCAGGTCTATCACTCCTAGTGATTAATTTGCTTTATTCATATAATACTTGCTTGTAAAAATTATGAGAACTGTACATTTCCTATTTTACCTTAAAAATCCTGCTGGTTTTAGATATAAAGTAATTTTTCAACAAATTAATTCCGGATAATGAATAATAGCAAATATTTCCCTTTTTTGGCAGGATGGTTAAATGAAATATAGAATTGTAGTTTTTAACCTTGATGGCAAATTTTTAAAGTTAGATAAGAAAAATCAAATGGAGGGGGAAAGGGAATGAGAAAACTTATTATTGGTGTTGTGGCGATTCTTCTAGTGGCGGCGGGAGTGTATATCTATAAACATAACAGTACACCCACTGTCACTACGCCTGTGATGCAGCCCGTCGAGGAAGTAGTATTGTTAAATCCTTCCGGGCCTACCGTCATTCCGGTAATAGGTATGGACGCCAAAGAAGTTGCCGGTGAGTTGGATGTGACCGTACGGTATTGGAATAATAACGACGAAGTACTGGCTAGTCTGGCCAAAAATGAAGTTCAATTTTTAGTCATGCCCATCAGTGCCGGCGTCAACATCTACAATCAAGGCGTAGATATAGCATTGCTGGGGATTCATGGTTGGAAATTATTTTATTTGATCGCCAAAGACGGTGTAGAGTTTGAAGACTGGACTTCCATGAAAAACATGAATGTATATACTCCGGTAGGCAAGGGCCAAACGGCTGATGTAATCATGCGGGCTTCATTTAAAGAAGCGGGACTGGAGCCAGGAGTAGACGTAAATATCAATTATGCACCGCCCCAGGAAATTGTGGCTCTGTTTAAGGAAGGCAAAATTGATTTTGCCGCTTTGCCTGAACCTTTCGTAACTATGGCTATCCAGGGCGGTAAAGGCCAAGTGGTATTGGATTTCCAGAAATACTGGGCTGACATGACTGGACAGAGTGAGGAGAGAATACCTATTTCCGGTTTGTTTGTTACCAAACAATTCTTGAAAGATTACCCGACTGAAACCGAAAAGTTTGTGGAATTGTTTAATAAATCTATAGAGTGGGCCAATGCCAATCCGGACTTGGCTATAGAAAAGAGCCAGGATATCCTTCCTGTTCCGCCCGCTGTCATAAAAGCTGCTTTGGAGCGGATTGATTTTTACTATGTTCCCAGTCAGGAATGCCGGGAAGAAGTCAAGGCCTATTTAACCAATATAAAAGAGTTAGACAGCGAAAGTATCAGTAAAGTACCTGACTCTGGATTCTATGCCCAATGATTAAACTTGAAAGGACTCTTTTAGGAATAATTCTGTTTCTTGCCATATGGCAGGTATTGGCTATCTGTTTAGATGCCAATACCATTGTACCTGGCTTGGGTGCCATCTTCAGCGAACTAACCGGACTGGTCGGCAAAAAGACCTTTTTAGTTGCTGTAGTCAGCACCCTGGTCAAGGTAATAGCAGGTCTGCTGCTGACCTTATTAATAGGTTTGCCGCTGGGATTTCTATTGGGAATAAACAATAAGCTTTTTGACATGTTCCGGCCGGTAATCATGGTTATTCAAGCGGTCCCAGTGATATCCTGGCTGACTCTGGTTATTTTCGCCTGGGGCATAGGATTTAGAGGACCCATTTTTATTACTTTCCTTTCTCTATTTCCTATCGCCCTGCTCACTACTGTGTCAGGAGTAAGAAATCTTGACAAAAACCTATTGGAAATGGCCACATTGTACCGGGTGCCCCGTTGGCAGGTAATAAGAGATATATACCTGGGTTCACTGCTTCCGTTCATTGTGGCCATTCTTGATGTCACCCTGGGACAGGCCTGGAAAGTAATATTGGTTTCAGAATACCTGTGCGGCAACTCGGGGTTGGGGGTGCTTATATTAGCTGCCCGCTACGAAGTAAATCCCGCCAAGGTTTGGGCACTGACTTTTTTGGCAGTGCTGCTGGGGCTTATTACTGAACGCCTGGTCAAGCTGTTATTCAGAAAGGTAGCTAAAAGATGGGCAATTTAATTGTAATTACCAACTTAGCCAAGTCATTTGACGATAAAAAGGTATTGGACAATATCAACCTGTCAATTTGCAAATCGGAGCGAGCAGCCCTCATCGGTCCTTCAGGATCAGGCAAGACTACTCTGCTGCGCATTATTTCCGGTTTGGAAACCCCTTCCCAGGGTACGGTGCAAATACATACCCGTAATATCGGTTACGTCTTTCAGGAACCCAGGTTGATTCCCTGGCGGACTGTAGAGCAGAATTTACTTTTTGTAAACCCGGATGCTGAGCTGGAAGACATCCTGGCCAAACTTCGTCTAAAGGACTTCAAAAACCATTACCCCCATCAATTAAGCGGGGGTATGAAACAAAGGGTCAACCTGGCCCGGGCTCTGATAACCAATCCTGATTTGCTTATCCTGGATGAACCTTTCTCTTCCCTGGACTTGCCCATCAAATTGGAAATCATCAATGATGTTTTGCTGCAGTGGCAGGAAAGAAAGTTCACCATGATACTAGTAACTCACGATCTGAAGGAAGCATTGCTGCTGGCTGACCGGATCATCATTTTATCTTCCAGTCCCGGGCGGATTATAAAAGACCTGACGGTGGATTTAAATCCGGTGAATAGGAAAATATCCGATCCCGCCTTGCTTAGTATAGAATCAGATATACTGCATGTCCTGTCCAGTGCGTATTAAACCCTGCCGCCATTTTCCTTAATTATTTGCATAGCTTCCCGAACTCTTTCCTCTTTGGTGACAACTGTAAGCAGAAAAGCAGTGCCCCCAGCAGCACCCGCATCCGGATTTCCTATGCCGCTGGCTGAATCAGAAGCCGCTAGCAAAGGGTTGGGGCCTTCAACTGGACTACTGGAATATAAAACTGGGCCACTCAAGGTTAGGGCATTATTGACGGGTTGGTTCCGTTCATCATCCATTCTCATGTTATATCTGGATATCCGGTCTATGGCTATAGAACCTTCATCAATAGGTATACCAGCCCCTTTAAGCTCTTTTGAAGCCTTATCTGCATTGATGCTGGAAGGAAAATATGCAAATATGCTTCTTTTGCCTTTCTCCAGCATGGTTTCACCTCCAGGATTAGTTTGGGTGTTTTCATATCACCTTATTAACGGATTTATCAAGAATTAAGCGGCTAAGCCTCCTTTACATTTTGCTGGGAAATATTCTCCAAGCGTTTCATAGCTGTGAAAATAGCTCGCGTTGTGTCATCGCGAGGAGCGCAGCGACGTGGCGATCTCAAAAAAGCCATCTTATGTGTTTTTGCTGTGAAAATGAATTCTACTCAAGTGTCATCGCAAGCGCGAAGTGCGTGGCGATCTCATTCACCAGACCCGCTGTCCACGTTGAGATTGCTTCGCTGCGCTCGCAATGACACAAGAGGTGACTTCTCAATTTATCGTGGCCTGTGCTACAGGTGAAAATTGCGATGACAGTGTTTTCTTCTCATTGCCAGAACACCGGTTTGCCGGTGATGGAACGGACCAAGTGGGCCAGGTCATTCATCTGCTGGGAAGTAGGGGGCTGGGTTTGGTGCAGGGTATAATTCAGCCCCAGCAGGTCCCACTTGTGAGCTCCCAGCGCATGATAGGGCAGCAGTTCGATTCTCTCTGCGTTATCGAGAGTTTTAACTAGTTCGGCCATAGCCGTTACATCCTGGGGATCGTCAGTTAAACCAGGGACCACCACGTAACGAATCCATAGCCTGGCGTTATGCTGGCTCAAAAAACAGAGATTAGCGATATTTAGCTGATTGGCCAGTCCAGTCAGCTTACGGCTTTTTTGCGGCTCCATATGCTTGATATCAGCCAGGAACAGGTCGGTAACCGGCAGAACTCTTTCCACCTTGGATGTGGCCACATATAGGGAAGTATCTATAGCGGTGGAAATATGCTCCGCCTGGCAGGCGGTGAACAGTTCGGCTACAAATTCAGCCTGCAGCAAGGGCTCGCCTCCCGATACGGTCACCCCTCCTCCGGAAGCCTGAAAATAGGGAATGCCCCGGCGGATTATCTTCATTAATTCAGCCACCGGGTATTCCCGGGCTGAACCGCTGGTTTTTGACCAGGTGTCCGGGTTTTGGCAATACCGGCAGCGCAAGGGACAGCCCTGCAGAAATATTACGGTACGGATGCCGGGGCCATCCAAAGTGCTGAAGGTATCAATAGAATGAACCAGTCCCATCGGCTACATCCTTTTGTAGAAGGTGCGGGCAATAATTTCTTCCTGCTGTTCCCGGCTCAGCTTGGTGAAATGGACTGCATAGCCGGACACCCGGATGGTCAGATCGGGATACTGTTCAGGATGTTCCATGGCTTCCCGCAGGGTTTCCAGATTAAGCACATTTACATTTATGTGGTGAGCATCCTGGGCAAAATACCCGCATAAAAAGCCTACCAGGTTGCTTACCCGCTCATCATGGCTGCTGCCCAGGGCACTGGGGACGATGGAGAAGGTATAGGAAATACCATCCCGGGCAAAGCCATAGGGCAGTTTGGCTACCGAATTTGCGGCAGCAATGGCACCGTGTTCTTCCCGGCCATGCATGGGGTTGGCTCCCGGAGCCAGAGGTTCCCCGCCCTTGCGCCCGTCAGGGGTGGTGCCGGTGTGCTTGCCGTACATTACATTTGAAGTAATGGTCAAAATGGACAGGGTATGCACCGAGTTCTTGTAACTGGGATAGCGGCGCAGCTTGCGCATAAAGGTTTTGACCAGCTCAACTGCTATCATGTCCACCCGGTCATCGTCATTGCCGAACTTGGGAAAGTCACCTTCAATGGCAAAATCAGTTATCAAGCCGTTCTGGTCGCGGATAGGCCTTACCCGGGCGTAGCGTATGGCGCTGAGGGAATCGGCTACCACTGACAGCCCGGCAATACCGAAAGCAATAAAGTGGGTAAGATCCGTATCATGGAGGGCCATTTCAATGCGTTCATATGAGTAGCGGTCATGCATGTAATGAATCACGTTCATGGTATTGACGTACAGCTTGGCCAGCCAGTCCATCTGCTTGTCCAGGCGGTGCATTACCTGGTCGTAATCCAGGATTTCATCAGGGTATACCGGCATTTCCAGTCCTACTTGCTGGCCGGTTATTTCATCCCGGCCGCCGTTGAGGGCGTACAACAAGAGCTTAGCCAAATTGCAGCGGGCGCCGAAGTACTGGCTTTCCTTGCCCAAGCGCATAGCCGACACACAGCAGGCGATAGCGTAATCATCTCCGTAAAAAGGCCGCATAATATCGTCATTCTCATACTGGATAGCGCTGGTGGTTATGGAAAGGTGCGCGCAGTACTCCATGAAGGGACGGGGCAGGTTATTGGACCATAATACTGTCAGGTTGGGTTCCGGAGATGGACCCAGGGTTTCCAGGGTATGCAGCATCCGGTAGGTAGTCTTGGTTACCAGAGTGCGTCCGTCCACTCCCATGCCGCCTAGGGCTTCGGTTATCCAATTTGGGTCACCGGCAAACAGGTCGCTGTAACCGGGAGTACGCAGGTGGCGCACCAGGCGCAGCTTAATGACCAGCTGATCTATCAGTTCCTGGGCTTCAGCTTCGGCCAAAAGCCCGGCCTGCAGATCTCTTTCGATATATATGTCCAGGAAGGTGGAGATGCGGCCCAGGCTCATGGCGGCTCCGTTTTGCTCTTTGATAGCTGCCAGAAAACCAAAATACAGCCACTGGACCGCCTGGGCAGCGGTGGACGCCGGTTTGGAGATGTCAAAACCATAGCTTAAGGCCATTTCCTTTAATTCCTTTAGAGCCTGGATCTGGTCGTAAAGTTCTTCCCGCAGGCGGATAACCTGGTCGGTCATTACCTCACTGGTTAACCGGCGATCCATCTCTTTGGCCTCAATAAGCCGGTCAACGCCATAGAGAGCCACTCGCCGGTAATCGCCGATAATGCGTCCCCGGCCGTAGGAATCGGGCAGACCGGTGATGATACCCGATTTGCGCGCCATACGCATTTCCGGGGTATAAACGGCAAAGACTCCTTCATTATGAGTGCGCCGGTGCTTGGAGAAGAATTCCTCTACCTGGGGATTTATCCGGTAACCGTAGGCTTCACAGGCTTTAGCGGCATGGCGCAGGCCGCCGTAAACCTGGATAGCCCGTTTCAGGGGTTCATCCGTTTGCAGCCCCACGATCACTTCCAAATCCCGGTCGATGTAGCCGGGAGGATGGCTGGTGATATTCAGGGGTGTGTCGGGATCAACAGCATAAACCCCCTGGCGTTGGCGCTCTTCTGCCAGCAGGGTCCGGCATTTATCCCACAAACGCCTGGTGCGGTCGGTGGGGGGAGACAGAAAGGAGGCATCCCCCAGATAGGGACGATAGTTTTTCTGGATAAAATCCCGTACATCGATTTCATGCATCCATTGTCCCGGTTTAAAACCCTGCCAGGGATCCATCGCATCCACTTCCTTTCTTTGAAGTCTTTTGTTAGTATTTGCTGCTGGAGAAAATTAATTACTGATACCAAAGATGGTTCTTTCCTCAGGAATGGGAACATTGCAAGCAGGAGTATTGGCGGGGCGTGGCAATCTCATTCATAATTAGCCGGGCTTACCGGTTGAGATCGCCACGTCGCTTCGCTCCTCGCGATGACACAACGCAGTCATTTTCACAGCAATGACACAATTGGGAGCTATTTTCACAGCAATGACAATTTGGTTGTCTTTTGGCTATCGCGATAGCCATTTTCACAGCAATGCTTTCGCGGAGAATAATCCGTTTCTTCTTTCATCTTCTTGCATATGCCATTTACGATAGGCGACACCTGGCCTATAATTATGAGGACCCTTAGTTGGAGCTGAACAATATGCTGGTTTTGCAGGTGCAAAAATTAAATAAATCCTATGGTGACCGCCAGATCCTGAAGGATGTCAGTTTTGTCCTCCATAAGGGAGAAAGAGCAGGCCTGGTGGGAGTGAATGGCTGCGGTAAAAGCACCTTATTGAAATGTATTACCGGCGAAGTTACACCCGACAGCGGCGACGTGTGGATTTCCTCCCAGTGCCGGGTGGCCTGTCTGGAGCAAATGCCGGACTATAATCCGGAATTGACTCCCTGGGATATTGTGATGGGAGCCTACCGCCACTTGCTGCAAATGCGGCAAGATATGAGAAATCTGGAACTGGCCATGGAGAAAGGCGGCCCGGATCTGGAAAGCATTATGGACAGGTATGCCCGTGTGACGGAGAGTTACGAACAGGCCAATGGCTTTGCCTGTGAAAATACCGCCCGGCGCATTTTAAGCGGCCTGGGTTTTGGCGAAGAGGAGTTTCATCGTTCCATAGCCGGGTTCAGCGGGGGGCAGAAAACCCGCATTGCTCTGGCCAGGCTGCTGGCCGAGGAACCAGACATATTACTGCTGGATGAGCCCACCAACCACTTGGACTTAACTTCCCTGGAATGGCTGGAAGAGTTTTTGCTCAGCTACCCGGGTAGTATCCTGGTGGTTTCCCACGACCGGCTTTTTCTGGACAAAGTGGTTACCCGCATACTGGATTTGCATCAGGGCAAGCTGGACTCCTACCCGGGCAATTACAGCGAATTTATGGTCCAAAAACAGGAGCGCCACCAGGCTCTGGAAAAGGCCTATCAAAAGCAGCAGGAAGAGATAAGAAGGACTGAAGAATTTATCCGCCGCTATAAGGCAGGGGTCAAAGCCCGTCAGGCCCGGGGCAGGCAGGCTCAGCTGCAGCGCCTGGAGAGGCTGGAACGTCCCGATCAGAACCCGCGGATAGCTAACTGGGATCTGGAAGTCAAGGTGGAAAGCGGCCAGGATGTCTTGACCATCAGCGGGCTGGCCAAAGCCTACCCGGGCCGTCACCTGTTTGCCGGAGTGGACCTGTTGCTGCGCAAAGGGGAAAGGGCAGCCCTGATTGGACCCAATGGATGCGGCAAGAGTACCCTGCTGAAGATTATTGTTGGAGAAGAAACTGCCGGTGCAGGTCAGGTGCAGTTGGGGTCCAAGGTACAGATAGGTTATTTTGCCCAGCAGCACGAAGGATTGAACCCGGAAATGACCGTCTTGGATGAGGTTGTTTACAACAGCGACTGTACGGTAGAACAAGCCCGTACCCTGCTGGGACGTATGCTTTTTACCGGGGATGACGTATTTAAAAAGGTAAAGGATTTGTCCGGCGGGGAAAGAGCACGGCTGGCGCTGCTGAAACTGATGCTGACCGGAGCCAACTTTCTGGTGCTGGATGAGCCCACCAACCATATGGATATGGAGAGCCGCTTGGTGGTGGAAGAAATGCTCAGCCAGTTTACCGGAACCCTGCTGCTGGTATCCCATGACCGCAGTTTGATCGACTTATTGGCTGACCGGGTATTGGTATTTGAAAACGGCCATCTGGCCAGCTATACCGGCAATTACAGTGACTACAAGACTAGACAGGCTCAGCTTCTGGAAGATGTTAATGATAAATGCGAAAAACCAGAGGCTGTCTCTGACCAGCAGCTGTACCGCCAGCAGCAGAAAGAGATGCAGCGGATACTGAGCAAATTGCAGCGGGAAAAGGAGCAGGCTGAAGCAAACCTGGCCGCCCTGGAAAAGCGGATTAGTGAAGTGGAACGGGATTTGGCCGATCCCAATTTTTATGCAGATCCGGCTGCAGCAGCCCGCTTGGGAAAGGAATATGAGGAACTAATGAAACAGTATGAGGAGGCTTTCTATCACTGGGAGGAGCTTAACCAGAGATGGGAAGAGGTTAATGAAAGCCAGGCCTAGGCGGCAGGTATTTCCGTTTTTCCTGTCACCGGCTGCCGGGGGAGTACCTGGCGGTAAAGACACCGTCTGGATTGGGAGAGCGGTCTGGCCGTTGCTGTTGCATTTTTATAAAATCAGGTTGCATGTGCTGAATCAGGAAGCTGCCATATGGTGATAATTTGGCTGTGAAAGTTTAGAGTGAGCGGATGAATAAAGAAAGGACAAAGGTGTTGGACAGAGTTGTACTTGCTGGTGTAGGACCAGGGTTTGACAAGCAGGAAAATGATCCGGACGTGCAGGAAATGAAGGGCCTCATCGAAGCTGCCGGTCTGGAACTGGTGGCGGTTATGCTGCAGTCCCGGCAAAAGCCTGACCGGGCTACCTATATTGGCAAGGGCAAAGTAGAAGAGCTCCGTCATTTGGCGGAGGAACTGGAGGTTGCCGGGGTAGTATTTAATGTGGACCTGAGCCCGCTGCAGATTCGCAACCTGGAAGAAGCCCTGGAGGTAGACATTATTGACCGCACCATGCTGATTTTGCAGATATTCAAGGACAGAGCGCGCTCCCATGAGGGAAAACTCCAGGTGGAACTGGCTGATCTCCAATATCAGCTACCCCGCCTCACAGGCCGGGGCAAATCCATGAGCCGCTTGGGAGGCGGAAAATTAAGGGGTGCTGGTGAGCAGCAGCTGGAGTTGGATCGCCGCTACCTGCGCAAACGCATTCAGGACATTAAAAACCAGCTGGCCAAGGTGGAGAAAACCAGGGAACTGCACAGCTATCGCCGCCAGCGCCAGGGGTTTAAGACCGCTTCTTTGGTTGGCTATACTAATGCCGGCAAGTCTTCCTTGTTTAATGCCATCTGCCTTAGAGCCCACAGCAGCGGCCAGGAACAGGTAGAAGCTGACCAGCGCCTGTTTCAGACTTTGGATACCACTACCCGCAACGTGAAACTGCCCTCCGGGCGGGAACTGCTGCTTACCGATACGGTAGGGTTTATAAACCGGCTTCCTCCCCACCTGATAGCTGCTTTCCGTTCCACTCTCAAGGAGACGGTTGATGCCGACCTGCTGCTGCATGTGGTGGATAGGTCCGATCCTCTATACCTGGACAAAATGGCGGTGGTTGAGGAGGTGCTGGCTGATATAAATGCTGCCGGTAAGCCTGCTTTGGTCGTATTTAACAAAATAGATCTTCTGGATCAACCTGGCTCACACCATGAAATGACCAACATGGTGGCCGTTTCTGCTAAAACCGGTCAGGGTATAGACGAATTGCTGCATTGTATCGATAGCCTGCTCCAGGATATAAGTTAGCTTGCCTGGACAGTTGCGAATGGGCGAGGTAAAATAAGTGGGATTTATAAAGGAATCGAGGAGAAGCAATAATGGCTGCCAATCCCAGGCTGCGTAAGATAGCAATTTATATTCTGGTATTTGCGGGATTTTTTTTAATGGGTAACTTAATAGCGGGTTTTTTCTCCGAAAAAACGGTGACGGAAAAGGTGGAAAAGGGCAAACCGGTTAATATTCTGATAATGGGAATTGATGCCCGCAATGCAGAGATGAACTCCCGCAGTGACACCATGATTGTGGCCAGTATTGACCGGAAGACTAAAAAAGTGGTCATGGTGTGGATACCCCGGGATACCCGTATAGAAGTATCCCCTAATCGCTATGACAAGATCAACAGTGTGAATGTGCTGAAAGGACCGGAAGAAGCTTGCAAGGTGGCTGGCAAGCTTTTGGATGCCCGGATTGATTACTATGTGGTAACCAACTTTGCAGGTTTTGAAAAGATTATTGACATCCTGGGCGGGGTGGAAATTGAAGTAGAATCGGCCATGAAACATTATGACCCCAATCCCAAGCTAAACATAAACCTGTCCCCGGGCAAGCAGCGCTTAAGCGGATATCAAGCCCTGAGCTATGTCAGGTACCGGGGCGGGCCTACTGCAGATATAGGTCGCACGGTGAGGCAGCAGAAATTTGTCAAGGCTGTGGCCAGGGAAATACTTAAGCCCAGCACCATTACCAAGCTGCCGGAACTCATCCCGGAACTCAGCAAAAACGTACATACCAATATTCCAGCCTCCGATATACTGTTTTTGGTACAGGTAGCCCGGGAATTTGATGCCAGCAGCATAATCACCCAGACCTTGCCGGGTTATCCTTTTACCGACCCCAAAACCGGGGCCAGCTACTGGATAGCAGACAAGGATATAGCCAAAGGCATAATTGATGATTTATTTGCCGGCAAAACCTATGATGTGGCTCAGGACCCGCCCCACTGGGTGCCGCCGGTTGAACAGCCGGTTACCAACGAGATGCTGGAAGAAGAGGTACCCCCTGAGCTCACCGAAGACCCGGCTGAGGTGGTTGATACTGAGACCGACACCGGTCCGGAAGGATATATCAGCGATGAACAGCCCCCTGGGGAAGACACCCAGCCCGGGGATACCTCCCCGCCTGAGGAAGGCAACACCAACCCGGAGACTCCAGGACCGGAAATTCCGGCAGAGGAGCCTAGTACCGGAGTGGAGGGCTCTGGTCCTGATACACAAGCCTCAGAACCACCCAACTCTAACCCTTAATAACAGTCTGAAACCGCCCTGTGAAGGGCGGTTTTTACTTTCATGTTGCTAGCCAAAGGTGTGGCGATCTCTTTTAGCTAATTTTTTGACACACTCAAGCGCCCCCAGAAAGAGGGCGCTCTTTAACTGGGCGGTTGACAGTGCTGTTAATCGTTATGGTAACAAGCCAGGACTTCTCCGAAGTAGAGCATGTGGTAGTCCTCATCCTCGTAAAAACTAGCACGAATTTCAGGGTCCAGATCATCGGGATTGAGGGCTTGTTTGTAGAGGGTACGGCACTCCAGAATAAGCCCGCATTGATCAATGACCGGTCCATCAGCTTTTTGGGCCTGGGCCGCCGGAATGTTCAGTTCCTTGAATTTGTCCATATCCCTCCCGGACAGGGTGCCAGCCTGGGCCAGCAGTTCCTTGTATTTGCCGGAACGGGGCAGGCTGACCGTAAAGGTGTCGGCGGCTTCCATCAGCCCATAGGTAAAACGGGAAAACCTCACCATTACCATGAGGATAGGTTTTCTCCACATGAAGCCCATTAACCCCCAGCCGATGGTCATGGTATTAGCCCTGTCGTTGGCCTGCACGGAAAGAAAAGCTCCCCGGGGAAGCTGGGTCAGCAGTTCAGTGGCATTGTCGAAAAAAACTTGCCGTATACTCATACCTGGTCCTCCTAAATCCTCTGAATATCGCCATCTTAAATAAGTATAGACTTTCCTCGGCAAAAGTGACTATCCCTTTATCCACACGGGATAACTTACGTTTTGATTAATAGTAATTTGTGTTATGGTCCGGGCACCAATACGTTTAATAAACAAATCCCCGGGCTGTTCTGGTACGGCATAAAAAGCCGTCGGTATGGACAGGGTCAGCACATAATATTGATTGTCTGGAGAAAAACAGCCCGGGCAAATCTTGATACTCTTGCCGGGGAGGACATCTAACTCTTGGTCCAGGGATGCCGGGGAGTAAAGGTGCAGCTTCTGGTAAAACCAGGGGAAGAAATCACCATAGTATTCTCGGGCTAACAAAACCAGCAAGTTGCCATCCTCTGACCAGACCGCCATGTGGTCATTACGGCTGAATTCCTTTAATTCTCCGGTAAGCAGGTTATAGCTGTAAGTAAGGGTATTCCGGTCTGCCGGCACCTGCGAAAAAATAACCAGCTGATGGGTGCCGGGATGAAGGAAAAAGCTGATAATATCTTCACCCGGCAGGGACAATAATTCCTGATCCCGGCCGGATTCACTGTGCACTTTGCGTAATTGATGCCGGCCTTGCCTGTACACCAAAGTGAAGCTGTCAGCCAGCCATTGTCCCTGGTTTCCCTCCAGCTTAAAACGGGGCTGGGCATTGGATGCACTGATCACCAGATTGCCATTGATGATCAGCTTGCGGTTGTCAGGTGACCAGCTCATATGTTCGGTCTTATTGGCCAAACGGAAGAACCTGCTGATATTGCTGGAGCGGTCATGCAGGATCAGCTGGGAACGACTGGTGTCCAGGACGGCTGCTTTCAGCTGATCCGCAGATACAAAAAGCCGGGGGGGAGAGCTGACTTCAGTAGTAAAAAGGTTCAAGATACGGAAGTCCTTCAGGTGCAGTTGTTCCAATTTAGCCTGCCGGTTCTTGTATTCCAGATATATTATAGAACCCTGATAATCCTGGCGGTGCCTAGGGAGAACTACCATGTCATCGGGCATCAGCGTTCCCGGCGGAAGCCAGGGGTTGGCTCTTTTTAAATCTTCCAACGGAATGGCATAGCGATGGGCTATGTTTTCGAGGGTATCTCCTTTTGCAGTTAGATGAAAGGTCAGGGGAGGGGGTATGACCAGCAGCTGCCCGGGCTCAATGCTGAAGTCGGGAGCGGCCAGTTGGTTGCTTTTGATGATGTCTTCACTGGATTTGTTAAACAGCCGCGCTATCTGGGCTACATTGTCTTTGCTGGCTGCCCGGTAATAATAGCGGTGATTGGGAAAAGGCATGACCGTGCCCAGGGCCAAATAGGATTTGTTCCCTGCCACTCCATCGGCAGCAATACCTGCGTCTTGCTGAAACTGCAGCAAGGCCTTTTCCGTGCGCTGGTCAAAAAAACCGTTTGGCGTTTTAGAGTAATATCCTAACTGGAAGAGAATGTACTGCAAAAAGTAGGTGTCCAGGCCATGGCGTCCTTTTTTTAAGGTACGCCCGCCCAGAGGGCACCAGCAGAGGAGTTTGTCAAAAACCTCGGGACCAGCTATGCCATCAGTTTTTAAATCAGGAAAGCAGCTTTGAAAGCAACGGAGAGCCTGTTCGGTAGAAAAGTCAAAACGCCCGTTGGCCGGCCGGTTCAGCTGGGTACGGCGAAAGGCCGCCAGGCGGTTTTGCAGCACGGCAGTATCTGGTCCCCGGGATCCGTAGCCTAGCAAGCGGGAAGAAAACACCGGTTCATTATGAGCATAGCTGCCCGTACGGTGACCCAGATAATAATAAGTCTCCTGATCCACCACCCCATCAGCTGCCAGCCCAAAGTAACGCTGGAACTGTTTGACTGCCTGGCGGGTGGACTGGCCAAAAACCCCATCCAGAGGCGGCGGAGGCCAGACCATGATAGGCGGGCAAAGGTGCAAAAGGCTCTGCAAGACTTTGACATCGTTGCCCTCGATATAAGGGATTTTTATTCGCAGTATACGGCTGCCGAAATAGTGATATGGAGGCTCTTTTGGAGAGCGCACCCTACCAATCCTTTTCATCATCATTTATATCCAATTGTATGAGAAGTGCATAGAAAAAGTTACAAGATTGTCCGGAGAGGGGAAAGCTGACGGGCAAATATCGCCCTTTGATAAGGATTTTTCAGTTGGTGCTGCATTGTTCATAACTGCACAAGGTACAATAATTGTAATTGCTCATTTCAGAGCTCCCTGGTAAAATAAACACTGGGTTTTGCCTAGGGTGTAAGAACTATTTATTCCCTCATAGTTATTTTTAATACGCCGGAATCCCCAATTATCAATGAAAATAAGGTATATTGAACTTGTTATTACAATCACAAAATAGCATGGAACATTGTAAGGAATGAAGCAGTTATGAGAAAGCACTTCCACCGGTTAAACAAAGTATCAAAACCCGCTGGATTCACCATTGGCCTGCCATCTGCTATTATTAAACAGATATGCTTGATAACTATGGTGAAGCTCATCACTGGAACGTATAAATCTGATGGCAAAGGAGGTTGGTAAAATATGTTATCCCACTCCGCTACCATAGGTATATTTTTGCTTTTGGCCGTGTGCTTCCCGGTGGGAGCAATGATTGCCGCCTGGATGCTGCGACCGAAACCCAAGACGCCCCCAGATGACCAGAAGCTGGTTCCTTACGAATGCGGTGTGGACACTATCGGTCCCACTTGGATAAGGTTCAAGCCCAATTACTTCCTGTATGCCCTGATATTCCTGGCCTTCGATGTGGAAGTAGTCTTCTTGTTTCCCTGGGCGGTCAAATTCCAGATGCTGGGATTATTCGCTTTTGTGGAGATGCTGATTTTTATCGGCATTTTGATTATCGGACTCTGGTATGCATGGAAGGAGGGGGCTTTGGAATGGCGGTAGACTTAAACAAAGAAAATAACGATGTGGAAGTCCTGCAAAAGAACAACATTCTGGTTACCACCCTGGAGAAGATCTGGGATTGGGGCAGATCCTGGTCTTTTTGGCCTTTAAACTATGGCTGCAACTGCTGCCCTATAGAAATGCTAGCGGCCAGTGCGGCCCGTTTTGATATCGCCCGCTATGGCTACGAAGTCTTCCGGGCTTCGCCCCGGCAGGCGGATCTCATAATCGTAGCCGGACCGGTAACTCTAAAAATGAAACCTATCCTGGAAAGGGTATGGGCCCAGATGCCGGAACCCAAATGGGTTTTAGCCATGGGAAACTGCGCCACCAGCGGTGGACCTTTCAAGGATGGTTACAGTATACTGCCTGGCTGTGACACGGTAGTTCCGGTAGATGTGTATGTTCCCGGCTGTCCTCCCCGACCGGAAGCGCTGTTTCACGGGCTTTTGGAGCTTAAGAAAAAGGTGGCCTCCGGCCAATATACCCACAGGAGATGAGAGGCATGAGTTCGCAGCAAGCTGTTATTGAGGATATTAGCAATACCTGGGGCAATCAGATAGAGGTCCTGGAGGACGAGTTTTTTGCCGGGGTTAAAGTGCCCCTTCAGATCCTGCCGGAACTTTTCCGAAAAATTCGTGATGAACACGGGTTCAACTACCTGGCTAATCTGACGGCTGTAGATCACCAGGATCGCTTTGAACTGGTTTATCATATCTATTCTATTCCCGATAACCGCAAATTGATGGTTAAAGCGGATGTTGACCATGATGCACCTTCAGCCCCATCGGCAGTGTCTATATGGCCTACCGCTGACTGGCAGGAAAGGGAGGTCTTTGACCTGATGGGAATCCGCTTTGAAGGCCATCCTAATCTGAAACGGATTTTGCTTCCTGACGAGTTCGAAGGGCATCCCCTTCGCAAAGATTTTCAAATGAAGGGGTGAGATAATGCTGCAAACGGAACAATTAACCATCAATATCGGACCTCAGCACCCCAGTGCTCATGGTGGACTGCATGTAGAGGCGGTATTAGACGGAGAAGTAGTGGTTGATGCTATACCCCATGTGGGCTATGTGCATCGTTCGGTAGAAAAAATTGCTGAAAGCAGAACCTATGCCCAGTTTGTACCCTACACTGCCCGGTTGGATTACCTGGGCACCCATCTGCCGGTTATAGGTTACGTACAGGCGGTGGAAAAACTGGCGGGCATAGAAGTTCCTGAACGGGCTGAATATATCCGGGTAATTATGGGAGAACTGTCCCGTATCGCTTCCCACCAGTTGTTCATAGGCAGTCTGGCTATCGATCTGGGAGCCACCACCGGACTGCTCTACTGCATGCGGGACCGTGAACGGATCATGGACATGTTTGAAATGACCAGCGGGCAGCGCTTGCTGGCTGCGTACATGCGCATCGGCGGTATTGCGGAAGATCTGCCGCCGGAGTTCCTGCCTGCGGTGCGCAGTTTTGTGCGGGATATACCCAAGATGATCAAAGAATACCAGGGATTATTGTACGGCAACGAGATTTTCCAGGCCCGTCTTAAAGGGATAGGAAAATTATCAGCTCAAGACGCCATCGCCTATGGTGTAACTGGCCCCAACCTCAGAGCCTGCGGGGTTAGCTACGATATCCGCAAGGCTGAACCCTATGGTATTTACGATCGCTTTGACTTTGAAATACCGGTGGGCAGCAATGGGGATGCCTGGGACCGCTTGATGGTGCGCAATGAGGAAATCATTCAGAGCGGCCGGATTATTGAGCAGGCCCTGGACCAACTGCCGGAGGGAGAAATACGGGCTAAAGTCCCCCGGGTATTTAAACCGGAGAAGGGCAAGTCCGTTTACCATAGGATAGAAGGAGCCAAAGGGGAACTGGGTTATTACATCGTCAGTGACGGCGGTGAAAAACCCTACCGGCTCCATGTCCGGGCTCCTTCTTTCGTGAATCTGATGGCTTTGCCTCTGGTTTCCAGAGGGGGATTAGTGCAGGACATTATAGTCAACATCGCCACCCTGGACCCGGTTTTAGGAGAAGCAGACCGCTAGGGCCAGGTTTTAGGAGTAGGAGAGGTTAGTATGCAGAAGATCGAAACATTATTCGTGGATCTGTCTAACTGGTTCATCGCCTGGCTGCAAAGCCTGGGGGTGCCATTGGCCTGGGCTGATGCCATCCTGTTATTGATCCAGTTTCTATGCATAGTGGGTATTATTCTGGCGAATATTACCATTCTGATCTGGCTGGAAAGAAAAGTATCCGGCTTTATCCAGCAGCGTCCTGGTCCGAACCGATTGGGACCTCATGGTGTTTTTCAGACGGTAGCTGATGCTCTTAAACTGTTGACCAAGGAAGACATTATACCCAGCAAAACTGATCGCTTGATTTTTATTACCGCCCCCATACTGTTCATGACCATATCGGTAATGCTGTATATTGTCCTGCCCATGGGCAAGGACATGCAGGTAGTGGACCTTAATGTGGGATTATTCTTCTTTATTTCCCTGGGTTCACTCACTACCATCGCCCTGTTGATGGGAGGATGGGGATCCAATAACAAATGGTCCTTGCTGGGGGCCATGCGATCCGTAGCCCAAATGATCAGCTATGAAATCCCCCTGGCCCTGTCCCTGATGGGAGTGGTAATGATCACTGGATCCCTGCGCTTGTCAGACATTGTGGCTGCTCAGGACAACGTCTGGTTTATATTGCTGCAGCCTATTGCATTTATAACGTATTTCATTGCAGCAACCGCAGAGCTGAACCGGGGACCTTTCGATATGCCGGAAGCGGAGCAGGAATTAACCGCCGGTGCTTACACTGAATACTCCGGTATGCGCTATGCCCTGTTCTTCCTGGCTGAATATACCAACCTGGTGGCAGTTTCCGCTCTGTTGTCCACTCTATTCTTGGGGGGATGGCAGGGACCCTGGCTGCCTTCCTGGCTCTGGATTATTATTAAAACCTACCTGGTTATGTTCTTGTTTATGTGGGTAAAATGGACCTTCCCGCGGATCAGAATGGACCACCTCATGGCTTTCAGCTGGAAGGTGCTGATCCCTGTTACCCTGGTAAATATTGTGGCAACTGGTTTTGGCCTGTATATCTTCAAAGGAATAGGAGGGTGATAGCGCATGTACGGAACCGGTTTACTGAAAGGTATGGCCATTACCCTCAAATACTTTTTCTCCAAAAAAATAACTATTCAGTATCCTGAGGAGATGCCCAAGCTGCCGGAACGTTTCCGGGGCCGCCTGTACATTGAGTTTGAAAAGTGCATTGCCTGCGGGATATGCACCAAGACTTGCCCCAATGATGTGCTGAGCTTGGAAGACGCCCGGGATGAGAACACCAAGAAAAAGAAACTGATTTCTTATACCATAGACCACCAGTACTGCATGTTCTGTAATCTATGTGTTGAGAATTGCCCCAGCAATTGCCTGCATTTCAGTCATGATTTTGAGATGTCCCGGTACAACCGGGCAGACATCAAGGAGGTATACCACCGTCCTCCGGAGATGGACCAGGTACCTGCCCAGGTCAGTGCTCCGGACAGTGGGGAAGCTCCTGAACCCTCATCGGATTTGACTGAGGATGCCCTGAAAAAGCAAAAGAAGATGGAAGCCCTGATGACGGCTTTGGACAAAAACCCGGTCAAAGTGCTGAGCCGTTATGTAGACAGCGAAGATGACGCCCAGATCCTGGCGGAAATTATCCAGGCGGATCGCAGCAAAGCCGAAAAGTTAGTGGAGCTTATGGCAGACGATCAGGAAAAAGCCCGCAAGGTGGCAGTGGCCTTTGTCAATAAAGAGAAGAAACAGCGGCAGCGTCAAACGGAAGGAGGCGAATAGCATGAACATGAATGACCTTGTCTTTATTGTCCTGGGATTCATAACCCTGCTGGGAGCGGTAGGAGTAGTTAGCTTCACCAACATCGTTCATGCCGCCCTTTCTCTGGTTTTGTCCTTCTTGGGAGTGGCAGGCTTTTATTTCCAGCTGCAGGCTGAGTTTTTGGGTTTGGTGCAGATTATGGTATATGCCGGGGCTATTTCCGTGTTGATCATATTTGCCATAATGCTGGTCATGGACCGGGACCCCAACCAAACTAATATCTCCCACCCGGTCAACCGCTGGTGGGGAGGGTTAATTGCCCTGCTGTTTGCGGGTATTATTGGGTTTGCCATCCGGGAAAGCCGCTTTACGGGCCAGGCAGGCAGCCCCGATGCCGACCGGGTTGGTCAGCTTGCGGAACTGGTACTGGGCAATTATGTAATTGCCTTTGAGATAGCCGCCATTCTGCTGCTGGTCGCTGTTGTAGGAGCTATCATTCTGGCGAAAGGAGCGAAGGAACAATGATCGGATTTCAGCATTACCTGCTCCTGGCCACGGTTTTATTTGCGGTGGGTATTTACGGAGTATTAAGCAAACGCAATGCAGTGGCAGTACTCATGTCCGTTGAACTGATGCTGAACTCGGTTAATCTCAATTTCGTGGCGATTAACCGTTACCTGGTAACTGATCATGCGGTGGGACAGCTGTTCGCCTTGATCGTGATTGTGGTAGCAGCTGCTGAGGTGGCCGTAGGATTGGCCTTGATTATTTCAATATTCCGGCAGAGAAAATCGGTCAATTTGAACGATTTCAATCTGCTGAAATGGTAAGGTGGTGGGACGGATGTTTGCATGGAGCTTAGAATTAGCCTGGCTGATCGTACTGCTGCCCTTTGCAGCCTTTGCTCTGATTGGCCTGTTCTTACACCGTTGGCCCAGGCTGTCCGCCTCTTTGTCGATCCTGGCCATTGGTCTGTCCTTTATATTATCGGTTTTGGTAGCAGCCCATGTTTTCCTGGGAGGCATGGAGGAAGCCTTTGAAATGTCCATACGCTGGCTGGATATGCCGGGTTTGAAGGTAGATATGGGCTTGCTAATAGATGGAATAACCGGGGTCATGCTCATCGTGGTGACTCTGGTAGCCTTGCTGGTTCAGGTATACTCCTTGGGCTATATGCACGGTGATCCCGGTTTCAGCAGTTATTACGCCTACCAGTCGGTTTTCGCGGGAGCTATGCTGGGACTGGTTCTGGCCAACAACTTCGGTCAGATATTTGTCTTCTGGGAACTGGTGGGTCTGGCCTCTTACCTGTTGATAGGCTTTTGGTTCGGCCGTGATTCAGCCAAGAATGCGGCGGTTAAAGCTTTTGTCACCAACCGGGTAGGGGATTTCGGATTCCTGCTGGCGATATTGTTCCTGCAGATTATTTTCGGTACCCTTAACTTTAATGGCCTGGCAGGGGAAATCGCCGGGTATACCAATACGGCAGTCTTAATTATCATATCCATATTGCTCCTGGCCGGGCCTATCGGCAAGTCGGCCCAGTTCCCCCTGCATGTCTGGCTACCGGATGCCATGGAAGGTCCCACTCCGGTCAGCGCTCTGATCCACGCGGCTACCATGGTAGCGGCTGGTGTGTATTTGATAGCCCGGGCTTACTTTATTTTCAGCGCCACACCGGAAGCCATGATGGTGATTGCGGTGGTAGGCGGATTTACCGCACTGTTCGCCGCCACAATTGCCCTGGTACAGAACGATATCAAGCGGATTTTGGCTTATTCCACTTTGAGCCAATTGGGATATATGGTGATGGCCATGGGCATTGGAGCCATGACCGCAGGAATGTTCCACCTGATGACCCATGCCTTCTTTAAGAGCCTGCTCTTCCTGGCCGCCGGCAGTGTTATCCACGCTATGGCCAATGAACAGGATATCTGGAAGATGGGCAATTTGAAAGATAAAATGCCGGTTACCACCTGGACCTTTGTTATCGGTGCTCTGGCCCTGGCGGGCATTCCGCCCCTGTCCGGGTTCTGGAGCAAGGATGAGATACTCCTGGGAGCCTATGCCGGCGGGTATATGGGCTTTTACCTGCTGGGCACCCTGGTAGCCTTCCTGACCGCTTTCTATATGTTCCGCCTTATCTTTGTAGCCTTCTTCGGCAGCAATAAGGGCGGGGAGCATGCCCATGAGTCACCGGCAGTAATGACGGTACCGCTGGTAATCCTGGCGGTTCTGGCGTTGGTAGCGGGATTTGTGGGCTCTCCGCTGATGGACTATGCTTTTGCCCACTATGTGACCTATCCGGGAGCGGTCCATCATGATCCTAATGCCATGGTTATGGTGATTTCCGCTCTGGTAGCCATAGCCGGCATAGTGCTGGCCTGGGCTGTATACCAGAAGGAATGGATCAGCCACCTGGCTTTGCGGGAAAAATTCCGGGGTATTTATACCCTGCTGTACAACAAGTACTACATTGATGAAATCTATCACCAACTGGGTCAGATATTCATTGACGGAACCGCCAAAGTTCTGTTCTGGTTCGATATCTATGTAGTAAATGGCATTGTCAATGGCATCGCCGCCCTGACCGGAGGAGCAGGCAAGGTGCTGCGCTATACGGAAACCGGTCAGGTGCAGACTTATGCCGGTTACATGTTGGTTGGTGTCATCGTTATCGCAGGGCTGGTCATGATTGCCGGCTTTACAATGCGCTATACGGTATTCATGTAAGGGGGTGAAGGTATGAGCAGCTGGATTTTAGCAATAACCCTTTTTGCACCGGTACTGGGAGCCATACTGATAATGCTTCTGCCCCCGGACCGGGAAAAGACCATCAAGTCAATCGCCGCGGTATTTACCTTTATCAGCATGGCCCTGTCTATCTGGGTGTGGTTTGCTTATGACCGCATTCAGGGAGGATTGCAGTTTGTACAGCAAATCCCCTGGGTGGCTGATCTTGGTGTAACCTTCGCCCTGGGAGTAGATGGGATAAGCATTCCCATGCTCCTCCTTACCAACCTGATCGGCTTCAGTGCCGTTTATGCCTCCTGGAGAATAAACGATCGGGTCAAGGAGTTCTTCAGCCTGTTGCTGATTCTGATAACCGGGGTTATGGGAACCTTTTTGGCCACCGATTTGTTCATATTCTTTCTGTTCTACGAAGTGGTGGTTATCCCCATATACCTGCTGGTAATCATGTTCGGCAGCAGTAAGCGGGTTACCAAGGAATATGCCGGTATGAAGCTGACCATCTACCTGTTGATCGGAAGCGCTTTCCTCCTGGTGGGATTAATCGCCCTGTTTGTCCAGTCCTACTATATTCTGGGCTATCCCACTATGGATATTTTCGAGCTGGCAACCATTGACTTCCCCCTGGGATTTCAGATATTCGTATTTGCTTTGATGGCCTTTGGCTTTGGGACCCTGCTGTCCATGTTCCCCTTCCATGCCTGGTCCCCGGACGGGTACGCGGGAGCGCCCACAGCGGTTAGTATGATCCATGCCGGCGTACTGAAGAAAATCGGCGGCTACGGATTGATTCGCATAGGCCTGATGATCCTGCCGGGAGGAGCGGCTTATGTGGCTCCGGTAATTGCGGTACTGGCATTGGGCAACGTAGTTTATGCAGCTTTCATCTGCCTGAGCCAAAAGGACCTCAAGTATATTGTGGGATATTCCAGTGTGAGCCACATGGGATATGTGCTGATTGGTATTGCGGCCTTGAATCTGATCAGCATCAACGGAGCCATCATCATGATGTTTGCCCACGGTGTTATGGCCGCCCTGTTCTTTGCTATGATCGGCAACCTGTATGAGAAGAGCCATACCCGCAATGTGGATGATTTCGGCGGGCTGGCTCACCAGATGCCCCGGCTGGCTGCCGGATTTATGATCGCCGGACTGGCCTCCCTGGGCCTGCCGGGCATGGTTAACTTCATAGGCGAGTTCACCATATTCATCGGTGCTTTCGGTGTCTACAAGGTTTTAACCATATTAGCGGTCTCCGGAGTTATATTCACCGCCCTGTACATCCTGAGAACCCTGGCTGCGGTTTTGTTCGGACCGCGCAAACCGGAATGGGATCACCTGGAGGACCTTAAGGGTCCGGAAATGGTACCCCTGGTGGTTCTGGGTGCAGCTATATTAATCGGCGGCATAGCCCCCTTCACCTTAATGGACCTCATTAATCTGGGGGTGGGCGACCTGGTTGCTCAACTGGGATCGCTGCAGATAGGAGGGATGTTCTAATGCCCTGGTCGCTGCTTTCGGTAGAGATAGCTTTGGCTTTGCTGGGGTTGGTTTTGCTGGTCCTGGGGCTGGTGCTGCCGGAAAAAGGGCGCCTGTTAATGCAGCCTTTGACAGTGATAGGACTGCTGGCCATATTGATTCTGGGCGGCACATTATATGCTGCTCAATATGATCTCTTCAGCGGGAACTACCAGGTTGATCCCTTTGCCGGCTTCTTCAAACTGCTGTTTTTGGTAGCCGGGATACTGGTAATTCTCAGTGCCGGCCGTTACCTGGGACGGTTTGCGGAGCGGGTCAATGAGTTCTACAGCTTAATGGTCTTTGCCCTGCTGGGTATGGTGGTTATGGCTTCCGCCGGAGAAATGATCACCCTCTATATAGGCCTGGAACTGATGACCATAAGCTTCTATATCCTCACCGCTTACCTGTTAAACGATAAGCTGTCGGCAGAGGCAGGTCTGAAATATTTGATTCTGGGTGCCCTCTCATCTGCCATACTGCTGTTTGGTATAAGCCTGGTGTATGCTGTTACCGGAACAACGGTTATTGCCGAGATGGCGGCAGGATTTACCATTGAACCGGTGATGATTGCCGGCATAATCCTGATCCTGGCAGGCTTTGCCTTCAAAGTATCCCTGGTGCCTTTCCACATGTGGGCCCCGGATATTTACCAGGGAGCACCCATACCCGTTACCGCGTTCCTGTCCGTGGGTTCGAAAGCGGCTGCATTTGCTGCTCTGGTACGAGTGTTTATCATCGCTTTCCCGGTGAGAGCCTTTGATTGGCCTTTACTGCTGGCAGTGCTGGCGGCGGTTACGATTATAGCAGGCAATTTGATTGCCCTGGCTCAGACCAATGTAAAACGCCTGCTGGCTTATTCCAGTATCGCCCAGGCAGGATATATTATAGTCGGTCTGGCGGCCTACAATATATATGGGATAAAAGGCGTGCTGTTCTATTCCATGCTGTATGTCTTCTCCAACCTGGGAGCCTTTGCTGCGGCTACCGTAGTGGAAGTGGAAACCGGCAGTACGGATATTGAAGCTTTCAATGGCCTGGCCCGGCGATCCCCCATGGTGGCGGCCATTATGACCATATGCATGCTCTCCCTGGCCGGCATTCCGCCCCTGGCCGGTTTCGTGGGCAAATTCTACCTGTTTTCCGGCGCCATCCAGTCCGGATTGCTGTGGCTGGCTTTTATAGGTTTGATTATGAGCATGGTCTCGGTTTACTACTATCTGCAGGTGGCCCGCGCCATGTACATCGGCACTAATGATGATACAAGTGCCATCAAGCCCGGAAAGGCCGTGGGTGCTGCCCTGTGGATCTGCCTGGCAGGAACGATCTTCCTGGGTCTTTACCCGGGCCCCCTCTCCGACCTGGCTCAGGTGGCCATTCAGATATTCTTATAAACTCGCAAATATATTCCTTCAAGAGCGGGTAGACTATGGAAAAACATGGTCTACCCGTTGTTGTTTTAAGGAGGAGTTTTGCTGTGCGCTTTTTCAGTTTTCATCCTTTGGAAGGCGGTTACGAGATTCCCATGCGGGTTGTAGGGGCCAACATATATTATGAATGGCTGATTTACATTCTGATGTGGATTCCTATCAGTATTTTCCTGTACGGGGTCTACAAACGGGTCCGCCTCTGGATGCAGGCCCAGGGGGAGACTCATCGCCAGGAGCCCATAGGCCAAAGAATTGTCTCATTCCTCTATAATACCTTCGGACAGGCCAGGGTGCTGGAAAAGCCGGTGCCAGGGTGGATGCATTTCTTGCTGTTCTGGGGTTTTGTGGTGCTCCTGATAGCCACAGCCAGTTTTGCTCTTTGGAATGTAACCGGGTTTCCCCCTATGACCGGCAATATCTATATCTATTTTTCCTGGTTTGTGGACATAATGGGATTTCTGGCTATGATCGGCGTTGCTGTCCTGGCTTATATACGCTACGTTCAGCGGCCCGATCGCCTGAATGACAGCAAACCCCTGGACGGCTGGATTTTGGTGCTGATTTTCGCTATTCTGCTAACCGGATACATTATTGAAGGGCTGCGTATCGCGGCTCAGATTCAATTGGCTCCCACCATGGCGGCTATTGCCTATGAACGCACCGCTTCTCCCATTGGCTGGCTGTTTGCCAGTTTCTTTTCCGGTGCAGCTTTGGAAGGTATCCTCAGCTGGCACCGTTTCATGTGGTGGTTTCACATGGCTATCTCTTTCCTCTTTATAGCTATGGTGCCTTTTACCAAGCTGTGGCATATCTTCACCGGCATGACCAGTTACTATGCCCGGGATTACCAGCCCCAGGCGGTACGGCTGGTGGAGAATATTGAGGAAGCTGAAACATACGGAATTGAGAGAATTGAAGACTTCAGCTGGAAGGATCTGCTGGACCTGGATGCCTGCATCCGCTGCGGCAGGTGCCAGGAAGCCTGTCCGGCCTATAATACCGGTAAAGCCTTGAACCCCAAGATAACTATAATCCAGGCTCTGAAAAAACACCTGGACAACAAGTCCCCTTATATGCTGGGGCAAGGCAGCGATGATATGGAGGAGGTCACCATGACCACCGAAGCTGAAATAGAAGGGGTCAAGGAAACGGAAAAACACATGATCTACGATATTGTCACTCCCCAGGTACTGTGGGACTGTACCAACTGCCTGGCCTGTGTGTATCATTGTCCCATGTTTATCGAACATGTTCCCAAGATTATTGACATGCGCCGCAACCTGGTGATGTGGCAGGGGGACATGCCCAGCGAAGCCCAGATGGCCTTTACCAATACCGAACGCAACTACAATCCCTGGGGCGTGGGCTGGGCTAACCGGGCTGAATGGCTTACGGAAAGAAATATTCGCGATTTGGTAATACTGCTGCCCGAGGATGAAGGAGAGTTTGAGTACCTGCTGTTTGCCGGCTGTGCTGCAGCTTTTGATGACCGCTACAAGAAGGCGGCGGAAGCCCTGGTACGACTGCTGCATAAGGCCGGGCTCAAGGTGGCTTACCTGGGTACGGAAGAATACTGCTGCGGTGACTGGGCCCGGAGATTGGGCAATGAATACCTGTGGCAGACCCTGGCCAGCCAGAATATTGAGTCCTTCCAGCGCTACAATGCCAAGAAGATCATCTGCATCTGCCCCCATGGCTACAACACCATTAAAAATGAGTACCCTCAGCTGGGAGGGGAGTTTGAGGTATACCACAGTACGGAAATCCTGGCCCGGCTGATCGCAGAAGGGAAGCTCAAAACCGCCTCGAAAACCGACCGGCGAATCAGCTATCACGATTCCTGCTTTATGGGCCGCTATAACCAGGTCTTTTCCCAGCCCCGGGAGGTTATTGCCGCGGCGGGCGGGACTCTTTTGGAGATAGAAAAGTCCAAGGAGTTCGGCTTCTGCTGTGGTGCCGGAGGGGGCCGCATGTGGCTGGAGGAAAAAGCGGTGGAAGGATTCAAACGCATCAACCAGACCCGCACCGAACAGCTTCTGGAGGTTAATCCGGACACCGTGATTGTTAACTGCCCTTACTGCATGACTATGATAACTGACGGGGTGAAAGAAGTCGACCAGGAAGGCAAAATACCGGTCCTGGATATCTGCGAACTCCTCTGGCAATGCCAGGAGTAATCGGGGACAGGAAGACAAAAAGACATTTTAAGAGAGTGGCATAAAAGTTGCTAAAAGAGATCGCCACGTCGCTACGCTCCTCGCGATGACATACCAAAAGGCCATATTATTTGTCATTGCTGGGAAAAAAGCCCTCACGCCAGAAAAAATCAACAATAGTGTCATCGCGAGCGCGAAGCGCGTGGCGATCTCTTTCAACATACCTGCATTCAACGTTCGAGATTGCTTCGCTGCGCTCGCAATTATCACCTGAAGCACAGGCCACGATGAATGAAAAGTCCTCTTATGTGTCATTGCGAGCCCCGGAGGGGCGTGGCAATCTCGAACGTCTAACCGCTAATAGACTTCTTTGACAGTCTGATTTTAATTTGCCTTCTGTCTCTTTTTTAAGCAAGCAAATTACCTGCGAAAACACACATTACTTTTTATCTGATAGCCACAATTACCGAGAATTTATGATAAGAATACAGGCATTTAATCTCGGAGAAATTACATCTATATAACATCTCCATCTGTGCTTCAACGGAACATTCTTTATCCAACTTCCGGCGCTCCTTCCACAGTTCGATATCCCGCTCCGTCAACCCGCTGGCCAGTAATTGCTGTTCCCAATACAAATCAAACCATTTATTCATATTAGCTGTTCCGGCGCAAAACTGGTCATAATTGGCCAATACTCCACCCGCGGGCAGCTTATTATAAATGCGCTTGAACAACTCTTCTTTTTGGGCATCTTCTAAATGGTGGATTGACAATGCTGAGATAATCGCATCAAAATTCCCCTCGGGGAGTTCCCTGGTATAATCTAATACTTTATGCTGAACTCTATCAATTCCGGCAAATCTTTTTTTGGATATCTCCAGCATTTCATCAGCGATATCAACTAAGACATATTCCGCGGAAGGACACTCTTTATACCAGTAATACGAAAGCAGTCCTGTTCCCGCCCCCAGATCCAATACACGTCTGGGTGTATCGATATTGGCGACAATCAGTTTGGTAGTGCTTTCATAAAAATCATCAAGCAAGGAATAAACCTTTCTCCGGTTGCCATCATACTCTTGGGCAATCAAATTGAACTGCTCTTCTATAGTCATACTTTTTCCTCTTAATAGAGATAGGTTACTTCTTATCGTTTATGTATTCTTTTTACAGCCGTAGCGGTCTTTTTGCGCAAAATACGTTATATCCGCATAACCTGCAAAGATTTTGCCGGAATGTTTGACCCCCTTGGGAATAAAATAACGGTCACCTTTCTCATAGGTACGTTTTTCTCCATCAATTACCAACTCAATTTTACCCTCAAGAACGATGCCCCATTGACTCTCGTGCTCATGCTCCGGCAAGTCAACATCCTCTACAAACTCCATGAAGATGATTTGATGATCATCTGCCTGGGACAAGTAAGCTTTTACCCCTTTTAAAGGAATATCCGCTTCGGGCAGATTCCTAATGGGTTCAGGGAATATGGACTTACTCATATTTATCTCTCCTTTGCTTTATTCACGGAATCAAGCACTTTTATTTCCTTTCTCTTTTTGATATTACTTCATTTGCCCGTTAAAGCAGACTTGTTGAAATTATACAAGAAAATGTAATTTGTTGATCATATCGATGAACAAAAATGATAAGGGGCTATCCTTTGGAATAGCCCCTGTTGCTGCGCTACGATTTGCAGTGCTTAGGTTTACCCCATTTAGGGATAAAGTCACTCTGCTCCAGCATTTCGTAGCGTTTCTCCATCCGAGAAATTATTTTCTTTCCTGTTTCTTCAGATAGGACTCCGTATTCAACGTACTTGGATATTATCTCTTTTTTCTTGTTTAGAACATCCTTGTACAGCGCCGCAAGTTCTTGCTTTTGCTTTTCCGTCAACTGGATCTCCTGTTTGGGTGTTCCTGCATTAACTGCAGAATAAACCGGAGAACCTAATGCAGTTAGAAATGCGAAGGTCAACAGCGATGCTATCAGAGTCTTCTGAAGTCTTGTGATGGAAAGCCCTCCTTTCTCGGTTGAATATTTTAGTTTTTGTATTGGTACCTGTTTTATGTTGATAATTTTTTGCAAAAGATAAGTAAGTGTCCTCCCTGTCTTCACATTCCCTTGCTTATATTACGGGATAATGGGCTATACTAGGATAGAAAAGATTGGCAGGCATAAGGAGGATGACCGTGAAAGCCAGGAAACGTGAAGAAATAGCGGAGGAATATCGTTGGCAGTTGGAAGATATCTACCGGAATCAGGATGATTGGGAACAGGATTTCCAGCGGGTTAAGGAATTAATAGAACAGATCGGACCCTATCAAGGCAGAGTAGGGGAGTCAGCGTCCACCTTAAAGCAGGTTTTACAGATATTAAACGAAATGCAGCGTAAAACAGATAATCTTTATGTATATTCCCGGATGCGTCGGGATGAAGATAATTCCAAGGCGGAGTATCAAACTCTCTTTGACCGGGCGGAAAGCTTGAGCGTACAATGCAGCAGCGCGGTGGCCTTTGTGGTACCTGAGCTGCTTAGTTTAAGCCGGGAGCAGATCAAGGAGTATGAAAAAGCTGAGCCGGAACTGGCGGTTTATGCCCATTATTTTGATGAACTGTTCCGGCAGAAGGAACACATTTTGGGGGAAAAGGAAGAACGCTTGCTGGCTATGTCGGCGGATTTGTCTTCCGCTTCCAACAATATTTTTACCATGTTGAACAATGCGGATATCAAATTTCCTACCATCCGCGATGAAAATGGCCAGGAAGTGGAACTGACCAAGGGTCGCTACGGGCGCTTCATGGAAAGCCGGGACCGCCGGGTGCGTAAAGAGGCCTATGAAGGACTGTATAGCTCCTATAAGGGTTTGATTAATACCCTGGCGGCTACGCTCAGTTCCAGTATCAAGAGGGATATTTTTTATGCCCGGGCCCGCAATTATCCTTCCGCCCTTCATGCGGCTCTGGATCAGGACAATGTGCCGGTGGAGGTATATAATCAGCTGATTGCCAGCGTCAACAATCACCTGGACAGCATGTACCGATATATGAAGATACGGAAAAAGCTGTTGCAGGTAGACCCCATGTACATGTATGACATCTATGTGCCCCTGGTGGCTGACTTTGATATGAAGGTAACCTATGAAGAAGCCAAAGAGATAACCCTGCAGGGCTTAAAGCCCCTGGGCGAGGAATACTTGTCGGTTCTGCGCCAGGGATATCAGGGGCGCTGGATTGACGTCTACGAAAACCAGGGTAAAACCAGCGGCGCTTACTCTTGGGGAACCTATGACACCCATCCTTATGTTTTAATGAATTATGACGACAAACTGGATGACCTGTTTACCCTGGCTCACGAGATGGGCCACTCCCTGCACAGCTACTATTCCAACCTAGCCCAGCCCTATATTTACAGTCAGTACAGCATATTTGTGGCGGAAGTTGCTTCAACGGTAAACGAGTCCCTTTTAATCGATTATCTTCTGAAAAACACCGACAATCCTCAGGAAAAGATGTATCTGCTCAACCACTACCTGGAGCAGTTCCGGGGTACCGTTTACCGGCAGACCATGTTTGCTGAATTTGAAAAGATCACTCACGAGCGGGTGGAAGCAGGGGATGCCTTGACCCCGGAGAATCTGGGGGAACTGTATTTGGAACTGAACAAAAAATACTATGGCCCGGAAGTTGAGATGGACGACAACATCTGTGCGGAGTGGGCGCGTATTCCCCATTTCTATTCAGCCTTTTACGTATACAAATACGCTACCGGCTTTTCGGCGGCTACGGCTATCAAGCAGAGTATCCTGGAAGAAGGCCAGCCGGCTGTAGACAGGTATTTAGACTTTCTCAAATCTGGCAGCTCCGATTATCCTATTAATCTGCTGAAAAAAGCCGGAGTGGACCTAACCACCCCTGAACCGGTAGAGAAAGCTCTCACCTACTTCAGCAAACTCCTGGATGAGTTTGAAAAGCTGGCATTTAGCGCAGTCTAAACCCTGAGATGGCTGTGGCACTTGGTGCCCAGGAATGACACATTGGCAGTTGAGCAGGAGTATTAGCCGGGCGAGTGACTTACGACGAGCCGTTGCAACCCAGGTTGAAACTGGGGTTGCGAAGGGGAGCGAGAAACAGGACGTTTCGAGCAGCGAGTACTGAGTGCAGGGATGCCGAATTACGAGCGGTCCCCTTCGCACCGAAGTAAGCCGATGGGTTGCAGGTGAGGAGTACCGGAGCGAGCCGACTAATACTCCTGCATCCGTATATGCTGATCTGCGCCAACCACGACACGCGGTTAGCTTCCTCTTAGATATTCACAGGCTGCGCCCTTGCCATCAACCGGCGAGGGCTCAGACTGTCAAAGAAGTCTTTTAGCGGTTAGACGTTCGAGATTGCCACGCCCCTCCGGGGCTCGCAATGACACATAAGATGGCCTTTTGGTATGTCATCGCGAGGAGCGTAGCGACGTGGCGATCTCTTTTAGCTAATTTTTTGACACTCTCCGCCCTTGCCATCAACCGGCGAGGGCTTTTTTTCTGTAATCAGAATTGTATTTTGTTGGCAATTGCTAAATATATTGAGGGGAAATGGAGCATAACTATTTAGGAGATACTTTTCAATACATACGGCACAAGGAGGGTTACAGTTGACCCAGAGCTATAGTGAGAGTCGATTTGATGAAGTTATGCAGGAAATCAAACCCCTTTTAAGAGATTATGCCAACTTTGACCTGGTAGTAGGCATTCCTTTTGTAGATGAACAGGACCACCTGCCCAAGTTGCTGCAATCTATTGACGAAGTACTGAAATCCTGGATAGGCAAACGGCAGTTGATTGTCTGCGTGGGTGATGGATCAGCCCAGCATATACTGGCATCCATACAGAGCCTGCAATTGCACCATCCGCATATAGAATTTGTCCTGCCTCCCGAAATCAGCGGGCGGGGGACGAGCATTCGCGCTCTGCTGGAGATTGCCAACGCCATAGAAGCTGATTTGATGGTGTTTTCAGCTCATATGTCCAGCCAAAACGATCCGGTGCTGGAGGATGCCTGGCTGGACAGCCTGTTAACTCCTATTCAAGGAGATTATGACTTGGTGCTGGGAAGCCTGCGCCGGTATCAGGTAATGGACAGTATTGCTCATATGCTGGCTTCCCCCATCCTGGAAAGCTTTTATGGTGCCAGAGTGGGAGATCCCCTGGGAGGGATATATGCTTTTTCCCACGATTTTGTGGAGGAACTGGTTCACGAAGGCCCCTTTTGGGGAGAAAGCATCCAGGGGTATGGTATTGATTTTTGGATTCTCACTAGAGCTTTAAGCTGGAATAAGAACATTTGTGAAGTAAACTTAGGCGGCGCGGTAAAACTGCACAATCTGGAAACCAGGAACCGCATTTTCCGGGAAAATGCCCGTACCATATTTGAAGCGGTGAAAAGGGACAGTGCCGTTTGGCTCAAGGATCGCCTGCTGATAAAGGTAGCCGACATACTTTCCCGCCAGGAAGTCAAACGCCCTGACTTTATAACTTATCCTCCCGCCAGCCTGCTGAAGAATTTTCAGCAAAGCCTGAAAAGAAACCGGGACTTGCTGGCCATAATTGATCCAAACGGGGAATTGACCAGTCTGGCCTACGCTGAACCTTTCCGAATGGATGATGATCTCTGGGTGTCGGCTCTGTTTGACCTGATGGTGCAGTACGTTTTTAGCGATCAGGTCAACGCAGATGCTATTTTTGACCTGTTAACCGGTCTGTACAATGGGCGGGTGCTGAGCTATATCAACGAAATACAAGACTTTCAGAAGAGCTTGCCTGAGTCAGCGGAACAGGAGCAGGATGAGCTCATCCTTCATAAAATGGAGTCCATTCATCGCCGGCTGACTGAGGTATTCTGGAAACACAAACCCAGGTTGAATGAGTTATGGAGCCAATATCAGGAACAGTGCCGTCCGCCTATCATTCCCCTCAGCTACATGGAATATGTACCCGGCAAGCCTATTGTGGTGCCCAAGCGGATAATCGGCAAGGACCAGCGGATAATAGCTACGGATAATATTTTCCGGGAACTGCGCAAACGCTATGAAGATCGCTTCAATGAGTTTATCAGCCAGGGCCTGGGTGTGGATCTGCATTCTCCCGAAGAGGTCATTATCCGGGCGATGGAAGAGTACATGCAGAAGCTGGAAGCCGGCTTGGACCAACTCCTGCCAGGGGATATCCGCACAGAGGACGGGTTAAGGTCTTTTGTAGAAGGATTATTAGCTCTTTTCCCGGACCACCGCATGTTTACCATCAGCTCCGACCTGCTGCGGGAAATGTTAGTCAGATTCCCGCCGGTCAATCTGATGATTCCCTTAGGATACTACAAAGCGGAACAGCTGTTGGAAAACATGGACCCCCGGGATGTGGTTACCTATGCCAATCTCATGGCCAGCTGGAGCTATACCGACCGGGATTTGCTATGGCTGGTAGATAATTTGAAACCGGAAAGCTTTGAATGGGTGGACCTGAAACCAGTCCTGCTCAGTCCTGAACTGCATGCAGGTCGCTTAAGCCAGGCCAAGATTACTGACCTGAACCGGGTAACCGGCAGGATAATCGTGACTCCCATGGTTGCCGACCAGGGGGGTAAATACCCCAAGACCCGTTACTTTACCAGTATAGTGCGCCGGCTGGCGGTGGCGGAACAGTATTCCAAGATCTTTCAGATCAATGTTTCCGAGAGGAAAAACATCAGCCTTAAAGTGCGCAACTCGCTGTTGGGGATTCGCCGGGGTGATGAGTTCTCGGCTCATAATATCTTTGAAAACTACCATCACCGCAGCCTGGTGAAGAAAGTAAAGCTCCTGGCGGAGAGGCTGGAAAAGGAAGGCCGGACGGAAATTGCCCGTCTGCTGCATCTAATGGTCCAGGGTTATGGCTTGAGTCAAGTGCTGGAAAAGGAAACCTTTCTGACCTGTACCGCCTGGAGTTGGGCCAGTTATAGTTTCAAAGGCGGGCAAAAGATACCCACTCCCGTTACCACCAGTGTAGAAAGCCGCTGGTTTAACCACGATTTCCTGGAAGACCTCTATAGGGAATTGGGCTATGATCCGGAGGAAATGATAAAGATTGTTTACCGCATGATTCAAGCAGGCAAGAGCCATGTCAGTCTCCTGGATACCTTGATGCCTACCCGTCCGAAGGATGTAACCGTGGTGGTTCAGGAAACCACTACTGAACCCAGTCGTCCTCTGCAGCGTTATGAAGGCAATCCATTGCTGGAGCCCTTGGAAGGAAGCAAATGGGAGTCCAAATATGTGCTGAATCCGGGAGCTTTGCGCTTTGGGGACAAGGTGTACCTGTTCTACCGGGCAGTAGGTGAGGACAATATATCCCGCATCGGGCTGGCAATAACCGATGGGTTCAAGGTATTGGAGCGCCTGCCGGATCCGATATTTTCCCCGGAGATACCCGAGGAAAAAATGGGCTGCGAGGACCCCCGCCTGATTGTCATCGAAGACCGGATTTTTATGCTCTACACCGCTTATGACGGCAACATTGCTCAGATAGCGGCGGCTTCCATTTCCCTGGAGGACTTCAAAGCCGGAAACTATACCAACTGGAAACGGGAAGGGCTGGCTTTCCAAAATATCTGGGATAAGGATGCTATTATCTTCCCCGAGAAAATCAACGGCAAGTATATCATCTATCATCGTATTGAGCCCAGCATTTGGGTAACTTACAGCAGTGAATTAAAGTTTCCCATTTGGGATAAACATGCCATTATTGCTGGGCCCCGACCCGGGCGCATGTGGGATTCCATGAAAATCGGGGCCGGAGCCCAGCCTCTGAAGACCCGGTATGGATGGCTGCTGATCTATCATGGGGTTGATTACAATTACGTCTATCGCCTGGGAGTATTGCTGGTGGACCTCGACAATCCCCGCAAGGTTATCTACCGGTCCCCCAATCCCATCTTGGAACCGGAAGAGGATTACGAAATCGGCCTGAGCGGTGCCTGGGTGCCCAATGTGGTGTTTACCTGCGGGGCCGTACCAGGAACTGATAAAGAGATCCTGGAGGATGACGATGAAATCCTGGTCTACTACGGTGCGGCTGATACCAGTATAGGAGTGGCAAAAGCAACCCTGGCTGACCTGGTGCCCGAATCATTTAGAAAAGTAGTCCAAAAATAACTTACCTCCGCCTGAATATTTTTCCTTATTATGGAAAAAATAAAACAATCTGAGAGGATTTAGCAGCAAAAGGAAGAAGTATATGGATGGGGGTTAGGGCTTATGAAGATGCGGGGGGTATCAGCCAATTGCACAGGTTGGGATGAGAAGGCTGAGTACTTGAATGCTCTGATTGATTCTATTAATGAGTTGTTCTTCAGCTATGACAGTAATCTTCGTATTACTCTAATGAATAAGCGCTGTTATGATTACCTGGGCTATGTTCCGGATGAAATGACAGGCAGGAGCATACTGGAACTCTTTCCGGGAAAGTACCAGTTTCAGGTCCTGGAGAACCTGGTGAGCAGTTTTCTGGAAGGTAAAACCGGTCATTATAAAACTGCCATTAAACGCAAGGATGGCTCATTGCTGCCGGTGAGCCTGCGTAATACTCCTATTAGGAAAAACAAGATGGTCGTTGGCGGTTTGCTAGTCTGTGAAGATGTCACTGAAAAAGTCAAAATCAAACAGGAAATGGCGCGACTGGCCCAGTTACATAAAGTAGGGGAGATCGCGGCCTGCATAGGTCACGAAATACGTAATCCTATGACCACAGTACAGGGTTTCTTGCAGATGCTCAGCCAGAATGAAGACTTGAGCAAGTATCAGTCCTATTTTCAGCTTATGCTGGATGAACTGGAGCGGGCCAACGGCATTATCAATGAGTTCCTGTCCCTGGCCGGCAATAAAAAGGTCAGTTTCCGGCGCGCCAATCTAAACCATATAATTAACAGCCTGCATCCTCTCCTGCAGGCTGATGCGGCTATCGATGACAAACAGGTTTGTTTTGTTCCGGGAGACATTGATGATCTGCTGCTGAACGAGCAGGAGATCCGCCAGTTAATATTGAACCTGGTCCGCAACGGGCTGGAAGCAATGTCACCCGGGGGTAAGGTTACTATAACTACCGAACAATTGGAAGACCGGGTTCGAATGTCCATCCGGGATGAAGGCCCGGGAATTGATCCCTCCATCATGGATAAAATCGGTACTCCCTTCTTTACGACCAAGGAAAAAGGAACCGGTTTAGGTTTGGCTGTGTGTTTCAGTATTATTGCCCGCCATCAGGCTACGGTGGACATCCAGACCGACCCTCAAGGAACAACCTTCCACATTGATTTCAAGCTGCCCGATAGTTCCCCGGAAAAGACCGCCCCAGTTAACTAAAACGGACTTTCTCAGTTAGGAAGACTGCTCCAGGGCTGCTGGCTGATCTTTTTGGACGTATTTGGCTGCATGCTGTTCACAAAGCAAATAGGCCAGCAGGGATTCCGCTCCCTGATTGAGATTAACCCCTGCAGGGGTTAAAGCGTCAAAACACCCTCCTGTTGATTCGTCATACAACGATAATCCGTGGATATTTTCTCCATGAAACCAGCGGTGGGCCCTATGGGCCAAATCCAAATAATGCTGCCCCCCTATGCTCTGGTAAGCTTCCAGGCAGGCGAAAGCGATGGAGGCAGCGTCTACAGGCTGTTGATCATAGCAAGCTGGTTTTTTGCCCCTTACCATCCAGCCCTGGTTGCCGATAATATTCAGGTAACCGTTTCTAAACAGGATATCGCATAGAAAATTCAGGGTATCGTGGGCGGTCTTCAGGGCACTTTTATCCCCGGTTCTGGCATATACGCATAATAACGACTGGGGCAATATGCCGTTGCTGTAAGCAATAATGTCTTCGAACCAGTGCCAGCTTCTTTTACGGTTCTGTTTGTACAAGTTTACTAAAAAAGAGCTTAGCTGCTTAACCTGGTGGAGGTTTTCCCGGGACAAGGGCTTATTTAGCTTGCAGAGGGCCGTTAAAGTGTAGGCCACCGCCCGGGGAGATCTGAAACGCATAGCCTGGGGCAAGTGCCGGTTAAACATAGCCCGGCACAAGCTCTGTACATCATGCCAGGAACTGGACATGCCTATAGCACAAGCCAGCAATGCCCGTCCCACGCTATCCTCCGAGTCTAGTGCCCGGATGTCATGGCCGAGGGCCTGCAGGTTGCTCCAGGTACCGTCATAGCGCTGGGCCTGATTGAGCCAGGAAGCGTAAGTAACAGCCAGTTGGTGGCCATCTTCCATGTGCACAGCTACTATTAAGGCACGTGCATTGTCATCCAGGGTATAACCACTGGCAGGATCGGGCTCAGACAGTTTGGAAAACTGCAGCATGCCATGAGCGTCTGTCATCCGGTACAAATGGCGGTAGTCAAACATAATGGATCTTTTTCCCTTCTGCTTTTTGGCTGTACTTGAGGATTTCACTTATGACCTGGCTGTAACGCCGTCCTACCTGGGTCCAACTCAGGGTGTGCCCCAATTGGCGTGCATTGTTCTGCAGCCGGGTCTTCAAAGCCGGATCAGCCAGGATGGATTTTATCAACTGGGCCAATTCCAGATAATCAGGCTTGGAAGCCAACAGGCCCCGTTCTTCGGCCAACAGCTCCAGGGCATGAGCATAAGGGGTAGACACAATAGCTCGTCCGGAACCAACAGCAAAACTCAAGGTTCCTGATACCGCCTGGTCTAAGTTGGGATAGGGACTTAAATAAATATCGGTAAGATATAGGTATTCTCCCAGCTCTTCATCGGTGAGAAAGCGGTTTACGAATTTCACGTTGCCAGCGATATCTAATTCTAATACCAGCTGTTCCAGCATCTGGCGATATCTTTCCCCTTCGCTTTTCTGCAGCATGGGATGGGTCTGACCTAATATCAGGTAAGTACATTCCCGGTATTCCTTTACCACCTCGGCTATGGCCCGTATACCCAGTTCCAATCCTTTGCCCGGCCCTATCAGCCCAAAGGTGGAAATAACATTTTGCCCCTGCAGGCCATACTTTTTCTTGAGGGCACTGGGGGATTTGGGAGTAAATTCAGGCACCCCGTGACTGATGAGATTGATTTTCGAACGAGGCACATGATATACCCGCTGCAGGAGATCAGCTGAATTCTGGGTCATGCACACTACAGCCGCAGCCTGCTGGGTCAGTTCTGCCAGTAGTTTATAGCGCAGTTCTTCCGGGGAGGGAAGCACGGTATGGGTGACTACCATAAAGGGTTTATCCAAAGCACGGCAAAAATCCAGCAAGTAACTGCCGCTGGGTCCTCCGTAGATGCCATATTCATGCTGGATAATCACCAGGTCGACTGCATTATGGCTGTTGATCAGCGAGGCAGCTTGGAGATAATCCTGTTTTTGGTGCTGGCCGATTTCAATTATTACCTCGGATGGATACTGGTATTCATACTCATGATCAGAAACCGCTGCCACTAAAACCGTGTGTCCGGCTTTCATAAGGCTGCGTCGCAAATCCTGAGAAAAAGTAGCTATTCCACACTGCTTGGGTGGATAGGTACCTAGATTAACAACAGTCATTAATAACCTCCTCGAACTCAAGCAGACTTTCCCAATATTCTAGACTTGTTTGGATGACTTTATACCTTGATCAATTCTTCCTCTGCCATGGGAAGACCGAGTTCAGCCAGAAATGAAAACAGTTCTGACTTAATCTCTTCCAAAGCCTGAGGGGTATTGCCTTCACAGCGCACTATCAATTCGGGACCGGTATTGGAAGCCCGGACCAGACCCCATCCCTGGGGAAAGAGAATACGGGCGCCATCAACTTTAATTATTTCGTAAAGGGGTTCAAAATGCTGGATAACCCGCTCCACTTGATGGAATTTCTCGGCATCGGTGCTGGGAATCCGTATTTCCGGAGTTGAATAGTAACGGGGCACATCCTGCAGGAGTTCAGCCAAGCTTTTTTCCTGGCGGGAAAGCAGGGATAACAGCCGGGCAGCGGCATAAATGGCGTCATCATAGCCGTAGTATTCGTCGGCGAAGAACATATGCCCCGACATTTCCCCGGTGAATATGGCCCCAATCTCTTTCATTTTGGCCTTTATCAGGGAATGACCGGTTTTGTAGAGAACCGGTTTGCCCCCCAGACGCTTGATTTCGTCGATAAGACTCTGGGAGCATTTTACTTCCACTATAGCCGGAGTGCCTGGATAGCGGGGCAGCAGCTCCCGCCAGAAAAGAATCATGAGCAAATCTCCCCAGATCATATTGCCGTGGGAATCTACCACTCCCAGGCGGTCCCCATCCCCATCGAAACCTATTCCCAGATCTGCCTTACAGCGCAGGACCATATCCACAAGATCGTCCATATTGTTGGGATTGACCGGATCCGGGTGATGATGGGGGTAATCAGGATCAGATTCACAGTATAGTTCTACCACTTCACAACCCAGGTCCCGTAATATCTGGGGAGCGAAAAGAGAGGCAGTGCCATTGCCGCAGTCCACTACTGCCTTTATAAGGCGCGGTCCCATTTTGATTTTTTCCAGGATCATTTGGTGATAAGCCGGCTGTATATCGTATGTTTCCAGAGATCCTCCGTCTTTATAGAGAAAAGCTCCTTCCTCTGCAATACGCTTTACTTCCTGGATCTGGTCACCGTAAATAGTTGATTCGCCCAACAGCAATTTGAACCCGTTGTATTCCGGGGGATTGTGGCTGGCGGTAATCATTAAGCCCGCCCTAATGTTAAGGTGGTGACAGGCAAAATAGAACATGGGCGTTATTACCATACCCAGGTCTATAACCCGGAAGCCGCTTTCCACTAAGGCCTGGGCGGCTATATCCCGAAAGTGGGGAGAAGAATGGCGATTATCGTAGCCCAACAGGATTTGAGTTTGACCTTGGCCGCAGGCGTAGGCAGCAAAAGCCCGGCTGATCCGGTCCACCTGTTCATCGTCTAAATCACGTCCTACTATCCCCCGTATATCGTACTGGCGAAAAATAGTGCTCATCATAGATCCTCCAAAGTGTTTTTTGCAGTTTTATAAAAGATCGTGACGGTTCAGCTGGTATAAAGTGTCCACTACTGTGCGCACTTCCTGCGCCCGGTTGCGATCGGCGATAAAAATCACGTCATCTGTCTCTACCACCAGCAGGCGATCCACCCCGAACAGAACTATGGACTTGTCGCACTGTTTTATTACGCAGTTGCGGCTGTCCAGAGGAATCGCATCCTCACCGCAGACCACATTGTTGTCTTTATCCACTTCATATAATTCTTCCAGAGCATTCCAACTGCCCAGGTCACACCAGCCAAAATCTGCCGGGACTACCGCCATACGGTCCGATTTCTCGGCAATGCCGTAATCCAGGCTGATTTCCGGCAAGTTTTCATAAGAGGATATATACCCCTCCAATCCCTTGATGATGTTTTCGTAAATCTCCGGCAGGTGACGGGCGAATTCTTCCAGCAGGGTGCCGCCTTTAGCTATATAAATCCCGGCATTCCACATGTGGGAGCCGCTGTTAAGGTAGGCCTGAGCTATGTTAAGGTCAGGTTTTTCACAGAAGGAATTTACCTGATAGACATTATCCAGGGAAGCAATTTCCCATTTAGTTTTTTCAATATATCCATAGCCGGTTTCCGGCCTGCTGGGGGTGATGCCGATAGTCACCACACACCCCTGTTGGGCCGCTTTAACCGCCCGCCGGATGCTTTCTTCAAAGGCCCGATTGTCCAGGATATGATGGTCAGCCGGAAAAATGCCCAAGACGTCATCTAAAGCTTCATCTAAACACCGGGCCAGTGCCATGCCCACTGCCGGAGCAGTGTTTTTTCCTACCGGTTCGCTCAGTATATCGATACAGCCCCCGTCAGGCCGCTGCTGCACCAGGGCCTGAATGGAAGGTTTGAGATCATCACTGGTAATAATTATTATTCGGCGTGACCCCAGATTTATAAGCCGATCAATGGTATGGTCCAGCATGGAGCGGTTGTCGACAAATTTGCATAATTGTTTGGGGCGGGATCGCCTGCTTTCCGGCCAAAGACGCAGTCCTTTACCGCCCGCTAGGATTACTGATATCATAAGAAGCGTTACCTCCAACTTGCTGACAAGTCATTGTATGCTTTTCTATCCGAGGTCTATGCCATATATTTGCCAGGCATTTCTTTCTAGTATGCCCCTCTGGCCGGACATATATAACTCCATGAACCAAGCCCAGCCGGATGGATAGGCGCGAGTCTAAAGTGGCTATCATAAACAGGTAATATTCCCGGCCCCTTGGGAAAAGCTAAACCTGGTCAGTTTTAACCAGGGAGGAAGGGCATATTATGCGTACCCGGGTTAATTTGTCCCGTTTTACGGAAAAAATGTCGGCCAAAGATGTGCTGGGTATTACTGTAGGATCAGCCCTGTTAGCTCTAGGCGTTCAGGCGGTTTTGGTACCGGCCCATATATTGACCGGTGGAGTGACTGGTCTGGCGGTTATCCTCAAGTACCTTACCCATCTGGACATAGCTGTGTGGTATGCAGCATTAAACATCCCGATATTTATAGCCGGATACCGGTATATCAGCCGGCGTTTTATTATTTATAGCTTATGGGGAGTTATCTTTCAGAGCCTGTTTCTGGAACTTTTTAAGCATATGGATTTTGGTATCGACAATATCCTGCTGTCTACCATATTCGGAGGGGTGCTGGCGGGCATAGGCTCCGGGATTGTCTTGCGCAGCAAAGGATCGGTAGGAGGAACCGATATTATAGCCGTCATCGTGCGGCGCTTCTGGGGATACAACTTCGGCCAGACATTTCTGGTTACCAACCTGTCTATTCTGGCCCTGTTTCTTTTCACAGCCAGTCTGGAACTCACTTTGTATTCGGCCATCAGCATCTTCATTAGTTCCCGCATGGTAGACGTGGTAGAAGCGGGTCTGGATGTAAGCCGTACAGCCTTCATTATTTCCCGGGAATACGAAGAAATTACTCATGCCATAATTCACACCCTGCACCGGGGATGCACCTACTTGTTGGGGCAAGGGGCTTATACCGGAGAAGAGAGGCAGATTATTATGGTTACGGTGGCTAAAACCCAGTTGCCTCGCCTGAAAGAGATAGTGTTTCAGATAGATCCGGAGGCCTTTATTACTATTAGTGAAACCATTGAGGTATACGGCCGGGGCTTTCGTGACAGCCAGGCTGATTTTTAAACTTAAAAAGCCCCCGCCGAAGCAGGGGCTCAACAAGAACAGCTATCAGCTGGCTTTTTTAATTTCCTGGGCAATTTCCCGGGCGCGTAATTCTTTGAAATCCCGGGTCTCAGCGACAATCACTCCGGATAACAAGATCAAGGCAATCAAGTTAGGTACACACATAGCGGCGTTGAAAGTATCAGCAATGGACCACACCAGATCAAGTTCAGTTACTGCACCCACAAAAACCATGGCGCAGAAAACCAACCGGTATGGTATCAATCCTTTTTCTCCCACCAAATAGTAGAAGCATTTTTCTCCGTAGTAAGACCAGCCCAGTACGGTGGAGTAAGCAAAGAACACCAGGGCAATGGTTACTAATATGCTGCCGAAAGGTAAAAAGTACTGGAATGATTGGCTGGTGAGAGCAGCAGCATTCGTTTCTGCTTGAGCAAATCCGCCTAAACTAGCCATAACCAGGGACAGACCGGTTATGGTACAGACAATGATGGTATCCAGGAAAGTACCGGTCATGGATACCAGTCCCTGACGGCAGGGATGGTCGGTCTTAGCTGCTGCTGCAGCAATGGGAGCTGAACCCATACCAGCTTCATTGGAGAACAATCCCCGCGCTACACCTTAACGAATGGTGGTTCCGATCAAAGCGCCGAGACCTGCTTCTGCTGAAAAAGCGTCAGAGAAGATCAAAGCAAATGCGGGGCCTACCAAAGGCAGATTGGAAAAAACAATGTAGAGTCCAGCTAGAATATAAAATAATGCCATGAAAGGAACAATAATGCTGGACCAGCGGCCGATACTCTTGATACCTCCTAATATTACGATGGCAGTGAAGATAGTCAGAACAATACCGGTAATTACCGGACTGACATGGAAAGTAGAAGCCATGTTGCCGGCCACGGAATTGATCTGCACCAAGTTGCCGATACCAAAAGCAGCAACAGCACCGAAGAAGGCGAACAAGACTGCCAGCCACTTCCAGCCTAGGCCTTTTTCAATATAGAACATAGGGCCGCCGGCCATTTCACCGTAGGCATCAACTACCCGGTATTTCACTGCCAATACGGCTTCTCCGTACTTGGTAGCCATGCCAAATAAGGCAGTGATCCACATCCAGAAAATTGCTCCCGGGCCGCCGAGAACAAAAGCAGTAGCCACACCAACAATGTTACCTGTACCTATGGTTGCGGCCAATGCTGTCATCAGGGCCTGAAAATGGGAAATGTCCCCCGCTGACTTTCTATCCTGCTGGGATGGGAAAAAGGCTAACTTTAATGCGTAAGGTAACTGGCTTAACTGTAAAAAGCCTAAACGTATGGTTAGAAATATTCCTGTTCCCACCAATAATACCAGCAACCACGGCCCCCAAACAAAGCTGTTTTACTACTGAAACTAGATTACTGAATGCCTCCAAGTGATTTACCTCCCTTTGTGATCTAAAATCAGTGAAAACTGGCAAAATTTCACTGACAAAAAATAGGAACGCTTAATTTAATTCTTAATAATAATTGCGGATTCCTGCGAAAAAATATGTATACATGTAAAAAAACTGGCCCAAGTGGCCAGTTCTAGGAAGCTTGTTCTTTCTTTTTATGAGCTCTTTCGCGGGAAGTTTTGTCCAGTATTATTTTTCTTAAACGAAGGTGATGAGGAGTTACTTCCAGAAGTTCATCATCTTTGATAAATTCCAGGCACTTTTCCATAGTCATCACCACTGGCGGCACCAACCTCAGAGCTTCATCGGAACCAGAAGCCCGGGTATTGGTCAGGTGCTTTTTCTTGCAGACGTTTACGGCTATGTCCTGGCTGCGGGCATTCTCGCCCACTATCATGCCCTCATATACTTCTGTCCCTGGTTCTATAAAGAGGCTGCCCCGTTCCTGGGCATTGTACAGCCCATAGGCCACGGCAGTGCCGGTTTCGGATGCCACCAGGGAACCCCGGTTTCTTCCCGGTATTTCTCCCCGGTAGGTGTCATATCCGTCGAAAACGTGATACATTACGCCGGTGCCCCGGGTATCAGTAAGGAACTCGGGACGATATCCTATCAAACCCCGGGAAGGAATACGAATTTCCAGTTTCACTGTTTCACCCGGACCAGGTACCATGTTTAGCAATTCTCCCTTTCTCCGGCCGGTAGCTTCTATTACTGTACCTACATAAGCTTCCGGTACTTCAATGTGCAGCAATTCCATGGGTTCCAGTATCGCCCCCTGTTCCCGGCGGAGAATTACTTCCGGGCGAGTTACTGCAAATTCATAGCCTTCCCGGCGCATGGTTTCAATCAAAATGGAAAGATGAAGTTCTCCCCGGCCGGAAACTTTGAAACAATCCGGGTTAATTTCCTCAACCCGCAAAGCTACATTGGACAGCAATTCTCTGAACAAACGGTCCCGCAGGTGGCGGCTGGTTACATAAATGCCGTCCTGGCCTGCAAAAGGACTGTCATTTACTATGAAATTCATGGATATGGTGGGTTCGTCAATTTTAACAAAGGGTACCGGTTCCAGCTTGTCCGGAGGGCACAGGGTATCGCCAATGGTTAAAGAATCTATACCGGAAACTGCGGCTATTTCCCCGGCCGACACCCTATCTTTTTCCACCCGGACCAATCCTTCAAAGGTATAGAGATTGGCAATCTTGACCCGCTGCTCTTTTCCCTCGGTATTGCAGACTATAACTTCATCGCCTCTGGCAAGACTGCCCTGCAGTACTTTGCCAATTCCGATTCTGCCCACATAGTTGTCGTAGTCCAGGGAAGCGATGCTAAGCTGCAGCGGGTCTTCTTCATTCCCCTGGGGAGAAGGTATATGCTCTATGATAGACTCGAACAAGGGACCCATATCTGCAGGGGCATCACTTAAATCCTTAATGGCATAGCCATAGCGAGCTGAGGTATATATTACCGGGAAGTCCAGTTGTTCATCATCAGCTCCTAATTCAATAAACAAATCCAGTATTTCATCGACTACTTCCTGAGGTCGGGCTCCGGGGCGGTCCATCTTGTTGATTACCACCACCGGTTTCAGCTTGGCTTCCAGGGCTTTGCGCAAAACAAAACGAGTTTGGGGCATAGGCCCTTCGAAAGCGTCCACCAGCAGAAGCACTCCATCCACCATCTGCACAATACGCTCAACTTCCCCGCCGAAATCAGCATGGCCAGGAGTATCAACTATGTTTATCTTGTATCCGTTCCAGCGGATACTGGTGTTTTTCGATAAAATAGTAATACCCCGTTCACGCTCCAAATCATTGCGATCCATAATCCGCTCAGGAACTTTCTGATTCTCCCGGATACAGCCCGACTGCTTCAATAATTGATCCACCAGAGTAGTTTTCCCGTGATCAACATGAGCAACTATAGCCACATTGCGCAACAAGTGTTTATCCATGCAACATCCCTTCTGAGATAAGTGTTTTAAAAACAAAAAGCAAGTAGGTTCAAAGATTTTTATCAGTAAGAAAACGGCACAAAAAAAGTCTGAATAAAACTTCAGACTTTACCAGCCGGGTATTCCTATTTCAATCCCCCTTGCGGGGGATATCTCCTTCTTTGGTTGCGGGAGCAGGACTCGAACCTGCAACCTTCGGGTTATGAGCCCGACGAGCTACCAACTGCTCCATCCCGCGTCAATCTAAATACCAAAAGTATAGTACCATTGACACAACCACATGTCAAATCAGTCGAATGCTAAGTCTGTGTCAAGATTTAGTAGGGGGAACTCCTGGTCTTAGAAAAATAATATTTATCTTAAGCCGAGAAGGCAGTAATCTGGGAGATTTCCCGTAACACATATTTGACCCACATATGATCAGCATGAG
>Ga0209608_1000090_pt1 | contig 95852 bp, 95 predicted proteins | sample AD_UKC130_MetaG_FD_184428 | JGI IMG/M metagenome (GOLD analysis project Ga0209608, IMG submission 184428) | Active sludge microbial communities of municipal wastewater-treating anaerobic digesters from Canada - AD_UKC130_MetaG (SPAdes) (version 2) | ecosystem: Engineered > Bioreactor > Anaerobic...
GCAGCAGGATTGGATTTACGTACCCGCTGGGAGGATTTTTATCAAAAGCAATATCAGGCAAAACTTGAGGCAACCATCCGGGAACAGATCCGTCAGACCGGAAAAGCGGAGGTTACTGCTTCCCGATTTGATTTCAACGAGGGAAGGTTGAAAAGAGCGATGTTGGTATTGCGACCAACAGTTCCATTAGCAGATGAAGTTAGAAAAAGTCTGAAAAATCAGATTACCGGATGGTTGGGACTGATGACAGGGATATCCGATCAACAGATTGAGGTGAAATGGCATGACTGAAGTGCGGGAACCATTCAATTGGCAGCGTTGGATAAGAGATTTTCAAAAGAAACCGGGTGGAATGTACATTCTTTTTGGTTTGGCCGGATTAGGCATTGCGCTTTTAATGAGCGGAGGTCGGCCGGAATCCACTGGGATGAAGGCGCCGGTGGCCGAAAGGGAAGCTCTTCAACGGGATGAAAGCGAGATTATGACCGTTGAAAAACGGATGGAGCGGGAATTGAGCCGGACTTTGGAACGGATGGATGGCGTCGGAAAGGTAACCGTCAAGATTCATCTGAAAACCGGCCATCGCCGGATTTGGGAGCGTCAGTCCAGAATGACCAAACGGGCTCAACAACAACAGCAAGAACTTCACACTGAGGAAAGTTCCAGTGATGAGATTGTTCTGGCCGGAGCCCGGGACGGGGTGGATAATCCCATTTTAAAAGAGGAGCTGGCCCCGGAGATTGAAGGGGTAGTGGTCGTAGCCACCGGCGCTTCCAATCCTCGGGTTAAGCAACTATTAACAGATACTGTAATGACAATATTAAACTTGCCGTCTCACCGGGTGCTGGTTATAGCCGGAAAGGAGTGGTAAATGATGGGTCGATGGCTGGATGCGATGAAAAAGGATAAGATGTACTATTCGATTGTATTGGCGTTAAGTTGTACGTTGTTTTTATTGGGATACCAATACATTCATCGGATTAATCAGGTCGAACCGGATCCCCTGCCGGTTGTTGAAAAGCCAAAAATTTCAATGGATCATACGGTCTATTCTCCGGATGACCGTTTGTTAGATGTGAAATTGGGCCGAGATCGGGAACGCAGTCGGGAGCTGGAGCGTATCGAAGCCTTGATGAGCCAAAGCAGCATCTCGGATCAGGTCCGTCGGGAAGCGGAGCGGGAATACTGGCGGTTAACCCAGGCCATATCCAAAGAAAAAGAGTTGGAGAATATTTTGAAAGCCAACGGATTTCATAACTGTATGGTAACAATTGGCTCCAAATATGTCACTGTCATTGTCGGAGGGAAACTAACTCCAGATAAAGCACGTTCTCTCGGCGAATACTCCGCCGAGGTCACCGGATTCAGCCTGGAACAGGTGAGAATCGTGGAGCAGGGAGAGTAAAACCAAAAGTTTACAGCTGAGACGGTGGACAGTTGACAGTTTTAAAGGTAAAGGGAAAAGAGGGCACTAGGTGCAGTCATGCCTAGTACTGACTGGGCATTGTGGTTGATAATCGTGTTGAGTTCCAGTACCGAGTTTTGCCAGGAATGCATATTTGCGTTCCTTATTTTATACCTATGTACTGTAAACTGTGCACTGTGCACCTGAAAGATGCTCTTGAAACTTAAGATGTGAATTATCAACTGTGTCACCTATCAACTAAATTTCTGAATTCCCCTTCTGAGCGGGCAAGGTATATTGCCTTTGGGAAAAGATAAAATTAAAAGAAGGAAATTATTGCTTCCCGGTGAATAAATATCTATTCAATAATTTGGCAGTGTATCTTGTTTTCCACGATAAGGGGGATACAGATGAACATTAAAGAAATTAAAGAATTAGTTCGTATTTTAGATGGCACAGATATAGTCGAATTTTCATTTGAGAGTGAAGGAAGTAAAGTTATCATAAAAAAAGGGTATAATCAATTTATTCCGGCCGCAGCGCCTACCGTTAATCCGGTGATGCCTCCGGCGGCGGTTGTTGCTCAACCGGCACCGTCGGTACCTGCAACGTTGGCGGCCGAAGAGAAAAAGGATGAGCTTGGCCCCAATCAGGTGGTCATTACTGCACCGATGGTTGGAACTTTCTACCAGGCTCCGAGTCCGGATGCAGAAGCTTATGTTCAGGTAGGACAGACGGTTGAACCCGGACAAGTTGTCTGTATTATTGAAGCTATGAAATTGATGAACGAAATTGAAAGTGAATATCGGGGCAAAGTTGTGGACATTTTGGTTAGCAACGCCCAACCGGTTGAGTATGGTCAACCTTTGTTTATTATTGAGAAGTTCTAATCGGCTTTTCATGTCCGGATGTTTTCATCCGCAGGGTGGATCCAACTCAATCAGGAGGTGTTGTGGGATTGTTTAAAAAGATCTTAGTCGCCAACCGGGGTGAGATCGCACTTCGGATTATTCGTGCCTGCAAAGAGATGAATATTAAGACGGTGGCCATTTACTCGGAAGCCGATCGGGATTCATTACATGCCCACTATGCCGATGAAGCCTTTTGTGTGGGGCCGGCACCGGGTAACCGTAGTTATTTAAATATACCGAATATTATCAGTGCTGCAACATTGGCGGGAGTGGATGCCATCCATCCCGGTTATGGTTTTTTAGCTGAAAATGCTCGTTTTGCCGAGATCTGCGAAACACACCATATCAAATTCATCGGCCCGCCAGCTGAAGCCATTGAAAAGATGGGGGATAAAGCTGTCGCCAAAAAGACGATGGCTGATGCGGGAGTCCCGGTTATCCCAGGATCCGACGGCGTGATTGAAAATGAATCCGCTGCCGTGGAGATTGCGGAGGAAATCGGCTATCCGGTGATTATCAAAGCGTCTGCCGGAGGCGGCGGTAAGGGAATGCGGTTGGTTCGTGACCGTGACGAACTGATCAATGCTTTCCGGATGGCCCAGACCGAAGCGGAAGCTGCGTTTGGCAACGCTGAAGTGTATATGGAAAAATATATCGAAGAACCCAGGCATGTGGAGATTCAGCTGTTGTTGGATGAGTATGGTCATGGAGTTTATCTGGGGGAACGGGATTGCTCCGTGCAACGCCGCCATCAGAAGGTGATTGAAGAGTCACCGTCGCCGGCTGTCACGCCCGAACTCCGCCGGAAGATGGGAGAAGCTGCTCTAGCCGGTGCCAAGTCCGTCAATTATACCAATGCGGGAACGGTCGAATTCTTGCTGGATAAAAACGGTAATTTCTACTTTATGGAGATGAACACCCGGATCCAGGTGGAGCATCCGGTAACGGAACTGGTAACGGGCATCGACCTAATCAAAGAGCAAATTCGCATCGCTGCCGGAGAAAAGCTTACTCTCACACAGTCCGATGTCGTTATCCGGGGGCATGCTATCGAATGCCGTATCAATGCCGAGGATCCGGAGAAAAACTTTATGCCTTCTCCGGGTAAGCTCACCCTCTATCATTTGCCGGGCGGGCCGGGCGTCCGGGTGGACAGTGCCGTATATCAGGAATATGTTATCCCGCCATATTATGACTCGATGATCGCCAAATTGATCGTTTGGGATGAAAATCGGGATGCGGCCATCAACCGGATGCTGCGCGCATTGGATGAGTTTGAGATCGAGGGCGTAAAGACGACTATTCCTTTCCAAATCATGGTTTTAAACAACCCCTATTTCCGTAAGGGCGAAGTATACACCAATTTCATTCAAACCAGGATTTTTAACGAATCAGGCATATCCGGGAATAACTCTGATTAGAATGAGTTAGGGAATGGATTGCTCAGAACATAACTCTGCATAAATTGGAGGTGTCTTCCGGTGATAGAACCCATTGAAAAGCACGAAACCGGCAGTGTCCGCATTGCCAATGAAGTGGTCAGTATTATTTCCGGATTGGCTGCGACTGAAGTAAAAGGCGTTGCGGGAATGAGTGGCGGTGTTGTCGATGGTTTTGCCGAACTGCTTAAAAAGAAGAACCTGAAAAAAGGCGTAAAAGTGGAAGTAGGCGAAAAACAGGCTGCTATCGATTTGTTTATCATCATCGAGTATGGTGCCAAAATTCCTGAGACAGCCTATATGGTCCAGGAAAATGTCAAACGGGCAGTGGAAAGTATGACTGGTTTGGAAGTTGTGGAAGTCAATGTCCACATTCAGGGGGTTGAATTTAAACAGGAAGAAGTGGCGGAATCGAAAGTCCGCTGAATGCCGTGTATCATGAAGGAAGGGGTATCTTAGTCGATGAAAGTCGGAGCACGTTTTATTAGTGTTTTAAATGGAATTATCCTTGGAGTTATCGGGATTGTCTTCTTTTTAATCGCTATCGGACAAGCTGATCTGGTGACGGACCGGTTAATGCATCTGACCAATAAAGATCGGTTATGGGCTTTGTTGGTTTCCTTTGTGACGTTGGTTTTGACTGTTCTCTCCTTTGCCATCGCTTTTCAGCACCGTCGGGAAGAAAAAACCATCATTCATCAAACTCAGTTCGGTGAGATTCAGATTGCCGTATCCGCTGTGGAGAGTCTAGCGCTCCGTTCCTCTAAATCCGTTAGAGGCGTGAAAGAAGCTCATGTGGGTATCCGGGCAGATAACGGTTTGCTGGATGTGTTTGTTGAGATTACCGTTAATCCGGATTTGAGTATACCTCAAATTTCAGAAGAAATTCGTCGCCAGGTGGATGACTACATTTATGAGACGGTAGGCATTCGGGTCAATTCGGTCAAAGTGTTGGTGACCAAAGTCCAAGGCGAGCTTTCCAGAACTCGGGTTGAATAAGAAAGGGGCGTCCGGCTGTGGGAGAGATATTAAAAGATCTTTTGCCGAAGCTCTCCGCCTATAAAGGGCGTATCCTGGGCGGTATCATCGGATTTATCGCCGGCTTGATATGGGCGTATAAAAGTTTTGGGGCTGCTTTGGCATTTGTGATCAGTATTGTATTAGGATATTATGTGGGGAAACGTTTCGATAAGCAAGATTCATTAAAAGATATTCTGGAGCGAGTTTTGCCTCCAAAAAAGTAAAAGGTGATGTCGTTGAGTCGAACAATAGCCAGGGAAATGGCATTTAAATTATTATTCCAAACGGATGTGGGGCGTAATCCGTGGCAGCAAGCGATGGCCCGGATGGTGGAGGAAGAACCGCTTCCTGAGAAGTCCCGGGAGTTTTTGGAACAGTTAGTCAAAGGAACACTGCAACATCTCAAGGAGATCGATCAATTGATTACGCAGCATTCCCGGGAATGGACTTTGGAGCGGATGGCCAATACGGATCGCAATATTTTGCGAATGGCGATTTATGAGATTAAGTATATTGAGGATGTACCGGCCGGTGCTGCCATTAACGAAGCGGTAGAGCTCGCCAAACGTTACGGGGATGAGAACTCCGGCAAGTTTGTCAATGGGATTTTAGGGCAGATTGTCCGGGAGATGACCTCAGAGACTTGCGGAGTTCCGGAATCGACGGAGGGATAACCTCTGTTTTTTTATGGTGAAAGCGATGATTATGGGAATTGACACCAGTTGTTATACGACATCCATTGCCTTAATCGGGGTTGATGGAGAAATCAAATCGGACTGCCGCCAAGTATTGCAGGTGAAACCGGGTGAGAGAGGGCTACAACAGTCAGCAGCCATCTTTCAACATCTCGGTAATATCCCGCGTTTGTTGGAGTCGTGCCGGATCTCCTCGTTGGTCGCTGTCACTGCTTCCTCTGTGCCGCGACCGGTTGCCGGATCCTATTTGCCTGTATTTAAGGTGGCTGCGTCTTTTGGGGAGAGTATCGCCCGGCTGGCGAATGTACCGTTTATTGAAACCAGCCATCAGGAAGGCCATATCCGGGCCGGACTTTACGGACAAGCTCCGAGCGATGCTCCTTTTCTGGCATGGCATATTTCCGGTGGAACCACCGAGTTGTTATATGTCACGCCGAAAGAGGTCGGTTTCGGCATTGAGAAGATTGGCGGTTCATCGGACCTCCATGCTGGTCAGTTTGTGGACCGGGTAGGGGTGGCCTTGGGAACACCTTTTCCGGCAGGACCACATTTGGAGAAGATAGCGATGACATCGTCAACCTCTCAATCCCTTCCGGTGGTTACCGATGGATTGACTCTTAGCTTTTCTGGGCCGGAATCTGCCGCCCAGCGACTCGTCGGTTCGGTTCCTCCGGCGGATTTGGCCCGTCAAGTCTTTCATTGTATTGGCCGTAGTCTGTTGGGTGTAACTTTGAAAGCAGCTGAACAATACCGGGTTGATCGGGTATTGATGGTTGGCGGGGTCGCTTCGAACTGCTTGATCAAGGAGTATCTCGTGGAGAACGGATCCAAACGGGGGATCCGGTTTGTCTTCGCAAAACCCGAGCTAGCTAGCGACAATGCAGTTGGGGTGGGCCTAATCGGCTATGACCGCTGGAAGAGAGGAGTACTCTGATGACGAAAAAAATGGTTATTATCGATGGCTATAGCTTGGCAAATCGGGCTTTTTTTGCCTTGCCTCAGTTGGGGACTCAAAGTGGCCAACCGACCAATGCTGTTTACGGGTTAGCCATGATGCTGTTGAAATTGTTGGAGGAGTCCAATCCGGATTACCTCATTACTGCCTTTGATGTTCCTCAGCCTACATTCCGCCATCAGGAATATAAAGAATATAAAGCCCAGCGTCAAAAGATGGATGACGCATTGCGGAGCCAGTTTCCGTTGATCCGGCGGCTTTTGGAGATCTTGCGCATTCCCATTTATGAACAAGCCGGTTTTGAAGCGGACGACGTGATCGGTACCATTGCCTGTAAAGCGGCAGCCCAAAATATTCAAGTTGAGATCGTCACCGGAGACCGGGATTCTTTTCAGTTAGTCCGGCCGAAGGTGCATGTGTTGTATACCCGGAAGGGCATTACGGAGATGGACCGGGTCGACGAAACTTATATTGAACAGCGGTACCAGTTGATGCCGTCCCAGTTGATAGATTTGAAAGGCCTAATGGGAGATGCGTCCGATAACATTCCAGGGGTTCCCGGTTTTGGAGAAAAGACTGCCCTTAAGTATTTGCATCAATATCACAGTATCGACGGAATCTATGAGCATTTGGAGGAGATTGCCCGTCCAAGAGACAGACAACTTTTGGAGACCTATCGGGAACAGGCGTATCTCAGCCGTTATTTGGCAACGATTAAGATCGATCTACCCATAGAGATTAACTTGGAGGAATGTTGCAAACATCGGGATTTTGACCGTGGCGAGTTACTGGAGTTTTGTAAAGAATACGAATTTAAAAGTTTAATCAAGAAACTGGCTGGAGAAGCTGAATCGGAGACAATGACTCCAACGGTGGCCATGCTGGATGCGGAAGTGGATATCTTGGATGAAGCGGGTTTGACCGATGCTATCCGGGAGATTGCGGCCGAAGGATGCTGTATAGTTCAATTTTTGGCGACTACAGTGAACTGGGTGGATAGTCAATGGTTGGGTGTGGGTCTTGCCCATTCCCGGCACAATTGGTTTTATCCGTTGGAACCGGGAAAATCTCTGCCTGAAGCCATCCGGGATCTGTTGGAAAATCCGGATATTGTCAAAATGGGCCATGATCTGAAGAAACAGATGCAACTTTTGGCGGTGAACGGAGTTCAACTCCGAGGTGACATTGAGGATACGTTAATTGCCGGTTATTTAATCAATGCCGGTGTTGGTGGGCTTGAACTTGAGGATTTGGCTAGAGACTACCTGCATAAAACCATTCCGGCGGTTACGACCGGACGTGGAAGCCGGATTTCTCTCTTTGAGCTGCCGGAAAATTTGGATCAGGAAGAGATGAAACAGATCGTCGGGGCGCGGTTGGAGTGTATTAAGCAGTTAAATACTATCTTCCAACCGATGCTGGATGCTATGGGTCTCCGGCAACTTTATCAAAGGGTGGAAGTACCCTTGATCTCCGTACTGTTTGAGATGGAACAGGCCGGGATTCGGCTGGATGTGGAGGCTTTGAAGAGTTTCGGGGAAGAGCTTAAAAAGCGGCAACTGGAGTTGGAAGCGGAAATCTATGATCTGGCCGGAGAACGGTTTAATATCGGTTCTCCCAAACAGTTGGGGGTTATTCTCTTTGAAAAATTAGGTCTGAAAGCGCCAAAGAAGACCAAAACCGGTTATTCCACCGATGTGGCGGTGCTGGAAAACTTGATCCATGATCATCCGATTATTTCCCGGATTATGGAATATCGGCAGAATGTGAAATTGCAGTCCACATATATTGATTCGTTAATCGCTTTGGTCAATCCGAAAACCGGACGGGTTCATACATCCTTTAATCAAGCGGTAACCACTACCGGACGGTTGAGCAGTACTGAACCAAATCTACAAAATATTCCGATCCGTTCGGAAGACGGACGGATGATTCGGCGGGCGTTCATTCCGGCAGATAATGATCATCTGTTGTTAGCTGCGGATTATTCTCAGATCGAACTTCGGGTGATGGCCCATTTTTCCAAGGATGAGGCCTTTATGGAAGCTTTCCGACATCATGAAGATATTCATAAATATACAGCCGCTGCAGTCCGAAATATCCCGGTGGAGGAAGTCACCAAAGAGATGCGGGACCATGCCAAAGCCATTAACTTTGGTATTATCTATGGTATCAGCGGTTTTGGTTTGGCCAACAATATGGGCGTTAGCCGCAAGGAAGCAGATCAGTTTATCAAGGCCTATTTCCAACAATATCCAGGCGTCCAACGGTATGTGGACCAACTGATCGAAAGTGCCCGGGAGAAAGGTGAAGCCCGAACCCTTTTGGGGCGGATCCGAAAACTCCCTGACTTACATTCCCGGGTCTTCACCTTACGTTCCTTCGCGGAACGGATGGCCCGAAATACGCCGATTCAAGGGACGGCGGCGGATATTATTAAAATTGCCATGGTGCGGATCGGAGAACGGCTAAGAAATGAACCGAAATTAGGGAAGTTATTGCTTCAGGTCCACGACGAGCTCGTCTTCGAAGTACCTAAAGATAAGTGGAAAGAGTTGGCGGAGATGGTTAAAACCGAAATGGAGCAGGCCGTCCAACTGGATGTACCGTTAGAAGTGGATATCAAAATCGGAGAAAATTGGGGAGCTATGACTTCTGTCAAATGGGAGGACTAATATGCCCGAATTGCCTGAAGTGGAAACGATTCGAATCTCATTAGAACCGAAATTAACCGGGCGGACCATAACCGGAGTTTCCATTGAGTTGCCGAAGATGATTCAAAACCCAGCGCCGGAAGAATTGGAATCTCTCTTGCGGGGCCGGACGATTACCGGAGTGGATCGTCGCGGAAAATATCTGTTGATCCGATTGGAGGGTGAATCCACCTTAGCCATTCATTTGCGGATGACCGGCCAGTTGACGGTGGAGGATGCGGACTTTCCTCCGGGGAAGGCCACCTATTTTAAGGTCCATTTGGATAATGACACGGAACTCCGGTTTAATGATCAGCGGAAATTTGGAAAGGTTTTTTACTTTGACAGCAAAGAAATACCAGCTTCTTTGAGCCGACTGGGTCCGGAACCTTTATCGGACGAGTTTACACCGGAACGGCTAAAGCAAATCTTCGCCCGCCATCAACTGGCAGTTAAAAAGGCCTTGCTTAATCAGGAAATGATTGCGGGTATAGGCAATATTTATGCGGATGAAGCTTTGTTTTTGGCTGGACTTCATCCAGCCCGTCTGGTTAATTCTCTCACCGATGCGGAGCTTGAAGCATTATGCCATGCCATTCGACAGGTATTAACAGAAAGCATCCGGCACCGGGGAACGACCAAACGGGATTACCGGGACGGGGAAGGGCAGCCAGGATCTCATCAGGATTATTTACGGGTTTATGGAAGAAAGGGTGAACCCTGCACCGTCTGCGGCGCACCCATTGCCAAGATGATGTTTGGAGGAAGAGGAACCCATTTCTGTCCAATCTGCCAGGGATAATCCGGAGGTGATTAAATGAAAACCATAGGCTTGACCGGAGGGATTGCCACCGGAAAGTCGACGGTAGGTTCGATTTTAAGGGAGTTGGGTATTCCGGTTTATAGTGCTGATCAACTTGCTCATGACGCAATTCGCAAAGGGACGCCTCTTTATCATCAGATCCTGGCAGAATGGGGGCAGGATCTTTTGAGGGAGGATGGAGAGATAGACCGAAAACAACTTGGAAAAATCGTTTTTGCCGATGCCGCGGAACGCCGTAAATTGGAGGGGATGATTCATCCGGTAGTTATTGCTGAAATTCAACGGATGATCAGCGAAGGAAAACAGAGGGGCGAACCGGTGCTGGTTTTCGAGGTCCCATTATTATTCGAAGTCAACCTGGAAGGTTTGTTCGACCTGGTTTGGGTTGTCAGTTTACCTCCGGAGGAACAGTTAAACCGGTTGATGCGACGGGATAGGCTAACCCGGGCTGAGGCAATACAACGTGTCAATGCCCAGTTGCCTTTGGCGATTAAAGAAGGAAAAGCCGATGCGGTTATTAATAATCAATTTGATTTGGACACGGTTCGGAAGCAAATTATCAAGATTTTAAATTCAATTGGAGTGACATGGTGCAAACACAAACGATAAACCGGTATAGCTGGCTTTGGTTGCTGGTGATTTTATCATTTTTTTTACATAAACCGATTCTGCGCATTTTTTTTATTTTTGATTACCAGGAAAGCATTCAGACTATAGGTCACACTTATGGGATTGATCCTCATCTGTTGGGAGCAGTGATCTTTGTGGAAAGTCGGTTCGATCCGGCGGCGAAGTCAAAAAAAGGGGCTGTGGGGTTAATGCAGATTATGCCGACGACCGGTGAATGGGTTGCCCATCAATTGGGATGGAAAGATTTCCGGCTGGAGGATTTGGTCGATCCAGTTAAAAATCTGGAGCTTGGTTGTTGGTATCTTGCGTATCTTAAAAAGTATTTTAACGGGAATGAAGTAGCAGCTTTAGCTGCCTATAATGCCGGCCATCGTTATGTCCAGGATTGGATCGACACCAAGGTTTGGGAGGGGGATCTGGTCAAGATCGAAAATATCCCCTTTGTAGAGACTAAAAAATATCTTTTTCAAATCAATGCTATCCGGAAGATATATCGGTATCTCTATCCTGATCTGACCCTGAATAGTGCGTGAAAGGGTCACGGTGCATAGTCACAGGTAATATAGGGTTCGAGGTGCTAGTTGATAGTGGCAAAGCATCTGCATCATTATTACCGAGTACCTGTTAACTAAGCTACTGACTCCTGACTTCTGGCTACTGTCTCCTATCAAGTGGCATAGGTAAAAAAGAAGATTTATCTGGTAAAAGAGCCTTTTCCGATGTGGAGAAGGCTCGTTTTCATATGGTCTAACCATATGATAAACCGGAGGTGAAGATCATGAGCAATACCTGCATCGTATTGCGGGACATTGAAAGGGTTTCCCAAGCTATCGCTAATTTCCTCACCACTCCTGCTTCGCTTACTCCGGCTGCAGTCACCGATTTAGTCAGTCAGATTGAACTTATTCGGGGGGCAGTCCGTTCATTACCGCTTGCTGCAGATATTAAAGCTGATTTCTTAAACCGGTTGGCGCAGGCTCAGGCCATTCTTCAAGCCGGTGTTGGAGGGCCTGTTCCTACCTTAACAACAGTATTACAGGTACTGCAATTGGTTGCGCTTAAGGTTCAAACTCATCCGGTTCCTTGTACTCAAGGATTAACTATTGTCCATCCTTCGAACTGCTTCAATACGACCTGTCAGTGTTGTCATTAATTATATAGTTGCAATGAAACAAGGCGATCTTATGATCGCCTTGTCTATTTCAGAATTTTGCCGATAATTAAAATGACATATTCGTAAACCTCTGGTTTAAAACGGGACAAGCCGTTTTTTACCGAAGATTAACAAATTATTGAACATTATCAAAAAGGATTCCAGTCATATTTAAAGAAAGTATTGAAGTAAGAAGGTGAAGCAGTGATGTTGAAAGCCGTTATTTCTCGCTCGGGACAAGCTAAAATCATGAAGCAGCTTTACAGGCGGGGAAATCTGTTCTTGGCTAATGGCCGTCCAGAGTTGGCGGTCAAACATTATCAGAAATATCTGGCATTTTACCATCAGGGCTGGGAAGCTGAGCCGGTCGTTGTTGCCGATATTTATCATAATTTGGGGATGATTGCCGAAGAACGGCAGGCGATCGACGAAGCCATTGCTTACTATGAACAGGCTTTAAAATATGATGCCTACCATGGAATGACGTGGATATTTCTAGCTAAACTATATTTAAACCGTTATGAAGAGCAGCACCGGCAGTCCGATCGAATGATGGGCGTCAAAGCGCTAGAGGAGGCCGAACGTTGCAAAACCGGCTTTCCGGCAGTAAATTTTTTGAAAAAGAGGTATGCGATTGCCTAGGACCTGTTGACGGCCGGGATAATTCAAAATACTGATCCTTATCACCGGTATCGGCATTTTTCAGTAAAACGGTCGATACCGGTTTTTTCTGCAATTAAAAAGCCAAACTGGAGGTTTTAATTTAATGCCAAAAATGGCTGTTGTTTCTCTCGGATGCTCGAAAAATTTGGTAGATACCGAAATTATGCTTGGCCGTTTGGTTAAAGATAATTGGGAGTTGACCTCGGATTTTAGTGAAGCCGAATTGATTTTGGTTAATACCTGTGGATTTATTGAAAGTGCAAAAGCGGAATCCATTGAACATATTTTGGAGATGGCTACTTACAAGGAGCCGGGGCGTGGCAGTTGCCGTATTTTAGTTGTTGCCGGATGTTTGGTCCAACGATATCTGAAGGATTTGAAAGCGGAGATCCCGGAAGTGGATTACTGGATTGGCCTCAACCAATTGGATCAGATCGGGGCGATCGTTTCTGGAGAATCGGTACAGCCTGGGGATGCTACTCCGTTTTTAAACAATGAAAATTTGGAACGTTACCGAGTGACGCTATCCCATACGGCCTTTTTAAAGATCGCCGAGGGATGCAGCCATCGATGTGCTTATTGTGCGATTCCGATAATTAAGGGGAGGTATCGCAGCCGGAACCCAGAGGCAGTTGTTGCTGAAGCCGTTCAATTGGTTCAGGGCGGTGTGAAAGAATTAAATATTATTGCGCAGGATATAACCATGTATGGGAAAGATTTATCCCGGGATCTCAATTTGCGAATTTTGCTGGAACGTATTTTGGAGGAGGCACGTCCGGAATGGATCCGTTTACTTTATGCTTATCCGTCAGGTTTGAATGAAGAGTTGCTGCAATTGATCGGATCCACCTCTAATATCTGCAAATATCTGGATCTTCCCTTTCAACATATTAATGAACGGATTTTACGGTTGATGAATCGGAAAGAAAACCGGGATATGTTATTGGAGCGGCTGCAGATGATCCGGAGCATTGTTCCGGAAATGGTACTTCGGACTACCTTTATCGTTGGTTTTCCCACCGAGACGGAGGCTGAATTTGAAGAGCTCCGCCAGTTTGTGGCTGAAGGACATTTTGAACATGCCGGCGTTTTCAGTTATTCCCGGGAGGAGCAGACCCCGGCATATGATTTGCAGCCTCAGATCGATCCGGAGGTGAAAGAGGAACGCCGCCGGCTCCTCCTTGAAACTCAGCAAAAAGTGTCTACCAGACTGTTGCAGCGCTTTGTCGGCCGTAAAGAACGAATATTGATTGATAAGGTATTTGAAGGAAGAGCCATTGGGCGCACGGAGGCTTTCGCTCCGGAAGTGGACGGCGTGGTATCGGTGGAAGGATATCAAGGCCCAAGTGGAGTTTTTATTAATCGAAAAATTACCGGAAATGATGCTTATAACCTGTTTTCGAAAAAATAACCAATGGTTAATTCCTGTTAACTAACAGGATTTTTAGCTTGGGCAGCGAATGATGTAGAGGACAAAACGACGGAGGAACATCATGATGAGTCTGGCGAACTGGATAACAACATTTCGGATTATATTGGCTCCGATCTGTGTCGGAATATTGTTTTGGGATATTCCGGGGCGGGATTTGCTTGCAGCCACGATTTTTATTATCGCCGGATTGACAGATGGTTTAGACGGGTATGCTGCACGGGTCCGAAAAGAGATCAGTACCTTCGGTAAATCTTTTGACCCATTGGCGGATAAAATTTTGATCATCTTGACTTTGGTGGTTTTAACCAATTTAGGCCGGGTACCGGCTGTTGCGGTTTGGATTATTATTTTACGGGAAGTGATGATCACCGTTTTGCGGCATTTTGCCGGTAAAAAAGGGCTTACCGTGGCTGCCAGCCCTTGGGGGAAGATGAAAACCTTTTGCCAGATCGTTGCTGTGGCTGCCGTAATGCTGGGTTTTTCGTGGAGTATATATGTTTTATGGGCAGCCGTAGCGCTCACGATATGGTCCGGTATTGACTATCTCTGGCATTGGAAAAGTGCTTTCACAACCAAAGATAATTCAAAAACGATTTAGGAAATATGCCGCTTTATGCGGCTTTTTTTATGGTGTCCACCAACTCGTGGAGTCCCTCCACGGCAATATCGATTTCCTCAGGTGAATTATAGCATCCGAAGCTCATTCGGACCATCCCCGGCGGTTTTTCCAGGTTAATCTCTCGATAATCGAGGGATAACAATTCAGCCACGTAACGACGGGCACAGAAGCATCCGCTTCGGACTCCGATTCCGTAATGGGCTGATAAATATTCCGCCACATCCCGATGGTATCGATCCTGAATATTAAAACTGATGACGCCGACCCGTTCCTGGTCCTGGGCATTATAAACCGTCAGTTCCGGGATTTGTGCCAATTGTTTTAAGGCGTAACGGATCAACCGCTTTTCGTGTGCAATAAGTGCCGGCCAACCGATGGCCGTGATGGTTTGGCAGGCTTCGGCAATGGCAATGGCTCCTAAGACGTTGGGAGAACCGGCTTCTTCGTTTTCGGGAGGAGGGTTCCAAATAATCCCTTGAGGACCAATGCCTTTCACTGTACCACCCCCGACTTGGCTAGGGCATCCTTTTTCAAAGAGGGATCGGGGGCCAATTAGCACTCCGGATCCAAAAGGAGCGTAAATTTTATGGCCGGAAAAGGCGATAAAGTCGAGATGGCGAGGATCATCCCAAGGAGGATTGACAATAGGCCGGTGGGGAATCAATTGGGCGCCGTCCACTAGAATTTTGGCGCCATAAGCGTGCGCCATTTCGGCAATACTGTAGATCGGTGGCAGGTAACCGCTTACATTAGAGGCTCCGCTGACTGCTACTAATTTAACTTTTCCTGCATTTTTACGAAGGACTTCTTCAAGGTTTTCCAGATCCAAGCCGTTGTTTTTCAAAGGGACACAATAATGGTTATGGTTTTGCCAAGGCAGTTCATTGGAATGATGTTCAACCTTGGTGAAAATGATCATTTCCCCCGGTAACCAGGGGAGGTAATGACTGAGTTTATTAATGGAATCGGTCGTATTTTTGGTGAAGATGACTACATCCCGTTCGAGGTCGGCACCGATAAATTGGGCGATGATCCTCCGGGCGGATTCGTATCGTTCTGTTGAATATTTAGATTTGAAACCGGCTCCCCGATGGACGCTGGAGTACCAAGCAGCGGCTTCGGTGATGGTCTGCATCACTGATTTAAACGGTGGGGTACTGGCAGCATTGTCAAAGTTGATGTAACGTTTTTTCCCGCGGCAGGTTTCTACTTTTTTTTCATATCCGTAGATCAAATGAGCAAAATTATCCAACCTCGTCACCTCATGGTTATTGTATGAGAGGTTGGGACTTTGGGCTACTCTTTTTGGAGGGATTCGATGGTTTGATTCAGGGCTTCACCTTGTTCCAAAGCAGAAAAGGGCAGGTTCTCGATGATTAACTTACCGGCATTAACCCGGGCTACAAATTTACTACCGCTTTTGAGCTCCAGTTCTTCTAAGGCCTTCTGAGGGAGTCGGAGTTGACGATCTTCATCAAGCTCTAAAATATATTCCATGTCGGTACCTCGCTTTTTTAGTGATAGTTTTACCGGGAAGCCGGTGTTTTACCCGCACTTTCCCGTTATCCTCCTTTTCTTTTATGCTGGAATTTAATTTGCATAATTACCATTCTTTTTGATGTTTTTTTATAAGATAGCTGGGTAAATTAAGACTACGAAACAGGAAAGGGGGGAAAACGATTATGGGTACCGGACAACGTTCCAACAGCTACGTTGTGAAAGAGGCAGCGCAGGCTCTCCATAATATGAAATATGAGATTGCGAAAGATCTGAGTGCTGCGAATATCATCAATACCGCTCCGATTCAGGGAGATTACTGGGGGTATATGACGGCAAAAGACTGTGGTCATGTTGGAGGCCAAATGGTTAAAAACATGATCCTGGCTGCTGAACAATCTCTGTCGAATCAAGCTGTTGCCAGTGTTCAGACGAGCTTCAATGCTACATTGGGTTATCAAAAGCAAAATGATACCCTACCCAGCTCGAACTTGAATCTCAATAGCTTAGACAGCAAGTACTGATTTTACTTATTCACAAGGTGGAGCCAAGCTCCACCTTTATTTTTGCTTCAGCCGCTAACTTGACTGTCTAGGGGAAGGAATTTTAAGGTTCAAGCGAGAATATGCATCAACAATAGGAGGTGTTCAGGTGAAAACTGCAGATATCGGAATCTTTGGAGGTTCCGGATTTTATTCCTTATTGGATAATGTGGAGGAAATTACCGTTGAGACCCCTTATGGGGCGCCCAGCGATAAAATTGCCATTGCTACAATCGACGGGAAGCGGGTCGCTTTTCTTCCGCGTCATGGTAAAGAGCATCAGCATCCGCCCCATATGATCAATTACCGTGCCAATGTATGGGCGATGAAATCCCTGGGAGTGCGGCAATTGATCGGGCCCTGCGCAGCCGGGAGTTTACAGCCTCATATTAAACCCGGTGATTTTGTCGTCGTTGATCAATTTGTGAACAAAACCTATGGCCGAAAAGATACATTCTATGACGGCCCAATTGTGCGGCATGTAAGCGCGGCAGATCCTTATTGCGAACGGATGCGCCAGACGGCTATCAATGCAGCGAAGAAGTTGGGTATCACGGTTCATCCCCGGGGAACGGTGGTTGTGATTCAGGGACCGCGTTTTTCGACCCGGGCTGAGAGTCAGGAGTTCAGTAAAAACGGTTGGGAAGTGATCAATATGACCCAGTATCCCGAGGGATGGCTGGCCCGGGAATTGGGACTTTGTTATATTAACATCGCTTTAATTACCGATTATGATGCAGGGCTTGAAGGAAATCCTGAAATTCAGCCGGTGACTCACGAAGAGGTTTTGAAGGTCTTTGAACGAAACAATGATAAACTCCGCGGATTGCTGATGGAAATCATTGCATCAGTGCCCACGGAGTTTGAATGCAGCTGTCAAAAGGCTATCTAATAAAAAGGAAATTGCTTTGATGAAGGAATTATTGGTTATCGCAGCGGCGAGCCTGCCCTATCTCGAATTGCGGGGTGCTATACCGCTGGCGTGGCAACTGGGCCTTACGCCGTTGGAAGCTTATGTTCTTTCGGTTTTTGGCAATATGGTGCCTGTTGTCCCGATCATGCTTTTGATTGATCCCATTTCCCGGTGGTTACGGCGGTTTCGGTTCTTTGACCGTTTCTTTGAAGGGCTGTTTGCCAGATGCCGAAAGTATCAAAAGGAGATTATCAAGTACGGCTATTGGGGACTGGCGACCTTTGTTGCGATTCCTTTGCCGATGACCGGGGCTTGGTCCGGAGCTGTTATTGCCTTTCTGATGGGGCTTAGGAAACGGCATGCCTTGATCGCTATTGCTGCTGGAGTGGCGGTTGCCGGCTTAATTGTTCTTACGGCAACCTATGGTTTGTCTTGGCTGTTGGTAGGCGGCGGATAAACTCATAATTTATAAAAATTAGGAATAAACTATTGCTAGTCTATGATGAAAACAGGGAGGTAAACGAGTTGGAAGAAGAAGTGTTGGAGTACGCCGGCGCTCAGCCGGAGTATAACCTTCCGTGTCCATTGTGCCGCCATTATGAATTGTGCGATCTCTGGAAAGACGGGAGAAAGGTGTGCAATTCATTTAGCTCGAAAAATTAGGCTTTAATGATCGGCGTAACCCGCCGATTTTTAATTTTAGAGCATTTTAACCATAAAAATCTTTATTTAAATGGTAAAAACATGTAATATATTATAGAGAAGCTATAAGTAACATCAAGGAGCATCGATGGAAACACTGCAAAAGATTATTACCCATTGGGCTGAGCCTGAAATTTTGGCTCAATACAGCGAATATTTGCTATTGATCGTTTTTCTCTATAGCTTTCTGGAAGTGATTTTTCCACCCCTACCTGGAGACACGTTGTTGATTATCAGCGGATCGATTTCCGTTGCAGCCAATTCGAATCCGCTTTTTATGATTATCTTTGCATCTTTAGGAACTTTTTGTGCTTCGTTTCTCCTTTATCATCTAGGAGCGAAAATGGAGCGAAAGTTATTTCATTCCCCCCGTTTTTCGGCATTGTTGGATTCGAAAACCTTTGTGAAGATTGAACGGGGTTTTCAACGATTCGGTTTTTTTGATCATTCTGGCCAGCCGGTTTCTTCCGGCGGTACGCTCCGGTGTGGTATTGGCTGCAGGGATCGTCAATATGGAAAAGAGACAGACTATGCTGGCTTTGGCTGTCAGTATTCTGCTTTCAACGTCCATGTTTATTTATGGTGGCCGTTTTTTGGGTCGCCGATTGGACAAAATTATGCAATTGTGGGAATCCCATTTCTGGCTTATCCTGGGGATTTTAGGCGGAATTGCTTTGGGGGTCTTCGCTTTATACCGTTTTTATCGCAATTATCGCCAGAAGCATGAAACGGAATAGGGGAAAAGAATGAGTCGTAAACCGAAAGTGGTTTATTATTGTGAACAATGCGGTCACCAGGAACCGAAATGGATGGGAAAGTGTCCTTCATGTAACGAATGGGGAACTTTTCAGGAAGAACATGCTTTAAATGGTTTGGAGGAACTGGGCAGTTTAAGCAGTCACCAGCAGCCTCAGCCCTTAAATGACATTAAAACCGGTGATTCAGCCCGTATTAGTACCGGAGGACAGGAATTGGACCGATTGCTGGGTGGTGGCATCGTTAACGGCTCCGTTCTGTTGTTGGTGGGAGATCCCGGTATCGGGAAAAGTACCTTGAGTCTGATTGTTGCCGGAAATATTGCCCGTCAAGCGGGAAAAGTGTTATACGTCAGCGGCGAAGAATCAGCGGAACAGACCAAGATTCGTGCTGACCGATTGGGGAAATTTCCCGATAATTTGTATGTTATTTCTGAGACTAATCTGGAGCTCATCCAAAAACATATTCAGAGTCTTCAACCTCGGTTTATTATTTTGGACTCCATTCAATCGGTCTTTTTAAGTACGGTCCGTTCTACGCCGGGTTCCCCTTCTCAGATTAAGGAATGTACGTTATTTCTAATTCGGATTGCGAAACAGATGGGGATTCCCATCATGCTGATCGGCCAGGTGACCAAGGACTCTCAATTGGCTGGGCCTCGGGTTTTGGAACATTTGGTGGATACTGTCGTTTATTTGGAAGGAAATCGCAATCAAAATCTGAGGGTTGGACGAGCGGTTAAAAACCGGTTCGGTTCTACCAATGAAGTGGCTTTGTTTGAAATGACCGATTCCGGTTTTGAGGAAGTTCGTAATCCTTCTGAATATCTTTTGGGAAACAGAAATAATCCCATGCCGGGTTCGGTGATTGTCGCCTCAGCTCGGGGAACCCGTCCTATCTTCACGGAGATTCAGGCGTTGGTTACGGAGACAGCAGAAGGGATTCCTCCACGTCATATCGCAGTGGGTGTCGATCGCAACCGTTTGCTGCTGGTTACTGCGGTGATGCAGCGGTGGATGGGTGAGCGTCTTGGTAATAAAAATATCTTCGTTTCCACCGGCGGAGGAATTGAGTCCGATGATCCAGCACTGGATTTGGGGATTGCTGCTGCTATCTTTTCGTCGATACGCGGTATTACCTTTGCGCAAGGTTTATTTTTCATCGGCGAACTGGCTTTATCCGGTGAAGTCCGGCCTACGCCGGATTTGGTCCGGTTGTTGAATGAAGGAAAACGTTTGGGTTTTAAAGACTGTGTGATTGCGAAACGGGGTCTATCAAAAGTGCCTTCCGATCTTGGTATTAATTTATTTGGGTTAGAGCATATCGGGGGTTTTGCCCGGATATTACCTGCTATTCGCGAATAAAAATCATGTAAGGGGGAGCTCAATGGCTCAAGAAGAACCGTGCCGTGATGATTTTTATAAAGTAATTAAGATGGTGGCTCCCGGGACGATGCTCTATGAAGGATTGGAGAATATTCTTCGGGCAAGGACCGGAGCTTTGATCGTAGTGTCCGATGCTGAGTCCGTCATCAAGTTGGTTGACGGAGGTTTCAGGATTAACTGCGATTTGGCGCCTTCGATGTTGTACGAATTGGCGAAGATGGACGGAGCCCTGATATTATCATCCGATGCAAAGAAAATCCTGATTGCCAACGCCCATTTGACGCCGGATCATTTGATTCCGACGACGGAAACGGGGACGCGACATCGTACCGCCCAACGCCTGGCCATTCAAACCGGGGAATTGGTTATCGCTATTTCCCAACGGCGGAACGTGATTACGCTTTATAAGGGAAATCAGCGGTTTGTTATGCGGGAGATCGGGACGATCCTAGCCAAAGCTAATCAGGCTCTGCAAACTCTTCAAAAATATAAGAGCGTTTTGGAGCAGGCATTACTCAATCTGTCTGCTTTGGAGTTTGAAGATTTGGTTACCTTGGCAGATGTTTGTACCGTGATCCAGCGTGCAGAGATGGTCAGCCGGATTGAAAATGAAATTCAGCAATATATTGTCGAATTGGGCAGTGAAGGCCGGCTGGTCAGTATGCAACTGGAAGAACTCATTGTCGATGTAGACATCGAAGGAAATATGGTCTACCGCGACTATATACAAGGCGAAGGTATTTCGGTGGAACAGATCCGAAAGGAGATTGCCACCTGGAACGATGATGAGCTTCTCGACTTCAATTTGCTTGGAAAAGCCTTAGGTTATCCGGGCGTGAGCATGGATCAATCGGTGACACCCCGCGGATTCCGGATTCTTCGAAAAATCCCGCGGCTGCCCTTCCCGGTGGTCGAGAACCTGGTCAAAACCTTCAAGGAGTTGCAGGTGATCCTAAGTGCCACTACGGAGGAGCTGGATGATGTGGACGGCATTGGGGAAGTTCGGGCCCGAGCCATCAAGGAAGGTCTTCGCCGTTTGCGGGAGCAGGTTTTATTAGACAGGCATTTCTAATCTCCTAACATGAATCCGGACATGAACATTAGGGCGGCATTATAATCGATGGCCGGTTCGTTGGAAGAGTAGGATTCGGTTTGATCTACATAACTCCATGGGCCTTTGTGGGCAGGCTCGATCTTGGAGTCTGCGTTGTTGTTGGGTCCGCCCACCAACATTCCCGGAACCATCCGGCCGCCGGATACAACCCAGCGGTGGTGCGGATGTTGAACTGGATTGGAACCGATGCAGGTCACAAATGATTTAGAGAGGGGATTTAACCCCAGGACAAAATGGAGCTGGGATTCGGCGATTTGGCGATATTCCGGATTTGAAACGAGATGATCAGCTAGAATCAGGGTAATCCCCCGGGACAACCCCTCTTTATTGGATGCCCATATAAAATCTTTAAAATGCAATGTATATCCATAACCGCTTTGCCGAGAAAAGTTTGCTAATTGATCGGCCAGGGCGGTTATTTTATTGATGGCAACTTGCTTTAGGGCGTTTTCCGAGGAGTCCCATTTGGCGTAATGGAAATACCCAAGGAGTGATGGATCTTCCCATCCAATGGATGCTGGTTGATGTTGGGTGATCTTATTTAAGGTTGACTCGTCAAGGGGAGTTTGGGTGAGAATTGCCATCTCCAGGGCGGCCCAAATCCGATCAACGGTATCATCGGCATAATAGTACGGTCCGGAACCTTTCTCATCCTGATCGCTTTTTTCCCATAAACTATCCTGGTGTTGGTTCAGAAATTCCCAGGCATTCATGGCTGCCTTGGAAAAGGTTTGGGCCAAAGCCGGATCAATGGTTTGCCAGACGCGGGCGGCAATGCTCATGGTGGCGGCAAATTTGGCGGTATCAGCCGTGGAAGTTCCAAATAAGTAACGGTCTTGGGTATCGGCTTCCGGGAGCGTATTTATATCAGGCCATTGGGCTCCGGCTAGTTTTCGGTAGATTCCTCCGTCCGGCCGTTGTAAGGTAAGAAGCCATTCCAATCCGACCAAAGCTTCGTCCAAAAGATCAGGTCGGCCGTTCCCACTTTCCGGTATGTGCAATTGACCGTCGTAGAAACGTTTTGGCCATAATTCGTAAAGAGTTAGCATTAAAGCTACAGTTATCGTGGTAGTGGAGGCGTACTTTCCATAGTCTCCGGCGTCATGCCAACCGCCCGTTGAGTGAATCGGAGTATTTGACACCGGTAAAAATCCGTCCTTCACATGGCAGGCAGGATGAAATAAACCATGATTTTTGTCATTTACTGAGACGCCGCAGCGTTGCAAATAATAAAACCTGGTCGACAGCTCAAATAAGTGGTGATAAATATGAGTATCAATGGGAAACGGGAAGGACCAACGATTTTGATCGATGCGGATCAGATAAGTGCCTTCTGATGTCAATGCGGAGAAATCACCTTGCCAAACGGTTTGGTTGGACGTGGCATCTTGAGCCGGAGTCATCAGGCCGGAGTAAACCGTTTCTCCACTGGATGTTTTAATGACCTCAAAGGAGTGAGATGGAAGATCGGATATAACGATTTTGCGTTGGGTAGGCAAATACCCTAATTGATTGATAAAGACATGGTTTTCCGTAGGATGGTTATTCACTTTGATTACCTCCCGGTATAACTGTCATCGATGTCAAAATATTCGGGATTAAGTATCAATATTCCTTCTTTTTACAAAATTATTTGATCAAATAATTACAAATCAAATTGGAGTTCGATTGACAAGGGCGAAATCATAAGATATACTGACATCGATGACAACCATGAAACAGCATCGTTGAAAAATAAAGTTTTTTGGAGGCGATGACGGTGAAATATGGTTATTTTGATGATGAGCTTCGAGAGTATGTGATTACTCAACCCCGAACTCCCTGGCCATGGATCAATTATTTGGGATCCAAAGATTTTTTCGGTTTGATCTCGAATACCGGCGGAGGGTATTGCTTCTACAAAGATGCTCGGTTGCGCCGGGTGACACGGTACCGATACAATAATATTCCAACGGATACCGGTGGCCGCTATTTCTATATTCGGGATGAGAATGGGATTTGGTCGCCAAGCTGGCAGCCGGTTCAAGCGGAGCTGGATCGGTATGAATGCCGTCATGGGATGGGCTATACCCGGATCACAGGCGTAAAGGATGGAATTGAGGCGGAAGTTTTATATTTTGTGCCCTGGAACGACAATTGTGAAATTCACCGGGTGCGGGTCAAAAATCTGAGCGGCCGGGAACGCCGGATTAAGCTTTTCTCGATGATCGAATTTTGTTTGTGGAACGCTTACGATGACATGACCAATTTCCAACGAAACCTGAGTACCGGCGAAGTAGAAGTTGAAGGGAGCGTCATCTATCATAAAACCGAATATCGGGAACGTCGCAATCATTTTTCCTTTTATAGCGTCAATCATCCGATCGCCGGTTTTGATACGGATCGTGAAACGTTTATCGGTTTGTATAACGGGCCTAGCCGCCCCCGGGTTGTGGTTGCAGGTGAACCGGGCAATTCATTGGCTGACGGTTGGTCGCCGATAGCTTCCCATTGTTTAGAGGTGAATTTGGCGGTTGATGGGGTCCAGGAATTTATTTTTGTTCTGGGTTACGTGGAAAACCCGGTTGATCAAAAATGGGCGGCACCGGGAATAATCAATAAAAGTAAAGCGTATGAGCTTATCGCGAAGTACCAGACTCCGGCTGCAGTTGAAACGGCCTTTGAGGAACTCCGGGCCAACTGGCGGGAGTTGCTTTCGGTGTATACGGTGGAATGTGCGGATGAGAAATTGCAACGGATGGTGAATATTTGGAATCCATATCAATGTATTGTTACACTCAATCTGTCTCGTAGTGCGTCTTATTTTGAATCCGGTATCGGCCGGGGAATCGGTTTCCGGGATTCCAACCAGGATGTGGCCGGGTATGTCGGAATGCTGCCGGAACGGGCTCGGGAACGAATTTTGGATTTGGCAGCTACCCAAAAGTCTGACGGCAGCGCTTATCACCAGTATCAACCCTTGACCAAGCGGGGAAATTCCGATATTGGCGATGGATTTAATGACGATCCGTTGTGGATGATATATTCGGTGGCAGCCTATATCAAAGAAACCGGCGATCTGGACATTTTAAATGAAAAGGTGCCTTTTAGCGATCGAACCGATTCTGGAAATGTGACCTTGATGGATCATTTACGGGCATCTGTCTCCTACATTCAAAACAATCTAGGACCTCATGGTTTGCCTTTGATCGGCCGGGCTGATTGGAATGATTGTTTGAATCTTAATTGCTATTCGGAAACGCCGGATGAATCCTTCCAAACGTGTACTAACAAGGACGGAAAAACAGCTGAATCGGTGTTTATCGGAGGTATGTTTGTGCTTTATGGCACGGAATATGCTGAACTGTGCCGTCGACTTGGTTTGGATGAAGAAGCAGCGGAGGTTGAAAAGGCAGTTGCCCGAATGAAAACGGCTGTAGAGAATCACGGATTTGAGGGCGAGTGGTTCTTGCGGGCGTATGATGACAGCGGTCGGAAAGTTGGCAGCCCAGAGAACGAGGAAGGCCGTATTTTCATTGAGCCTCAAGGAATGTGCGTTATGGCCGGTATCGGCCTGGATAACGGGATGGCGGTGAAAGCTTTGGATTCCGTTGCCCGGTATCTGGATACAGCCCATGGTATCCGGTTGGTTTATCCGGCATATACCCGCTATTATAAGGAATTGGGTGAAATCACCTCTTATCCGCCGGGATATAAAGAAAATGCCGGAATTTTCTGTCATAACAATCCTTGGGTCGTTATTGCCGAAACCATGGTTAACCGACCAGAAAAAGCCTTTACGTATTATCGGAAAATTGCTCCGGCTTATCGCGAGGAGATCAGTGATTTGCATCGCATGGAACCTTATGTCTATTCGCAGATGATCGCCGGAAGTGATGCCAAACGCCATGGAGAAGCCAAAAACTCCTGGCTTACCGGGACGGCGGCTTGGAACTATGTGGCTGTGACTCAGTATATTTTAGGGATTCGCCCCGATTATGACGGGTTGTGGGTTGATCCGTGTCTTCCGGCTGAATTTGAAAGGATCCGGATTACCCGAAAGTTTAGAGGTGCAACCTATCACATTGTCATCGATAATCGGAAAACCGGTTCCTATCGACTGACTTTAAATGGCCAGGAAATCGAAGGGAAGAAACTTCCGATCCTTCCGCCGGGCTCAGTGGCTGAGGTTTGTTGTTGGGTAGGGAGATAGGTATAGGGCTCGTGGTGCTGGGGACGAGGTTGGATTTTGGCGGTAGATAGTTAGCGGAAAACAGGATCCAGTAGCCGGTAGTTAAAAATAGATACAGAAATAGAAGATAGAAGATAGAAATAGTGGCCGGTTTTAAAAGTTAAAGGAAAAGTGCAAGGGAAAAGGGACTAGAGGAACTGGGGTTTGAAGGAGACAGTAGTCGATTAGGGGTAAAGCAATAGTTGAAAGTTATCTTTTGCAAGTGATGATGACTTTTTACATGGCGCTCATACCCGAAATCGCTACTGTCTCCTGACTCCTAATTCCTAAAAAATTGAGGTGATTTGGGATGTCGACCATTTATGATGTTGCAAAACTAGCTGATGTATCGCCGAAAACGGTATCCCGGGTGTTGAATGGAGAACCGGTGGTTGCTGAAGAAACCCGGGCCCGGGTGTTAGCGGCCATGAAGCAATTAGATTATCATCCCAACGCCATTGCCGCCAGTTTGAAACGGCAGCGTTCGAATATTATCGGATTTGTCGTTCCTTACGGATCGAAGTTTGTTTTTCAGGACCCCAATATGATGGAACAACTACGGGGTGTTCATGATGTGGTAACCCAGGCAGGTTATGACCTGTTGATTTCTGTTCCGGTAAATCGAAAAGATGCTTTATCGGAATTGCTGCGGTTGGTCCGGAATAAAAATGTTGATGGTGTTATTCTCTATCCGACAGCCGGGGTTGAGCGGATTATCAAAGAGCTTGACGAGAAAAAATTCAAATATGTCACATTGGAACGTTATCGGGAGGATCAACAGACCAATTATGTACGAATCAATGCGGTAACAGGCGTTTATCAAGCGACTCGCTATCTGTTGTCCCAAGGCCATCGACGGATCGGGCTGATCAATAAACCGGCCGCTTTCTTCAATTACTGTTGCACTGAAGATTCATTGGTGAACGGATATGCCGCGGCGTTGGAGGAGGCCGGTATTCCAGTTGATCAAGTTTTGATTGATACGGGGGATTACACCTTTGAAGGGGGATATCAAGCTCTCCGGAAAATCCGGAAACGGGAGCCGGAACTGACGGCTGTGATTTGTGCCAGTGATCCTATGGCCTATGGTGCGATCCGAGCTGCGGAGGAGCTGGGAATGAATGTTGGCAGAGACTTTCTGGTAGTTGCCGGCGATAACCTTCCGTTAACCCGTAAACTTTATCCGATGCTTCCGGCGTTGAATAATCCCTCTTTCGAACAGGGGCGGTATGCCGGAAATATGTTGTTGACCCTGATTCGGGAAAAACGGGATCTTCCGGGGATCAGTCTGGATGCCGAATTTATTCTGCCTTCTGAAAGTGTTGTTAGTGAAGGTAGAAACTCTGGCCGGATTGGGATATCATCCTAAATTACAAAAAAGATAACAAACATATTGACAATACATCCGAAAACTGTTAAAATATTTAACTTGCGATTATTGGCAGTCTATGGTATAATAAGGGTGATATTCGGTCGGAGGTTAAATATGTTTAATATTGGCGATAAGGTTGTCTATCCGATGCATGGCGCCGGAATTATTGAAGCCATCGAAGAGAAGGAGATATCAGGCGAGAAACTGCGATATTATATTATCCGGTTGCCACTAGGTGAGATGCGCGCCATGGTTCCCATGCATAAGGTAGATGAAGTGGGACTCCGGCAGGTGGTTGATGAAAGTGAAATTCGAAAAGTCCTTGAACTGTTGAAAACGGAGCCAACCTTGATGCCGCTGAATTGGAATCATCGTTACCGGGCCAATATGGAGAAGATTAAAAGCGGCAGTATTTATGAGGTGGCCGAAGTGGTGCGCAATTTATCGTTGCGGGATCGGCAGAAAGGGTTATCGACCGGCGAAAGAAAGATGTTTGAAAATGCCCGGCGAATTCTCATCAGTGAATTGGTTTTGGCTCAAAATATCGGTGAAACTCAAGCGGTTGAAATGTTAAACACTTATCTCAATTAAACTACCATTGTCGAAACACGGAATTTTCCGTGTTTTTTTATTTTTCGGGAAATACGGATAAAATGGGAAAATAATGTAAACACTGATCTTGGATGGTATCATGTTGGGAGGTGTATTTTATTCGTGAATTGGCGGATGGTATATTGGATAACTGTAGGAGGCGTGGCTGGATATGGCTTTTCCTTATTCCAAAAGGACTTTGGATGGAAAATTCCATGGATTCTTGGAGGGATGGTAGCAGGAGGTCTTGGTTACAAATTCATCCTTAAACAGATTATCGGTTTTTTTACGAAAATGTCCGGGCAGGAGCTTTTGGTTAAGGCGGTAGGACTGATTTTTGGGTTATCCTTGAGCGCCCTATTGTCGGTTATTTTTAAACCGTTTCTGGATTCATTGGCGCTGGATGAGAAAGTTGGATTTCTGTTGCTGCTATTTTTGCTGACTACCGGTATTTCCGGAATGATCGCTTCGACAAAAGCCCGGGAGTTCCAGCAATCCTTTTTGAATCGAAATGATGAATTGATGCGGCCGGTAACGGGAAGTAGTTGTTTTAAAATTTTGGACACCAGTGCTATCATTGACGGTCGTATTGCCGATCTTTGTAAAACCGGTTTTCTTGAAGGTGTACTGATTGTACCCAATTTTGTCGTTGGCGAGTTGCAAAAAATTGCGGATTCAGCAGATACGCTTCGACGTAACCGGGGTCGACGGGGGCTGGATCTGTTAAACAAGATGCAAAAGGAAAATCAGGTTACGATTAAGATTTTTGACCGGGATTATGGTGAGATCAATGAGGTGGATACCAAGCTACTTAAATTGGCTAGGGAAATGGATGCCAAGGTCATTACCAATGATTTTAACCTGAATAAAGTCGCTGAATTGTACGGGGTTCAAGTGTTGAACATTAATGAACTATCTAATGCCATTAAACCATTGGTACTCCCGGGTGAAGAGATGACAGTTCATGTATTGCGGGATGGCAAGGAATATGGTCAGGGTATCGGATATCTTGATGATGGAACGATGATCGTGGTTGAAGGGGGTCGAAATTATATCGGTTTGGATATCGAGGTCTTGGTTACCAGCGTGCTTCAAACATCTGCCGGCCGTATGATCTTCGCCAAACCGAAAGAAGTTTTGATGGTGAAGGTGACATCGTAACAGGAGATAGGAGACAACGGTCAGTAGTTTTGGGTAATAGGTACTGGACACTAGGGACTGGGTACTGGGCAATAGTAAGGAAGGAATGCCAACGCATTCCTACCATCACCTAGAACCCAGAACCTAGCACCTCGAACCCAAAATTATTTGTGAACTTTGTATTGTGTACTATGGTACCATAAACTGACTTTCATTGAGGTTGTGCCATTTTGGCACTTTTTTTATGGGCTTAGCAGGAAATAAGAGGTTAATCTTGAATTGGTCACGTGGTGATATTGGTGTATAAAGAAAAAGTTGTGGTGGCGATCATTGCGGCGGCCGGGTCGGGAAAACGGATGGGAGCTGCTGTGAATAAGATTTGGCTGCCATTAGCCGGGAAACCGGTTTTAGAACATACGTTGGAGACCTTCCAACATTCATTGATAGTGGATCGGATCGTTTTGGTGGTGAATCCTGCTGAATCGGAGCGGTTCCAAGGGTTTTTGTCCGAAAAGAGCAGGGGTTGGAGAATACCGGTGAATATTACGGCTGGCGGAGCGGAGCGGCAGGATTCGGTCTTTAACGGTCTGAGGTTTGTCACGGGCGAGTTGGGAATCGAGCCGAGCCGAGCGTTGGTGGTGATTCATGACGGGGCTCGGGCATTGATCACTTCCGAGCAGTTGGAAAGGGCAGTTGCTGCTGCTTATACATACCAGGCCGCCGGTATTGGAGTCCCGGTCAAAGATACGATAAAACAGGTGGATGCGGACGGATGGATCCGCCATACGCCGGACCGGTCGTCTTTGTGGGCGATTCAGACGCCGCAAACCTTTGATTTAGAGTTGTTATGCCGATGCTACCGTGAAGTTGCCGGTGGGGGCCGTTTGTTCTCTGATGATTGCGGTGTGGTTGAAGCGTGTGGTTATCCGGTTAAAATGGTGATGGGATCCTATGAAAACTTGAAAATCACCACACCGGAGGATTTGGCGATGGCGGAAGCGATATTAAGGAGGAGAGAAGATGCGGGTCGGGCAAGGGTTTGATGTCCACCGGCTGGTGCCGGAACGGAAACTGATCCTGGGAGGCGTGGAGATTCCTTATGATCTTGGACTTTTGGGTCATTCTGATGCGGATGTATTGATTCATGCTATCATGGATGCTTTGTTGGGAGCCGCAGGTTTACGGGATATCGGGGTTCATTTTCCTGATAATGATCCGGCTTATCGGGGTGCCGACAGTCGTAAGTTGCTACAATATGTAGGCAGGTTGATCCGGGAAAAAGGTTTTCGCATCGTCAACCTGGATGCGACGATCATTGCCCAACGGCCGAAATTGGCTGGATATATCCAGCAAATGACGGAGAATATCGCCGTTGATCTTGAAATTGAAGTCAATCAGGTTAATATTAAGGCGACAACCACAGAAGGGCTGGGATTTACAGGAACGGGCGAAGGAATGGCATCTATGGCTGTTGCCTTGGTCGATGAAAAGTTAGAACCTCATTCGGTAGAATGAGGTTCCGCTGTTTTGGGCATTTTCCAAAGCTTATGCATCCAAAGCCATTGTTCGGGTTGATCGTCGATGGTTCTTTCGATAATTTTGGCAAGGATTTTGGTGGTTTCCCGGATGTCGGATGCGGTATCTCCGGTTGATGCCGGAATAATCTCTTCAGAGATGATAATTTTGTGAGACAGCAGCGACTCGCGGACAATGTGAACAAAAATCAACGGAGTACCGGTTTTGATGGCAAACTGAGCTGGTCCGGCAGGAAGATAGGCCGGACGCCCGAAAAAGTCCAATTTTACGCCTAGAAAATCGGTTTGATCCATAATGAACGGCACTATTTCATTACGGGTTAGGGCTTGAAGGATGGGTCTTAAAAAACCATTACGGGAGATAGTTTTCATTCCGACAGATTCCCGTTTAGCAGTGATGAGCCGATTGAAAAACGGATTTTCCTGGGGTTTAACAAGAGGGCATAGTTTGTAGCCTTTCACTGACAAACAAAGTCCGATCAGCTCCCAGTTACCGATATGTGCCGAAGCCATAATGGCCCCTTTTTGCTTAGCCAATACCGATTGAAGATGCTCCTCGCCTTCGATGGTTACCCGTTGTAACAAGTGCCGATGATCGTGGGAGTAATAATATAAAAATTCGCTCCCTAAGTAACCTAGGTGTTTCCATACAGCTCGGGCTAACTTTCGGCTGTCGGGCGCCTTTTTTAAAAATCCTTGGATTTTGGCATGTTCAATGTTGGAAAGCGTAATGTTTCGGCGGGATTTAAGGATCGAATATGCTGTAAGACCCAATAATCGGCCAAAAAACAGTCCGGTACGGAGCGGGCAAATTCTGACGAGAAAAAAGAAGATTTGAAAAAAGCAATTTTGACAAAATAAGGCCAATTTTTTTAGACAAGGCTGCCTCGACACATTAAACCTCCAATAAAAGTATTATCAAAATTGATTCGTGAAAGAGGAGGTTAATTCCTTCTGAGCAGCGGATTTCTCTTCGATGTTTTGATGGTATCCGATGGAATGATAGAGGAATATAGATCCCTGTGTCGAAATTGTTAAATAGTACTTTCAAGGAGGCGGGAAGATGTGGCAATTTTTCGTTAAAGGCGGCGTGGTTATGATTCCGCTGGGGATATGTTCTTTGACGGCGCTCACCATCATTATTGAACGGGCACTTTTTTATTATCGGGCGAACCGTTGGGAAGAACGGGAAATCAAGCTTATCAAAGTTTATCTCGGTCAAGGGAAAATTGAGGAAGCTAAAGCTTTGACCAACGGATGGAATTCGGCGTTGGGCCGAATTGCCGCTGTGATTGTCCAACACTGGGGGCACAGTCCGGAAAGGATGGAAAAAGCTGCGGAAGCGGCTGGCTATGCTGAGTTGGAACGGTTTCAACGGGGTCTTGGCGTATTGGACACGATCGTCACTGCTAGTCCTTTGTTGGGACTTTTGGGGACGGTGACTGGTATTATTCGGTCCTTCGGTGCTTTGTCGGTTGTCGCGCAAAATCAGGCAGAGCGTATGAGTGCTGGGATTGCCGAAGCCTTATATACAACGGCCTTTGGTTTGGCCATCGCTATTCCGGTTCTCTTTTGTGTGAACTTTTTCTATAGATTGGCTGAAAAGCAGGCTCAGAAGTTGACTGCTGAAGCTGAGGAAATTATGGCCATCATTCAACAAAGTCCGGGTGAATATCATGAAACTACAAATTAAACGCAGAGTGCCCCGGATTGATATTGTGCCGCTCATCGATGTGCTTTGCTTTATGCTTATTTTCTTTTTTATTTTTTCGACTTTTAAAAGCGCCCAAACCGGGGTGGAAGTGGATTTACCTAAAACAGTCCATCTGGGGCAAACGGAGCAAAATACAGTTGTGATCAGTATTGATCATAATGTTCAGGTGTTTTTCGGTGAAGAACCGGTGTCTATGGCTGTTCTCGGAGATAGGATAGCCGAAGAATTGAGCCGCAATCGGGAAACCCGATTTATTGTTAAACCGGATGCCAGCGTTCCGTACCGGGCGATTATTGCAGTGACTGATGCTCTGGCAAGTTTCGGAGTTGACAAGCCGCTTTGGGGAGTTGACCGGCAGCAAATGCCGCATTCCGCGGAGTAGGAGTTAATGAGATGACACGCATTGAACGTCAAAATTATCGTATAGCGATGGTTCTTTCCGTATTTCTTCATGGGTTGTTGTTTCTTATTGCTTTCCCCGCGGGAGTTTTTAACGGAAATACCACATTGGATACATATTCGACCGGGCTGATCGATTTGGAAGGAGATAGGGAAGAGGTTGAAGCGGAAGTTCAACCGTTACTGGAACCGGCTACACCTCGGGTGGTTTCTGCTCCAAAGGTTGTCCAGGCGGAAAGACGGCCGGATCCTATAGCTGAACGTCCTGCTCAACGGGTGGAAAAGCCTTTGGTAGAAAAACCAAAACCGTTGGAAAAGCCGAAACCGCTAGAACAGCCCAATGTGTCGGATAGGCCAAAGGTAGTTGAAAATCCGGAACAAGAGAAACAGGTAAAGCCTGAGCCGCCTAAACCTGAAGTGGCTTCATCGCAGACGGCAAGCTCTGAAAACGAAGGCAGCAGCGGGGGAACCAGCCCGGGTGGGAATCAGGGCAAGCCGGCGGCTAGAAGTTTAGGAGACGGAAGCGGGATGTTTTCCAAAAGGGGATTGGTAAAACAGCCGACTTATCCTAAAAACGCGTTGAATGAAGGCAAAGAAGGTGATGTGATCCTCAGAGTCTTGGTCTTTGCCAACGGAACCATTGAGGGGATTGAATTAAGACAGTCATCAGGCGATTCCCGCTTGGATAAATCGGCACAGGATTATATCCGCAAGGAATGGCATTTTAATTCCAATGATCACCCCTATTATGTGGATGTGCAGATTATATTCAGGATGCAAGCGCCAATGGTTGAATATCGCTTGTTGGGTTCGCGAACCCGGCCTTGAGGAGGTATCCATGAAATATCGGATTTTTGGGTTGTTGATGGTATTGGCACTGGTTGTTTCGTCGTCCGTTTGGGGCGAATCCGGTGATTTGCTTTCCGTTGAGAATAAATATATCAAGATTTTTATCAATCAAAGCCCTAACGAAACCGGACGTTTTGCAGTGGATGTCACCGAAGGCGACCCCGGTCGGGAAGATGATGACCATAAAGCCCTTATTTATGGGCATCCTTTGCCATGGACATCGTATACGACGGTCCGAATCGACGGAACCGACTATATTTATGGTAAAGAGACGGTAAAACGGTCGGGGGCCGGGCTTCCGGCGGGAACCATCGTGGCAGCGCCCCGGCTGGTCGATGGTAAAATTACGATGACCTGTCAATTTGGGGCCGTCACGGTGGAACAGGTTCTGGATATTACCACCAGTCCGACGACGGGAGCCCAAGATACGGCCCGAATTCGCTACATTATTAAAAATAACGGGGAAAGTCCGGTGGAAGTCGGGCTTCGGGCGGCCATCGATACGATGCTTGGAAGCAATGACGGGGCGCCATTCCGGTTGGGGGAACGGCAGATTAATTATGATCATGTCGTTGATGCCGGGGAGTATCCGGATTTTTGGCAAGCCTTCGATTCTTTCGAACAACCGTCCGTTATTGCTCAGGGGACGTTGAAAGGCGGCGGCGTGACACCGCCGGACCGGATCGTTTTTGCGGATTGGGGAAATGTGGCGGATCATCCCTGGGATATTCCGCTCGAACCGGGAAGGCCTTTTGTTCGTCAAGGCGAAGATGAATTGGACAGTGCTATTGCGATGTACTGGTTTCCGCGGAAACTGGATCCGGGAAAAGAATATACGATCGTGATTTATTATGGTTTAGGCGGAATTACTTTTGCACCGGGTAAAAGCTTTTTAGGGATTTCAGCACCGGCTGAGGTTCAATATAGCGGACCTAATTCCCGTTCGTATACCGTGGTGATGTATATGGAACACCAAGGAGAAGTCATGGCCCGCGATGTGGAAGTGATGTTGGAGTTGCCTGCGGGGCTGGAGGCCATGGGAAATTCTGAACGGTTTGTTATTCCGGAACTGGCTCCAGGTGCGATGATCCAGCATGTTTGGGAGATTCGACCGACTGGTCTTTATTATGGCGATGCCAGTTTTCGGATCCGGGTGACCGGAGAAGGGATGGAAGCCAATGAAGTCAACCGGAGAATTCGGATTTTGCAGCCTCCAATATTGACGGCCACGATGGAGATTCCCAACCTGAGAGTTGAAGCCAATCAATGGGTGCCGAATCCATTAACAGTCAAGCTTGCATTGAAAAACCCGGATCAACTGACAGCTGCGGATGTCCGGGTGGAGCTGGTACCGGTTGATGGATTGAATTTGGCAGCCGGGGAACATCCGGAACGGTTGCTTGCTGATTTGGAGTTTGGGAAAGAGGTTGAAGTGTCATGGAAGCTTAATCCCGTTCGGGGATTTAAAATCGGGAATTTCATGGTGAAAGTCAGCGGGTCCAACATTCTTCCTTTTGAGATTCCGGGAATGGTAGCTATTCCTTCACTTCCTTTCACATTGGAGTTGGAAGTGCCACAGCGTCTTCGTTCGGGACAACTTTTCTCGGTGGATCTGACGGCCTATAATTTGTACGATGCCAGTGCGTTTGAGTTGGATATCAAGTATGATCCGTCTCAGTTGCGATTGGTTAATATCTCTCGGGGAACCATGTTGGTCGAGGATGACGGGAAATTGGCGTTGTGGGACGGTGGAACCAATGACCGGAACATCGGGTTGATACATACTGTGAGCGGGAAACGGTCGCAGCCGTTTAACGGTGAGAAAACGACGTTATGTCGGTTGGATTGGATGGTGATCGGTTCCGGAGACGGAGAGATTGAGTTGCCCAAGGTTAAAGTGATGAATGCACAGGGAGAAATCCTTCCTTATGAATGGTCTGCTGTAAAATACAAAATTGAGGGGGAGAAAAAATGAACAATTTGAGTAAATGGGGTTTGGTTCTTGGTGTCACGGTATTGTTACTAATTTCCATCATGACCTGTGCCTTGGCTGCGGCCAATCCGGTGGATGTCCCGCCGAACCACTGGGCTTATCAAGCTGTCAAACAGCTGGTAGACAAAGGATATTTGGCTTTGTATCAGGATCAGACCTTCCGTGGGGATCAGCCGGTGGATCGATATACCCTGGCCACGGTCGTTGCGAAGATTCTCAAGGAAGGGGCTGCGGGCAGTACGGCGGCCAGCAGGGAAGATGTGAAGCTGCTGCGGAGTCTGACCAATGAATTCCGTGAGGAATTGGTCAAAGTCTTGACGGAAAACAGTTCCCTTTCCAAGCAATTGGATGAGCTAACCCGTCAGGATCAGATTTTTAAAGAGGATATTACCAAGCTCAATGCCGGTCTGCAAAATGTGACTCAGGAACAGATGGAGTTGGAGAAAGAAATCCAGCAAATTATCACGGATCTGTTGGTCTTTAAGAAACGGGTTGAACAGTTGGAGAATGAAGTTGCTATTTTGCGGATGGAAAATGCAAGTTTAAAAGAAGCCAACCGGAAACATGGGTTATACATAGCAATTGCGATTATTCTCGGTTTGGCAGGATGCGCTCAATAAAATAATTGGGCTGGAAATCATAGGATCATGGCAAAGTATTAAACCGTCATTTTTGATGAAATGGCGGTTTTTCTTATGTTTTGGGTGTTGTGGGAAATGTTAGACATATTTGGCCATACATGGTATAATGACTTCATTATATAATAAGGAGGTTTCTATAGTGCTCAAACTGTTTGTCTTATTTCTGCTTTTGGCGATGATGGTGATTGGGTTTTCCCATAGTGTGATGGCTTCAGGAATGGTATATATGGATCGTTTTTTTGGCGGAGAGGTTAATACTGAAGGACATGCCGATCAGGATTTGGATGCGGCATTTGTAGGTGCCGGTTTTTCGATGGGTAAGTGGAAAGCGGGCTTCGAGTATGGGGAAGGCGATGTTGACGGAGTGGTCGATGTTTCGTTGTTGAGTGTCAAAGCCGGATATCGCGTCCTTGATGCTCGGGCTTCCAAATTGGATGTTACCCTTTCCAGCCTGGATCTGGATGCTAAAAATACATATGAACTAAAAAGTAATGCTTTGATTGGCTTGGACTATACTCAGTTTTTCTCGGAGAAATTCTTTATGAGCCTTACGGTTCAACGTTCAATTGATGATTCATTTACATATGATAAATATTCGGCGGTTAAGACAAAGGTGGATGGTGGTGTCTTTGTTCCGCGGATCAAGTTTACGTATATGATCAATGACAATGTGGCCGTAACCGCCGGATACAGTCAGCTAAGCTTCAAAGTCGATGCTGCGTCACCCTATGATGCCCTGGACCGGGATACCACTCTGGGTGGCTATACGCTGGGAATGTTATATCGATTCTAAGCCATAGACCTAATCGCCAACTATAGGCTGCCCGAAAGGGGCAACCATTTTACGTGTGTGAAACTTTATATTTAATTAATGAAGGTTTGTGATTTTGGAAGCTGCCGTTACCGGCAGCTTCTATTTTTTTGGCACATTAATGTTATCTTTTTGATAACACGTAACATATTATTAATGCATTATGTAATATTTGTGTCAGAATTTTAATTGACATTGACCATAACGGCCTGTAAAATATATAAACAAAAGACAAAAACTTACATTAACTTAACACGAAAGGCAGGTAAGTCACATGAGGAAAATTGCAATTTATGGTAAGGGTGGTATTGGTAAATCGACAACAACTCAGAATACCGTTGCTGCTTTGGCGGAGATGGGGAAGAAGGTCATGGTGGTTGGCTGTGACCCCAAAGCGGATTCAACACGGTTGCTGTTAGGAGGCCTGGCTCAAAAGTCCGTTTTAGACACATTGCGGGATGAAGGCGAAGATGTGGAATTGGATGCGGTGATGCGTCATGGTTTTTCTGGAACTCTCTGTGTGGAGTCGGGTGGTCCGGAACCAGGCGTAGGGTGCGCCGGGCGCGGAATTATTACCTCCATCAACTTGTTGGAACAATTGGGTGCTTTTGAAGAGGATAAGGAACTAGACTATGTTTTTTATGATGTACTCGGTGACGTTGTTTGCGGCGGGTTTGCCATGCCGATCCGTGAGGGGAAAGCACAGGAAATTTACATTGTGGTTTCCGGTGAAATGATGGCAATGTATGCAGCCAACAACATCTGTAAAGGTATTGTTAAGTATGCCGAAGCGGGCGGAGTCCGTCTGGGTGGATTGATTTGTAACAGTCGAAAAGTAGATAATGAACGGCAGATGATCGAAGAACTGGCAAAACGTTTAGGGACTCAGATGATACATTTTGTCCCCCGCGATAATATGGTTCAAAAAGCGGAGATTAATCGGAAAACGGTCATCGATTATGATGCGAGCCATCCGCAGGCGGAAGAATATCGTACGCTGGCGAAACGAATCGATGAAAACGACATGTTTGTCATCCCGAAGCCTCTTTCCATTGAAGAGTTAGAAAATCTGTTGATTGAATTCGGAATTGCGAATTAGTGAAAAAAGATAAGGGGGAATCAATATGTTGATGATTCGGGCAATTGTCCGTCCTGAGAAGGCCGACGATGTGCTGGCGGCATTGTTGGATGCCGGTTTTCCGGCGGTGACGAAAGTGGCTGTTTTTGGCCGGGGTAAGCAGCGCGGCTTAAAGGTTGGGGAAATCCATTATGATGAACTTCCCAAAGAACTTCTAATTCTCGTTGTCCCCGATAAAGATAAAGATTTTATCGTGAAAACCATTATAGAAAGCGCCCGTACCGGAGAGAATGGTTCGTTCGGCGATGGCAAGATCTTTGTGACTCCGGTGTCTGAGGTGTACACGGTTAGTTCCGGTGTAAAAGAAGTTTAAAGGAGGGATCCCCGATGAAAGAAGTCATGGCTGTGATCCGGATGAACATGATGAACAAAACCAAGAAGGCTTTGGCAGAAGCCGGGATTTCCTCTTTCACTGCGACGGGCAGAGTTATGGGGCGTGGTAAAGGTAATGTGGACTATACGTTGCTCGAAGGGGCCAAAGAGGGGTATGAGGAAGCCATCGCTCAATTGGGCAAAGGTCCAAGGCTTGTTCCGAAACGGCTGTTGTGGATTATCGTCCCGGATGAACTGGTTCAAAGAACAGTAGATACCATTATTGAGGTCAACCAAACCGGCCAACCCGGTGATGGAAAAATCTTTGTAATGCCTACGCTCGATGCGATTCGGATACGTACCGGGGAAACCGGTGATGCGGTTTTGGATGAATTATAACGTTAGATCCCAAAAAGATAAGGAGGTTGAAGGAAATGTCCGAAAATTTAGCGCAAGATTTTGCCGTAACCCGAGAAAAGTTACTGAAGGTATATCCGACGAAGGCTGCGCGGAAGCGGGCCAAACATATGGTCCTCAATGACCCGGATCCTGAAACTATGCCGGAGATCGAAGCCAATGTTCGGACTATTCCCGGAATCATTACGCAACGGGGTTGTACCTATGCAGGTTGCAAAGGTGTGGTTGTAGGGCCGATCCGGGATATTGTGAATATTACCCATGGGCCGATTGGTTGTGGTTTTTACAGCTGGCTCACACGGCGTAATCAAACCAAGCCCATTGATGATAATGATTATAATTTGATGAACTATTGCTTTTCAACGGATATGCAGGAAGATGACATTGTTTTTGGTGGTGAGAAAAAGCTGCGGCAAGCTGTGAGAGAAGCATATGAGATATTTAAACCAAAAGCTATCGGCATCTTTTCTACTTGCCCGGTGGGTCTCATCGGAGATGATGTTCATGCGGTGGCTCGTGAGATGAAAGAGGAATTGGGGATCAATGTCTTTGGATTCAGCTGTGAGGGGTATAAAGGCGTCAGTCAATCGGCCGGCCACCATATCGCCAATAATCAAATGTTCAAACATGTGATCGGATTAGATGATACAGTTCGTGACAGTAAATATAAGATTAATTTGCTGGGCGAGTACAACATTGGGGGCGATGCCTTTGAAATCGAACGAATTCTGGAAAAATGCGGTATTGACCTGATTGCTACCTTTAGCGGCAATTCGTCTTACGATTATTTTGCCAATGCTCATACTGCCGATTTGAACTGTATTATGTGCCATCGTTCCATCAACTATGTGGCGGATATGATGGAGATCAAGTACGGAATCCCTTGGATTAAAGTTAACTTTATCGGAGCCGAGGCTACGGCGAAATCCCTGCGGAAAATTGCACAGTACTTTGGAGATCCGGAGTTGAAGGAACGTGTGGAAAAGGTCATCGCCGAAGAAATGCCGGAAGTAGAGAAACATCGGGCTGATGCAAGAACCCGTTGCGAGGGGAAAACGGTGATGTTGTTCGTTGGTGGTTCCAGAGCCCATCATTATCAGGATCTCTTCGCAGAACTTGGAATGAGGACTATCGCAGCCGGTTACGAATTTGCCCACCGGGATGACTACGAGGGCCGCCGGGTTCTGCCTACGATTAAAATTGATGCAGATAGCCGGAATATTGAGGAGCTTACGGTGGAACCCGATCCTGAGCGTTACCGCTACCGTAAGACGGAAGCGGAGGTAGCAGAGCTAAAAGCTCAAGGATTTGAGTTTAGAGATTATGAGGGAATGATGGCTCAGATGGCCAAAGGGACTTTGGTCATCGATGATATCAGCCATTATGAAATGGAGAAATTAATCGCATATCACAAACCGGATATTTTCTGTGCAGGGATTAAAGAAAAATATGTCATTCAGAAAATGGGTGTTCCCTGTAAACAACTGCATAGCTACGACTATAGCGGTCCATATGCCGGTTTCAAAGGTGCTATCAACTTTTACCGTGATATTGACCGGTTGGTGAACTCCAAAATATGGGGCTATATCCAGGCTCCTTGGGAGAAAAATCCGGAACTGATTGCAACCTATGTGAAGTAGTGAGGAGGCGAGAGAGATGTTATTACGGCATACGGACAAAGAGATTAAAGAACGGGTGGCCTTAACCGTGAATCCGGCGAAGACCTGTCAACCGGTTGGGGCGATGTATGCGGCTCTTGGGATTCACAATTGTTTGCCCCACAGTCATGGATCTCAAGGGTGTTGTGCCTATCATCGGAGCACGTTGACCCGTCATTATAAAGAACCAGTGATGGCTTCGACCAGTTCATTTACAGAAGGGGCCTCGGTCTTTGGCGGGCAAGCCAATTTACTGGAGGCCATCAATAATATTTTTTCAGTGTATAATCCCGATGTCATCGCGGTGCATACCACTTGTTTGAGCGAGGTTATCGGCGATGACATCCCTCAGATCTTGGCAAAGGCAAAAGAAGACGGAAGGATCCCGGAAGGCAAATATGTTATCCATTGTAATACTCCGAGTTTCGTGGGGTCTCATGTCACCGGCTTTTCCAATATGGTCAAAGGTATGGTTCAATATTTCGCCGAGTCCAGCGGTAACAAATTAAACCAGGTCAATATCATCCCCGGATGGGTTGAACCTTCCGATATGCGGGAAATTAAACGACTGGCCCGGGAAATGGGCATTTCAACGGTGGTATTTCCCGATACCTCTGATGTTCTGGATGCACCGCTTACCGGAAAGCACCAGTTTTATCCCAAAGGCGGGGTTACGATCGAAGCTTTGAAATCTGCCGGCGACAGTATTGGAACCATTGCCTTGGGACACTTTGCTTCCGCAGCAGCTGCTGAAGCTCTGGATGCCAAATGCAACGTGAAGTATGAGATCCTGGATCTGCCCTATGGATTGCTGGCTACGGACCGTTTTATCGATAGTTTGCGGCGGATGGCCAAAGTGGTAGTTCCTGAATCTATCAATGCAGAACGGGGCCGCCTGATTGATGCCATCAGTGATATGCAAAGTTACTTTTATGGGAAACGGGTGGCGTTATTCGGTGATCCGGATCAGCTTATAGCATTGAGCGAATTTCTGGTTACGTTGAATATGCGGCCGGTCTACGTGGTAACTGGGACACCGGGTAAAAAATTTGAGGAAGAAATGAGCCGAGTGTTGCATGAGATTCCGGAAGCCAAGTTTAAACAAGCCGGAGATATTTATTTGCTACATCAATGGATTAAAAATGAGCCGGTGGATCTTTTGATGGGAAATACCTATGGCAAATATATTGCCCGGGATGAAGACATTCCGTTTATCCGGATAGGTTTCCCCATTTTGGACCGGATCGGCCACTCGTATTTTCCGCTCGTCAGTTACACCGGAGCGTTGCGTTTGGTGGAAAAGATTCTCGGTGCGATCATGGATCGGCAGGATCGGGACTGCCCTGAAGAGAGTTTTGAATTGGTGATGTAACACAAAATGAAGAGAGGTGACGGCGGTGAAAGTGTTGGAGGGACGGAAAAAACAGGTGTTTCGTAAAGGGGAAACTCCTTTCGAGATCGATTGTGAAAAGCAGAGTTTGGCTGGTTCGGTCAGCCAGAGAGCCTGTGTTTTCTGTGGGTCGCGGGTAGTCTTGTATCCAATCGCTGATGCCGTTCACCTCGTTCATGGTCCGGCGGGATGTGCCGCATATACCTGGGATATTCGGGGGGCCCTTTCCTCCGGACCGGAGTTACATCGTCTCAGTTTTACAACGGATTTGCGGGAGCAGGAAGTGATCCATGGAGGAGAATCCAAACTTTATCAAGGGTTAATTCAGTTGATCGATCGCTATCATCCTAAGGCGGCATTTGTTTATGGAACCTGCATCGTGGGAGTTATCGGTGATGATGTGGAGGCAGTCTGTAAAAAAGTCAGTGCTTTAAAGGGGATACCGGTGATTCCAGTCCATTCGGAAGGGTTTAAAGGGACCAAGAAAGATGGATATAAGGCAGCTTGTACAGCGTTAATGCGGCTTATCGGCAGGGGGCGGACTGATGGGATTTCAAAATACAGTGTGAATATTTTAGGTGACTATAATCTAGCCGGTGAAATCTGGATCATCAAAGACTATTACCGTCGTATGGGGGTGGAAGTGGTCGCCGGAATCACCGGAGACGGCCGGGTTGAAGAGATTGAACGGGCTCATGGAGCGGCGCTGAATTTGGTTCAGTGTTCGGGTTCAATGAATTATTTGGCTCAATTGATGAAAGAGAAGTATGGTATCCCTTCGTTGCAGGTGTCTTACTTTGGGTTCGAGGATATGGCGGAGGCGTTGTATGGTGTCGCTCGACATTTTAACGATGCGGAAATGATGAAACGTACACAGGAATTGGTCCGTGATGAAATCCAGGCCATCTATCCAAAGCTTCTTGAATACCGGAAAGCCCTTGCCGGAAAGAAGGCAGCCATTTATGTAGGAGGAGCCTTTAAGGCATTTTCTTTAGTTAAAGCATTGCGCTTGTTAGGGATGGATGTAGCGGTGGTTGGTTCTCAAACCGGAAGTAAGCAGGATTACCAGTTGTTAAAAGAATTGTGCGACGAAGGCACGATCATCGTGGATGATTCCAACCCGTTAGAATTATCCCATTTCATACGCGAAAAAAATGTATCACTGTTTATTGGCGGAGTCAAGGAACGGCCTATTGCTTACAAGTTGGGAATCGGTTTTTGTGATCATAATCATGAACGGAAAGTAGCATTGGCAGGGTTTGTGGGAATGTTGAATTTCGCCGAAGAAGTGTATCAGTCGGTGATGAGTCCGGTATGGCAGTTTATACCTCGGCCAAAGCAATCCGTACCGATGGGAGGTGTCCAGGATGAATATTCGCGAACTGCCAACCCGTGAAGTGACGATCAATGCTTGTAAATTATGCAATCCGCTTGGTGCCTCCCTGGTGTTTCGCGGTATTGAAGGGGCTGTCCCGTTGCTACACGGGTCTCAAGGCTGTGCTACGTATATCCGGCGGTATCTCATCAGCCATTTCAAAGAACCTATCGATATAGCTTCGTCGAACTTCAGCGAATCCAGCACAATCTTTGGGGGCGGTCCCAAATTGAAGCAGGCGCTAAAGAATGTGATCGATCAGTATCAGCCGACTTTCATCGGCATTGCGACCACCTGTTTGAGTGAAACCATTGGAGATGATCTGCAGTTAATTCTCGACGAATTTAACCGGGAATATCGAGCGCCGGGCAAACCGTTGCTGGTGACGGTATCGACTCCAAGTTACCAGGGGTCTCATATTGATGGTTTTCATGATACAGTTCGGGCAGTGATTGAACAGGTTGCAACCGGCGGACCGAAAAAGAATATGGTATCGATCTTTCCTGGCATGGTTTCGGCTGCTGATTTACGGCTGTTGAAAGAGGTTTTGACCGACTTCGGACTGGACTTTTTAGTGTTGCCGGATTATTCCGAAACGATGGACGGTGGTATGTGGGATACATATCAGAAAATTGCCCCTGGAGGAGCATCCGTTGATAAAATCCGGGCGGCAGGCCGTTCCAAAGCAGTTATTCAATTGGGGAGAACCGTTCGAAAGCAGCAGAATGCAGCGGAGTACTTGAAAGAACGATTTGGTGTGGAAAGTTATCAGTTAGGGTTGCCGGTGGGGATTCGAGAGACGGATCGGTTGATGCAGACTCTGGCAGTCATTACAGGAAACGACATACCCCAAAAATATCAGGAAGAACGGGGACGATTGATCGATGCTTACGTGGATGCCCATAAATATTTGTTTGGGAAAAAAGCAGCTATTTACGGTGAACCGGATTTAGTTCTTGGTATAGCTATATTTCTGGCTGAAGTCGGTGTTGTTCCGGTAATATGTGCCACAGGTGCAAGGACCGGAAAGCTGGGTGACGAGTTGAGATGCTTGTTGCCTGAGTTGGAAGGGGAAATAACTGTGGCGGAAGGGATCGATTTTGATGATATCCGGACGTTGGTTGAAAGGGTTCAGCCGGATTTGCTCATTGGAAACAGTAAAGGCTACCCGTTATCGCGGCAGTCTGGTATTCCGCTGATTCGGGTGGGTTTCCCGATTCATGACCGTATCGGCGGCCAACGTATCTTGCATCTGGGTTATCGAGGAACCCAACATTTATTCGATCAGATTGTGAATGAATTGATCCGTGCCAGGCAAGATCGATCACCGATTGGTTGGAGTTATATGTAAGACGGAAAATTTACAAAGGAAGTGATGATGATGGGATCTAGTCATTTGAATCATCCATGTTTTAATGGTGCAGTCCGGCATCAATATGGACGGATCCATCTGCCGGTAGCTCCTGAGTGTAATATTCAATGCCATTTTTGCAACCGGAAATATGACTGTGTCAATGAAAGCCGCCCTGGAGTGACAAGTGTCGTCTTATCGCCGTGGCAGGCTTTAGTATATATCAAGCAATATTTGAAGTTTGATTCTCGAATCTCGACCGTGGGTATCGCAGGGCCGGGGGATCCGATGGCCAATCCCGAGGCAACTTTGGAAACTATCCGCCTGATTCACGAGTATCACCCTGAATTGATATTTTGTCTTTCGACGAACGGATTGCAGCTGGAGCCCTATATCGAGGAGTTAAAAAGTCTCGGAGTAAGCCATATTACGCTGACTGTCAATGCTGTTGATCCGGAAATTGGCGCCAAAATCTATGCATGGATCCGTGACGGCAAAGTGATCTATCGAGGAACTGAAGGTGCAGCCCTTTTACTTGAACGACAGTTGTCAGCCATCGCCCAATTAAAAGAGAAAGGGTTTGTGATTAAAATCAATACCATCGTGATCCCCGGTATCAATGACGACCATGTTCTGGCCATTGCTGAGAAAGTGCGGGAATTAAAGGTGGATCTGATGAATTGCATTCCGCTCTTCCCGGCCCAGGGGAGTCATTTTGAAGGATTACAGGCACCATCGTCTCAAGCTATGGACCTTATTCGAAGTCGGGTTGAAACATTGGTGCCTGTGATGAAACACTGTGCCAGATGCAGGGCAGATGCCGCCGGATTGATTGGGGCGAAGATGGATTCGGCAACTCAGGTGTTTTTGAGGGAATCCGCTGCTCTTCCCCTTTATCCCGAACAACACCGGCCATATATTGCTGTAGCGACCATGGAAGGGATTTTAATCAATCGACACTTGGGGGAAGCGGAGGAACTCTTTATTTACCGCGTAAACGGGGATGCGGTCGAGCTGGTCCAAACCCGGTCTACACCGCCCCCTGGCACAGGGGAGGAACGGTGGCGGGAGTTAAGTCGGATCATCGGGGATTGCCAAGCGTTATTGGTCAATGGCATTGGGCAAACTCCCCGGGATATTCTCAAAAAAAGCGGCATTAAGGTATATGAGACCGAGGGATTGATCGATGAGGCGGTGTTAGCTTTGACAGCCGGAAGGCCGGTTCGAGGCAAAGCGTCCATTACCAAATGCGGATTTTCCTGTAAGGGAGACGGGGTGGGATGTGGTTAAACGAAATGTGGGAGTTGAAATGTTTAAATCCATAAAAAAATGAGCGGGGGGATGAGTTATGGAAAAGCCGAAACATCATATTTTTATATGTACGAGTTCACGGGTTACCGGTGAGCCGAAAGGGGCTTGCGGGAAACGGGATGCCGGATCATTGCTTCAGTATCTCCAAAGTGAAGTGGAAGATCGGGGGATGGAAGGGGTAATGATCAGCAATACCGGATGTTTGAAGGTGTGTGACCGGGGTCCGGCCATGGTGATCTACCCGGAGGGATATTGGTATGGCAACCTGACCGAAGAAGCCATTGACCTGATTTTAGATGCTTTAGAAGTTGGCGAAAGCTGTGAGAAATATTTGCTGACGTAAAGCGGGGCAAAAAGAGGTGAGGGAGATGCACCAACAGATACTGCCAAAGATACGATTGATTGATTCGACATTGCGAGACGGGGAACAAGCGCCTGGCGTAGCGTTTACGCTGGATGAGAAATTAACTATTGCCCGGATGTTGGATGAGATGGGGATACCCGAGTTGGAAGTGGGTACACCTGCCATGGGAGACGATGAAATTGAAACTATCCGAAGACTGGTTAATCTTCCGTTGTCTGCGGAACTCATCTGTTGGTGTCGGGCGAACCGTAACGATCTGGAAGCAGCTCAAAAAACCGGGATTAAACGGGTACATATCTCCTTCCCTGTATCCGAAATCCAGATTCTGTCATTGCGTAAAAGTGAATCATGGGTAATAGAAGAGCTTGCCCGGTTGCTGGAGTACGCCAAAGGAATGTTTGATTTTGTTTCGGTGGGAGCTTTGGATGCTTCACGGGCAGATATCCGTTTTTTGCAACAGTTTGCTAAAGAAGCCTGGCTTTTGGGGGCTCAACGGTTGCGGATTGCTGATACGGTAGGGATCTTAAATCCGATGCAGACTCAAAGCTTAATTGGAAAACTGACTGAAGTTGTCCCCCATCTTGTACTTGAATTTCACGGCCATAATGATTTGGGGATGGCCACGGCCAATACCTTGGCTGCGATTTCCGGAGGAGCTCGGGCTGTAAGCGTCACAGTGAACGGCCTTGGTGAAAGAGCTGGCAATGCGGCTTTGGCTGAAGTCGTGATGGGAGCCAAATTAACATTGCATCGGGATACCGGAGTGAAAACTTCCGAGTTGTACCGAGTGAGTTTCCTGGTTGCCGGGTTGGCCAGACGGAGGATTTCTGAAGATAAACCGATTGTCGGATCGGATGTTTTTCGACATGAATCAGGGATCCATGGAAAAGGTTTGTTAGCTGATCGTCGGTCCTTTGAACCGTTTAATGCAAGTGAAATCGGCAGACCCGGAACGGAATTGGTATTTGGAAAACATTCAGGTCGGGCAATGATCCGGTATGGTTTGGCGAAACGGGGGATTGAAGCGGACGATGAGGAAACAGCCAGAGTGTTAGAAAAGGTTCGGCGCTTGGCAAGCGTCTATAAACGGGGATTAACATTGGATGAAGTTCAGCGGATTTATATCGAATTACAGCAGCAATCAGATGAGGATGTGATGGGCGATGGGCCGCTATAATAAAAATATAAACAACTTGTTTTTATTGATTATTATCGTAATGAGTTTGCTTTTTGGAACGGTTTCCGGAAAGCAAAAGGTGCAGTTGATGATCTCGGCTGCTGCCAGTTTACAGGTACCGCTGGAAACCATCGCTGCCCTTTATCAACAGGATAATCCCGATGTTAAACTGCTTTTAAATTTTGGTTCTTCCGGTTCTTTACGGCAACAGATCGAACAAGGGGCGCAGGTCGATATCTTCTTTCCGGCTGCAGCCAAAGATATGGACTTGGTTGCTGAAAAGCAATTGGTTTTATCGGGAACCCGAAAAGATTTGCTCCGGAATTCCTTAGTATTGATTGTATCGGAGCAAGGGGAATGGATCAAGACATTCTCAGATCTAAGTTCTAAGCGCCTTTCCCAAATTGCGGTGGGCCATCCGGAGAGTGTGCCGGCAGGGAGATATGCCCGTGAAGCTTTGACTTATCTGAAACTCTGGACGGAAGTCGAAGGGAAGCTGATTTTCGCTAAAGATGTGAAGCAAGTATTAACGTGGGTGGCAACGGGAAATGTGGATGCCGGCTTTGTTTACCATACTGATGCTAAATCTGTCGATAATGTCAAAGTGGTGGCAACTGCCCCGGAGAAGTCCCATACGTCCATAATCTATCCGGTGGCTGTTTTGAAAAGCAGTCTGTTTCCAGAAGAAGCTGGCCGTTTTATTAAATATCTGACTTCTACCAAGGCGAACAAGGTCTTTGTTGAACATGGATTTTTGATAAACAATCAGAAGTCGTTAAAGGAATGATGACCATGTCTTTTGATATTTCTCCTTTATGGATATCTTTAAAAACAGCAGTTGCAGCTACGTTCGTTACATTGGTGCTCGGTATCTTGATTGCTTATCGGCTGGCTGGATGTACCGGAATTTGGAAACGTATTTTGGATGGGATATTAACCCTGCCTATGGTTTTACCTCCGACGGTTGTCGGATATTTTTTATTATTGCTCTTCGGTAAAAACGGGCCCCTTGGGAGCCTTCTGGCCCGGATTGGAGTAGTTATCGTATTTTCATGGATGGCAACGGTTATCGCAGCAGTCGTGGTGTCTTTCCCTTTAATGTATAAGACGATTTTAGTTTCTATGGAACAGATCGATCAAAGTCTCATTGAGGCTGCAGAGATCTTTGGGGCTACACGGTGGCAAACATTTTTCCGAATCATTTTGCCTTTGGCTTGGCCGGGTATATTAGCCGGGATTATGCTGTCCTTTGCACGGGCTCTGGGTGAATTCGGCGCGACCATAATGATTGCCGGAGGGATTCCCGGCCGGACTCAGACAATACCCTTAGCTATCTTTTTCGCAGCCGAGACAGGAGATATGAATACCGCTTTGATATGGGTTTTGATTGTTTCAGCATTATCGATGGCATTGATGTATGCTTTGAATGGTATCAAATGTGAATCCGTTTGTCGAACATAGGCTGTAAAGAGTTGGGATTCTGGATTTATCTGCGAAGTGTTGGAATAATTAAAATCAAAATATTGAAAAGCTGCCTAAAAATGGCAGCTTTTGTGTCGAACTAAAAAATATTGGATAAATCTGTGATAATTTTGGAAATGTGATAAAAATTGAAGAAAATATTAATGGTGTTGTTGGTCAGCATGGTCCTTTTGGGAGTATCGGTATACAGTTGTCACGGAACCAGCGGAATTTTGGATGGAACGGATAATTGATGGAGATATGGAAATTAGTGGTGCCAAGGGTGACTTTTCAATGACCTTGTTTGGGATGGAGCAGCAGTTCAACGTTTTAAAGCAAGTTTCCAATGCGGGATCGGCGATGTGGAAGGTGTGGATGTCGATCTTTGGGAAGTGAGAGCGGGTTACCGGTTGCTTGATAAACCTGAAGCGAATGCGGATTTGTATCTCTCCAGGTTTGGTTTTTATGGGGGCTTCCTGGAAGTGGAAGCTCTGTCATTTGGGGTGGATTTTAACTGGTATCCGACTGAGCGTTCGACCATTACTGCTTCGGTGGGATATAGCTTGAATGCTAATTTCTATGATGATGACTTGGATGTGTTTATATATAAGTTGAAATATATCTATAACGCGACAGACCGGGTGGGATTGATGGCCGGTTATCGGGGTTACGCAATGGAGTTTGATGACGATTCACTACCTGACATTGATCTCAAAGGTTTCTTTGTCGGTGTTAACTTATGGTTTTAAGCCTTACTTGAATGATTGATAAATAATGTTCAAAGGCTTGTTGACGTACAGCAGGCCTTTGATTCTTTTGCCATTCTTCCCAATGAGCGATAGTTGAAAGCCATAACGATCTGGTGTATCATAGGAACGTATGGGTTTCGTATTTCATATTTTTTTATCGATGTTGCGATATTATCGAACTCTTTTATGTTTAAACTTTGCAGAAAGAAGATGACATGAACTCATGATTGAGATCGATGATGCGGGCGGAGGGTGTTTTCTGGGCCCGGAAGTATTGGTGATTCACCGTTTGGAAACGGATGAAGCCTGGTATTTATATATCCCGCCCTATGTCAAAGAACGGGTTTTGTTTGCAACTCGGATTTTGAAGAGGGCTTTCGTCGATTTAGCCATTTCTCCTCAAGAGCCGATCCGGTTGTGCCGCGGCGAAATCTTTGATCTCTTTGAAGAGTATCTGAAAGCCAAAGGGTATCTAGTGGTCAGGGAAAAGGTGTCGGCAGCAACGGACCGCCTGGCGGAGGGAAAGTTCATGGAGATTTTATATTCATATGGGTTCCCTTCGGATATTCGCTTGCGCGATCGAAATTATCAGGAGTTTTATGAATGGGTCAGTTTATGGTATCATTCATTGCCCAAAGCCAACAAGCATTTGTGTAAAGCCCGGTTGCGGCCGCCTGTACGTTCCCAGGTGTTAGCCAGGAAATATCCGAATCTGTTGCGTCAGTTGTTTACAGAAACTACCGTTTCATAAAAGGAAGAGCAGGTTTGTTGAAGAACTGGCTCTTCCTTTTGTCTTGTTTTACATAAAGTTTTGGAGGATTTGTTAGATCTATAGCGAAAAGGAATGCGATAATATTCAAAGGAGCGATGATCAGAGTGCCGGTTGCTTTTAACGAATTACTCCGGAAACAATGGGAAAAACAGCGTTTTCTCTGTGTCGGGCTGGATACGGATTATGCTAAATTGCCGAAGGGGATTCGGCAAACATCTATAGCGGATGCAATTTTTGAATTTAACCGTTTGATTATCGAAGCGACGGCTGATTTTTGCGGCGCTTATAAACCGAATATCGCATTTTATGAAGGGTATGGGTTGGAAGGCCTTGATGCCCTCATTCGGACCAACCGGTATCTTCGAGAACATTATCCGGACATTCCAATTATTCTCGATGCCAAACGGGCCGATATCGGTAGTACCAATCAGGGCTATGTCAAAATGGTCGAAGATGTTTTTCTGGCCCATGGGATTACGGTCCATCCTTATCTGGGACGAGAGGCTTTACTGCCTTTTTTGGAACGTCCCCATCTCGGCGTGATCGTTCTTTGCCATACTTCCAATCCCGGAGCATCCGAATTTCAGGACTTGGCTGTAGCCGGGGGAGAGCCCTTATACCGGAAAGTGGCCGAAGCTGTTTACCGGGAGTGGAATACCCAGGGCAACTGCGGATTGGTGCTGGGGGCGACCTATCCGGAACAATTGTCGGAAGTCCGTAAAGCGGCTCCGGATCTTCCCTTCCTTATTCCGGGTGTCGGCGCCCAGGGCGGTGACTTGGAGCAGACGGTTAAGAATGGCTTGGATGAAAAAGGGGCAGGGATCATTATCAATGCTTCCCGAAGTATTATCTATGCGTCTTCCGGGGATGACTTTGCCGAGGCGGCCCGAAATGAAGCGAAAAAGATGGATAGGGCGATAAAGGCTGTAGTTCAGCGTCTTTCTTAAGAGATTTTGGTTCATCATTATAAAGCAATCCTTGCAATTATCAAGGATTGTTTTTTTATTCTCGACGAATATTGTATACAGTATATTGGATGGTGGATAAATCCCAGAATTCTCGAGTTTTTTCACAAATTTTACTTGAAATTTTTTTGATGATCCCTAATAATTAATACTTAATCACCGCATAATTATGCTTTTCATTGAATACCATGTGTTATTTGATGATAATTTTGCGCAAGGTTTGATTGTGAAGATGGAGGAATGGCAATGACTGAAAAACATCTGGAGGAAAAGTTGAATCGGCTTTTGGAGTATGTTGACGATCCCAAAAAAAAGGAACATTATTATCGTCTGATCTCCACATTGCTGGAAAAAGGGTATTTCCCGGGTTTGGCTGAGGTGCCGGTGGTCAAATCGGCCATCAGTCACATCGACGGCGAACGCGGGTTGTTGACATACCGTGGCTATCCTGTGGAAGAGCTGGCGGAGAACTGTAGTTTTGAATCGGTAGCTTTTCTCATTCTCAACGGTGATCTTCCCTTGGAGGAGGAGGAGAAAAAATTCCGCGAGAGACTCTTGGAAAATATTTATCTTCCGGAATGTGTCAGTGATTCCATTCTGCATTTTAACCGGGATCTGCATCCCATGAATATGCTCAGCGCTGCGGTATTGTTGTTGGAAGCGGTCGACAAAGGCTCCTGGCAAGTGGACAATCATCGGGAAAATGTAAAACGGGCCATCGCTTTGATCGCCAAGTTCCCGACGATCATCGGAACCTTCTTAACCAGGAAGGCGGATTTCAATAAAGGCCGGAAGTTTAATTCCTTTGCTGAATATGCCTTATTCTGTTTCTCGCCGGAGCATTCGGAAAAGGCGGAATATGTAAAAATGTTTGAAGAATCCCTTATTCTTCACATGGATCATACGATGAACAATAGTACTTTTTCCGCCCGAGCTGTCGGATCATCTCAGGCCAGTATCTATGCATTGATCTCTTCGGCCATCAATTCCTTGTCTGGACCGCTTCATGGCGGGGCCAACGAAAGGGTTGTCCGTACTTTGGAAACCATCGGGTCTGCGGATCAAGTGCCACATCATGTTGAAAATTCATTGGAACATCATCAAAAGATTATGGGTGTCGGCCACCGAATTTATAAAACCTACGATCCCAGAGCCAAGTATTTCAAAAATGTCATTCTTCCCAAGATTTACGGGGATGCGGAGAAAGTCAAGGCGGAACGGCCCGATTTATGGAATCTGTATGAGACGGCTGTGACTTTGGAACGGTTTGTCCAGGATAAATTAGGAAAGAAAAATCTCCATCCCAACGTTGATTTCTGGTCCGGACTCTTCTATAAAGCCGTTAATGTACCGACCGAGTATTTCACCACCATTTTTGCTATGGCCCGGGTGGTGGGTTGGACAGCCCATTGGATTGAACAACAGGATTCTGCAGGGAAAATCTATCGTCCGTATCAACTTTACGTGGGCTTCGATACCCGGCATATTGTTAAATGAAATAAATTCGAATCGAAAGTCAGATGAAATTCTTCATCTGGCTTTTTTATTTGAATGGTTAAAATTTAAATTAAGGTTAAGATACCATTGGATTGAAGGACATGGGGTTAAGAAAGCGAAATCCATTGGAAAATTAGGAAGTTTCCTCGAAGGAGAAAGTGCTATGCGGTTTAAGGATAAGGTGATCGTTGTTACTGGCGGTGGACAGGGCATTGGCCGGGCTATTGCCCAAGGCTTTGCCGGCGAAGGGGGGAAGGTGGTGATTGCCGATATCGATACTGAGGCTGGTATGGAAAGTGAGCAAATCATCCAAGCCCGGGGCCAATGCGCGCGGTTTATTGAAACGGATGTGGCGGATGAAACAGCGGTCAAATTATTGATGGAAGTGATCGAAAGGGATTTCGGCCGGTTGGACGTTTTGGTCAATAATGCCGGAATCAGTTATAAAGGGAATATTCTGACGGATCCGGTAGCTCAATGGGACCGAGTGGTCGGCGTCAATCTGCGGGGTGCTTATCTTTGTTCGAAATATGCTGCCCCTTCGTTAATCCGGTACCAAGGGAATATCATCAATATCGCTTCGACCCGGGCGTTGATGTCCGAAGCGGATTCTGAGGCGTATGCTGCTTCTAAAGGCGGATTGCTGGCTATGACCCATGCGTTGGCCGTATCTTTAGGTCCTGCGGTTCGGGTGAATGCCATCAGTCCCGGTTGGATCGAGGTCAGGGATTGGCAGAAGCGAAGCCGGGCTGAAACGCCGGTTCATAGTTTCGAGGATGCCAGCCAGCATCCGGTGGGACGGGTCGGCAAACCGGAGGATATTGCCCATGCCTGTCTGTATCTGGCATCCTCGGAGGCCGGGTTTATCACCGGGATCAATTTGGTGATCGACGGCGGTATGACGATTAAGATGATTTACGCGGAATGACTGGTCCATTTGGAAAGATTTTGTTATAATAAATAAGCTTATGGTTTTTCATGAAATGAGACCGGCAATATCGAGTTGAGGAGTGTTTTAAGATGAGAGTATTATCAGGAATTCAGCCTTCGGGGAATCTGCACATTGGCAATTATTTCGGCATGATGAAACGGATGATCGAATATCAGTCCGAACATGAACTCTTCTGTTTTATCGTGAATTTTCATGCCCTGACGTCAACCTTTGATGCAGAGAGATTGAGAAAACAAACGTATGATGCGATTTGTGACTTTTTAGCTTTAGGCTTGGATCCGGAAAAGTCCGTTTTCTGGGTTCAGTCCGATGTTCCGGAGGTTACTGAAGCCACCTGGTATTTGAGCAATATTACCGGAATGGGATTGCTGGAGCGATGCCATTCCTACAAAGATAAACTAGCAAAAGGGATTCCGGCCAGTCATGGTCTGTTCTCCTATCCGGTGCTGATGGCTGCCGATATTTTGCTCTATGGTGCTGACCGGGTTCCAGTGGGGAAAGACCAAAAACAACACGTGGAAGTGGCCCGGGATATAGCCATTCGTTTTAACAATACCTATGGCCAGGTTTTCACCATCCCGGAGGAAGATATTGATACCAATCTGGCCACTATTCCGGGATTGGATGGTCAAAAAATGTCCAAATCCTATGGAAACACCATTGAAATTTTCATCGACGAAGCAGTTTTAAAGCAGAAGATTATGAGTATTAAAACGGATTCAACGCCGGTGAACGAACCGAAACCCATTGAAGGCAATGTATTGTTTGACCTCTATTCGCTTTTCCTGGATGATGCAGGCCGGGAAGCTTTACGGGATCGGTTTTTAACGCCGGGCCTTAAATATGGGGAACTTAAAAAGGAACTGTTTACAGTGATTTGGGAGTACTTTGAACCCTACCGGGCCAAACGGGAGAAAATTGCCGCCGAACCGGATTATATCCGCCAGGTGATGCAAGCTGGTGCGGAAAAGGCCCGGGCTGTCGCGACGGTGTACTTGGATAAAATGCGCCATTTGGTTGGTACCGATTATTTGAGGAAATGAGTGAAAGGAACCGATGAATCATTATTATCCTGAACTGGGGATCGCCATTCCCCGGATTTTATTGCCAAAAAATCCTGAAGTTTTGGCCAAATGGCCGGTAATTGCCTGTGACCAGTTTACTTCACAGCCCGAATATTGGGAGAGAGCTGCTCGCCTCGTTGGGGAAGCCCCATCGACGCTACATATTATCTTTCCCGAGGTTTATCTTGGGAAAGGTGACGATATGGCCCGGATAAGCCAAATTCAGCGGACTATGAGGGAGTATTTGGATACAGGGGTCTTGACTGAGTATGAACCCGGTTTGGTTTATGTAGAACGCCGTAATATCCATGGCCGGCTCCGGAGAGGATTGGTGTTGGCTGTTGATCTGGAGTGTTATGACTTTTTGCCGGGAGCCGAGACCCTCATCCGGGCCACCGAAGGCACGGTGTTGGAACGAATTCCGCCCCGGGTTAAGATCCGCGAAGGGGCACCATTGGAGTCGCCCCATGTCATGCTGCTGATTGATGATCCGGATGACAGTATCTTTCGGGAAATCGATCGTTGGAATGGAAAACTGCCCTTGTTGTACGATGTGGAACTGATGTTGCAGGGCGGCCGGGTGACCGGATACCGGGTGGAAGACAGAGAATTGATCGGGTCGATCATCGATAAGTTTCACAAGTTGGCCGACGGGACGGCATTTAACCAAAAATATGGATTATCCGGCTGTAAGCCGTTGTTATTTGCCGTGGGAGACGGCAACCACTCCTTAGCTACGGCGAAAGCTGTCTGGGAACGGGTGAAAGAAGGAATCACGGATCCTCAAAAGTTGACAGACCATCCGGCCCGTTTCGCTCTGGTCGAAGTGGTCAATCTCCATGATCAGGCCTTGGAATTTGAACCCATTCATCGAGTGTTATTTGGCGTCGAGCCGGAAAGGGTTTTGGAACGGATGGCCCGTTTCTTTGAAAGGATCGGTGCCCGTTTAACCTGCCAATATCTTCAGGATGCTCCGGAAAATCCTCTGGAGTCTGTGGGCCGGGGTTCTTCTCAGGTTCACCGCATCGGGTTTGTGACGGAAGCGGTGAAAGGTTATTTTGAAGTGACGAAACCGCCCCATACGTTGGAAGTAGGGACCCTTCAACTGTTTATCGATGACTTTCTGAAAGATGATACCGAGGTCGAAGTCGATTATATTCACGGGGACGCTGTCGTTGGGGAGCTGGGTTCCAGACCCGGCAACATAGGCTTTTATCTGCCACCAATGGATAAGGGTGATCTGTTTAAAACGGTGATTCTGAACGGGGCATTGCCCAGGAAGACCTTCTCCATGGGCGAAGCGGAAGAGAAACGTTATTATATGGAATGCCGCCGGTTGGAATTTTGAACGATACGATAAAAAAGCCGCTATTTTCGATAGCGGCGTCTTTTTATGCGTTTCTTTGATCTTTATTTGTAATTTTCGATTGAAATACTGTGTTCAAATTCGATTCCCAATGCTTCACAGTCTTCTTCACTTAAAATTTGAGGCTCAGGAATGCCATCTTTCACTGTAAACTGAACGATGAATCCCTTGTCTTTCAAGGCATCTAGCAGTTTGACGACTCCTAAGGAGATTTCCCCAAAGTGGAAGGATTTTTTCTTGGAACGCATTAAATGAAAGACTAATTCTTCGGTGCGATTTTTTGCAAGCATATGTTACCTCCGGTTTTCCCAGTTGATGTAAAATGAAAAAATTGGTATTAGCTGCGGATATTTCCGCAAAACACTTTCAATAGGTTAGCATGAATTGTTTAACATCAAGTGAAGGTCATGTATAAAGTTGGTAAACAAATCAGAATATGCTCTAGGATAAGCATGGAAAGTATGGTAAGATTACTTTCGGAAAGGTTCGAAGGCACAGTGCAGGTAGATATCTAAAACTGAAATTTGCATGTGTATCCAATCTCAGTGACCTTGGTTAAGAGAAGGAGTCGATCGATATGCGATATGTAAGTACCCGGGGGCGTGTACCGGCAGTGAGTGCGGCGGAAGCTATCCGCCAAGGGATTGCTTCGGATGGCGGTTTATATACGCCGGAACAAATTCCCCGTTTGACTGAAACGGAATTAAGTGCCATGGTGGATTTGAGTTATCAGGAACTGGCCGCCAGGATTTTAGGATTGTATTTAACGGATTATCCTGCGGATGACCTTAAACGGATGATCGGTGCAGCCTATGCGTTTCCGGAGAAGTTTGGCAGTCCGGAAGTGACGCCAGTGACAGCCATCGGTGACGGACAGTATGTATTGGAATTGTACCATGGTCCAACTTGCGCCTTTAAGGATGTGGCTTTACAACTGTTGCCCCATTTGCTGACCAAAGCCAGTGAGTTAACGGGAGATGCCCGGGAGATCGTGATCCTGGTGGCTACCTCCGGCGATACGGGAAAGGCGGCGTTGGAAGGATTTAAAGATGTACCGGGAACCCGGATTATCGTATTCTTCCCCGAAGAAGGCGTCAGTCAAGTCCAACGGTTGCAAATGGTTACCCAGGAGGGTCAAAATACCGAAGTTATCGCAGTTCAGGGCAATTTTGACGATGCCCAAAATGCAGTGAAGCAAATTTTCACGGATCGGGAAATTTTAGATAAAATGGCCCGGCATGGCCTGACTTTCTCATCGGCCAACTCCATTAACTGGGGACGGTTGGTCCCGCAGATTGTCTACTATTTTTACGGATATATGGCTCTTTGCCGCGAGAAATGCCTGAGAATGGGCGATATTTTGAATGTGGTGGTCCCGACTGGCAATTTCGGCAATATTTTGGCTGCCTATTTTGCCAAACAGATGGGGTTGCCTTTGGGGAAATTGATTTGTGCGTCTAATTCCAACAATGTGTTGACGGATTTCATTAAAACCGGCCATTATAACCGGAACCGGGATTTTCATCTGACGATTTCGCCGTCCATGGATATTCTCATCTCCAGCAATCTGGAGCGGCTGCTGTTTTATCTTACGGGACAGAATGCCGATCAGGTCTGTGACTGGATGAGTCAATTGAAATCCAGCGGGGAGTACCGGATTGGTGATGATTACCTGGCCAAACTTCATGCGGACTTTTACGGCGGATTTGCCACCGAAGCGGAGACGATGGATACCATTGGGGATGTGTATCAGTCTGCCTCCAAAGTTATTGATACTCATACCGCAGTGGGACAAAGCGTCTATAAACAGTATCTCCAGGAAACTGGCGATAGGACGCCGATGCTGCTGGCTTCGACGGCCAGCCCCTTTAAGTTCAATGCCAGCGTGGTCCAAGCGATTGCCGGAGAGGAAGCCGTCGCTGGGAAGGATGAGTTTGAACTTCTCCATGAATTGCAGCGGATTTCCGGCGAAGCCATTCCGCAAGCTTTAGAAGGATTGAACCGGAAGGTCATCCGCCACCAAAGGGTGTGCAAGCCGGAACGTTTAGGTGAGCTTGTTCAGCAGTTGTTAAAGATAGATAAGTAAATAATGAACGCCGGTTGATGAATGACCGGCGTTTCTTTTTAAGACCATGACTACATACTGTTACTTTGGGGAAGGATTTTTAGTAAAAAGCCGCGAAGATTAAAAGATTAACTAAAATAAATGGTATGGCGGAGAATTGAGGGAGAATATGGCTCAGATGAATGAAATACCTGAATTTTATCGGAATTACCGTTTAGATGATTTTCAGCGCCAGGCAGTGGCTGAGCTTTTAGAGGGCAATTCGGTATTGGTATCTGCTCCGACTGGGGTGGGAAAGACATTAATCGCCGATTACCTGATCGATGAAGCCATTAAAAAAGGGGACCGGATCATTTATACGGCGCCGATAAAGGCGTTATCCAATCAAAAATATAAAGAATTTAAGGCGTTGTATGGTGAAGAACGGGTCGGGATCGTCACCGGGGATGTGGTGATCAATTCCGAAGCAGAAGTCTGTTTAATGACGACTGAAATCTTCCGCAATATTCTCCACCAAGATCTGAAGCGATTGGAAGGAGTTTCCCACATTATCTTCGATGAAATCCATTATCTTTCCGATGAAGAACGGGGTACGGTGTGGGAAGAGTCCATCATTTTTATGCCCAAAGAGATGCGACTGTTAGGATTGTCGGCTACCATCCCCAATGCGAAAGAGTTGGCGGCGTGGATCAGCGAGATCAAACAGCATCCAGTGAAAGTTATTGTAAAGAAAGACCGGGCAGTTCCGTTGGAAAATCACTTGTTCGAGAAGCATTTGGGAGCAACGGATCTTAAAAAAGTTATTAAGTATAAACAGCAGCTTGAAGCGAGGGAAGATTGGCCTTTTCGGGATAAAAAAGAATGGGAAACCACTCATTTGGATTTGGTGAAGTATGTGGCAAAACAGAAAGGCCTTCCCTGTCTTTATTTCGTTTTCAGCCGCCGGATGTGCGAGGTGAAGGCGGAAGAATTAAGTTACTATAAGAATTTTTTGACACCTGAGGAAGCGGAGCAGGCGGAAGTTGTCTGTGATCGGTTAATTCAGGAATTTGGGTTGGAAAAGTTGAAAACGGTTTATCAGGCGAAGAAATTGTTAGTCCGAGGTATCGGCTATCATCATGCCGGATTGCTGCCTGGATTGAAAGAGATCGTGGAGACGCTCTTCGGGATGGGTTTGATCAAGGTAATGTATGCCACCGAAACCTTTGCCGTCGGGATCAATTATCCGGTCAAAAGCGTCTGTTTTGACGGCCCATCCAAATTTGATGGGGTCACTTTCCGTCCCATGACCAATTTGGAATATTTCCAAATGGCCGGGCGGGCAGGACGCCGGGGGATCGATACGAAAGGTTTCGTGTATATCATGGTAAACCTCAATAACTTCTATCCTGATGAATTTCCTAGTACTCGTCAGGATGATATTGAGGAGTTAAAGAGTCAGTTTAATCTCTCCTATAACTCGGTGTTAAACTTAAACCGTAATTATGAGGCATCGGAAATCGATGTTATCTTAAATCAAAACTTTGCCACTTATCAGGCACGCAATGCCAAAAAACATTTTGAGATGCAACTCGCTAAAGAGGTGGAGAAGCTCAATCAGTTACACGGCACCCTTTGCGAGGATCGGGATAATCATCAATGCCCGATTATCTATAGTAAACTCCGGCAGAAACTTCGAAAAAAACAGCGTCGGCTCAGGTTTATTAAAGGCCGGGCCCGGGCGGCGATTGCAGCGGAGATTGACGAGTTAAAACGGCAACTAGCCCAGGTAGATTTGAAAGAGTGTTCTCCTGAAGAACAACAGGCTTGTGCAGCCAAGATTAAGCAGTGGGATGAGGTGAACAGCCGGGTTACGGCATTGCAGGAACGGGCCGCCCAGATCATCACTTCCGGACGGTTTAATGATGATTTGCGGATGAAGAATGAGATTTTGGAAGATTTGGACTATATCAGGGATGGCAAGCTTCTGCCCAGGGGCGAATTTGCTGCTCTCATCTATACGCAGGAACTGTTGGTTACCGAGTTGTATTTCAGCGGTTTCTTGCATGAACTGGATTACGATCAATTGAATGCATTGATCGTCGGGATCGATTATGAGCCTCGCAAAGGCGAATTTGCTCCAAAACGGCTACCTTTTGATCTTAAACCGGTACGGACGATTATTCGCAATTTGATTTACCGGTACGGTGTCGATGAGCGGGATGCCCGGTTCCATCCCAGTTTAGCCAATTTGGCGTATCGCTGGAGCCAGGGTGTGAGTTTTGATGAATTGATCAAAGAAGCCGGTTCCATTCAAGAAGGGGATATTGTCCAAGCTTTCCGGCGGGGCATCGATGTCATGCGCCAGATGAAGGCGGCCTGTATCGGCGAGGATCCTGCATTTGCCGCAAAACTTAAAGAGTGTATGGAAAAAATGGATCGGGATTTGATTCAGGTGAATATTTAAGGGCAAAATTTTGCAGTTAATAATTACTGTGATGGTGAGAAATGGTTTGGGTGAAGATGATGAAAAAAATAATGTGTTTATTATTGAGCGGCCTTTTACTTATGCTCCTGGCGTTTCCTGCGGCAGCTCAGCCCTGGACGATAGCGCGTGGAACAACCGTTATCCGTCAGGGAGAGAGCATTAAGGGCGATTATTATTTCCGAGGGGAGACCTTGGAGGTTGCAGGGGATATTGAAGGAGATCTTCTGGTGTTGGCCGGTGAAGTGATTATCACCGGTAATGTTAAGGGAAACCTGTTGGGTGTCGTTTGGGAAAAGTTAACGGTGAATGGTTCTGTTGCCGGCGATCTTCGAGTGGCTGCCGGCCAGTTGGAATTGAACGGGACGGTTGGCGAGACACTGGCGTCGGCTGCCATGAAAGCGGAGATCAATTCTTCAGCCCGTGTGGATGGCGGGATGTTGGGATATTATCATCAGCTGGCCCTTCGCGGGACCATCAACGGTCCGGTCCGGGTTACGGGATATGCTGCGACGACGGTGGGCGGAGTTATCAATGGTTCCTTTCATGTGCGAGGGGTACCGGTAAAATGGCTGGAGAAGGCTGTGGTTGAAGGCGATGTGGATGATTATACTGGTGTTACGGATACCTCACGTAGCAGTCAAGCCACGATTCGCGGGGAATACCGGATGCATCAGAATAATGAGATGCTGGCCCGGTTTTTAAAAGCATTTTTGCTTTTTTCGTTGATGTGGTTTATGGGGAATATTTTAATAGGTTTAGTTTTTTATAAATTGTTTCCCCGAACTTCATGGAAGATCACCGAACCCAGTGTAATGAATTTCAAACGGTACTTGAAAGTGGGGCTCTTGGGCTCTTTCGGAATTCCACTGCTTATTGTGGTCCTGTTTCTGACTCAAGTGGGCATACCTTTGGCGGTTCTGCTGATATTAGTCTATATCATCTTATTGCTCTTTTCCAATGTCCTGCTTTACCTGTGGATTGGACGGATTATCTTCCTCAAATCTTCTTTAAATACCCGGCGACACCCTGTGCTGTTGATCATTACCGGTGGCTTTGGTCTTACATTATTAGGATTTATTCCGTTAGTCGGTCATATTCTGCAAATTATCGGTGTGGGCATGGTGTTAGCCAATATTCGGCCAGAAATCGAATCCGGTTCTTCCCGGTTGGCAGGACGAGGTGACCTGTGAAACAGCGTATCGATAGTTATTTAGTGAAAGCAGGATTTTTTGAAAGCAGGGAACAGGCTCAGCGGGCAATAATGGCCGGACAGGTTCAAGTGAACGGAAAACGGGTGGAAAAACCCGGCCAAATGGTGGCAGAACCCTTGGATGTTATGGTGGAACGGCCGGAATATCAATATGTGAGCCGCGGGGCTCATAAACTGGTGAAAGCATTGGAAACTTTCCCCATTGAAGTGGCAGGGAAAGTATGCCTGGATGCCGGTGCATCTACCGGCGGTTTTACCGATGTGTTGCTGCAAAACGGGGCCCGGCTGGTCTATGCAGTGGATGTGGGATATGGCCAATTGGCTTGGAAATTAAGGCAGGATCCCCGGGTGATGGTGTTTGAACGGCAAAATATCCGGTATTTTGAAGTGGATAATCTGCCGGAACGGCCGTCACTGATTACGGCGGACCTTTCATTTATCTCCCTCAAACTGTTATTTGAGCGGTTTAAGGCGTTGATCACTGCTGACGGCCAGTTGATGACCTTAATTAAACCGCAGTTCGAAGCGGGTAAAGAACATGTAGGCAAAAAAGGGGTGGTCCGGGACCGCCGAATTCATGCAGAAGTGATTCGGACGTTGGCAGAGCTGGCTCCTGCCCACGGATGGCACTTGGCTCATCTAACTTTTTCTCCTATATTGGGGCCTGAAGGAAATATTGAGTTTCTTGGCCATTGGATTCAGGAACCGGCAGAACGGCCGGAGATCGAAGCCGTGGTGGACGCCGCATGGCGGGAACTTAAAAATGAGTGAACCAGTTGACAGTTGGCAGCTAATAAGTGGGAATGGTACACAGTTCTTAGTGCACAGTTTACTGATATTTCAGGATTGTACTGTGCGATGTGAACCGTGTACTGTGTACTATTTCTCTTCTTCCGTGTCAAAGTCCGGTACATATTGCGGGTCGGCGGAGTCCAAATCCTGGGTGAAGCCGTTTTCTAAACCTAAATCCAGAAAATAATCGATGATTGCCTCGTATTCTTCAGGGTTTAATGTCCTGTTCAGTTTAGGATGGTGTACCGCCCGGTGGGTCGGGAAATATTGGGACATTAAACTGAGATAAACCTCCCTCGGTAAAAAATCGCGAATCCAACGTAAGATAACCCGGCTTTCTTCCAGATAACCCGGGAGAATCAGATGCCGGATCAGAACTCCCCGCGTCATCATTCCCTCTTCGTTGATATATGTCGGGCCGACTTGCTCTAACATGGTTAAAATAGCTTTCGTCGCATGTGAGAAATATTCCCGGGTTCCGGCCAAACATTGGGAAACTTCCGGCGAATAGAATTTTAAGTCCGGAAGGTAAATATCGACTAGGCCGTCGAGTAAAGCGATGGATTCCGGACTGTCGAAGGCGTTAGTGTTATAGATCACCGGAATTTTAAGTCCTTTTTCTTTGGCTATCTTCAATGCTTGGACAATGGACGGAACATATGGGGTAGGCGAAACTAAATTGATATTATGGGCACCTTGTTGTTCCAAAGATAAAAATAGATCCGATAATTCGATTTCCGTCAATTCCCGCCCGTTTTCTTCCTGGCTAATGGCGTAATTTTGACAGAAAATACAGCGAAGATTGCAATGGGAGAAGAAAACGGCGCCGGAGCCACGGGTTCCGCTCAAGCAAGGTTCTTCCCATAGGTGCAGCATTGTTTTGGCGATTTTGGGCCGTGCCGGTGCCAAACATCGGCCCAATTGGCCTTGATTACGATTGATCCCGCACTGGTGCGGACAAATGATACATGATTGATAGAAGCTGTTCATGCCTCTGATTATATCAAAAATGAGCGGTAAGGATAGAGATTTTTCGTTCGGTGGAAAAATAAGGTAAATATGTTTTGGTTTTGGAATATAAATGGTAGTATGTTACATGTTGGAGGGAGCCCATGAAAAAATTAAGATGGCTTTTAGTAATTGTCGTACTCTTTTCCGGTCTAGCCCTAGCCGCTGAAGAAAATTATACATTGGAGTACCGGGAGCAACAGGAACCGATCCGTTATCGGACGGAGATGAAGTTTCATTTTGTGTTTCATTGGCCGAAAGAGTTTAATATGAGGCCGATGGAGATGGGAATGGCCTTTCGTTATGACTCTACCGAACGTTGGACTATGGACGGCGAGTCTGCGATACGATGCAGTTCAATCATTGATATGGTGGAGGTGGAGACTGAGTTTTTAAATCAGAAGATTTCCAAGAAAGAGGATAATTTATCATCGGATAGTGCTATCGAAGTCGTCATGACTCCTTGGGGTGAAGTGATGGATGTTGTTTTACCGGCGTTTTCAACGAAAGATGATGAAGCAGAAGAAACCGAGGTTGTTTTGCCTAGTTTTGTTTCCCCGGAGCAAATATTGGCTATAAATAAAACCTTCTATGAACTCATTTATCATTATCTTCCGGACCATTCGGTGAAGAAGGGTGAACGTTGGGAGATCACATACGTTTTTCCCAAGCTGTCCGAATCGGGCGAATCGAAATTTTTGCCTGTAACTTATGAATTGAGTAAAGTCCAAAAAAGCCGAGGGAAACGATATGCAACATTGCTTTCTTCAGGGCAAACGGTCTTTGATACAATTATCGACATCAGTGCTTTTGCCAAGAAACATACGTCAGATCTTAATGGGGAAGATCTGAAAGAGGAATTGGAAGAAGAATTGGAAGCGGCTGGTGAAGATGAGAAGGAAGCGAAGGAACTTTCAGCTTTAAATAAAATAGTGATGACTTTCCCCATGCAGTGGAAGGGGAAGATCGTTTTCGGTATAGATGATGGCTTACTTAAGGAACGGGAATTGATATTGAAAGGTGACGGCCGTATTGAGGCGATGTCCTATCTTGAGAAGATTCCGATGCGAGTGACATTTGAAACCCAGCTGAAAATAAAGCGGTTGTGAAAGTAATGATCCCCCTGCCGGTGCAGGGGGGTCTTCGTTAATGGTCATGGATATTTTCCGGGTGTTTTTTTAATTTGCGGTAATATGCCGGAGGATTTCCGGTAATCTCCTTAAAAACCCTGCCGAAATGGGTGATGCTTCCAAATCCGACTTCTTCGGCAATTTCCACCACTTTTTTTGAAGTTTCCATCAGCAGGCGTTTTGCTTCTTTGACCCGGACGTTGTTGAGATATTCAATGAAGGTAAAATTGGTGACCCGTTTAAATATCTTACTCAAATAGCTGGGACTGATGTAAAACTGGTGAGCCAGAGATTCCAGAGATAAGTCCTCTTGATAATGGTGGTTGATGTATCGGGCGATCTCAGAAACCTTTTGATGCATCGGGCTGGGGTAATGGATTTGCTCAGTTTGGTGTTTTTTCACGCAGCGGCCGAGAAGCACCAAAAGTTGAAGGGTTAATCCTTGAAGGTTTAGGGTAAAGCCTGATTCATGCGTTTCAAAGTCATGGAGCATCTTTTGGAACAATTCCTCCACAACTGTACGTTCATAGATGGGAAGCGTCACATAGACATCATCAATACTTAATAATTCTCCAAGAGGTTGATTGGGAGAGAGAAAACTTTCGTGAAAGTAAAGTAAGATTCCTTCACATTCTGGACTGTCTTCGCTGGTGGCTCGATGTAAGACGTTAGGGTGAATTAAACACAAATCGCCGGCTTGTATCTTAAAGGTGCGATCGTTGATGAAAAATGAACGTTCTCCGGAGTATAAATAAAGCAGTTCAAATGAATCATGGACATGCCTGCTGTGATGGGTGGTCATTTTACGGTGGGAAATATAAAAGGAATTTGGTATTTTAACCAGTGCATCTGGAACAGCCATGGTAACTTCCTTTCCTCGAAAAATCTTAAGGGAAAAGGGGTAGTATTCATTACGTATCATATCATTGATTTAGACAAAATATAAGAGGAAATTTGCAATATTGAATAAAAAATGTACAGATTTTATCTTTTGGAACTCGTATAATGAAATTAGTCTCAAAAGTTGGTTTAAACATGACGATGAGCTGGTTATCATCACTTAAACGTAAGGAAGATAAGGAGATTTTCTGTGCAACAATCATCAGATGTTGGACGGGAATTAACGAAAGCGGAGATACGAAAGACCATTTTATCCTTTTCATGGCCAATCATAGCTGAATTGATGTTAATGTCTTTGATTGGAGTTGTTAATTTGTCGATGGTTGGCCATTTGGGAGCTTATGCCTTAAGTGCAGCCGGCTTGACCAATCAGCCGGTTTTTATATGTTTGGCTGTTTTTCAGTCGTTTAATGTCGGGGCTACCGCTTTAGTTTCCCGGTTTATCGGCTCCAAGGAATATCGGGAGGCGAAAGCGGTTGTCATTCAGACGATGATCGTTTCGACGCTGCTTGGTTTAATTCTCGCATTTTTCGGTGTGGTTTTTTCGAAATCTATCGTTATCGGCATGGGTGCACAAGCGGATACGGTAGAGCATGCCTCCATGTATATGAAGTACATGGCTGTTGGGATTTTATTTCAGGCGATACCGACGGCGGTGACTTCAATTTTACGGGGTGCGGGAAATTCCCGGATACCGATGCAGTATAATATCATATCTAATATCGTCAATGTCGTCAGCGGTTTTGTTTTAATTTACGGTTTAGGGATTTTTCCCGGGCTGGGACTCCAGGGAGCAGCCATCGCCAGTACTCTGGCAAAGCTTTCGGCCTGTGTGATGGCATTGTATGCTCTGTTTCAGACCGACCTTCCGGTGGCCATTTCATGGAAGGATCGTTTTCGACTGGACTTTTCGATATTGAAACGGATTATGAATATTGGCATTTCAGCAGCAGGGGAACAGTTTTTTATGCGTTTTGGATTGCTGTTGTATGCCAAAATCATTGCGGGTCTGGGAACGGAAGCTTTCGCTGCGCATCAGATCTGTTTGAATGTAACTCAACTCCTTTCCAATGTAATCAATGGCTTTTCCATGGCAGCCAGTTCTTTCACTGGACGGAACCTGGGAGCTAAAAGGCCGGATTTGGCTGAAACCTACTGTAATGAGCTGCAAAAAATCGGATTGGTTTTTTCAGTATTTGCTGGTTTGATGTTTTTCTTTGCCGGATCCCCTATTTCCAGGATTTATACTTCGGATCAGGGGGTTATTCGACAAGCTGCTGATGTTCTCCGGATCACCATCTTAATAGTAGTACCTCAGAATTATTTATCGATCGTATCCGGATGTTTGCGCGGAGCCGGCGATACCCGGTGGCCGCTGATTTCGTCCTTTATTGGGATGATCTTTGCCCGGGTGAGTTTGGCTGCCTTGTTTGTGCTTGTTTTTCACTGGGGTTTGATAGGAGCCTGGATGGCAGCCATTAGCGATCAAACGGTCCGGTCCATATTAATATATTACCGGTTTAAAACCGGAAAATGGAAAGAGATTGTCGTTTGATATAGGGATATAGATTGGAGGCTTCTATGGATATTCCGCCTCGCAGTGCTTTGATTAAAAAAACGTCATCTTTAAAGAATTTTCATTTAAAGTGGGTACAAGATGCTTTTCACAACGGGATAGGCGCCAGTATTTCCATTGTTAAAGTGATGTTGCCTGTTTCACTGTTGATAGCGGTGATGAAGTATTTTGGCTTTATTGATTATCTGAGTTTGTTTCTTTCACCGCTTTTTATACCGGGTGAGGCGATTTTAGCTTTGCTTACCGGATATTTGGTCAACTGTTATTCGGCTTTGGCGGTGATGGCCACATTACCGTTAACCGGTAAGGAAATTACGATACTTTCGGTGATGTTGGTTATTTGTCATACCTTGCCGGTGGAAATGAGCGTTCAAAAACGGGCTGGAGGCCCATTCTGGGTAATTCTTGGGATTCGGTTATTTGCCAGTTTACTGATGGGGTGGTTGTTAAACCTATGGTTACCTGGAGAACAGGTGGCCATGGTAAATGCGGGTTCCCTCGGCGGTGTCCAGGATTCGGAAACCTTTGCCCCTGATGCTGTTGGGGTGGCTGACGGATAATATGATCATTATTAAAATTATTGGAATCAATGTTTTGCTTATTCTCTTTTTCCGTATATTGAAGCAGTATCATACCGTTGAAAGGATGGGCGAATGGTGCGCCGGGATAATGGGTTTGTTAGGTTTGCCGAAGCAAACGGCTTTTTTATGGGTGGCAGCCAATATTCTGGGTTTGATTTCCGGAGCGGCATTGCTGGTTGATGCTAAACGCCAACGTATTCTGGATGATGTGGATTTGGCCAAATTAAATGTTTCATTGTCTACTTGTCATGCTTTGCTTCAGGAAACTGCCAATTTTACAGCGATTGGGGCTGGGGTTTGGATACTTATCTTTCCCCGGATTGTGCTAGCTATGGTATCGGTATGGATCTTTAACATCATCACCGAACGATTTCAATAAATGTGAAATTCATCCCTCTGTCAGCACCTGTCGGGATTTTGGCACATAGGATAAAAGGGATTACAGGTTGCGGAGGATGGAAAATGGAGTATAATTATCAGCATTCACAAGGGATAGCCCTTGATGCGGCTCATCAATATGGCAGGCCTGAGCAGTTGCTTGTACGAGAGTTGATGGCTGAGGAGATCGGCTCGGTTATCGGTTATCTGGAATGTGCAGAACTTTTGCGGGACCACCGAATGGCGAAAACCTTCCGGAAGATTGCCAATGAGGAGCTGAGTCATTTTGCCAGTTTACTTCAGCTGTTGACCGGGCTTGATCCGGAGCTGGCGGCGGAGATGAAAAAGCAGGAGATGGCTATTTTAACGGCTGCCACGGAAGGTGTATGCCCTTATCATGGAGAGAAAGTTGTTTCAAGGCATTTCCGGGGAGAATCCAAACGGGAATTTCATCCCGATGATCCGGTATGGGAAATGCTCCGAAATGCCATTAAGGATGAGTTGTATTCGATCAATGCTTATCAAAAACAGCTGGAAACGGCCTCTATTCCGGCGGTTCAGGGAGTATTAGCCCATCTACAGCATCAGGAGAAAGAACATTTTGTAGCGTTCACTCAATTGTTTTATGAGGCATATGGTTTAGATCGGGACAGCCTGGTGTTAACGGATTAGATAATAATAACTGTCAACGACGGAGCTTTCGGTTTTGGTTAAACTTTCAAACAGTTCTTTGGAAAATTCGGGACTGACTTTTTCTCTTCCCGCGCCGAACAGTTCCCGGCAGATTCGCCGGCTGGCTGTTGTCTCCGGATAGCGGGTTACAAAATCAACAATGGCTTCGATTTTGGTAGTATCCGGCATTTTTATCACCCCGGTATAGTGTAACCGGCCGGTGATTTTTTATTTTGATATGATCTTTGAGAATAAAAAATTGCAGGAAGGGAAAATACTCCAAAATGCCTAATATTGGGAATGGGTGATAATGATGCGAATCCTTCGTTTTGTCGGAGTAATCTTGGGGTTGCTTGCCCTTACTGCGACAGTATGTTTTGGTAACTATTATGCAGTGGGAAACCCGCAAACCTTTGAAATTCGGCAGATTGTTGAAATGCGGAACCAGGGGGGAATGGCCACTGATATACGGGGCAGAGTCAGTATCTTAGATAGGGAGGAACTGCCGCCTTACCAAAAGGTGTTGAGTTGTTCCGTTTATGCTTCATCGTTTAAGCCGAAATTGTATAAAGATCATGCCGAATGGGTCATTCCTAAAATGCTCCCCAATCAAACGGTTAAGATGGAGTTTGAGTATTGGATTGTCAATTATACCATCGAGCATCAATTGAGGGAGTATCGGGGGAGACCTTTCGATAGTAAATATCTGGCTGAGGAAGAGGGGATTGAGTCAACGGACCCGATGATTGTTGATTTAGCGAAACGATTGACGGATGGTCAATTTACTCCTCTGGCCAAGGCCAAAAGTATTTTTGCCTATATAAACAGTCATTTTGACTATCAGATCACCAATGAAACCAATCAAAGTGCATTGAAGGCCTTGAAACGGCAGTATGGATCCTGTGTCGATTTTAGCCTGGCTTATATTGCCCTGTGCCGGGCTGCGGGAATTCCTGCACGATATGTAGGCGGATATCGTCTTGATGAAACTAAGATTAGCAGCAAACCGCAGCTTTTGACGCCTTACGCCCATGCCTGGGTTGAGATTCAACTGCCACAACTGGGATGGGTCACGGTTGATCCGACCTATGTTTATACGGTCAATGGAGTTAAACAGATCAATTATGATTTTTTTGGTAAAATTATTCCCAGTGACCGCCACTTGTTTTTCAATTACAGCCGAAGCAGGGAATATGAGGTCCAGTGGAAACACGACCAACGGTCCCCGGCCAAACTGGATGTGAACCTGACCACGACGATTCGGAGGGTGAGGTGACCGGAATTTAAGTCAGTTAACAGTTGACAGTTCTTCCTATTGGGGTTCGCAGTACACAGTTCACAGTACATTTTAAGTATGAAGCGTTTTTTAGAATTGTAGTTTTCTTCTGATTTATATCTTCTGTATTCTGTTTCCTAATTTTTCACCTAGCCCTTTGACCTTAACTGTCCACTGTCCCAACTGTCAAATGTCAACTCTTTCGAAGCTCCTGACTCTGTCTCCTAAATTTATAAGGAACCCAGCTGAAGGAGCCAGCGTTATTCTGGATAAGAGAGTCATGTTTATCGATTTGGGATCTTATCTCAATCCTTTACATAGACAATGGCTGACTTTTTGCTTGGAGGGATTGTGATGGAATTTGAGAAAATGACGCGCAAGGTGCAGGAGGCGGTGGCTTCTGCTCAAAATTTGGCTTTACGCAAACAACACCAACAGGTGGATGTGGAACATTTGTTGTTGGCTTTGATGGAACAGGAGGGGGGGCTTGCCTCATCGGTTCTTCAGAAAGCCCAAATACAACCTGGCGTTTTAAAAGAGCGGTTGGAACGGGAGCTGGACCGGTTACCCCGGGTGGTGGTCTCCGGTGACAGCGGTTCGGAACAGATCTATATTACGACCCGTCTTAACCGGGTTTTTGCCGATGCTCAGGCAGAGGCGAAAAAGTATCGGGACGAATATCTTTCGGTGGAACATTTGCTGTTAGCGATAGCCGATGACCGTGGGGCTGCTGGCAAAATCTTAAAAGAATTAGGGGTTCAACGGGATAAGTTGGCCAAGATTATTCAGGATATCCGCGGCAATCAACGGGTGACTTCCATGGATCCGGAGGCTACCTATGAATCGTTGGAGAAATACGGACGGGATCTGACGAAAATCGCTGCCCAGGGGAAACTGGATCCGGTCATTGGCCGGGATGAAGAGATCCGTCGAGTCATTCAAGTGTTGTCACGGCGGACGAAGAACAATCCGGTACTCATCGGTGAGCCCGGTGTCGGGAAAACGGCCATTGTAGAAGGGTTGGCCCAGCGGATTGTACGCAATGATGTTCCGGAAGGGTTAAAGGATAAACGGGTGGTCGCCCTGGATATGGGGGCATTAATTGCCGGAGCCAAGTTCCGGGGAGAATTTGAAGAGCGGCTAAAAGCGGTCCTCCGTGAGGTGCAGGAGTCCGGCGGGCAGATCATTTTGTTTATCGATGAATTACATACGGTGGTCGGAGCCGGGAAAGCGGAAGGGGCGATGGATGCAGGAAATCTCTTAAAACCGATGCTGGCCCGGGGAGAACTTCATTGCATCGGCGCAACCACTCTGGATGAGTACAGAAAGTATATCGAAAAGGATGCAGCCTTGGAACGGCGCTTCCAAACGGTTTTGGTGGATCAGCCCACGGTGGAGGATACTATCTCGATCTTACGCGGCCTCAGTGAACGGTATGAGATTCATCATGGGGTCCGGATCAAGGACTCGGCGTTGGTGGCTGCAGCCGTCCTTTCGAACAGGTATATCTCGGACCGCTTTTTACCGGATAAGGCCATCGACTTGGTCGATGAGGCAGCAGCCAAACTGCGGACCGAGATCGACTCCATGCCAACGGAACTGGATGAGATGCTCCGGCGGGTCATGCAGTTGGAGATCGAGCGGGAAGCATTAAAGAAAGAGACGGATCGGGCTTCGCAGGAGCGGCTGGAGCGATTGGAGAAGGAACTGGCGGAGCTGAAGGCGGAGTCGGATGCCCTCAAAGCCCGGTGGCAAAGGGAAAAAGAAGGCGTACAGCGGGTACATAGCCTGCGACAAGCTATCGATGCTACCAAAGTCGAGATCGAGCAGGCTGAATTGCAATATGACCTTAATCGCGCAGCCGAGTTGAAATATGGCCGAATGATCGAGTTGGAACGGGAGCTTGCTGAGGCGGAGGCTGCCCTGAAACAGCAGGAAAAAGGACGTAAGCTCCTTAAGGAAGAGGTTGATGAGGAAGATATCGCCGAGGTCGTCAGCCGTTGGACCGGGATCCCCGTTTCCAAACTGTTGGAAGGGGAAGCTCAAAAACTGCTCCATCTCGAGGAGGAACTTCACCGGCGGGTGATTGGGCAGAATGAGGCGGTGACGGCAGTGGCTGAAGCGGTGATCCGGGCCCGGTCCGGGTTGAAGGACCCGAACCGGCCGATCGGTTCCTTTATTTTTCTGGGGCCGACCGGTGTGGGTAAAACGGAGCTGGCCAGAGCCTTAGCTGAGTTTTTGTTCAATGATCAAAACATGATGATCCGGATCGATATGTCCGAATATCAGGAGAAGCATACGGTAGCTCGTCTTTTGGGGGCGCCTCCCGGATATGTGGGATATGAGGAAGGTGGCCAGTTGACCGAAGCGGTTCGGCGCCGGCCCTATGCGGTGGTGCTCTTTGATGAGATCGAGAAAGCTCACTATGATGTCTTCAATGTGCTGCTGCAACTGTTGGATGACGGACGGTTAACCGACGGCCAGGGGCGGACGGTGGATTTTAAAAATACCATCGTGATCATGACATCCAATATCGGAAGCCAGCGAATCCTGGAATATCGGGGATCCTTTGAGGGGGAATCCTATGAACGGATGAAAAATGCCGTGTTGGATGAGATGCGGCAACATTTCCGTCCGGAATTTTTAAACCGGGTGGATGAAGTGATCGTGTTCCATTCTTTAAGTGAAGCCCATCTGAAGCAGATTATCGATATTCACCTGGGGTTATTGGGCCAAAGACTTGCAGAACGCCATATCCGTTTGGAACTGACGGATACGGCGAAAGATCACCTGGTCCGGGTGGGTTTTGATCCGGTCTACGGCGCCCGTCCCTTAAAACGGGCCATTCAGAAAGAGCTAGAAACGCCCTTGGGCCGGTTGTTGCTGCAAGGAGCGATCAGCGACGGACAACTAGTCCAGGTGGATTATGATACAGGGACGAAAGAATTGAGGTTTGAGGGGAGGTAGTGGCCTCCCCTTTTTTTGCGTATCTATTCTATTTTTCTTCTAATCATGTTATTTTCTGTTTCCTAAAAAAAGGAAAAGAATACATTTTATGATGCGGAATATATTGCAAAAGTTTTGAATATTATTGTAACATAACAACCAGCGTAAGGATGAAATCCTAGTGAACTCATAGACTTTTTTTCATCTAATGATTGAACTCATAAGGGATCGATGGTATACTATAGTATGTGAAAAATGTTACAAACTCGGGTTGAAAAAACCCGCTTTTTTTAGTCCAAGATCGTAACGAAATTCACGAATTCTGTCTGGTGGAGATTGTACAAATTTTCACAAATACTCCCCTTTGAAGGAGTGGGTTGGATGCTCGTTCTTGAAGTTTGCGTCGGAAGTTCATGCCATCTCAAGGGAGCTTACGATGTCATCACTGAGCTTCAACAACTCATCGCTACCCATGGACTCCAAGAACATATTGAGCTGAAAGCTTGTTTTTGCATGAATAATTGTATCGAAGGGGTTAATGTCCGGTGGGAAGGCCAGATTTATCCCCTTCTTTCCAAAGAAAATATTGTGGCTTTTTTTACGGATCGTGTCTTATGTAAGTTTCATTAGATCAAAAATGAAGTTCTTTTGATTGGGGTGAAACGATGAGCGTAATCTCCACCATTGAAGCTAGATGCCGGGATTGTTATAAGTGCGTCCGGTATTGTCCGGTGAAGGCGATCCGGGTCATTCGCAATCATGCGGAAGTTGTGGCCGAGCGGTGTATCGGCGACGGGCGGTGCGTCATCGTTTGCCCGCAGCGGGCAAAGAAAGTTGAAAGCGGTATTGAAGCCGTTGTTAAACATCTGAAGTCCCAGTCAAAAGTGGCGGTCAGTCTGGCGCCCTCGTTTGTTTCGGCATTTGAAGGTATTCGGCCGGGACAGTTGTTTGCAGCGTTAAAGAATATTGGTTTTGATTATGTGGAAGAAACGGCAGCAGGGGCTGAATATGTTGCCAGAAAACACGCGGAACTGGCCGCAAGCTCCGGCCATCCGGTGTTCGCCAGCTGTTGTCCGGCGATTGTGAAATTGATTGAACGTTATTATCCGGAAAAGTTGCCCTATCTGGCAGAAGTTGTTTCGCCGATGGTGGCCCATGCCCGGATGTTAAAAGCAAAATATGGGGCAGAGACTAAGGTGGTTTTTATCGGCCCTTGCATTGCGAAAAAAGACGAAGGCCATCACTTTGAGGAAGTGGATGCAGTTCTAAGTTTTCAGGAACTGGAAGCCCTCCTTGAACAGTACCGTCTTGATTTAAATCAAATGGAAGATATGCCGGTTACCGGTGACGGCATTCACCTGGCCCGTAATTTTCCGGCGCCTGGCGGTTTGGCGAAAACAGCCAGCCTAAGTACAGACCTGTTGGCCAAAGCAGTGATTTCCATTGACGGACTGGATGAAACCATCGAATTTTTGGAGCATTTTGATCCGAAAGAGAACAACTTGAAATTGGTGGAGTTGCTGGCCTGCCGGGGCGGTTGTCTGTCAGGGCCTGGAATGCCTAACCGCTTAGGGTTGTATCAACGCCGTCATCAGCTGTTGAACTATGTGGAGGAGGCCGGTGTTTCCGAAGTTGGGGAATTTACATTCCAACCGGAGCTGGGACGGCAATTTTCTGCCCATACGGTGGAGACGGAGCCGACGGAGGAAGAGATTCGGGAGATTTTGTCCCGTACCGGCAAATATACGGCCGAGGATGAGTTGAACTGTGGAGCCTGCGGCTACAATTCCTGCCGGGAAAAGGCGGTGGCGGTTGCCAAAGGAATGGCTGAGGTGGATATGTGTATTCCTTACATGCGGGAGAAGGCAGAGTCTAAAGCCAATATTATCTGCCAAATGACACCGAATGCCATCTTTGTGGTTGATAAAGAGCTTCGGATCCTGGAAGTTAACCCTGCAGCCGAACTTAAATTCTGCTGTAAGCAGGAGAAGGTTGTGGGGGCGAAATTGTCCAGTATTTTTGATCCCTTATATTTTAATGAAGCTTTTGTTACGAAGGAATTGATTACCGGGGAGGTCAGTTTTCCCGCTTATGGGTTAGTAGCCTGGCAAGCTATTTTTTATGTTGAAAAAGAAGAGGTGATAATCGGAATCTTTGCCGATATTACCCGGGAGAAACAACAGCGGGAACGGCTGGATCGGGTGACGGAGGAGACTTTGGCAAAAGCTCAGGAAGTTATCGACAAGCAAATGCGAGTGGCTCAGGAGATCGCCGGCTTGCTTGGCGAGACCACCGCTGAAACCAAAGTTCAATTGACCAAGTTGATGAAGCTAATCCAAAACGAGGCAGGGAAAGGACGATGAAATGCATCATTGATACGGGGTGGGCCAGTCTCTCCAAATATGGAGAAGAATTATGCGGCGACAATGTGGAAGTGCTGAAGACTCCGGATTATGTGGTGGCGGTATTGGCCGATGGTCTCGGCAGCGGAGTCAAAGCCAATATTTTATCGAAGATGACCGCGAAAATCATCGTTACCATGCTCGATAAAGGCGCATCCCTTGAAGAAGTGGTTGAAACGATCACCAATACATTACCGGTCTGTCAAAAACGTAATTTGGCTTATTCCACTTTCACCATTATTCAGGTGAAAACGGACGGTGAAGCGTATATCGTGCAATTTGACAACCCGTCCATCTTTTATCTGCATCGGGGAAAAGTTCAACAACCTTGTTTTGAAGAAGTTGAGATTTGCGGAAAACGGATTAAAGAAAGCCGGTTTCAATTGGATCCCGGAGATAGTTTGGTGGCTGTGTCTGACGGCGTCATTCATGCAGGGATCGGCCAAGTGTTGAATTTGGGATGGCAATGGGAGAATGTGGCCGAATATTTGGAACGGATCAGTCCGGCGGAAAGCAGTGCAGCAGACATCGCCCAGGGATTGGTGACTGCTTGTGATCAGTTATATGCCAGACAACCCGGTGATGATGCAACAGTACTTTCGTTACGGTTCAGGAAGCCTAAAACCATGACGTTGGTGGTCGGACCTCCCCGGAATACGGAGGATGACCCGAAGATCGTTGAAGCAATTATGGCCGAATCGGGACGGCGGGTTGTTTGTGGCGGAACCACCAGTTTGATCGTATCCCGGCATTTGGGAGAGAAAATCGAAGTGGATCTGAGCCGCCTTGATCCGGAGTTGCCGCCCACCGGCAAGATCAAAGGGATCGATCTGGTAACTGAGGGGATTATTACTCTCACCAAAGTCCTGGAGAAGCTTAAGGACAAGTCTCACTTGGCTGCTTATGGGAAAACCAACGGAGCGGACGAACTGGTCAAGTTGTTGCTGGAGAGTGATGCGATCCGCTTTATTGTCGGCCGGGCCATTAATCCGGCTCATCAAAATCCGGAACTTCCGTTAAATTTGAATTTAAAAATGCAAGTTGTTACTGAAATTACTGAAGTATTGCAACGCCTGGGGAAACAGGTGACAGTAGAATATTACTGAATCAATTGAAAGGAGAACGACAATGGCAGAAGCAAAAAAAGTACGCGAAGATGCCCTGGCGGTACCGCGGCGGCGCTTTGAAAAAGTGAATGAAATCATCGCCCGCCACGGTAAAAGTGCCTCCGCTTTGATTCCCATTCTTCAGGAGGTGCAGGAGGAGTACCGGTATCTACCGGAAGAGATTTTGACCTATGTGGCAATGGTCATGGATTTGCCACCCTCCACTGTTTACGGTGTGGCAACTTTCTATGTCCAGTTTTCGCTGGAGCCGAAGGGCAAATATGTGATTAAAATCTGTGACGGGACAGCCTGTCATGTCCGGGGTTCCGATCCGGTGAAGGAAGCCATTCGAAAACGGGTAGGTTTGAAAAATGAGAAACATACCACCGATGATCTTCGATTTACGGTGGAAACCGTTTCCTGTTTGGGTGCCTGTGGTTTGGCACCGGTCGTCATGATCAACGACCAGATTTACGGCCAGATGACGCCAGATGCTATCAATGTCATTCTGGACAAAATCCTGGAAGAGGAAGGTGACGTAAAGTGAAAATCGATTCCAGAGAAACTTTAAATACCATGGGGAAAACCTGGAAAGAGGGTTTTGCCAAGGAAACAGCCAGGATTTTGGTTTGTGCCGGAACCGGTTGTGTCGCTAATGGTTCATTGCAGGTATATGAAGCCCTTAAAGCGGAAGTCCAACGTCGAAATGCCTATGTTTCTGTAGAGATGTTGCTTGAAGAAGGGCAATCAGGAACTACGATTGTGAAAAGCGGTTGTCACGGCTTCTGTGAAATGGGTCCGTTGGTTCGTTTAGAACCCGGAGGGATTTTATATATCAAAGTTAGCAAAGATGATGCAACGGATATCGTTACGGCGTTACTTGAAGGAAAAGGGCCGGTGGAACGGTTGCTGTACAAGCATCCGGTGACCGGTGAGATTTATGCCGAAGAATCCAATATTCCCTTTTATAAACATCAGACCCGGACGGTTCTGCAACATTGCGGTGTTATTGATCCGGAAGACATTCGGGAATATATCGCCGAAGGTGGCTATCAGGCTTTAGCTAAAGTCCTCCATGAGATGAGCCCGGCCGATGTCTGCCAGGAAGTGATCGACTCCGGTTTGCGGGGCCGGGGCGGCGGCGGGTTTCCGACCGGCCGGAAATGGGAAGCCACCCGAATCAGTGAAGGTGAAAAGAAATATGTGGTATGTAACGGTGACGAAGGAGACCCGGGTGCCTTTATGGACCGCAGCGTGATGGAAGGCGATCCCCATAAGGTCTTGGAAGGCATGGCGATTGCCGGATATGCGGTCGGTGCGGATGAAGGCTATATTTATGTCCGTGCCGAGTATCCTCTCGCTGTTCAACGGTTGGAGACCGCCATTAAACAGGCCCTGGAAATGGGTTTGTTGGGTGAGAATATTTTGGGAACCGGGTTTAATTTCCGGATTAAGATCAAAGAAGGAGCCGGAGCTTTCGTGTGTGGTGAAGAAACTGCCCTGTTGGCCTCTATCGAAGGTGAACGTGGAATGCCCCGTCCTAAGCCGCCGTTCCCGGCTCAGTCCGGTTTGTGGGGAAAACCCACGTTGATCAATAACGTAGAAACCTTTGCCAACGTGCCGAAAGTCATCAACGACGGTGCGAAGGTATTCCGGAAATCCGGAACAGCCAAGAGCCCGGGTACCAAAACCTTCGCTCTCACCGGGCAGGTGGCGAATACTGGATTGATCGAGGTGCCGATGGGCATTACCCTCCGGGATATCGTCTATGAGATCGGCGGCGGACTCCGAAACGGTAAACGGTTTAAAGCGGTGCAAATCGGCGGCCCTTCCGGAGGATGTCTGACGGAACAGCATATGGATATGGAGCTTGACTTCGATTCGTTGTTGTCAGTCGGGGCAATGATCGGTTCCGGCGGTTTGGTTGTTACGAATGAAGATACCTGTATGGTGGAATTTGCCCGCTACTTCATGAATTTTACTCAAAATGAATCGTGTGGTAAGTGTGTTCCCTGCCGGGAAGGAACCAAACGGATGTTGGAGATGTTACAGCGGGCCGTTGACGGTGAAGGCCGTCCCGAAGATGTGGAGATTTTGGAGGATTTGGCCGAAGCCGTGAAAGATGGTTCTTTGTGCGGGTTGGGCAAGACTGCACCGAATCCGGTATTATCCATGCTTAAATACTTTAAGGATGAATATGTTGCCCACGTTGTCGATAAACGCTGCCCTGCAGGGGTATGTAAGGCATTGCTGGGTTACAGCATTGATCCGGAATCTTGTAAAGGATGTAGCAAGTGCAGTCGGGTCTGTCCGGTTGGGGCGATCACCGGTGAAATTAAGAAACCTTATCGGATTGATAGTGAAAAATGTATTAAATGTGGCGCCTGTGTAAGCTCCTGCCCATTTAAAGCGATTAAGGAGGGATAATGATGACTGTCACTGCAAACAGTGTATTTATAGATAATCAGCCGGTGGAACTCAATGGCGAAGTTAATTTACTGACCTTAGTGCGTAAGGTCGGGGTGGAATTGCCGACGTTCTGTTATCATTCGGAATTAAGCATTTATGGAGCTTGCCGCATGTGCGTCGTTGAAATCGAAGGCCGGGGCATCGTTGCCGCCTGTTCTACGCCGCCTACGCCCGGAATGCGGATCTTGACCAATAGCCCACGGGTGCAGCGGGTCCGCCGGACGGTTTTGGAATTGCTTTTGGCTAATCATGAGCGGGAATGTACCACCTGTGAAAAGAACGGCAACTGTAAGCTTCAGGATTTGGCCAATCGGTTTGGCGTCCGTAAAATCCGCTTCGGCGAGCGGGATATGAAATTGCCTATCGATGACTCCAGCGCATCCATTGTTCGGGACCCGAATAAGTGTATTTTATGCGGCGATTGCGTCCGGATGTGCTCTGAAGTTCAAGGAATCGGCATTTTGAACTTTGCCAATCGGGGTTCCAAAGTTCAGGTTACGCCGGCGTTTAACAAAAAAATGGCCGAAGTAGAATGTGTCAACTGTGGCCAATGTAGCGCCGTATGTCCCACCGGAGCCTTGGTGGTGAAGTCCCAAGTGAATCAAGCCTGGAAAGCGTTGGCTGACCCCAGTAAAGTGGTTGTTGCGCAGGTGGCTCCGGCGGTCCGGGTTGCTTTAGGCGAAGAATTTGGGATGGAAGCAGGCCAGATCGTCACCGGGAAAGTGGTCGGCGCTTTGAAACGGCTCGGCTTTGATAAAGTCTTCGATACCTGTATTGCGGCGGATTTGACCATTATGGAAGAGACTACCGAATTGATAGAACGGCTTGAAAAGGGCATAGAGGGGCCGTTGTTTACCTCCTGCTGCCCGGCTTGGGTGAAGTATGCGGAGCATAATGGATCCAACCTCTTAAAGAACCTTTCCACCTGTCGTTCGCCCCAGCAGATGTTCGGTTCTTTAGTGAAACGGTACTGGGCAAAAGAATTGGGGAAAGAACCCAAAGATATATATGTCATTTCGATCATGCCTTGTACGGCGAAGAAATTTGAGGCGGCCCGGCCGGAATTTACCGTAGATGGTGTACCGGACGTGGATCTGGTATTGACCACGCAAGAGTTGTCCCAGATGATTCGGGAATCGGGCCTGGATTTCGCGGCTGTTGATCCGGACTCCTTTGATATGCCTTTTGGCTTTACGACCGGTGCCGGAGTCATCTTCGGTGCCTCGGGTGGTGTGGCTGAAGCAGCCCTTCGCGCAGCTTATGAGATGGTCACCGGAGAAGTGCTGGAACAGGTGAACTTTGAGTCTATCCGCGGTTTTGCCGGCTTAAAAGAAGCAACAGTCAACTTGAATGGAAAAGAAGTGAAAGTTGCCGTTGTCCACGGTTTGGGCAATGCCAAAGAGCTTTTGAATAAGCTGAATTCCGGTGAGGCAAAGTACGACTTTGTGGAAGTAATGGCCTGTCCTGGCGGATGTATCAGTGGTGCTGGACAGCCTCAGGCTGTGGATATGAATACGAAAAAGGCCAGGGCCCGTGGGATTTATCATGCGGATAAACTTTCCCAATTGCGGAAGTCCCAAGATAACCCGGTGGTGGCCAAGTTCTATGAAAAATGGCTGCAACGCCCGAATAGCCATGAAGCCCATGAGACGTTGCACACCTCATATAGTACCCGCGCCCGGATTACCGGTGAAGATATCGAGTTGCTGAATAGTGATCGTGAGCATAAGGTGGATTTGGCGGTCTGTTTGGGTACCTGCTGTTATACGAAGGGTTCTTATGATACGTTGCAGGAATTTATTCGTCAGGCCGAACGGAATGGAATCAAAGAGCAACTGAATCTCCATGCTACCTTCTGTCTGGAAGGCTGTGAAAACAGTCCTTCAGTCCGGGTGAATGACCAGATATACGGAGGGATCACTGCGGAACGGGTTGGAACCTTCATTCAGGAGAAAGTGCTGCCGGAATTGGAAAGAAATAAGGAGTAGGTGGCAATGCATTCGGACTCGATCAAAGTGCCGAAATTCACCCTTAAACGGCTGCCTCTGTATTACCGGTGCCTTCGGGCTTGTCTGGACCGAAACCAGGAATATGTATCTTCGGAACAGATTGGCAAAGCAGCTCAGGTTAATGCGGTACAAGTCCGTAAAGACCTGGCGTTGTTTGGAGCGATGGGAACACCGGGAGTCGGATATTGTGTAGCGGATTTAAAGGCCAAGCTGGAAGAGGTATTAGGCCTAAATAACGTGAATGAAGCCGTATTAATCGGTGTTGGCCGTTTAGGTCGGGCGATCATTGATTATCCGGGATTCGAACGATATGGACTTCATATCGTGGCCTTGTTCGACTCTAATCCGGAATTAATCGGCACTCAAGTCAGCGGCAGGCCTGTCTTTTCAACCCAAGAGATACTTCATATTATCCGGCGACTCCAGATTAAAGTGGCCATTATTACTGTTCCGGCCGAGTATGCTCAGTCTATTGCCAATGTATTGGTTGAAGCCGGAATTCGGGCCATTTGGAACTTTGCTCCAGCGGTGATCGAGGTCCCTTCCCATGTTGTATTGCGTAATGAAGATTTAGCTGCCGGCTTGGCTACTCTCTTTCATTATTTAGCAGAGCGGAATGAATAAAAAATACCCTGAAAACCAAGATAGATCATGAGATCCATTTTGACCATGGAAAACGCCACCCGTTTCGGGTGGCGTTTGCTTTCGTTTAAACGGATTAATCACTTAAGGACCAGTTTCCCGATATTGATGTGGGGTTGGTTAGTTCTTTGTAAGCAACGGCCATCCCGACGCAACTGATCGGAGCCGTTATAATGCAGCCAATAAAATAGAAAGCAAAACCGATGGAACAAATAATTGCCATTATCAAAGAGTATAGCCAAATGGGGAATGGATAATCTTTCACCATTTCGATGCTTTCTTTAATAGCATCCAGCGGTGCCGCGTTATTTTCGAGGATTTTGATTAAGGCTATGGCCCATACGAAAGCGATGGGCGAATTGAGGATGAAACTGAGGACAGGATTGAGGATCGGAATCATACTGATGATAACCATTGGCACAAAGCAGATCAGAGTAGTTACAAATAACGGTGTGAATTTGTCAAAATAATTGTAGATTTGGTTGATTTCGCCCTTTTCTTCGCGGATAACTTTGAGCGCTAACATCAAAAATCCGCCCATGAAGGGCCCGGCGAGAATGCCAAGGGTGATACAGGATAACAATGAAGCGATCAGTCCTGCAATAAACAAGGTCTCAAAGTTTTTGATATAAATTTCCATCGTTTGCCTAATGGTTTTTCCCAGATCCATCGTTCAAACCTCCTATGGCTTTAGTTTATTTAAAGCTGTACCAATGGCAATAATTCAATAAAAAATATACGATAAAATAAAAAATTATTCCTTCTTTTCAAATGAGTGGATCGCCATACAGAAATTTTACATAGAAAAAATTGACATACCCAGGTTCTTTTGTTAACATACTTAAAAAGTATTTTGTATACATGATGGTGAGAGTACACCTAGGGTTCCACCTGTTTCTGGGTTCGGTCTAAGCGAGGCAAGCGGTAACGCAACACCCTTGGGAGAAAAGCCCGAGGAAGGAGTCTCACTGCTCCTTCCTTCGGGCTTTTGTATGCAGCTATTACCGTAGGACTGCTGTTTTGCTTGGTACTTTTTCTAAGATTGTTGCTCCGGGTCTTCGTTTGGGCTTGATTTACGCACCACCGGAGAGATTATGGAGAAGTTACACTGTGGAGCACCTGCTGGTTTCGGTTTCAGCCCTTCGGGATGAAGGTTTTTCCTATCATTATCTTCCTCCTTCGCGGGAAGTAGCTGCCAGTCCGGAAGGGATTGAAGCGATCCGGCGGGTTCTGGAAAAGCATCAATGTGCATATTTGCTGTCTAAAACATGGACTACAGACGCCATCTTCCGGGAAACGCCGGATAAGGTTAAACTCAGGAAGTCGGAAGGATGTTATGTGTGGAGATGGAGGCAGCAGCAATTTTTGCGGTAGCCCAGTATCGCAAGGTGATCCTTGCACAAATATTGTACGGTGGCGATGATGTCAGTTGCGATGAATGGGACCCGGCTGTGGAACGGTCGTACATTCATCCGGGAACAGCTTTTTTGGTTGGCAGCTGAAGCTCGTCTTGAGCTTTGATTCGGGTTGAGATTTATTGTAGAATAACCTGTCGAAAAAAACCGGATATTGTTAGCTGGGGAGAGATGATATTGAAAGTGAACGGTGTGAAAAATTATCAACATATCTTGTTTGACCTCGATGGTACGTTAACAGATCCCGGGGAAGGAATTATTCGTTCCATTCAATATGCTTTGGCTAAAATGGGTATTGAAGAACCGGACCCGATGCGGCTTCGGGCCTTTATCGGGCCGCCTTTGAAAGAATCTTTCGAACGCTATTATGCATTGAAAAGCGATGATGCTTGGCGAGCGGTGGAATATTACCGGGAATATTTCAGAGAAAAGGGAATGTTTGAAAATTATGTGTATTCTGGAATACCGGAACTGCTCTTTCGACTTAAAGACCAACATAAGAAATTGTGGGTGGCGACGTCAAAGCCGACCGAATTTTCAGAACAGATTTTACGCCATTTTCAGTTGGACGGTTTTTTTGAAGCGATTATCGGAAGCAATTTGGACGGAAGCCGGGTGGAAAAAGGGGAAGTCATTGCTTATTTGCTGGAGCAATTTCCGGAGATATCGCCTGAGTCCGCTGTGATGGTGGGGGATCGGAAACATGATATTTTAGGTGCCCGAGCCAATGGAATGGATGCCATTGGCGTCGGTTATGGTTATGGATCCCGCGCGGAACTTGAAGCGGTCAGGCCCATGGCAATTGCTGTGGATGCCGAGGATTTGATGAAATTATTGTTAAAAACACCAAAGGGTTCCATGCGGATGAAATAATAAGCAGGAAATTTACGGAATTTGGCGAAAAAAATCCCCAGAAGCATTTCGTTGGCATGGGGGCGATCGGATGTTAAAAAAACTGGTTCTGAGTTTGGCGATTATCGGTTGTTTAGCCGTTTCGGCAGTTGCCAAAGGAGAATTTGAGGGACGGGTATTTACGGAAACACCACGTATGGTGATTGAGAAAGCCTGGTTGCCTGGAACGCTGAAAATCAGCCCGAATGGGGCCAATATCGGAATGATTGTACAGGATGAGTCAGGTAAATCGGTGGTGGTCAACGGGATCCGTCAGAAGAAATATGAAGATATTTTGGATGATACGATTTACTTCACGCCTGACAGTCAACATATCCTGTATATCGCCAAACGGAATGCCCAGTTCTTTTTGGTATATGACGGGGTTGAACATACCCCTTATCCGGAGATTAAAAAGAAATCTTTGGTTTTCAGTCCTGACGGCGCCCATTTTGCCTATGTGGCCAAAACGGGCGATCAGTGGCGGGTGGTTCAGGACAAAACTGAACATCCGCTCTATGATGATATCAATGTGATGACTTTAAAATTCAGTCCGGACGGAAAACGGCTGGTCTACGCTGCCCAACAAAACGAGGCTTGGTTTTTGGTGGAGGACGGTCGGCCGGGGAAATCCTATGACGGTATTCGGAACGTGGTGTTTAGTCCGGACGGTCAACGTCTTGCTGTATTGGTTCGGGATGGCAGTCAGTTCCTGGTTGTGGTGAACGAAAAAGAAACATCCAAATATGAGTTCATTAGGCCCAATAGTTTGTGCTTCAGTCCGGACAGTTCGCGGTTAGGGTTTATTGCCCAGACGGGAGATTATCAATACGCGGTTATCGACGACATTGAATCGAAAAAATATCTTAAAGTCGGTAATCAGGGTATTGTTTTCAGTCAAACCGGCCATCGCTACGGTTATACGGCCTTAACGGAAAAGGGCTGGGTAGTGGTTGTCGATGGAAAGGAGACCGGGCCGTATGACGCGGTATTGGAGCATTCTCCCGTATTCAGCCCCAACGGGGAAAGAGTTGCCTATGCTGCAAAGGTTGGCAACCATTGGATCGTGTTCGTTGACGGGAAACATTCCGAGAAATACGAGGCAGTTGGTGAGGGCACCATTATCTTTAGTCCGGATAGTCGAAAATTTGCCTATGTGGCACGGAAAAGCGGCAAATGGATGGTTCCGGTAAATCATGTATCCGGCCGTTTATATGATGCCATTGGCCGGGATAGTTTGGCTTTTAATAACCGGGGTGATGTTGTTTACAGTGCATGTCGCGGCAAACAATGGTTTGTAGTGTTTAACGGTTCGGAAGGACGGGCTTATGATCAGATTATTACCGGATATGGCGGACGGATTTTAGGGGATGCCGGCTTTGGTTATCAGGCTGTCGCAGGGACGACGGTTTACTATATTGCTGAAAGGCTACCCAACCGGATCTTGGGGGATTCCCGGGAAATCACCATAAGTTCAAGCGCTTTACAAAGAGGGCAAATCTATCGTTTTACCTTCAATCCTCCCAACGGAAAACGTTTGAGACAAATCGAACGGCAAACGGTAACGGTTTCAGCGGTTAATGAGTCGATGAAAGTGCTGGAACGGGAAGTGATTTGGGATACATCTTTTACCAAAAATCAGAATAATTACTTAGTGAAACAGCAATTTGTTTCTGTGCGGGAGTTTCTGCGAGGGGAAGAGGTTGATCGTAGACAATTCAATCGTCAATTGCAGAATACGGAGATTCGGTATTTCACTGATTCAACCGGACGGTTGCGTGATTTCGAGATTCAGGGAGATTTTGAAATATTGATGAAAGATTTTCAAGGAGCCACACTCACGCCAGCCCAAATTAAGCAGATGTTTTATCAACAATGGGAGAACAGGATGAAACGGTTTTCAGGAAAAACCTTTAAAATCGGGGATTCTTGGGATTTTGGGCGGGAAACTTGGCACCTCCCTAATGGGAAGAATGTAATACTTCAGATCAGGATGGTGGCAACGGATGAGGTGAGAGTCAGCGGTGCCCAGTGTGTAAAGCTGGACTATGACATTGACTTTGATTCGTATGAGGTTCAACGATTTATTAACGATGAACTGGCCAAGATGGATGCTTTGGGTTCCAGTTTTAAGGTCAAATCGTTCACGATTTTAGGTTACGAGTTGATAGATCCCAGTACCATGTTGAGTTATGGATCGAAAGTGATCTTTACGGTTAAACTTGCCCTTGACTTGCCTAATGTTGGTCAACAGGAAGCGTTGATGATCATGGAGTATGAACAGCAGGTTAATCCTTTGAATTAAAAGTTCAGGCTGATTTGTTAACTTGGGGGAGGCTTTTCACGAAACTGTGAAAAGCCTCATAATTTCCTTGATAATCACTACGAATTTCACAGGTGTTCCGATGAATAAGATGATCGGTGATTAAAAAGGTTTTGATGCCAAGTTTTCCGGCGATCAGATCTTCTTGAACATCATTGCCAACCATCAGGCACTGGCTGGGCTCTTTGTTGATATGAGTCAATATTTCCTGATAAAACAGGAGCTGGGGCTTACAGTAATGATTTCGCTCATAGGAGGTAATATACGAGAAATCTTCGGGTGACAGTCCCGCCCAACGTATGCGATGATCGATGGCTTTTTTGGGGAATAAGGGATTGGTGGCGATAACCAGGGTATATCCTTTCGCCTTCAATATGTTAATGCTGTCGAGTATATAGGGAGATTGACTGACGGTTTTTTGGGCGTTGATAAATCCTTCATCGTAAAATTGGTTAAAGCGTTCTTGATAAACTGGAAGAAGGTCTTCTCCGACCAATTGCCCAAAATGTTCCATAAAAGTTTGTTCATTGGTTTTGGGTTCTGTGTTTTGGATCATACTACGCGTTGCTGCCCAAATATATTTGACTAAGGTTTCGGGATCGATCAAGTCTTGAAAAGCATATCCCATTTCTTTAAAATAAATATTGGAAAAACTATCCAAATCAAGAGGAAGCAAGGTTCCGTCCAAATCAAATAAAACAGTATCGATCATTTTTTGACCCCGTTATTTCATAAAGTATTTGAAATTCTAATATCAGATATTATAGCGGTAGTTATCGGAGAAGTAAAGTTATGAAATTTGGGGGATAATAATGAACGATGCTTAAATAATGACGTTTGGAGGTGAACCATGAGAGAATTCCATATTGGCCGGCGGGTAATCAATCAACACCAACCTTGTTATATCATTGCAGAGCTGGGACTGAATCATAATGGAAAAGAAGGTTTGGCTATAAAATTGGTGGAAGAGGCTTGTAAAGCCGGTGTTGATGCCATCAAAGTTTCCCGTTTTGATACCCATAAATTACTTTCGATGGAGGATACCTACGTCTGTGAGGATGACACCTGTCATAATGACCAACATGATGAAGAGTTCCATCAGGATTTTGAGTTGTCCTATGAGACCCTGACCAAGATCGCCAATCTTTGTCGGCGATTAGGGATTGACTTTTTATCAACGCCTTTTGATGAAGAAAATGTGGACTTTTTGGTTCAGAGCGGGATTCCGGCCATTAAGATCGCTTCCGGAGATTTGACCAATGATCCTTTTTTAAAATACATTGCTAAGCAAAAAAGATCAGTGATTTTATCAACCGGTATGTCCAGTTTGGATGAGATTAAACATGCCGTGGCGGTTCTTCAGGAAAATGGCTGTGAGGAGCTGGCATTGCTTCATTGTGTGACCAACTACCCGGCTAAACTGGAAGAGCTCAATCTGCGGGTTATTCCTGCATTGGGCAGAGAGTTTCAGATACCTATCGGTTTTTCCGACCATACCGTCGGAGGAGCGGTTGCTCCGTTGGCTGTGGCAGCCGGAGCGTGTATCATTGAGAAGCATTTTACGCTAAATAAAGAGCTTCCCGGTCCAGATCACCGGTTTTCCCTGGATCCATATGAGATGGGGCAGATGGTTCGGGATATCCGCCGGGTAGAGTTGATGCTGGGTGTGGAACGGAAAGACCCGACACCGGCTGAACTGGCCTATCGAAAATTTGGCCGACGCAGTATTGTTGCTCGGGTTCCGATTGATGCCAATACGGTGATTACTGAAGATATGCTGATGATGAAACGTCCGGGGACTGGGATTTCACCGCGGGATCTTTATAAAGTTCTGGGACGTAAAGCGAAACGAAATATTGCCGCCAACGAAATACTTACATGGGATAAACTTCAATAGCTGGATGCGGCTTTACAGAAATCCATCTTTTGTGGGATGGAGTTTTTTCTTTTGTTTGACTTTAGATAGTCCCTATGCTATAGTGTTCTTGTGGTTTGCCTTGGTAGTACAACTTCGTTTCGAATGTTGTAAGCTGAAGAAAATCCACGAGATTTTTCTTAGGAGGAATGTTTTAATGCAAGGTAAGGTAAAATGGTTTAATGCGGAAAAGGGTTATGGGTTTATTGAAAGAGAAGGCGGTAAGGATGTATTCGTTCACTTTTCCGCGATTGAAATGGATGGCTTCAAAACTTTAGAAGAAGGCCAACTGGTTGAGTTCGACATCGTAGAAGGTGACCGCGGTCCTCAAGCTGCTAGAGTTACTTTAGCTTAATATCAATTATTTTAATATAACCGATAACTATCCCCGGTCTTTTGACCGGGGTTTTCTGATTTGTATATTTAAAAATATGATCCGGAGCGGATCTTTTCGATAAAAAACGGAGATACTGGATTTGGATATAGAAATGTAAGAGGATGGTTGAATGGCGGATTTCGATGTAATTGCTACAGCAACGTTTGGTCTGGAAAAAGTAGTGGCCCGTGAGGTCGAGGCTTTAGGTTATGGCCCGGTACATGTTGAAAACTCCAGGGTGGTATTTCGAGCTGACGAATCGGCCATTGCCCGGTGTAATTTGTGGCTGCGTAGTGCAGATCGGGTTTTGATTCGGATGGGCGAGTTTAAGGCGTTATCTTTTGAGGAATTGTTTGAACAAACCAAAGCTTTGCCTTGGGAAAGGTGGTTGGAGGCTGATGCCTGCTTTCCGGTGGAAGGTAAATCAGTGAAATCCAAACTCTTTAGTGTTTCGGATTGTCAAGCCATTGTGAAAAAAGCCATTGTTGAACGGTTAAAGCAATTTTACAAGAAACAGTGGTTTGAGGAAACCGGCCCCAAATATACGATTGAAGTGGCGTTATTAAAAGATGTGGCTACTCTGACATTGGATACCAGCGGAGCAGGGCTTCATAAACGGGGATACCGGAAATTGTCGAGTCAGGCCCCCTTAAAAGAGACTTTGGCTGCAGCGATGATCCAGCTGAGTTATTGGAATCCGGACCGGGTATTGATTGATCCCTTTTGCGGGTCCGGGACGATTCCGATTGAGGCAGCAATGATCGGCCTAAACATGGCACCGGGGCTAAACCGTAATTTTGCTTCCGAGTCCTGGCCGCAAATTCCAAAGTCAATTTGGAATTCAACGCGGGAAGAGGCCTGGGATAGTATGGTGAAGGACCGTAAATTAAAGATTATTGGGACCGATATCGATGAAAAGGTTTTAAGTATGGCTCGATATCATCGAAAGCTGGCTGGCCTGGATGAACAGATCCATCTGCAAAGGCTGGCTTTGGCGGACTTACGCAGCAGTTATAAATATGGATGCGTGATTTGCAATCCGCCATATGGTGAACGGATTGGGGAAAAGGCGGAGGTGGAGGCTCTTTACCGGCAAATGCGAAAGGTTTTTGATGCTTTGGAAACCTGGTCCTTTTATATCTTAACGGCCCATCCCAGGTTTGAGCAAATTTATGGGAAACCGGCGGATCGCCGCCGCAAACTTTATAATGGACGGATTGAATGTCAATTGTATCAGTATTTTGGGCCGCGGCCTCCGAAAAAAACCGAAGAGCGAGTTGCTGAGTCTTAGTACCGAAGCTTTTATTGATGGGATATTACTTACTTTAATGAATTATGTTTTACGTCGGTGACGGCCTCATGTTTGGCCGGCTACCTTGTGGTAAACCTCCAGCATACGAAGGGCGTTTCCTTGCCACGTATATCGTTGGCAATGGAGACGTCCTTTTTTGCGTAAAGATTCTGCCAGTTCGTGTTGGGTTAAGACACGGAACATCGCATCAGCTAAAGCTAAGGTATCATAAGGATTGATGGTTAGAGCTGCTTCTCCTGCTACTTCCGGTAAAGAAGAAACATTGGAGGTGATGACCGGTACGCCGCATGCCATGGCTTCAATGGGGGGTAAACCAAAACCTTCATATAACGACGGGTAGACAAACAAAGCTGCACCATTATAGAGCCAGGGAAGATCATCGGCGGAGATAAAGCCGGGGAATATTACGTTTTCCTCGATATTTAGTGCTTCGGCCAGTAATTGTAATCGGCTTAAATGTTTGCCCGGCGCTCCCGGAATGACCAGTTTACGCTCTTCCGGAAGATCCCGATGGATTTTGGAATAGGCATAAATGAGTTCGGCCACATTTTTGCGGGGATTCAAGCCTCCAACATACAGAATGAACGGTTTGCTCAAGTTGAATTTTTTGAGGACCTGTTCTTTCACGGCGGGTTCGGGATATTCCCGCATTGATGGGCTGGGAGCCGAAGGGATCACGGTAATTTTATCGGGACGAACTCCAAACAACCGGATAATATCCTGTTTCGATGTTTCAGAAACGGTGGTGATATGGTCGGCCCGTTCTACTATAAACGGCATTTCATCCATAAATCGTTTTAAAAAGCTGGTTCGAACCATTTCAGGAACAAAGTAGGGGATCAGATCGTGAATGGTCACGATGATTTTGGTTTTTCCTGAAAGCTTCGGTGTGCGGAATCCGTTCTGCGGCAAATGAAACAGGTCTGCTTCTTCAGATTTGAGCCACAGGGGAATTTCCGTTTCTTCCCGGGCATCGTCTTTGGGCAGGGTATAATAGGTAAACTCCCGATGAAACGGAAGAGTGGAGATGGGTTGATCATCCGGCCATAAAAAGGTGTAAGCATTCTCTTGGTCGAGTTCGGATAGCTTCTGAATTAAAAAATAAGTATAATTTCCGATTCCGGTTCCATGGGACCATTGAATGGGACGGGCTTCGATGGCAATTTTCAAATTGTTCCGCTCCTTTTATAATTTGACTGGTTTTCTTCAATGAATATGCGGTGGCGGCTCTGGTTCCAATCTTTCAAAATCCAGTTAACAGCTTGAATGAAATCGCCAGCAATAAAGTCCGGATGGTTAAACTCAGTGATTTGCAATCGTTCATTTCGGCCATATCCGGTTAGAATCAAGATGGTTTTTGTGCCACCGGCTTTTCCGGCTTGAATATCAATGAGCTTATCTCCGATGACATAACTGTTGGCCAAATCGAGGTTATCGATTTCGGCAGCTTTCAAAATCAACCCCGGCTTCGGTTTTCGGCCAAAGCAGTCCCGTTGATAAACGCTGTTTTCGGATTTGGGGTGGTGGGGACAATAGAATAATCCTTGGAAATGGATATGGTGGCGTTCGAAGATATGCAGTAAATACTGATGGATCTCGGCTAATTGCTTTTCGCTGAAATAACCATGAGCGACGCCGGCTTGGTTGGTAATGATATACAACGGCCAACCGGTAAATTTGAGTTTGCGGAGCCCTTGAAGAACACCGGGTAAAATGCGAATATCGGAAATGGAGTTTAAATAATGATGTTCTTCGATGAGGGTTCCGTCCCGGTCAAAAAAAACAGCCGGCCGTTTCCACGGACTCGGCCCGTAGTGGGAAACCGGATCATCACAACGATATGTTAAGGTACTCATTGATATTCGCCTCATTCAATGTTAAATGGTTAGTGGACTCTCCAAGTGACGAGCCCCTGGGTGTCGAAACTAAAGCGTGTAATCTGGGCGCCTACCCGTTCCAGTTCGGAAGCGATGATATGTTTTTTGTTATAAGGACAGTAAAGAAGCAGATAGCCACCTCCTCCGGCACCAAGGATTTTTCCGCCCAAAGCTCCTTTGCTTAATGCTAAATGATAAAGGGTATCAATTTTTTCGGTGGTGATGGCACCAGCCAATTGTTTTTTCTGCATCCAGGCTTCGTGGAGAAGATCGCCGAATTGATTGAGTCTTCCTGTTAGTAAGGCGTTTTTCATGGCTATCGTTATTTCCTTCAGTTGATCCAAAGCATGTAAAGAACTCTTTTCTTTTTTTAAGTAGCTTTCCACTTGGCTGGCGATGATATTGGCAGAGAGCCTGGTTTTTCCGGTATAACAAAGCAAAAGATGGTACTCCAGTTCATTGAGGATCGAGGGATTGATCTTCAGGGGATTTACGATGGTTTGGTCGTGATAAAACTCAATGAAGTTAAACCCTCCAAAAACTGCAGCATATTGGTCTTGTTTCCCGCCTCGGATCCCCAAATCGACCCGTTCAATCTCATAAGCCAGATTGGCCAGATCATAGTTAGACCAGGGTAAATTGAGCCATTGGCGGAATAATCCCAGCAGTGTGACAACCATGGTTGAGGACGAACCCAAACCGCTGCCAGGTGGGGCATCGCTGTGTAAGAACAAAGAAAATCCCTGCTTCCAGCCTTCAAATTTGCGAAGGACTGCTTTGATCAGATCGAGTTGTCCGTTGAAATCCAGTTTTTGAGAAGCTAAAAACTTCGCGAACATCTCCACATCCAACGACTCGATCTGAATTTCCTGATCGGTTCGGGGTAACAAAGTCCCGTAACTGTAACGATTGATGGTTGTACTGAGAACCACGCCTCCTTTCTCTGACAAATAGGGTTCAATATCGGTTCCGCCCCCTGCAAAGCTAATGCGCAAAGGGGCCCTGCTGCGGATTTCCAATGACTGCTTCCTCCTTAGCGAGATATTGAACAATGGTCTTATTTAATAAATGTATGGTGAAGCTGTTGATAAAAAGACCTGGGGGCATAACGAACGCGCCTGAATACCGGTTCTTCTATAAAAGCGGACTTTAGCATAGGATATTTTATGAATACTCTTGCCGGAAGGTTCCGGATGATTGGTCTCAACGAACGGGACTGGAATATACTATTATGCGAAAGTCCCAGGAGGTGTCGGTGTGATGGGGAAAAATTCATTGGAAGATAAGCCTCTCCGGATCTTTGATGCAATTTGTGCCGAATATAAAAATTGGTTCCCGATTTTTAACCGGTTAGGGTTGAAACCAAGACGTTATTTTAAAGATGATCAGGGGGTTTATGTAGCGACTGCTGAAGGTTGGTTCCGACTGAGCATGGTCCCTTATGAAAAAGGTGAATTGCAGTGGATCCGGAGTATTCTGCTTTACCTTGAGGAACGTTCCTTTGCCAATTGGGCAGTTTCCTGGCAGAAAACGATCATTTGGGAGGAGAACGATTCTTGTTTTCTGATTCAGCCCTGGGAGTTTACAGGGGAAAGTTTTTCGCCGGGAGATCCGGCAGCTATTGGCCGGGTTGCGGAAATTTTAGCTGAGTTATACCGTTGTGGGAAAGATTACCGGGAGAATAAAGGGATCGAGATTTACCGAGATCGTTGGAGTACAATCGAACATGAATGGGAAGGGGAAATGAAACGGATCCAAGAGTTGCCGGAAGACCTTTTCCATGAGAAGGTTCGGAAAGAAATTCATGGGTGTAAGAAAGAGATTGGCGACTTGTTGACGGATTGTCTTGCGATTTGGAAATCGGGAATCAACAATCTGTTTGACCATCACCTTCGTTCGGGGGTGATTGGGCATGGAAATTTAACTGCCGCGAAAATTATTTGGAAAGATAAAGATTTTTATTTATTGGATTGGGAACATCTTTCCTTTCAACCGAAAATTGCTGACTTAGCTGCATTGATCAATGATGTCGGTATCTGGGAACCGGAATGGATTGTTTACCTGATTAATGAATATTCCAGGCTGCAACCGTTTTGGCCTGAAGAATATGAAGCCCTCAAAGCCATGCTGCAATACCCGAAACGGATTGTTCAATTGCTGCGGGAAGAAAATGCCGAAACGTTGGAATATAAAGAAATTAAGGAGGCGAGAAAAGAGTTGAAACGGAAAGAACGTTGCCTGGCTAAGGTGTGGCGGGACTTGGGCACGGAGAAGCGCTGGGCGAAATCCCGGGTTAGTTCCGATAAGATCTCCGATGACCGTGGAAAAATTTCGATGGTGCTTTCACCGATGGAAACCTGGGGAGGTTTTACGGCTCGGCAGTTTGATTCGTTGATTCACGTGAAGAGCGAACAACGGCTTCCAAAGGATGTGCTTGAACGATTGACCAATATATCGGAGGACCGGGTCTTTGGCGGAAGAGACGGGAATATCATGGAGGGTGCCTCCGGTGTGGAGCAATTGGGATTAAGTGCGGAATTGGGTGGTTTTGAGATTATTGAAAATGTTCAGCCGCCCACCGAAGAAACCGTCGAACTGGATGAAGCGCAGGCTGAAGAATTGACGGAAGCTAAAGAAAAGGATAGTCCGGTAGAAAAGGTTGATAACAGCCCTGCGGAGGATTTGGAAAAAAATGAACCGGCTCCGGTACTAAAGCCTCAAAATCAGCTGTTAAGCTGGTCCAAATTTCCGACACCAATCAAAAAGTGAGGATATGTGGTGAATCAAAAGGAATTTCGCTTATATCAGGCATTAGATACATACGGTATTCCCTTTGAAATTCTACAGGTCGTTTCCTTTGAAATCATGGATCTGGTCCAGTATAACCGGCACGGTTATTTGGTTTATACTGTAAACGGTCCAAAGGCTTTATGGATTTTTCGTGGCCCGGAGAAAGTTTTAATTGGCCAAAGCCGGTTGTTTGCAATCTGCAAGGAGCGAAAGATGGATGGATTTTTATATCCACTACCGCTCAATGATGGCCGAATGTATGGAAAATTGGATGATCGTACTTGGTTTTATTTGACGGATTGGCCTGAACTTCAACCGGTTTCTTATCGAAAAGATAGAGATTTACAAGGGATGGTTCACAGGGTTGCTCAGTTCCGGCGGATGGCGATGGAACTGGAATTATTTCCGGAGATTGAAAAAACGGAAGAGAAATATCACAATTTTCTTGATGTAATGAAAAATGCCATCGACAATCTACAATCCTTTGAAATGTTGGCCAATCACCGGCTGCGCCCGACGCGGTTTGATGAGTTGTTTTTAAGAGAATATCCCTTCATTCTTGAAAAAGCCCGACAAGGATATGAATTATTGGCCAAGTCAGAATATTCGAAGATTTTAAGTGAATCGGGCTGCCGATTAATCATTTATAATTTGACCCGGGGAAATATTCATGTGGATCGGCAAGGCATCGTTTATATTTTACATCTCAAAAACTGCTGTTACGACATGAGTATCGTTGATTTTGCTATATTACTGATAAAAAGCGGCCGTTTCAACCAATGGTCGAAACTGTGGTTTCGTCAGATGTGGGAGTGGTATCAGGCCTACTTTGCTATATCCTTTGAAGAGTATGAAATTATCAAAGCGTTGCTTCATTTCCCTTGGAACATTTATCGGCTGGCGGAACGGTATTATTTCAATCGAACAGAATGGACGGTCTTTCGGTTTTTGGAGAAGCTTGACCGGCAATTGGCCGATAAAAAGTTTTGGCTGGAGTTTATCGATACATTATAAAAACATACAACATTAACTCGATTGTTTATAAAATGAACGTATATTTATTTGAAAAATATAAGATGATAATAGTTGAAAAAGTTAAAAAAAGTCCTTGACTGATTTTAAGAGCCGTGCTAATATATAAAAGCTGTCACGAACCGCAGTACAAAAAACCAAGCGAAGCAGCAACGAGATACAGAAAACAAAAAATACCAGCTTGACATGAAAAACGGTTTGTGATAAGATATAAAAGTCGCCTCTGAACGTCGGCACCGAGAAATGAACCTTGAAAACTGAACAGTAATGAAGATTGGTAAGTCTTCAAGAAAAAACACGAAACCTGTCAATGGTATCTGGTTGAGAAACCAGATGCGGTTGAAGAAGTAAAAGAGCTAAGTCAAAGGCTC
>Ga0209608_1000097_pt1 | contig 92253 bp, 92 predicted proteins | sample AD_UKC130_MetaG_FD_184428 | JGI IMG/M metagenome (GOLD analysis project Ga0209608, IMG submission 184428) | Active sludge microbial communities of municipal wastewater-treating anaerobic digesters from Canada - AD_UKC130_MetaG (SPAdes) (version 2) | ecosystem: Engineered > Bioreactor > Anaerobic...
CGCATTATATGCATTGCTGTATTTAATCATATTGGCCAATTCCTCATCCAGAGAAACACCGGCCACATTTTCCTGTCTTTCTTTAAGATAACTGATTAAAGCATCCTGATTTTCATAGGTCGTATTGGCCTTCTCGGCGTCCACCCCTAATTTGGCGATCAATTCATTGTAAAATTGGGAAAGGGTGGCCGTACCACCGTTCATCAGCTTCATCTGGCTGATCACCTGGGCCAATTTTAAAGCGTTTTCTCCGTTTCCAGGCGCTCCACTGGGATACTGAGAGTCGGTGGATACATTGACCGAAGCGGCAATATTGTTTAAACTGGCCAAGATTTCCGGATCGATGCCAATATCCGAAGCATCCGTACCGGAGAAAAAGCGTTTATTCGTCGAATTGTTAAGCCCGTAACCGCTCATGTGAATCGCGTTAAATTCTCTAATCAGCGTCGATGCGAAAGCGTTAATTGAATCAATATAATGTTGAACCTCTTTATCCCGCATATCCAGCAAGCCTTTGAGTTTTCCGCCGGTAATCACCGTACTGGACCCGTTATTCCGCCAGATGACCTCCTGCAGTCCCTGATTTTCCATATTCAGCTTGGTGGTTAACGGGGAAACATAATCGCCCGCTACCAATATGGAGCCGCCGACCAAAATGTTATAACGGCCGTTTTGGTCGGTAGTCACACTGATATTCACCAATTCCGCCAACTGTTGCACCAACTGTTCCCTCTGGTCCAACAGATCGTTGGGCGATTGGCCGCTGCCCAGAACTTTGCCGATAACTTCGTTTAAATTGGCTATTTGCGTGGCAATGGTATTGACTTGGCCGACGATGACCGACAGCTGAAAATCCAAGTCTTGCTGCAAGTCCACCAATTGTTTATGGATTTGCTGAATGCTTTCAATAAAAACCACAGCATTTTCCCGAACCGCCGAACGTACCGACGAATCATCGGAACGATTGGCCAACTCCTGCAGTGAATCCCAAAACTGGTTAATCCGGGTACTGAGTGAAGAGTCGGAAGGCTCATTGAATACAACTTCTAAAAACTCCAAAGTTTGCTGGCGTTTTTCCCATTCTCCCTTAAGGGAACTCTCTCCTTGAATTTGGGCATCAATAAACGAATCCCGCATCCGGAGAATCTGAGTCACTTCCACACCAGTTCCGATTTGTCCGGCAGTCGCAGAACGAGCCAATCCAGGATAAGAGTATGGATCAGTAGCAGCCATTACCGCAATTTGCCGGGAATACCCCGGAGTATCCGCATTGGCGATATTCTGTCCAGTTACCTGTAATGCTATTTGATTGGCACGAAGCGCACGAACGGCAGTTTCAATACTGACGAAAGTAGAACCCATTTCATATCACCCCTTATAATCCAGCAGATGTGGGTTGACAATATGTTTGTTAACCGTCTTTCCGGAACTGCTATATGTCCCGACGGTTTTATCTTCGGTAGGCAATAATGAATTCAGCATAAATCTCGCCAGATTCAGGGCATCGGTAATCAAGTCCTGATTAAATTGATTGGAAGCACGAAGCCGCGAAGCCAGCTGTCGAACTTCAACCATCAGCTCTTTGATGTCCGGAGGAAAATGCAAATGATCCGCATGTTCGCTTAAAAAAAATTGCACCTGTGGAGAACAGGCGTCATCAATTTCTTTGAATGACTCGGTTAATTTCTCCTCCTTGAGCACGATCTCGGACAACGCATCCAGGTCATCCTTTAATAAAGCTTCTTTTTTAGCAAGACTTAAAGCGTTCAATTGCCTTAAAATATCAATTTCTTGTTCGAGTAATGAACGTAGTTCTTGATCGGACATCGGATTTACCCCCTGGCAAGCACGTCCACCAGGCTCCGATCGATCATCTTTTCAGCGATGTCTGCTGCGGATACCTGGTATTTACCTTCTTTAATCTGTTTCTTCAATTCATTTACTTTATCGGCACGAACGTCAGCAGACTTTAGAGTGATTTCTTTTGCCAATTGCATTTCTTTGGCACGATTGGAAAGTTCCAGGGAATCCGCTTTTAAACCGGAAACAGATGTCACCGGTGTATTTTTTTTGTAAGAATTCAATTGCAATTTTAACAGACTTTGTACCTGACCTGCAGAAATAATCATCCGAACTCACCTCTTTTCTGTACCAAAATCAGCATTACCTTCATCATCTGCGTTTATTGAGAATATTATCATATGTATGAACCACTGATCTCGGCCGCTCAGCCGACCGTTCTCCCGTCCGCTCCACACGGGTATCCAACTGGCGTGCTGCCTGTTTAAACCCGGTTTGCAGTTCATTCAGACAATCTTCACAAAAACGGCCGCTTTCGATCTCCCGGCCACATTTCTCGCACTGTAGCCCCAAATCCGTACCGCTAAAAAACTCCGATTCCAATCGGCCTTCCCGCAGGAACCGGGTAATCGTTTTCAGCTCAACGCCAGTGGCCTTACTAATATCGATCGACGTCGAATTAGGATGGGCAATAATGTATTCCCGAACTTTACGAAAATCCTCATCGTCCTGCAGGACACAATTGGGGCAGATCGAATTCCCCTTATACTGAAAGATCTTCCCGCAACGTTTACAATTTCGAACATCCATCTAAAATTTCCCCTTTACTTCAGGATGCAGCCACTGCTTGTCTATAACTCCTGCTGCTAATGTTAAAAGTTTCACATCCAACGCTCCTGCACGAAGCAATGTTCGGGAAACTTCGGATGCAGTAGCTCCAGTTGTCATAATATCATCTATAAGTAATACGCGTTTCCCGGCTAAAGCCCCGGCCTGTACGGCCTGAAAAGCTTTATTAACATTAGAAAAGCGACTTTCTCTATCTAAAGCATTTTGAGTTTCTGTAAATCGGCACCTAATTATTATATCGTTTTTTATCGGAATCCCCAAGTGCTTTTGAAGAGGAATAGCTAACAATTCCGCCTGATTATATCCTCTTATCGCCATTTTTTGGGGGTGGATCGGAACTGGTATGATTAGATCGAATTTCCCATATTTAGGATTAGCCTTCAGCCATTCCACCATCAATTCGCCTAAAGCGATCCCCAGATCCGGCCGGTAACGATATTTGACTTCAGATAAATATTCCCGTAATGCCCCATCATACAAGGCCACCGCTCGGGCCTGACTGAAGTAATATTCTGTCCCACTGCATTCAAGGCATTTGGAAACCGATGCCTGATGCACTCTGAGCATTCTGCCACAAATGCTGCAGATTGGAGGTACAATCAGAGCAATCCGGTTCAAACATTTTCGGCCTAGCCCCCGTCCCAATGCAGGTTCTTCTCTACACACCGGACAAACCGGTTCGGCCGGAAAAACGATCTCCATCATGCCCCGACTGATTTCTGTCAGGATCTTTTTTACCTCTGTCAACTTCATTTCTGATCTTCGACACTTTCTATCTTTTTTTTATATGCCCAAAGACCTAATTTCTCCCAAATATATCGTCATAACCACTCAAACTCCAGCTAAAACAATTAATTGGAATTAAATTAATAATTTGTTAAAACCGCTGTTTGCTTTTCTCAATCCAAAACGGCATATCCCAAACGGACTGCCTCATCATTCATCCGCCGGATGGTATCGCAGCAATCCTTCATGGCCCGGGTAACTGTTTTCGAAAGGAAATACACGCTGGCTGGCTCCCCGTGCCTGCCCACCCGGCCGGCAATTTGAATTAATGTGCGGCTGTCAAAGACCGAATCATAATCGGCATACAATACGATCACATCCAAATTGGGAATGGTAATACCCCGTTCAAAAATAGTCGAGGTGACGATAAAATGCAAGGTCCCTTCAACCAGAAGGTTCTTAACCTCGGTTCGGTTTTCCCGGCGGGAATGGGTCCATTCTCCGCATATCCCGTGTTTTGCGCCCCAAAGGACCAGCTGACGACCGACCGCTTCTACCAATGGAAGGGTCGGCAAAAAAATCAACAGTTTCCGTCCATTTTCAACCGTTTCCCGAATTATACGTTCCAAAAGTTCAGGAATCTGCCATTCGCGGCTGTCGTTTAAAGGTAAAGGCTTTAGTGACAATAACCGGTAAACCGGAACGACCAACGGACGCCCATGATGCCTGACTGGAATCGAAATAAAGGGAAGAAGCCCTGCTTCGGCTTGCTCGATAAGATTTCGTGACGGTGTTGCCGACATAATGACCAGCTTCCCCCCTGGTTTTACAGCTCTTTCAACAGCATAATGAAGCATTTGGCTCCCTTGATAGGGAAAGGCATCGGCTTCGTCTAAAATGACCAAATCAAAGCAATGATAAAATCTTAAACATTGATGAGTTGTCGCCAAGGTTAACGGTGCCAGTTCCGTCCGTGAACCTCTGCACCCGCCGTATAAGGCGGCTGTTGAAACATAAGGAAACGCTTTGTTAAAACGGGGCAACAACTCAATCACAATATCCCGGCGGGGAATGGCAAACAAAACCCGTCCGCCTCTTGACAATACTTTAGCCACAATACCGAAACTCACCTCGGTTTTTCCGCTGCCACAAACGGCCCACACCAAAAAACGGGGAGCATCGGTATGATAAAAAGCTTCCACAGCTTCAGCGGCGCGGCGCTGAGGCGGTGTCAATTCAAAATCCATCATCGGAACAACCGTCCGATTCTCAACCTCTCTATCAGGAACCTCAGCCGAATATAAGGGTATGCATCCTTTGGCCAGTCCCATGGATTGACAGTTGGAACAAGTAGGACAGTTGGAACTACCGCAAAGATAGCATGATTCTTCGGTAATACCTTCTCTGGAACCGCAACGGCGGCACACTGGACTTCCCCACGCTTCTCTGGTGACAGCCGCTTCCCGCCGTACCTTCCCCTGAAACACCAACCCTTGCATCCATACTTCAGGATCCCAGGGAAGGTCATAACCTCCCTCCCGTATTGCTGCCGGAATTTCAGAGCCCAATAAGTTTCTGCCCTGAAACAAGCGTTCCAAACCAGGAGGAATCATATCTATCGAAGGACTTGCCGAAAGGGGTTCAACCACCAGCCGGATAAACCGCCGGGAAAGATAAGGATCCAAATGGATGGCGACTTGCTTTTGAAACGTTTTAAGATTCTTCGGTAACCGTTCCGTTTGAAGTTGAACCAATACTTTTTCCGCGATCCATAACGGTAACGGCGGTTGAATCAATCCCATTTCCCGATATCCGGCAGCCGCCAAAAAAACAGCATCCATGGGAGGATGACTGCTAACAGTTACTTTCATCGGAAGATCCGGCCCAACTGCCGCTAAGATAAAATATCGAGGAGAAAGCATTGGAAGCATACACCTCTCGTTGGCACGGTTTATTCACTCTTCCCTTGAAATGCATTTCTTAAGCGTTTTTGTAAGAACGAGTTTCGCTCTTCAATTCGATTATTATTGACTGCAATGGCAATAGCTTTTTTGGTGCCAATTAACACCACCATTTTTTTAGCCCGTGTCACCGCTGTATAGAGTAAATTTCGTTGCAACATCAAAAAGTGTTGTGTGGTTACCGGCATCACCACCACCGGATATTCATTCCCCTGACTTTTATGTACCGAGATGGCATAGGATAACACCAATTGATCCAACTCGTCTTCTTCGTATTCGACCAACCGCTCTCCTTCCACTTCCTGAAAGCCGACCACCAATCGCTGTTCCTCGGGTTCTAATTCCCGAATGCGGCCAATATCTCCATTGAATACCAGTTTCTGGTAGTTATTTTTGATTTGCATTACTTTATCCCCTAACCGAAAGACCTGTGCTCCATGACGAAGCTCCGGAATTTCCGGCCGTTTCGGATTGAGCGCCTCTTGCAATACCAGATTCAGATTATCGACACCAGTCAGAGTTCGCCGCATCGGTGCCAGTACTTGAATATCTTCAACCGGATCGCAATGGAGATAACCAGGAATTCGCCGGCTGATCAAATCCGGCAGCAACTTAATAATATTTTCCGGTTTTTCCTCCGACATAAAGAAAAAATCTGTGGACTTCACCAATTGCGGGAACTCACCCCGGTTAATCCGGTGGGCATTTTCGATAATCATACTCTCTTGGGATTGCCGAAAGATAACATTCAACCGCACTGCAGTAATCTGGCCTGAAGCAATCAAATCCCTAAGTACTGTTCCCGGCCCCACCGACGGTAATTGATCCACATCGCCAACCATAATCAACCGGGTCCCAGGAGCAAGCGCTTTCAGTAGATGGTAAAAAAGCATCAAATCCACCATTGAAAATTCATCAACGATCAATACATCCTTATCCAATGGTTCTGATTCATCATGCTGGAACCGGCCGCCCTCTGCTTTTTCACTGCCAAATCCCAACAACCGATGGATGGTTTGAGCCGCTTCTCCAGTAGCTTCAGCCAACCGTTTGGCAGCCCGCCCGGTAGGCGCTGCAAGGGCAACACGTAACCCCGCTTTTTTCAGCAACGATAGAATCGATTTGATAATCGTAGTTTTTCCGGTACCTGGCCCTCCGGTAATTACCATTAACGCGTTATCCATTGACTTCAAAACAGCTTCCCTTTGATTGGAAGCCAATTGAATCTGATGTTCCGCCGAAAACTGCTCCAATGCTTTTGCTGTGTCGATCTTCACCGGTTTTAGTTGAGCTTGAGCCATTTCAGCCAGGCGGGCAGCAACACCGATTTCACAATAATAAAACGGAGCCAGATAAAGGATAGGGCGGCCTTCCTTGGACTCCCGAATCAATTCTTTCTCAACGATCAATGTTTCGATCTCGGTTGCGACCGGAGAGCTATCAACAGCTAACTCTTTAACCGCAGCATCGATAAGGGTTTGCTCATCAACAAAAATATGCCCCTCATTACAGAGTTCGTTCATGAGATAACGGAGGGCTGCCCGAATTCGATAGGGCGAATCCGGTTTAATCCCCAGGTTTTGAGCGATTTGATCCGCCTTTTTAAAACCGATACCAATGATTTCATCAGCTAACCGGTATGGATTTTCCCGTACCAACTTTACCGCTTCACTCTGATAGCGCTTGTAGATTTTCATGGCATAACCGGGACCGATGCCAATGCCTTGCAAAAAAACGATAATCCGTTGAATATCACTGTAGGCTCTGACATTTTCTGCAATCTTTTTCGCCTTGGCCAGACTGATTCCAGGTATTTCGGCAACCAACTCCGGATCATTTTCGATCACATCCAAAGTTGAAAGCCCGAAGCGGGACACCAGTTTTTTAGCTGTTGCTGCTCGAACCCCTTTCACAAACCCGCTGGCCAGAAAACGCTCGATCCCTTTTTCTGTAGTCGGTATCTCACTTTCACGGGTTTGAACTTGAAACTGTTTTCCATACTCTTTATGGACCACCCATTGACCGGTCAAACGCAGTTTTTCTCCAATATATAAATGAGGGAGCTCTCCGGTGACCGTAACCAGCTCGCCCGAAGACAGTCTCACTTTGGCAACGGCATAACTGTTTTCTTCATTGAAAAAGGTGATCCGCTCCACCGTTCCTTCGAGAGTAGTCATAGCCCCTCCCATTCCCGTTTGATAACCGGATATATTTGCTTGGCGATCCATCCCGTGATCATCCCAGCCGGAATTGACAACAGCAATAAACCGGGTAAGATATAGAATAATCCAGATAACCCTGGAAATAGGTTGGTAAAACTTAAAACAGCGAACTGCCCCAGATTATGCCCGACGGCTCCAACCATACTCAGTCCGATCAAACTAACCTGCTTCCGGGTAACAAGCCACACCAGCTGCATTAGTAAGACACTAACCACCGCACCGCCCAAACTCAAGGGCAGCATGACGGTTACCAGCGTTCCGGTTATTAAGGCCAAAATGATCACGCGAAGGACCGATACGGTCAGAGCCGTTACCCATCCATCCACCAACAAAAGAATCAAAAAAACGGCATTCGCCAATCCAAGCTTTGCTCCAGGAACCGGCAATACCGTCCATGGAAAAAACACATTCTCCATCCAGTTAAGAACGATACTTAACGCGATGAGAATGCTCATCAGCACTAGTTGCTTTGTCTTCATCGATTATGTCTTCCCCCGCCACGGCAACCCTGCAACAGCACAATTCGCCACTTGCTTCGCAAATTCCTTTAAATACCAGTTAAAAAACGGTAATTATGTATAATAGACCAAACTCTGAAGTTCTAACGTCACATCCGACGTTTGAATCTTAACACCTTCCGGCACTTTCAGCGAGGCTGGAACAAAATTCAAAAACGCTTTTACGCCATTGGCAACACAACAATCCACCACCGCTTGTACCCCCTCCGCCGGAAATGCCAAAATCATCATCCGAATATTTAATTCGTTAATCTTCTGACTTAAATCATTTATATGAAATATTTCCACATCGGCAATTTTTTTGACCGACCTTATTTTCATCGATATCAAAAATTGCCACAATTTCCAAGGGTTTATGATCTTTGCTTTTTTGATGATACCGTACCAAAGCAGCGCCCAAATTACCGGCACCGATCAAGCCGACTTTAATCTCCCGGTCCAATTTTAAAATACGCCGAAGCTCTTCCTTTAACGAATAAACCTGGTAACCTACGCCATGTTTGCCAAAAACCCCGAAGTATGATAAATCTTTGCGCACCTGTCCCGAAGAGGTTCCTACCATTTTGGCAATATCGTCCGATGATACAATGGGCACTTCTTTAGGATCAAGTCTGTCCAGCGCCCTCAAATACATCGGCAGTCTGCGGATGACCACATCGGGAACTTTTCGTTGAATCATTTTTTATTCCTCCAAGTTTCAATCCAAATAACATAAAGCAAAATGAGTTATCATAATTTTCTACGCCACCCCCCATTTTCCTTTCGAGTCTGTATCAATAAATCGTGCTTCCTTAAATAATTAGGAAGAAGTTTTACAGTTTTATGCTAAAACGGGCTCATTCGAGCCCGTTTCGGTTTTTGTTCTAATTTTCTGAACACTAGCATAAGATTGAAGACGGGAAGGGTGAATCCATGAATTCCAACAAACCATCTATCAAATCATCAACCAAAACTTCAGCTAAAAACCAAATATCATTTTGGGTAAGTTATGGCAGTTTTGGCGTTTTTCTCATGCTTTTGGGCGCTTTTTCAGTATTATTCTTTCAAAAGACCCGCCCTATCATTCCCAAAATGGCCATTACACAAATTCACAGCGGGCTCATACGTTTGGATACCCAAAGCAGCCGGTTTATTCTTAAAAGCGGTATTCCTTCTTTGGAGCGAAACGCCGGAGAGGACGATCCTTTCCGTCTGTTTCATTTCAACTGGGCAGAATTTTATTGGAAACTTGCTGCCAATGTTCGATCCGCCACCCCTTATGAATTGTTGAAAGCCCAACTTCCGACATTGGCTTTAAGCAAGCCTTCATTGGCACCAAAAATCCGTCTACCCCTCGAGATTGCGCATCCTCAGACCGTAACGCCGGAAATTGCTGACATTGAAGTTCCTGTGAAGCCGATAACCAGTGAACCTTTGATTTTGCTTTATCATACGCACACCACCGAATCGTATCTTCCGGAAAGCGGACGAGAGCATGCCAATCCGGAAAAGGGAGAACGGGGCGATATCGTCAAAGTCGGAGAATATATGCAAAAAATATTGGAAGAAAAATACGGCATTAAAACAATTCACGATGATACCATTCATGATTCGTATCCTTTTCGCGAATCCTATCTCCGATCCCAGACAACTATCAAAAAATACCTGGAGAAGTATCCGTCTATCAAAGTTGTCTTTGATATCCATCGGGATGCAACTCCCGGTGTTACTGCCAGATGTACCATCAATGGACAAACCTTGTCCACCATTCTTATGGTCGTCGGAACCGACAAAATGGGGTTAGCACACCCTCACTGGAAGGAAAACCATCAATTTGCCAAAGACTTATCCGAAGCCATGAACCGTTATTATCCCGGATTAAACAGCGGTATTATCATTTCCGATGCCCGTTACAATCAACATCTGCATCAACGGTCATTAATTTTAGAGTTCGGCGATCAAAATTCCAAACTTGAGGAAGTTTACCGTGCCGTCGATTCCTTCGTACCTATTTTAGTATCCTATCTGAATGATTCCGGGCTGATGCAATAATTTCAACAATTTCCGGCCGCATTTTGGTCCCCAGGGCATAACGACGGTCCCACCAGCGGATCGTTAAATAGGAAGCAGCTAAAAAGGCAAATCCGGCAAAAATGCCAAAGTTCTCAGCGCTGTTCGGATTTAAACCGCCCCAAAGGGCCATTCGTTGTCCTGCCAAAAAACCCAGTACCAACCCTGCCAAAGGAAAAGTATACATCAAAACGGCAGCTTTAAATAACTGTCCAGTTTTCATCCTCAGCATCACGATATCGCCTTTTTCAACGCCGATCCGATCATCCGCAACCACAGCAATCTCCGGACGTTTGCCCATACCACAGGCACCGCATTTATCACAGGAAGCATGGCGTTGCAGCTTGATCTTGGCCGTTCCGTTTCCGGCTTCAATCACTTCGCCATGTTCTTCCACAAACCCATCCATAGCATCACCTCCCTTTTATTGTATCCTAAATAACTGGTGAATTAAAGGGGAAAGGACTGTATTTGGAAAAGGGTTAATGGTTTGTAAATTTTTCCATTTTTATAATGGTGCCCGCCTAAAAAAAGGAGGACTTTACCACAAATATATCGAAGTCCTATACAAATCTAATGGAGGTGAATCTTTTGCGTACCAAATTTATTGCAGTTCTAGTGATTTCAATTATTTTGCTGTTCAGCCTGTGTTTAACAACATTGGCCACAGCGGTACCGGTGGTCACGGATATCTCACCCAACAAAGGCTTGGATAGCCAGATTGTCCAAGTAACTATTGAAGGCGATAAATTTCATCCCAAAACCATCCATGTCAAACTCAGCAAAGAAGGAGAACCCGATATCGAAGCCATTGATCTGGTCTATGTTTCAAAGCAAAAAATTACATGCTCTTTTGATTTACGAGATAAAGCCGTAGGACAATGGGATCTGATCGTTAGCAATACCGGTGTTTACACCAAACGGGAGAAAGTAAACATTTCCTATAACGCTTTCACCATCGAACCGACTGCGCCGATCATTACTTCCGTCGAGCCTCAGCAGGCGTTTAATAACAGCACCGTCACCTTACTTATTAAAGGCGGTAACTTCCAAATCGGCGCACAGGTAACGTTGGTTTCCGACAATACGGTTCTGCATCCCATAAACACCATGGTGGTATCCGCGGAAGAAATCCAGGCCAAAATCGCTTTAAACGGTACCACTCCTGGCGACTATGATATCCAAGTCGCCAACCCGGACGGCCGAAAAGGTACTTTAGCCAAAGGTTTTGCCATCAAACAAGGACCATTGGCTCTTTACGGCATTGAACCCAATTCAGCAACTAACAACGGTTCAGTCACGGTCACATTGTGGGGCTTCTCCTTCGACAAGGATATGAATATCCGCCTGAAACAAAATAACACCGTGATCAACGCCGCCAATTCCGAAATTATCTCCACCAGCGAAGCTAAAGTAAACTTCGACCTGGCCGGTGCAAATCCGGGTATTTATGATGTAGAAGTTAACAACCGCAAAGGCGAAACCGCCAAACTTCCTGGTGCATTTGGTATTGTTAAAGCCAATGAAACCCAAGTCATTACGCCTGTTCCGGAATCCGCAGAAATCGATCTCAACAGTCAACTCGGTTCAATTTTCTTTGATTTTGATAAATATGATATTCGTGCTGATCAATATGAGACGTTAAAGCAAAACCTGAAGGTTTTGGAAAAACGCAACCCCAATAGTTACATCGTATTAGGCGGTCACGCTGATGAACGGGGCCCCAATAATTACAACATCAATCTTTCCGCCAAACGCGCCGAAAGCGTCAAAAAATATCTGGTCAGCAATGGTTTTGATTCTTCCAAGATCATTATCTATGCTTACGGTGAAGATTACCCGGCCAAAGAAGGCCATGACGAAGAATCATGGTCCTATAACCGCCGCGTCGACATTTCCATCTGGGAAACTTTGCCGACCAAGAATGATGCCTTAAAGAAATAAATCTCAAGTTCACAAGAGATAAAAAAACCCGGCTTTAGCCGGGTTTTTTTATAATATTATAAAGTCAACAAAAAAACCCCGAATGGGGTTTATTTGCTTTTTGCTACACTGATTAATTCTTTGAATGCTTGGCTATCGTTGACGGCTAAATCGGCCAGTACTTTCCGGTTGATTTGAACTCCGGCTTTCTTAAGGCCGTTAATGAAAGTGCTATAAGACATTCCGTTCATACGTGCCGCAGCATTGATACGGGTGATCCACAATTTACGGAAATCGCGTTTCTTTGCCCGACGGTCTGCATATGCGTAGGCCAAAGATTTCAAGACTTGAGTGTTAGCCGGCCTAAATAAACGGCTTTTGGAACCCCGGTATCCTTTGGCAAGCTTTAAAATCTTTTTATGACGATGGCGGCTGGTAAATCCACCTTTTACTCTCGGCATTTCTCTTTCCTCCTAACAATTATAGACAATTTTAGAGTCCCAACATACGTTTGACGCGTCCCATATCACCGGCGCTGACAAGGGTCGCCTTGCGAAGACCACGTTTACGTTTGGGAGATTTCGTCTCTAAAATGTGGCGTTTATAAGCATTGCTTTTTTTGATTTTCCCACTACCAGTCACTTTAAAACGTTTGGCAGCACCCTTGTGGGTTTTCATTTTTGGCATAATCGTTAGCTCCTCTCTATTCGGACTTACCTGATAAGATCATAATCATATTTTTACCTTCGATTTTAGGCTCCCGTTCCAGAAGTGCATGATCTTTGACACTTTCATAGAGTTGCATGAGAAGGCTTTTCCCCAACTCTGCATGAACAATCTCGCGGCCTCGGAAGCGAATGATTGCTTTGACTTTATCGCCATCTTTCAAGAACTTCTGTGCTGCTTTAACTTTCACCTGGAAATCATGGGATTCAATCTTCGGGGTCATCCGTATTTCTTTAATCTCGATTACTTTCTGTTTTTTACGTGCTTCCCGCTCCCGTTTGCTTTGCTCATAGCGGTACTTTCCATAATCCATAATCCGGCAAACCGGAGGTTTGGCATTGGGAGCTACCTCAACCAGGTCAAGTTCTTTCTCCTGAGCAATCCTTAACGCATCACGGACCGACATAATCCCCAATTGTTCACCTTCCGGACTGACAACCCGAACCTCTTTCGCCCGGATCTCCTCATTAACTCGCAACTCGTTACTAATAGACAGTCACCTCCAACAATAAAAAAACGGGTGCATAATCCACCCGCTCCAAAATGCAACAATCACTCTTGCACTTATTAACCTGAAAGCTTCGGCTTCAGGTGAGAAGCGGATGGCTTCTACTTGATTAAAACTATTCAAAATATACCACTACTTCTGAGTAATGTCAATACTTAATTCGGCATATGTTCCTAAATTGCTAGTTCACATGTCTGTCCGATTTGCGGTAACCGTCTCGATTAATGTTTACTACACCACTCCAGGGCAGCTTCCATCTCCGGCGGCAGTGGCGTTTCAAATTCCAGATATTCATCGGTACGGGGATGGACAAATCCCAAAACAGCTGCATGTAGCGCCTGCCCTTGGATGGGCACAACTTCCTTTTTCCGTCCGTAAACCGGGTCTCCAACGAGAGGATACCCAAGGTAACTAAGATGCACCCGGATTTGATGGGTCCGCCCGGTCTCCAGACGCACCTCTAACAGCGCATACTTTGAATAATATGTCTTCACCCGGAAATGAGTCACTGCTCTTTTTCCCCCGGGAACAACGGCGATCTTCTTCCGCTCTACCGGATGCCGACCTAACGGCGCATCGACCCGGCCTTCGGCATCCGGATGACCGTGTACTAAGGCCAAATACACCCGTTTCATCTGCCTCTCCTTTAACTGGGCAGATAAAGAAAGATGGGCATGATCATTTTTGGCGACTACCAAAACGCCCGAGGTATCCTTGTCCAGCCGATGGACGATCCCAGGACGAATTACACCGCCGATTCCGGAAAGATCCTGACAATGATTGAGTAGCGCATTGACCAGTGTCCCCTCATAATTGCCGGCTGCAGGGTGAACGACCATACCCCGGGGTTTATTGACGACGATCACATCCGAATCCTCATATAAAATATCCAACGGGATGGCTTCTGCCTGGACAGTCAGAGGTTTGGGATCCTCCCAATCGACCACGATTTGGTCGCCCGGCTCAACTTTATAACTGCCTTTCAACCGTTTACCATCCAGCGTCACGCCACCATTTTCGATAATCTTCTGGACAAACGAACGCGAGGGCCAAACCCCCGCATCGCTTAAAAATTTATCAAGCCGAGTTCCTGCATCCTGGGATTCAACGATGAATCTCTGAGACGGCATCTTGATTCATCCTCCCCTTTTTGAAACGCGCCCTCTGCCACCATATTAATGTAAATGCCAAAATCCCCAACAGGAGACAGACTCCTTGGGCCAAACTCAGCCAAGGGAATATCATCGGGCCTTCACGGAAAAACTCCACGCCAAACCGGAGAATTGAATATAAACCGATATACAATAAAAATAAAAATCCCGGAAATTGCTTATGATTTCGCAATTTAAAAAGAATTACGGCCAATATCAAACTGCCAATAAGAGAATATAGCTGAGTCGGGTGCCTAAGCAATGAATCATTGGAAGCACAACGCAAGGCCCAAGGCAATGCTGACGTTTTGCCATAGCAACAACCATTCAACAAGCATCCAACCCGTACCAATGCATACCCGAAAGCGATCATTGGAGCCACCAGATCAGCCAGCTGCCAGGTGGGAATCCGTTTTACCCGGGTGAACCAATACCCCGCACCGAAACCACCGATCAAACCGCCGTGAAACGCCAGCCCGCCGGAGTTGATCTTAAATATTTCCCCCGGAAAAATAAGAAAATATCGAAAATCCGTGATAATGTAGGCTAATCGCGCTCCAACAATTGCCCCGACTAACACCCATACCGCCAGATCAACCACAGCATCAAAGGAAACATCCAGCCCTTTTTGGCGAATGAGGAATCTGACTCCAAAAATCCCTGTCAAAAATGCAATCGCCAACATTAAACCGTATGAGTAGATTTCAAAACCGTAAAATTGTATCAAAACCGGTTTCAACCTTGTTCCTCCTCTGTCTCTTCCCGAATCATCACAACCTCATCGCCGGAATCGTCATGGACTTTGTTATGCTCCCTATTGGCCAGTAAATATCCGATGACAATCCAAAACGCCCCCACAGTGATCATAATATCCGCAATATTAAAAACCGGCCAAAAATGAAGATCGATATAATCAATAACATATCCCAACCGGATACGGTCGATGAAATTGCCCAACGCTCCACCGAGTGTAAATGCTATCCCCATTTGCAACATCTTAGGATATTGACGCAATTGTCGGCGATAAAACCAGGCCAATAAAAAAACCGCACCAGCTACCGCACTCAACAGAATTGTCTGGGATTCAAGCATTCCAAAGGCAGCACCATAATTTTTGACATAAGTTAACGAAACATACTCGCCGATTACCGGTATATCCTGTAACAGCGAGATGTTTCGTTCAACGGCAATTTTGACGGCCTGATCAATGATACATATGGCCACAATAAGAAATGAATAAGGCATGATTTACCCTTGCGCTAACGATTTTATACTCCCTATTCTACACATTTCAACAAAATCCCTTTTATTCATTGTAAACTTTCAGGATCCGGCGGTATATCATCGGGCCCTACATCGATAATAGCATCCACAGCCTGCACAATACCAGTTTCCTCCGGCGCATCATAAAATGTAGCTCCATAGCTTGCAACTCCCCCTAAATCCGAAGGCGTTTCCGAAGTCCCATATTTCGCCACATCCTGCCAAATATCTTCGCCATCGGTTCCAGCCATCTCCGTTTTATCCAAAAAGGTCCGGCCGAAGGGGGGGCTTAAAAACTCTTCCTCCACAGGACGCTCTCTGTTCTGTCGATTTTCTTCTTGTTCCCGACGACAGTCTATACATAAGGTGGTGTATGGAATCGCTTCCAAACGTTCCAAATCGATCTCGGCTTGGCAGAGCTCACAAATACCATAGCTGCCGTTATCTATCCGTTCCAATGCTTCATTAACCTGGTCTAAAATATCATTGGTATTATTCCAAAGGGCCAAATCCTTTTCCCGTTCAAAGGTCTCCGTTCCGAGATCCGCCGGATGATTGTCATAGGCTGATAGTTCAGAGACAGCATCCGTCAGCTGCTCTTCCAAATTAAACCGTCCGTCATCAGCCCGTTCTTCCTCCAGTCGTTCTTTTTCAGCCAGTAAACGTTTTTTGAAATAATTTAACTGTAGCGAATCCATATAAATCCCCCTTCAATGCATTATGAGTAGAGACGCAATTGCTGATTCACAATCCGGACTAATTCCGCAATAAATTGGCCGATAATCGGAAGATTGAGACTGGCTAACCTTGTAAGCAGCAGAAGAAATACCCCGGCAATGATCGTTAACCCGATAGCAATACCAAATCCCCGTGCCAATCCGGACAAAAAGTTTAAAAAGATTAATCGTACCGGATTTTGAATCAATTGCATAAATTCAGCTAAATTAGCTCGTTCCAATTTCAGCTCGACTGTTCTCAGCTTTTTATATAGAGCGATTGCCTGACGCCGATTAATAATTATCACCCGGATTAGTTTGCCTTTTTCGCTTTTCTGTATTCAACATTCAACCAAACCTTCCAAGCCATCCTTTTCCATAGAATTTTGTAGAAGTTTTAATAAATGATAAAAAACATTAAAATTTTGTTAAATTTCGAACGATATATAAACATTAATTTATCAGGGATTTTATAACATTTCAAGGAGGATTACCCAATTGATTCCTAAAAAAATCAAAAATTTACTAAAAAGTATTTTTGAAAAACATCTCCATTTCTCCCGACAATTCAAATTATCAAAACGAATTGCCATTGCCTTTTCATTTGCCATAGGTACTATAACCTTGGTAGTTCTTTTGAATGCCATAACTTTAATCACCATCCGCTCCTCACTTTATCAAATCAACGAAACCAGGAAAGACCAGAAGATTTTATCAGATTTTGCAGATACATTAACATTAGCGCAAACCAATGCAAATTTTGCGAAACGGATGGTTTTTGGCGATATGACTTTGATAGCCTCTGAAGAAAACCAACTGTTATCCTTTGTATCAACCATAAAGAAAGATTTACCAACGATTATTCAAACCATTGAAAAAACAGCACCTTCTGATCTGAAAGCTTTTAGCGAATCCACAGACAACCTGCTGTCTTCGGCCCAAAAATGGAGGAAAAATAAAAATCCCCAAAACCTCCATTTTCTCGCCACTTATATGAAAAATACCCAGTTATCGATGCAGATCATTCTTTCGAAGGTTACTTTTAAAATGGATAAAACCATTCGAAAAATAGAAAATCGCATTAATATCACATTGATTTTCAGTATCCTTTTAAATGCCATTCTGATTAGCTTACTATTTACCATGGTTTTCCCTATACTTAAAGACATGAAAACTGCTTTTGTTCCGCTTCATGATGCTTCGAAAAACAGTTTACAGGGAGCCCGTGAATCCCTTAGCTACGCTACACAAATCACCGATGCCATCAATCAGTTACAGCGTGTCCTTTATGAAATGGTACTCAATATTACCGATGTTGCCAATAACGCCCAAGAAAGTTCTCTTCAATCATCCAGCATTATTCAGTCTGTCAATATCGCCACCGAATTAGTTAATGATCTCGCGGAAAAGGCCAATTTGACTCATCATAGCCTCCATTCTTACCAAAATAATCTCAAAAATAAAATTGTTGAAATCAAGAAATTTACTGACGAGGTTAACCGATCTCTGGAAACGGTCCACAGTAACACTGACATCGCCGAGAAACTCACCGAACAACTGGGTCTGTTGGAGCAGAGCATTCATCAGATTACCAATGTGTTAGCCTCCGTTTCAGATATCACCGATCAGACCAACCTGTTGGCTTTAAACGCAAGTATTGAAGCAGCCCGGGCCGGAGAATACGGCCGCGGTTTTGACGTTGTGGCTGAACGCATTCGTGCACTTTCCGATCAAACGAAAAATCTTACTTCGGAAATTCACAAAAGCATCAAAGGGATTCAATTCGTATCTTCCGAAGTCGCTAAAACCCTAACCAATGTTATCGCTTCCGTTCGTTCTTCAGCCAAGGAAGTTGCCTCAGTCACTACTGAAATTGATCAACTGGACGTCGTTTTTGAGTCACTTTATCAATCCAATGAAGCAATTATCACCGCTGCCAATTTACAATTGGAAAGCACAAACCGAATTAACCTTCAAACTCAAGAAATCATGCGTTCTATCCAAAATATTTCCCTCCAAACCCAAAACGTATCCGCAGCGATGGAAGAGTTATCCGCTTCCAGTGAAGAGATCAACGCCCAAATTCAAATGATTGGGGCCATGGTCAGTGAGACGCATCAGGTTATTGAAAAACAGGTAAAACTGGTGGAATTGGCAAAAGAAACGACTGAAAGCATCTAAACCTTATAATCCGTAAAAACGCACTTGGCTAGCCCAAAGGCTTTAAGCCCAACAGCCTTTGGGTTTATTGTTGATTGAATAGTCCTTGCCACACCGATGCTGTTTGTAATAAAGGGATTCCAAAAGGTTACGACACACAACCTCTTGAGAAAAATCGGTTTATCCGGCTCACCCTGATAGGAATTGAGAGAATGTTTTTTAGTAACCAAAAAGCAAACAAAAAAGCCATCCCTAAGGATGGCCTTTTATAACTTACTGCTTACTCACTTTGAGCTCAGCCGGATAACCGTTGATCTCCCATTTTTCGAATCCTTCACCGCCGGTTTCGCTTTGCTCCAAGGAAACAGCCAACGTTTCAGAGATAATATAATCCCGGAACCGTTCGATAGCTGCCGCAACGGTTTCATCCGCCCGATACTCCAGCTTGATACGGTCCGTCAGTTCAAATCCGGCACTTTTCCGCATATTTTGAACTTTGGAAACAACTTCCCGAGCTAAGCCTTCGTCGATCAATTCCTGTGACAGTTGTAGATCGAGTACCACATACCGGCCACGATCCATCTCAACGGCAAAACCTTCCCGATCTTGAATCCGGACTTCCACATCTTCGGATGTTAAGGTGAGCGGATTGCCGTCAATGGTCAAGGTCAACACGCCGGTTTCCCGCAGCGTTTTCACCATCACCGCCGCATTGCCCTGGGAAAGTTCTTTCGCAATAGCCTGCATCTGTTTTCCGTATTTGGGCCCCAAAACCGGGAAATTGGGTTTGATGGTATAACTGACATACGCATCCGGGTCATCAATATATTCTAAGCGTTTGACGTTTAACTCCTCCATGACCAGCGATTCCATAGGAGTCAAGACGTCCCGGTGTTTGGAATCCACTTTCATATTGGAAAGCGGTTGACGGACTTTAATCTGAACTTTATTCCGGGCAGCCCGTCCCAAGGAAACCAGATCGATCACCAATCCCATATGTTCTTCCAGCGCAGTATCGATCAGGCTGGCATCGGCTTCCGGATAATCATCCAGATGTACCGAATCTTTAAACCCGTTTGCCCCTTGGGTGAGATTACGATAAATATCATCAGCCAGGAACGGAGCAAAAGGCGCCATCAGTCTTGAAACGGTCAGCAACACTTCCCACAAGGTCCGGTATACCGATTGCTTATCGGCATTCATCTCTGAAGCCCAGAAACGTTCCCGGGTCCGCCGGACATACCAGTTGGAAACCTCATCGATGACAAAGGCTTGAATTGCCCGGACCACCCGAGTCAACTCATAGGCTTTCATATCCGTCCGTACCTGTTGAATCAAGGTATTTAACCGGGAGATAATCCACCGGTCAATTTCCGGACGCTCGGTAACCGGAATATTGTAATTAGCCGGATCCGCATTATCAATATTCGCATATAACGTGAAGAAGGAATATACATTTTGTAAAGTACCAAAGAACTTGGCATAAACTTCCTTCAATCCGTCTTCATCGAAGCGGGTCGGCATCCAGGGCGGCGATACCGCCAACAGATACCAACGGGTTGCATCCGCACCGTACTTCTCAAAGAGTTTCCAGGGATCAACCGCATTTCCGCGGGACTTGGACATCTTTTGACCGTTTTTATCCAACAGCAAATCATTGACTAAGACGTTTTTAAACGTGGGTTTATTGAAGAGGAATGTCCCAATGGCCAGCAATGAATAGAACCAGCCCCGGGTTTGGTCAATACCTTCGCAGATGAAATCAGCCGGGAACAGTTGATCAAAGTCATCCTTATGCTCAAAGGGATAGTGCCATTGGGCATAGGGCATGGAACCGGAATCAAACCAGCAGTCGATAACTTCAGTCGTCCGAGTCATCCGTCCGCCGCATTCACATTTGAGATGAACCTCATCGATATAGGGACGGTGTAATTCGATGGTTTCCGTATCCACCGGTTCGATGGCCCGTTCAGCCAATTCCTGCCGGGAACCAATGGAGGTCAACCGGTTACAGCTCTCACATCGCCAAATATTTAACGGTGTCCCCCAATACCGATCCCGGGAGAGAGACCAGTCAATCAGGTTTTCCAACCAATTGCCGAACCGTCCTTTGCCCACGTGTTCCGGGAACCAGTTGATCTGTTTGTTATTGGCAATCAGTTTATCTTTATACTTGGTCGTCGCGATATACCAGGATTTCCGGGCGTAATACAAAAGGGGCGTATCACACCGCCAGCAGTACGGATAGGAGTGAGTCAGCCGTTCTTTGTGAAGGAGTTTTCCTTCCGCTTTCAAATAGCGAATAATATCCGGATCGGCTTCCCGGACGAAACGTCCAGCCCATGGTCCTACCTCAGCTGCAAACTTACCTTCTTTGTCCACCGGCTGAATCACCGGAAGATCGTATTTCCGGCCCAATTGATAGTCATCTTCGCCAAAGGCCGGAGCAATATGGACGATACCGGTACCGTCCTCCATCGAGACAAAGTCACCGTCATAGACTTTGAAAGCATTATCATTGTTAACTTTGACAAAGGGGAGGAATTGCTCATATGCCATACCTACCAGTTGAGACCCTTGAAGTTCTTCGAGGATCTCCGCATCTTTGCCAAGAACCGCTTCGACCCGCTCCCGAACCAAAATATAGACCGCCGGATCTTCCGGACGGCGGGCCCGGACATAGGTAAATCCCGCATTAATGGCTAAAGCCACGTTGGACGGCAAAGTCCAGGGCGTGGTGGTCCATACCAGGAAATACTCATCATCTTTCCCTTTGACCTTCATCCGGACATAGATGGAGTCAATGGTTTCATCCTTATATCCCAGCGACACCTCGTGTGAAGCCAAGGGCGTCCCACAGCGTGAACAGTACGGCATGATCTTATGGCCTTCATAAATGAGACCCGCATCAAAATATTGTTTCAAAATCCACCAGACGGACTCAATATAATTGTTGTCGAGAGTAATATAGGGATGGTCCATATCCAGCCAATAACCGATACGTTCGGTCATCCGCCGCCATTCCCGCTCATAAGTGAAAACCGATTCCCGACATTTTTGATTGAACGGCTCAATCCCGTATTCTTCGATTTGCGTTTTGGAGGTTAACCCCAAGGTTTTTTCAACTTCGATCTCGACCGGCAATCCATGGGTATCCCAACCGGCTTTTCGATTTACCTGATATCCTTCCATGGTCCGGTAACGACAGACTGTGTCTTTAATCGTCCGTGCTAACACATGGTGAATTCCAGGTTTGCCATTGGCCGTGGGCGGGCCTTCATAAAATATAAATCTCGGCGAACCCTCGCGATCGGTGACGCTACGTTCGGGAATATTCGCCTCTTTCCAATATTGCAGAATCATTTCTTCCCGTTGACTGACCGGTACTTTCAAGTCAGCCTCTCTAAACTTGCCCATAACATAATCTCCTTTCAAATGCTAAAATCGACAATCAATAATAAAAAAACTCATCCCAAGATTGGGACGAGCTTTAACCCGTGGTACCACCCAGCTTAGAAGGAAAAGATATCCTTCCGCTTTAGGCCCGATAACGGTGGCTGCCGGCGATCCCTACTGTATTCAGGACGCAACTCCAGGGTGATTTTCCTGTTCTTGTACGTCACCGGCTTGCACCTGCCCCGGCTCTCTGTGGACGCCTGCAGAACCATACTCTTCCCCTTCAACGTCGATCGATAAAATAAATTTAAAATTAATTATAATATAACCTCGACAACCCGTCAATCATTGCTGCAAAAAAAGGGATTTTCGAAATTCCACGATCGGATGATGGTAGAATCCCATTTATTAATTTTGGTATTTTCGTAATTTTATCTATGTATTTTAGAAATTTTTCCATAAAAAAGGTTTTACTCGATGACAGCCGAACTATTTTCATTAGGTGATACTATTTGAAAAAACGAACACTCTGGTTGTTCCTGGCCTTGGCATGGTTCGTATTAGGATTGGATACCCTGTCTTGGGGCTCTTTAGAATCCACCGGCTGGACGGTACCCTCCCATTCACCCCGGTATACGGTGACCCGGATTATCGACGGAGATACCATCGAAGTTGCCAAACTGGGCAAAGTGCGCTATATCGGGATCAACACGCCGGAACTGTCTCACCCTAAACTCGGGATAGAACTTTTAGCCGCCGAAGCCTGTGAGATGAATAAACGGTTGGTTTTGGGGAAAACAGTAGCCCTTGAGTACGATGTTCAAACCAGGGACCGTTACGGCCGGATCTTAGCATATGTATATACCGGTTCTACCTTTGTCAATGCCTATCTGGTCGAAACCGGTTATGCCCAATTAATGACGGTCCCTCCGAATGTAAAATACGCTGCCCTCTTTCAACGGTTGCAACAGAAAGCCGTCTCAAACCACATAGGCCTTTGGTCCGAAAACCCACCGCAACTGTCGAAGACCGGCACCTATGTCAGCAGTATTAAAAGCTTTATCTTCCACAGGCCAGACTGTCGTTGGGCTCAAGCCATCAGTCCCAGCCATCAAGTCTGGTTTAAAACGGAATCCGAGGCCACCGAAGCAGGTTACCAATCATGTAAGATATGTAAACCTTGATTAAAAATAAAAAAAACCGGATGGAACATCCGGCTTTTTTATTGAGATTCTTTTTTTAGTTTATCCGCCAATGACCCGTACCAACCATAAGCTCAGATCGGGAATAAACGTGACCATCATTAAAACTGTAACCATCACAGCAAACATCGGTATCATTTTTACCGAAGTACGCTCAATAGGCGTTTTTCCGACGGCACAACCCACGAAAAGTGCACTACCAACCGGCGGTGTACATAGTCCTAAAGCCAAGTTGAAGATGAGCATGATCCCGAAATGTACCGGATCCATACCAATGGTCGGGCTAGTAACAACCGGCAGTAAGATGGGGGTCATGATCAGAATGAGTGGTGCCATATCCATGAAACAACCCAATACCAACAACAAAGCGTTAATAATTAATAACAACAGGTATTTGTTGTTGGTGATGCCAATCAATCCAGCAGTCATCGCATCCGGAATCCGGAGCAGGGTCATCATATATGCAAAAGCTTTTGCCGAGGCGATCAACGTGAGCACAATAGCCAGAGTCTTCAAGGTGTTTTTCAATACACCTCCCAGAGTGCTCCACTTCGCCGAACGGAAGAAGATATAGGTCAGGAAGAAGGTATACACGCAAGCAACAGCTGCAGATTCAGTAGCCGTAAAGATACCGGCAGCCACGCCACCCATGATGATAACCAACGTCAACATCGGGAAGAAGGCATTGATCACGATCTTCATCCGTTGACCTTTAGGTACCGGTTCACACCGAGGGAAATTATATTTTACTGCATAGTAATAAGATAATCCCATCATTGAAAATCCTAAAAGCATTCCCGGAATAATTCCGGCAATAAACAGGTCACCGATGGCACCTCCGATACCTGCAGCCAACGCATAGATAACCATGTTATGGCTGGGAGGAATCAACACGCCCTGACAAGCAGTAACAACTGTCAAACCGACTGCAAAGTCTTCGTCATAACCCTGTTGAACCATCATCGGGATAACAACTGCTCCCAAACTGGAAACGTCGGCAACAGCTGAACCGGAGATACCACCAAAAAACATACTGTCTAAACAGTTTACATAGGCCAGTCCGCCCCGGAACCGTCCCACCAGTAAGTTCGCAAAATCAATAATTTTATCAGAGATTCCGCCCACGCTCATGATTTCGCCCATAGCAATGAAGAACGGAATGGCTAATAAGCTAAAGTTATCGACGCCCTTCACCATTTGCTGCACAATGGTTGATAAACCTTGTCCCGCAACCATTGCGCTAAATATGGATGACAGCAACAGTGAGAAGGCAACAGGGACGCGCACAAACATCAGCACTACAAAACTTCCGAGAAGTATAATCGTAGCAAGAGTATAGCTATCCATCAATGTGCACCTCCCTTTTGCTCATCAAGATGGATGACTTCTAATTCCTCTTCTTTTTCGGAATACATCCGATCATCTTCATTCAAAATGCCAAGAATATAAAGGAGCGAATCGAAAATCATAATGGCTCCGCAAATCGGCATCGAGATATACTGAACCCAGCGGGGCCACTCGGTGGCCGGCATGGTAAACGGTGCCAACTGAATACAGAGATTCCAGCCATAGTAAAGCATGATGGCACCAGCCAACATCGTCGATCCGTAATTTACCATATCCATCACTTTTTGGGCTTTTCCACCTTTAGGGAAACGGTTATAAAAGACACCGATTCCAACATGGAGTTGATCCCGTACGCCCATGGCGCAAGCGATAAATGCGAACAAAGCAACTAAAATGCGGGGCACTTCTTCAGCCCAGATGATCCCGGCATTCAGTACATATCGATAGTATACAGTAGTACAGACGATGATAATCATCGCTGCTAAAGCGATCTGGGCAATCACCAGTAAAATTTTGTGGAAAAACGTGTCGATCGCATGCAACACTTCTCCAACTTTTGTCATGTATGACTTCACCCCAATGTTGTGATCAATGAAGGGGGAATCGTGAGGACTCCCCCCTCATTTTTCTTTTTATTCAGTTAAGTTAAACCGTGAAGTTCTTAGAATTTCTTACCGATTTCTTCGATCTCTTTAATAATGCTGGTATATTGGCTACCGAATTCTTTGTAAATCGGTTCTACTGCTTTCTGGAAGGCTTCCATTTGTTGAGCAGTCAACGGAACGACGATGGTACCTTCAGCACGAACTGCTTGTTCGGACTTCTTCTCCATCTTTTCCCATTCTTTGATTTCGAATGCTTGGGTTTCTTTCGCAGCTTGTTTAATGAGTTTGATATCAGCATCAGAAACCTTGGCTTTCTTCAATGCAGCTTCAGAAGCTAACAAGATTTCCGGTACCCGGGTGTGGTGGTCAAGGATATAGTATTTGGCTGCTTTGTAGTCACCTTTGGTATGATAGGTCGGCCAGTTGTTTTCAGCACCGTTGATAACACCAGACATAATGTTGGAGTAGATGTCGTTCGGGCCGATACCGGTAACCGGGGTAGCACCCAACAATTCGATCATCCGAACCATCATCTTGTTGTCTTGTACCCGGATCTTGAGACCAGCCATCTCTTTCGGGGAGGTTACTTTCTTGGTCAAGTAGAAGCAGCGGCTTCCCGAGTCATACCAAGCCAAACCGATTAAACCGGACTTGGAAGCTTGGATCTTATCTAACATGCTTTGACCAACTTTTCCATTGAGAACTGCCCACATATGATCCTTATTCTTGTAGAGGTAAGGAAGTTGAATGGCGTTAATCTCAGGGACAAAGTTAGCAACCGGAGAAGCGGATACACGGGCGAAACCAAGTTCGCCGACAACCATTGCTTCGAGGGCTTCCGGTTCAGAACCATACAAAGTACCGCCATGATAAACATCAATCACAATACGACCTTTGGTTTTCTCTTTAACTAAGCGGGCAAATTCCTGGTCGGCTAAAGTAGTCGATAACCGGCGATGTGCACTTCGCTCAGTTTGAGTTTGATCGGCTTGGTAGCGGCCATTGCACCAATCGACATGATTAGTACAACAATGAGGACAACTGCAAATAATTTTTTCATTGGTGAGATCCTCCCTTTTGAATTATATTGTTTCACTGCGAAGTCGCAGTAAAAGCCAGGTTGATGAAATAATTACGGAAACTGAAACGAAATCTTACTTCACTGGAATTTTTTCACTTGATTTTTTTGGAAACATTCTTGTTACATTTTTTTAAAATGAATTTAACTTTATTATACTCGGCTTGTCTATAAAATACAACCACAGTTAAACAATATTTTCTACGGAAATAAATAACATTTCCGATCAGATTTTGCATAAACTTTATAAACCGTCTACCATTTATGTGGAAAAGTCCAGTTTATGATATACTATTATCAAGCTCTACCTTGAATTTTAAAATACTATTTTGCCTATTCTAAATTACGTTTAAATAAATCGGAAACAATCCTGAAACACTTTAGAAAAATTTTCTGAAAGGGGGAACTTTTTTGGAGCGGTTAATTTTACTGCGTCATGGAGAAAGTGTGTGGAATCAAAGCAACCGGTTTACCGGATGGACCGATGTGGATTTATCCGAAAAAGGAATAAAAGAAGCCCAGCAGGCTGGCCAACGCTTAAAAAAAGCAGGATATACATTAGATTTAGCCTTTACTTCCCTTTTAAAACGGGCGATTAAAACCCTACATTTAGCCTTAGAAGAAATGGATCAATTATGGATTCCTGTTGAAAAGTCCTGGCGACTGAATGAACGCCATTATGGGGCTTTACAAGGTTTAAATAAAGCGGAAACTGCGGAGAAATATGGAGAGGAACAAGTGCGGATTTGGCGGCGCAGTTACGATGTCCGCCCGCCGGCACTGGAGAAAACCGACCCGCGTTATCCTGGATTTGACCCGCGTTATCGGGGGTTAGCCCCGGACGAATTACCTTTAACCGAAAGTCTTAAGGATACAGTAGACCGGTTTCTCCCTTTATGGGAAACACGAATCGCTCCTGAGATCTCCAGCGGCAAAACAGTGATCATTGCCGCCCACGGCAACAGTTTAAGGGCATTATGCCAACATTTGGAGCACTTAACTAAGGAACAGGTCTTAAATTTGGAGATTCCTACAGGCATCCCGCTCATTTATGAGCTGGATTCCAGTCTAAAGCCATTACGCCACTATTATCTTACCGATTAAGGAATTTTTTAATTTCGAATGAATAAACCCAGAACGTTAAGGTTAATATAATACCGGTGGCAGCGCAAGAGGAAACGTTTGATAAACGTTTCGCGCTAATCGTCGTACCTACTGACGCCGGCCTGAATTAGATGAGTTCTTTCTGCCCGGTGATTCGACGGTTCATATCGTTCCCATCCGGCCCAAAGGGTTAAGGTATGGTGGAATGTACTGAACGAAAACATCAGTAGGCCACCACTTTATTTTTTCCTCTCACCCTTTGGCCATCCGGTATTTGACAACTGTCATCACGATAGGCAGCGTCATCAGAGAAAACACTACTAAAACGCCCAACCCCGGCCATACCAATTCCCAACCGTTACCCATTAATACCACCGATCGGGCAACCTTCAGAAAATGGGTCAACGGTAACAATTTGGACAACCACTGTATCAGTACCGGCATACTCATGGCCGGCCAAGTATACCCCGAGATCAAAAATGACGGAACGGCTATCAACATGGAGATTTCAAGTGCCTGGGCAGCCGAAGGCGTCAAAACAGAAATGACCATGCCAATACCGATCATGGCCGCAATAAACAAAAGTAGCGCCACCAATAGCAGACCTGCATCGCCGCGCATCGGCATCCCAAAACAATGAATTGCCAAAGTGAACATAACCAATGCATTCATAGTATAAATCGTAAAATATACAATAAACTTTCCTGCAATCAACTCCCACCAACGCAACTGAGAACCTATGAGATGCTTCCAGGTTTGGTCTTCCCGCTCTTTCACAAAGGACAAAGCCACGCCTAAAAAAGTAACCTGCTGCAAAACTGTTCCCAACAAACCCAATACCATAAAAGTCACATAACTGGTGGTAGGATTGTACCAAACCCGAGTCCGGAATGCCAAAGCTGTTACAGCTTGGTAAGCTTTCGCTTCCGAAATGCCAAACCCCTGCATGATTTTGATGGTAATACCACCCGATAAGGTCTGCACCACTTGATTGGCAGCATTGGCTGCTGTATTCATAATCAACAAATTACTGCCATTTAAGATGATCCCCACTTGACTGCTTCTCCCCTGCTTCACATTGGAAGATACATCCGGCGGAATGACCACACCCATATAAGCCCGTTCTGAGGCTACCGCCTTCTCCAATTCGGCAAATGAGTCCGCAGTGTGGATCAATTGAAACTTCTCCGAGTCTTTGAATGCCCGAACAATCATCCGGCTGATCTCGGATTGGTCCTGGTCCAAAATAATAATGGGAATCCCGTTGACAGAATGCTGAATATATAAAAATCCGAATAAAACCGTTAATACCAAAGGGGCCACAAAAGCAACTATCATCATAATTTTATCCCTGGTGATTAACAACAACTCTTTACGGATAACTGCCCAAATTCTCCGTATCATGAACCAATCCCGCCTCTCATTTCCACTTCCGGCAAAATTTCCTTCCGGATCAATCGGCCATCTTCCAACCGGTAATGACTGCCGTCAAGCTCCGGATATTCCCTGGAGGAAGTCAATAGGATCCCTTTCCCCTCTAAAGATAATCTTGTACATAGTTCTGTCACCGTCGCCTGTTGGATTGGATCCAAGCCACTGTCCCACTCATCTAAAAGCATCAACTGGGCTGGATTCAATAACCCTGCTGCCACCTGCAACATTCTTTGATGCCCGGCAGTCAAATGTGCAGCACGAACCTTTTCAAAGCCGGCAAGACCTGTTCTCGTTATGACCTCTTGACAGAATTGGGAAGAAACCCCATTGATCGCCCCGATAAACTCAAGATTTTCCATAACCGTCAGATCCGAATAAAGGGAAAAAGCTTGAGTCACCAACGCGATCGGCTGCACGGTTTCCACATGGCCCGAGAACGGTTTGCGTAATCCATAGATCAACTCCACGAGCGCTGTTTTTCCCGAACCGCTCCTTCCCGAGATCACTACCAACTCTCCCGGTTCCACAGTAAGATTGACTTCATTCAACATCCAAGAAGCAGATTTTTTTATCCTATATCTGACCCCGGATAAATTCAAAAGTTGCACCATGCGTCTTCCTCCTTCCCGGTATTCCTCATTGGAGGTTCACCACTGCCGTCATCCCGGGGCGCAGTTTTAAATCATGATTATCCAACTTGATCCGGACTGCAAAAGCCACTATATCTTTCTCAGCTTTCTCCTGATAAGCCCGTTCCGTCGCATAAGACGGTTTGGCGGCGATATACACTACCTTACCTTGATAACGAACCCCCGGATAAGCTAAAATTTCAACCGGAACCGTATCGCCAAGCTTAAACCGGTTTAACGCTGTCTCCCGCACCTTAATCTCAACCCAGGCATCACTGAAATCGCTGATGCTTACTAATGGCATGCCGGTGGACACTAATTCACCGGATTCCACATTTTTAGCAGTGATGATTCCCGACAAGGGAGCTGTTACCCGGGCATCCTTCAAATAGGTTTGAACTTCGGCATAGGCAGCTTCCGCTTGTTTAACCAAAGCAGCAGCTGCAGCAATGTCCTCGTTTTGCGCTCCCTCCCGGACTAAGTCCGCTTGTTTTAACGCATTTTCATATTTCTTTTTCGCCACTTCCATTTCAGTACGGGCCATATCCAATTTTTGCTGAGGTAGAACCCCTTCCTGATACAAATACTCCATACGCTTATAGGTGGTTTCAGCCAATTCATATCCTGCTTTAGCCTGTTCAACCAGATTGTCCGCCTGATCCCGTTGTTGCGGACGAGCCCCGTTTTTTGCTTTTTGGTATTGGGCTTTGGCTGCTTCGATTGCCGCTAAAGCAAGTTGAGCCTTGGCTTCAATATTATCCGCTTCAATGATAGCGATCTCGTCACCGGCCGTAATGGTATCTCCTTCATTGACTAAAATTTGACTGACCCTGCCCGGAACTTTTACATTCACATCCACCTGCTTCACTTCTACCGTTCCGGTAATTTGATAGGAAACCGCCTCATTATTCGCAGTTTTTACACCGGCTCCCAACAGAAAAAAGACGATCCCTATAATGCATATTACAGCCAGCAACCCAAATACAATACTCATACGTTTCATTTTAGTCCCTCCTTCGAAATCCCCAATGCCTTTTGATATTGGGCCAAGGCAATCTGATAATTTCCCACCGCTTGATGATAATTATTCCTCGCCTGTGTCAAACCGGTATCAGCATCGATCCGTTCCAATGAGCTTCCGAGTCCCGCCTGATACGCTAAGGAAGCCATTCGTAACGTCTCTTCCGCTTGGACTAAGCCTTTTTCCGCAACAACAACCGCTTCCCGGCAATTCATTAAATTGGTATAGGCCTGTTCCACTTCTAATTCAACAGCCTGCACAGTCAGCTTTTCAGCGAGTTCAGCTTGTTCAATGACCTTTTGGGCTTCAGCTGCCTGGTGTTTAGCCATACCCCCGTCATACAGCTGAAAACTGGCGACAATGCCGAAGGATAAATCGGGTTTTCCCTCTAAAAATTCGGTGGATTGATGTTGCCCTTCAGCAAACAGAGCCACTAAAGGTTTACGGGCACTCTCCGCAATGGCCAACCCTTCTTTGGCCAACCGTACCTTAGCTTGAGCCGCCAATACCTCACTGCGTGATTTGAGAGCCAACTGTTTGCTCTCAGCCAAATCGTATTTCGGTGCAGTCACCGGTTCAGCCGGTGCCAAGACGTACTGGGAGTCTAAAGGAATACCCATGATAAAATTCAAATAACTCCGGGCCATCTGAACCCCGTTATCAGCAGCCAGCTTCTTTTGGCGTAAATCGGCCAGTTTCACTTCGGCCCGCATCACATCTAATTCCGCCACCATACCCGCCTGATAATAGGCTTTTTTGACCTCGTAGATTAAGTTGGCCTCAGCAGCAGCTAAATTGGCCTTAGCGTAATCGATGTTAGCCAACGCCTGACGATTGAGAGCCGTTAACTTTCCTCCCGTATATAACGGTTGTTCCAAGCGGAGTTTCACCCCATAATAAGTTAAACCATCGTCAGGAGGCTCCGCCATTTTCAACTGTTGAGCAAGTAACTGATACAATTGAGAATCTTGCGAATATTGACCCATCAGTTGTGCCCATGCTGCCAGACCATTGTTAAGCGCTGCCAGTTTCCGGCCAATTTCGACCAGATCCGGGACCTCATTGAAGACAGTCACTCCGGCACCGAAAGTGATCTTCGGAAGGTAGCCGGTATGGGCTTGCTCCGCTTTAAAACGGGCAATTTCCACATCTTTAACAGCCACCTGATAGCGGAGACTGTGATTCAGAGCCAATTCCACCGCCCGTTCAATGGTTAAGGGAGACTCTAACAGAAGCTGATCTGCAGCTAGAGCCCCCCGGCTTCCCAGCATCAATATACTACAACATAATACCATCCACATCATTAAACGTTTCATAGCCACACACTCCCATTGACTTGCGTTCAAAAATCGACCAACGGTCATGATAGATACACCTGGTCCGATGGACGGTTCACCATCCGTTTCGGATAAACTCGTTGGCTTCAATTCCTTCTTAAAGCTGGTTCTTTAAACCTTCCAACACCAACCGGAAGAGAGAGTCCCGGTATTGATCCAACTCTTGTTCAGAGTTACCCATCTCATGCTGAATAATCATCCCGATGATCATTCCGATAATCATCCGCGCTGTCGGTTCGATTTCGAGCGGCCTGAACTCCCCTGTATCCATCCCTCGGCGCAAAACGCTGCTTACCAGTTCCAACCAGACGGAGGATTTCTTTTGCAGACCTGCCACTACACTGTTCACGCGAAACGTATTCTTCCGTTCCACCTGGAAAAAGAGGGTTTCAATAAAAACATTTTGTTCGTGATGATAGGCGATAAACGTATCATAGAGATTTTGCAGGGCTTCAACCGCCGTGGCACTTTGTTCAATCGCAGCCATCATCCGGTCTTCTAAAACTTCCAATCCTTCTTCTAAAATGGCAATATAAATCTCTTCTTTACTCTGAAAATAAGAATATATCGTGCCTTTTCCAAGCTCAGCTCTTGCTGCGATCGCCTCAACCGTGGTGCTCTCAAACCCCTTCTCTGAAAACAAATGTTTGGCGGATGCTAAGATCTGATACCGCCGGGTTTGCTGTTCCCGTAGTTTGCGGTCGCTAACTGCCATATCACACCTCCTGACCATCGGTCTTTTTTCGACCGGCGGTCAATTAGATCATAAATTATTTATATAGAGAAATAAATAGAAGTTTTGTAAACAGTTCATAAAATTCCATTTCATGCTATTGTCCATAGGGCAAATTACGGACAGATACATATGTTATACCAAGGGCAAATAATTTAGAACTGAATAACCCTATCATTCACCTTTCATCCCCGCCAAACCAAAATCCGACAAACGCCATCTTATATAGAAAAAGAAATCAGTTGGTTACCTGCCAACTGATTTCTCATTCGTAACACTTTTGAACGTAGATTATCGTCTCCGTCGACATCTTGGTTTGCCTAAAACTTCCGCAAGAATCATTCCTCTCAGAAGATCTGTCCCATTTTCAATCAACGTGAAACCTTTATCCACCGGTTCGCGAGATTTCACAGGTGCCTTATTTTCCGGTTTTGCTGCATTTTCCGTCTGCTGCTTCCCTGGTGGCATCATCACATCCGGTCGATTCAAAGACGGTTTTAAAAACCGCTTCGACAATTTATCTATATTCCGTTGTCTGTCCATCACATCACTCTTTCTTATCCGAAGCATTCTCCGGCTTGCTCATGGCGGAGATGGCTCCCCGCATTTGCGTGTCGGCGATTAAATTTTGCAGATTGTAATAGTCCATAACGCTCATTTTACCTTCCCGTAATGCGCTGGCCATGGCTTTTGGAACTTCAGCCTCTGCTTCAACAACTTTGGCCTGCATCTCCTGAACCGCCGCTTTCATCTCTTGTTCATAGGCCACTGCCATGGCCCGTCGCTCTTCGGCTTTAGCCTGGGCAATCCGCTTGTCAGCTTCCGCCTGATCCATCTGGAGTTCAGCCCCGATATTCCGGCCCACATCCACATCGGCAATATCAATAGATAAAATTTCAAAAGCAGTTCCGGAATCCAAACCCTTACTCAAGACGGTCTTAGAAATCAAATCCGGGTTTTCCAAAACATCTTTGTGAGATATTGCCGAACCAACGGTGGTCACGATCCCTTCGCCAACCCGGGCAATGATGGTTTCTTCTCCGGCGCCGCCCACTAAACGATCAATATTGGCTCGTACCGTAACTCGGGCCCGGACCTTCAATTCGATACCATCTTTGGCAATGGCCGAAATGTTGGGTGTCTCAATGACTTTCGGATTAACACACATTTGAACTGCTTGTAAAACATCACGGCCTGCCAGATCAATCGCTGCAGCCCGTTCAAATTCTAAATTGATATTCGCCCGCTGAGCAGCGATCAGGGAATTGACAACCCGGTCCACATTGCCGCCGGCCAAATAATGGGCCTCCAGTTTATTGATGGAAACATTTAACCCGGCTTTGCTGGCTTTTATCAGAGGATTGATGATGCTTGAAGGAACGACTCGACGCAACCGCATGGCGATAAGCGTTAAAATATTGACATGTACTCCGGCGGCAAAAGCTGATATCCAGAGCCCCACCGGGATGAAACTGAGAATGGTCGATACTGCAACAAAGAAAAGAACCAGAACCAATATAACTCCCAAAAGCTCAAAATCACTCAAACATATTCCCCCTTAATCAATTTGTCAGCGGAAAATCTCCAACATCAGTGCAGATAAAGATAATCTCCGAACAAATGCTACTTATCGTCGGAATATATTTAATAAAAATTCGCGATAATCCATGAATTTCCTGTCCAATTCAATTCTTTATTCTCATGAAATATATTTATTGTTCGTATACAGTGTACATTGTATATTATAAACGTCCTGATATAATAAGGTAAGTTCATCCCTTTATAAGGCTTGAGATATCCATGGGAAAATCATTTACCGTTTCGTCAATCGATTTGATGGCACTTATACGGTATGGATGATCACATCTTTTAATACCTCTGGGATGTACTTCCCCAACTGATACACAGCATTATCTTGAACACCATCTCCATTTAATGCAAAAAGGCGTACTCCGGTACACCTCTCACACTTTAATCCCTATCATCCGGTAAATTTTTAGAAATCCTTCCAACATCAAACTGCCAACATTCGGAAACTCCACCCCTACCGTCATTAATCCCGATACAACCACGCCAATAGACGTCACAGTACCAACCACCCAAAGTTCTTTCCATTGCTTAGCGATAGCCAGTTTTGTAATGATACCGATGAAATAACCGAATAAGATTAAAAAAAAGATGATCAAATGCTGTCACCTCCATTTCGCGGCAGTTTCCGGACGAGAGCCACCACTAAAGTTATCAACGGAATGATGAGCTGAAAGGGGAGCACATAGATGGGGTACACCAAATTATTAAATTCAATATTTTCCGACACCGTCGAAAAATTGATTAATGCGGCAAGTCCCATCAAAAACCCTACCGGCAAAACCAGAGGCTTATAAGATTTTAAATTAAACACCTGAGCAATTCCCAATACAGTCGTATAAAGCAAAACCGACATTTTTAAAAAACCCATCAGTAAAAAGTTGACGCCGATAACAATCTCCAACCGGGTGAATACATTCGCAATGTTGATTAATCGTCCCGATTGAAAACCCGGATAAACATACAACCGGGCCGTATCCCCCAAGACACCGATAGTCTGCACAGAGCCAATACTAAAAATTAACGTTGCCAATAGTAAAGCCTTCAACGAACGTTTCTGTATTTCTTTCAAATTATTTACTGCCGGAAAAATCATTAAAAAAGCCACCACTTCCCCATAGGGAAAGGATCCGGTCATCTGGGTGGCCCATAAAACTTTTGCTAAAGGAGCGCTGAAAAACGGCAGAAAGTTGGTCCATTCTATCTGCGAACAACTCATCAAAAAGATAATCACATAAAAAACACAAAGTAAAACAACCATCCCCTCACTGCACCGGGCGATGACTTCGATCCCTTTTCGAACGGCATAAACAATAACCAGGGAATTGAATAACAAAATCACAGATGAGGGCGTTTGGACCAGCATCGTCAATTTGATGAAGTCATGATAATTGGTACCAACGAGGGACCCCAAATGAAACAAATAGGCGAGAAAAAACAACGCTACCAAATTGCCTAAGAACCGGCCGTAAACTTCTTTGACAATCTCCACAAAATTCTTCCCGGGAAACCGAGACATCAGGGCTATATACACCAAAAGTAATATACAGCCTTCGACAAAACCTCCCCAAATAGCTATCCAACTCTCATTTCCGGCCCATTGGCCCGGATATATCAGGACAGCTGATCCAAACAGGAAACCAGCCATCAAGGTCATCAATTGCCTGCCGTCAATTTTTCCTTTTTCCAGTTTCAAGCGACTGCCCCCACTCAATAAGCATGTAATGGTCTGAGGGATTCCCCGATCAGTTCGAGCTTTGCTTTAACGTTCAATGAAAACTTCACTTTCGGAAAATGTTGTTCCCACTCCGGCTCCAGGCTTTTCCACTGTTTTGGGTATTTCCTGTGAAAGGCTTCGCCAATGCCGAAAATATCTGCCTTCATTTCCCGGGAACGTTTGATGGCCTTCTCAATTTCCTTCTTTATTTCCGATTCAAGCTTTTTTTGAAATCTAAACAATTTCTCCGGTTTAGATACATCTTCACCGCCCTGCTGTTCACCGATGTTGCAGATGGCTTTGACGTCAACCCGGACAGTTAACTCTTTTCCGTCCAGTTTCGGTTGGATTTTAGAAGATGCTTGAATAATTTCGATACCAACTTCACCATAGTCTTTTGATGGCACACTGAAAATCCCGCTTTTGACTTTGCCAATCACCCAGAGCATCCCCCGGGTTTCCTTGGGATCAATCTTTCCAACACATTTCTCTCTTTTAAACACCGCTGTTCCAACCAACTGCAGTTTTTGATCTTTTCCTTCTCCAATAACCGCAACTACGGGAGCCGTTGCAGCCTTACTGTAACTCATCAGGTCATTTACAAATTCTTGCAAAGTCACGGGATAAATTTCCGAGGTCATTACAGCGTTTTTCATCATCCCTTCCAGGGTCTGAGCCGATGCTTTTTCCAGATTGGGCCTAAACTTAAAGATCTCTTCCATTCTTCCGTCAGCCACCAAAATATGTTGATGGGGCCGGGGCTCCGGATCCCGGACAAAAAAGTCCAAAAATTTATCTACCCCCGCTTTAACGGCCCCCTTCCCGAAGATAATCACCATATTATGGGTCCAGTTCACCCGCCGGCTGATTTGAAAACTGGCTTTCCGAACCGCTTCAAAAACCGTCTTTCCCTGGCTCTCAAGGATAAATGACGCTTTCTGGCCTCCCTGACCGGTGCTGCCTCCGCCTGATTCTGCCGATTTCATCTGGCCCGGCCTGATCACCTGAGTGATCAGCTTGACTTGCTTCTGTTCCATGTCATAATCCAAGCCCGCTGCAAATGCCAGCGCCAATTCGTCCAACTCTTGCCGGTCCCAGCACCCGCCGGCCAATAAACAGACCAAAACCGCCAAAACCATCCAGCCTTTTCTCAATCTCAGCCCACCTCAACTTCGATCATCATCATGTCCCTCTTCAGGAACTTCCGGCCGAATCCGCATTGCTTGCCGGATCCGATCCGGCGAATCGATGGACTTGGGACGGGTCCACATCATCCAGATGGGCACACGGACAGCCACATCCTTCAAATCCGCCGGTACTATCGGGGCGACAGGAGCCAAGAAAGGAACTCCGAAAGAACGGAGCGACGCAAGATGGATGTAAACGAAAATGAGCCCGTTAATAATGCCCAAAGCACCAAAGACGCCGGCCAAACAGGTAAAAACCACCCGTAAGAATGCAGCGGATTCCACCTGTGAAGGGACTAAAAACGAAGCGATAGCCGTCAAAGCCACAACGATAACCACCGGGGCGCCCACCAGCCCGGCGGTAACCGTAGCTTCTCCAATGACCAATGCGCCGACAATGGATACGGCCTGGCCCACCGGACGGGGCAACCGGATCCCGGCCTCCCGCAGGATTTCAAAGACAACCCCCATGCCTAAAGCCTCCACAACCGCAGGAAAAGGCGTCCCTTCCGTGGCTGCAGCCATTGAAATCAGCAAATTGGTGGGAATAAGCTCTTGATGATAACTGGACAGCGCCACATATACCCCGGGCAATAACACACTGGTGAAGAAAGCCAGGTAACGGATCCAGCGCATGGTATTGGCGTAAAAAAGTCGGAAATTATAATCGTCAGGGCTTTGAAAACTCTCCCAAAACAAGAAGGGGACCGTATGAACCACCGGGGTTCCGTCAACAATGATGGCCACCCGGCCTTCCATAAGTTTGGCCGCACATACATCCGGTCGTTCGGTGTATCCTACCGTAGCGAACGGGGAGAAAGGGGCATCATCGATAAACTGGTCAATGGATTCGGTGGACAAAATTCCGGCCGTATCGATCCGCCGCAAACGTTTTTTGACCTCTTCCACCAGCTTATCCTCAGCCACTCCTTGAATATAGGCCACACAAATTTCGGTGCGGGTTTTTTTCCCGATTTTCATGGTGTCGAAACGGAGGGCCGGATGCTCAATCCGCCTTCGCAACAATGCTGTATTGGTCCGAAGAGTTTCCGTGAAACCGTCCCGAGCCCCTTTAACGATGACCTCCGTATCGGGTTCCGAGATTCCCCGTTGTTCCCACTTTTTAGTGCTTAACAATAAGGCCGACGGTTGTCCGTCGATCAGCAAAGCGGTGTCCCCGGTCAAGACCCCTTCAACCAATGTTTCCATCGTTTCCACCCTTTTGAGGCCGCCCACCGCCAGAAACGATTTTTCCAACACATCCAAATCCACCGGCCGTTCCAGTTCGATCCGAAGCAACGGCTGAAGGATATTATCATTAATCATCTCCTGATCAACAAGGCCGTCAATGAATATTACCCCTGCCAGGACCGGAGCCGAACGGCCAATCAAAAATTGACGGTTCACCACATCCGAACCGTTTCCCAATTCATCCATAATATGTTTGAGGTTGTGGGTTAAACCGGAATCCAGCTTTGTAACGGAAGATTGTTTAACCGGACTTCGTTGACGCTTGGCTAATGCATTAAACAACTTGGCAAGGTAACGAATCACTGGCGTCCTCTCCCAAGCTTATTTTTAACTATTATGCACATTATCAGCGACTATATTTACCATTTTTGATAGATTTTCCTTACTTCAATGAATCCTAAAATAAAAACCTCCCGCTGAAATGCAGGAGGTGGATTTCGAATTATGGGTACTGGGTTCCGGCTACAAGAGCTCTAAGATAGTTGACAGTTAATAAATTTATAAATCAGAAGGGAATCCCTTGGTATCATAAAACTGTAAATCATGGTCCCGAAAAAAGAACTGTCAACTGCCCAACTGTTTATCGTGCCAGCTTAAGCACTTCCAAAATATCCTCCGATGTAAACTGACTGACGGCGCCGACGGAAGTGAGCCACGGTTTCATGGCTTTACGGGCCATCTCTTCCAAACGGTCATCCGGGACGCCCAATTCCGCCAAGGTTACCGGCATACCGATCTGCCGGTAAAAGTCCTCCAGGCGGCGGATGCCTTCCCATGCGGTCCGTTCCGGCTGATCGAAGTCATAGTCCACATCCCATACCCGGACGGCAAATTTGATAAAAGTATTCAAATTCCGTTTGAAGGTATATTTCATCCAGGCCGGGAAAACTACAGCCAATCCGGCACCATGAGCCACATCATAGATGGCACTGATCTCCTGTTCGATCATATGGGCGGCCCAATCGCCGATCCGGCCGGTTCCAAGAAGATCATTATGGGCTAACGTACCTGCCCACATCATCTCCGCCCGGGCAGCATAATTATCCGGCTCTTTGATGGCAATCAAGGTGTTGCGGATCATGGATTTTAACGCCCCTTCACACAGGCGGTCCGTTAAATCCACATCAGTTACGTTGGTGAAATACCGTTCCATGATATGAGCCATAATATCCACCGCGCCGCATGCCGTTTGATACGGCGGCAGAGTAAAGGTCAATTCCGGATTCATGATGGCGAATTGAGGCCGGTTAAGCTCCACATTTAAGCCCCACTTATACCAGCCGTCTTCGTTGGTAATGACCGCGCTCTTGCTGGCTTCGCTGCCGGCCGCAGGGATGGTCAGCACGACCCCTTTCGGCAGAGCTTCCGCGGGAACCGCCCGATTGGCAAAAAAGTCCCAAACGTCCCCCGAATACGGCACACCGAGGGCGATAGCCTTTGCCGAATCGATGACACTTCCACCGCCGACGGCTAAAACCATCTCCAGCTTGTGTTCACGGCAAAGGGCGATCCCTTCCCGGACTAAACTTAACCGGGGATTGGGTTGAACTCCCCCCAGCTCAACAAATTCCACGCCGGCCTCACGCAGCGATTGAGTTACCTTTTCATAGAGCCCGGACTTTTTGATACTACCACCACTATAATGCAATAGAACTTTATTGGCATATTTTTTGGTTTCAGCTCCTACCCGGCTTTCCATGCCACGTCCAAAAATGATCTTCGTCGGGCTGCAAAATTCGAAATTTTCCATAGCAACCTCCTCTAATGTGATAATGAATGATGCAAGCTGAACTGTGCATTGATGATCTATGCTCAGTCCCTATCTGAGACTTAGTTACCGCCATCCCCTCATAATATAAACCAAAGAAATCCAATTGACGATAAGCAATACCGGAATTCCCAGCTTAAAACTGAGATGTTTCGTCTTATGGCGAAAATAAATCATACCAACCCAGACTCCGAGAGCACCCCAGCAGAACGCACCGGCAAACAACGTCCGTTCCCTCACCCGCCATTTTCCCCGCCGGGCCTGATGTTTATCAAATCCCATCATCATCATCCACAAACCGTTCCATATCAGGTAAACCCCGACTCCACGCAAGACTGGGCTAATCATAGCTTTCTCCAATTGCCAATGATGTATAAGAATCATTTCGCTGTTCACTCCGATATCCCTGCCAAAAGGAACCTGCCTGTCCATAATAAAGCTGGACAATATAAAAAGCCAGCACATCATGGTGCTGGCTTCTTTTACAAACTCAATTATTTCTTAAGCGCCGCTCTAGCTTCTTTGATCTTCGCAATGAACTGCTCAGCGATGTTGGTGATGGATTCATAATCACCGGTTTTGGCACCAGCGGTTAAGTTTCCGCCAACACCGACAGCTACTGCACCGGCTGCGATCCATTCATTAACATTGTCCAAGCTCACGCCTCCGGTCGGCATCATCTTAGCATAAGGGATCGGTCCTTTAACCGCTTTGATGAACTTCGGCCCGAAGAGTTCGCCCGGGAACACTTTAACCACATCGGCACCGGCTTGCATGGCTTCAACGACTTCTTTGATGGTCATGGCGCCGGGCATAACCGGAACCCGGTAACGATTACACAATTGAACGGTCTCCACATTCAAGTACGGGCTGACCACATATTGGGCACCGGCCAAAATAGCGGTCCGGGCAGTTTCGGCATCCATAACGGTCCCTGCTCCGATAATAATTTCACCATTATTGAAACGTTTGGCGCAATCGCGGATAACTTCAGCGGCGCCGGGAACAGTGAAGGTGATTTCGATACCGGCAACTCCGGCTTTAGCACAAGCTTCAGCAATTTTAATTGCTTGTTCGCCGCTTTCAGCGCGAACCACAGCCACCAAACCACATTCCGTTATCTTTGACAGTACTTGCTCTTTATCCATGATGCTCCTCCTATTAGGAAAATTTTAAACCTTTTATTATTATACCAAATTTTTCGTTTACCGGACAGGCTAATACATAATTTTAAGGAATTATAATGATAAATCCGTTCGTTTTCATTTATCTTCCCCAACTTCGGGGATCTGAGCCAACAGCATGCCGATTAACATCAAAGCACATCCCAAATAACCTCTGAAACCCAAATTCTCACGTAAAATCAGCCATCCTCCAATACTTGCAAAGACCGTTTCCAAACTCAGAATAATCGCAGCATGGGAAGGTTCGGCATATTTTTGCCCAAACACTTGAAGGGTATAAGCAATTCCCACCGAGCATATCCCTCCATATAAAATCGGCACCATCGCCGACCTCACCCCTTCAAAAACACCATTCATGGGCTCCAAAAGCACTGCAAAACCCAAACTCAACGCCGCACAGGTCAAAAACTGAATGGCCGAAAGCTTTAAACCATCTACTCTCCGGCTATATACATCAATGACCAGAATATGGAAAGTCCAAAACAAAGCACCAACGAGCACCAGCAAATCTCCACGGGTAATGGTAAACCGTTCGGTGACGCTCAATAAATAGAGCCCGACTGCAGTAACCCCTACTCCAGCCCAGGTGGAAACGGAAACTTTCTGCTTTAAGAAAAGGCCGGCCAGAGGAACTAAAACAATATAAAGGCCGGTAATAAAAGCTGCTTTTCCGGCGCCGGTTTCCTCCACGCCCATCTGCTGTAACGTTGCAGCTGTGAACAAAATGACTCCTGCAACCATTCCAGGCACCCAAGGACGGTCCAAAGCCTTTCCACTGAATTGAACTTTACTCTTTCGGTTAAATAGAAGGATCAGGGGAACCAGGGACAAACTGCCTAAAGCAAAACGAATTCCGTTAAACGTAAAAGTCCCAAGATATTGTGCACCAACCCGCTGGGCCACAAAAGCAAAACCCCAAATGGCTGCAGTCAGCAATAAGAAAATATTGGCTTGAATCTTTCTATATTCCACTGTTCTCTCTCCACGTAACATCTAATGCTACAAACCAAACATGGAAAATATTATATTACAAATTAAAGATTTCATAAAGCGCCCTTTGAGGTTTTTATTCCCTGATTTTTCTCAAAACTTGAATGCAGACCAGCCGCCAAACTATCCCAACCATCTTCAGGGAACCGGTATCGCTGTTTCTGAAACAAGCCTAAGCAAGCATCCACCACAGCCGGATCATAACGGTTCCCCCGGTTCCTATCGGTTTCCGCTATGGCCCGCATAGCTGTCAATGCCATTAAACGCTGATTCAACAAACTTTCCGTCCGTTTAACCATCCCATTTAGCTGTTGACTCACTTCTGCCCGGGCATTTCGAATCAATATATTCTTAAAATAACGCTCAAACTGCATATACCCCAGGGCAAATACTAACACTATGAGCAACGTTTTGAACGCCGCACCGAACAAAAAAGATTGTCCAAAATAGTTCCCTGTAGATTTCGTTCGTTTCATAGCAATACCCCAAAACCCTTCTTACGAAAAATAAAGATATCCCATCCTGTTATGCTCATTATCGGTAGTTTTTGTCAAATGGTTGATATTCCTTTCCATTCAACCCATTGTACCCCAATAATCCACAGCTTACCGTTGAGTCAAGTTGTTTTGTTAACTTTTTGTTTCCAAATTATTAATTTATATTTACAAAATGTGGTGGAAACATTATAATTCATAGAGTCAAGGTTTTATCATAGCCTTTTTCATTTTATGGGCTGTTATTGATTGAATTTTAAAAAATTAAGGAGGTCAGACATATGACAATCGAACTAAGGAAAGATTTTACTTACTCTCTGGTCGTTCCTACCAGCATGGGAGTTCGGATCACTCCTATTAACGGCCAACCTGTGCACTGCAGCGATACATTTATCATGCAAGCTACCAGTGCTGAATCCAATGTGGTTAGCATTGCATCATATTTAGGACTTCCGGTTAAAGTACTCACCACGTTCGTAAAAGGCAGCCCGATTGCTCAATTTATCAAAAACAACCTGGCCAGCCGGGGCATTATGTTCGAGGGTCCCGAAGTTCCTCAAGGCGGCCCCTGGGGTTACAGACATCAATTTAATATCGCCGACAGCGGTTATGGTTCCCGCGGCCCCCGCGTTCATAACGATCGGGCCGGTGAAGTCGGTCGCACCTTGAATGTCAAAGATTTTGATCTGGAGCGGATTTTTGGCAAAGAAGGCGTTCAAATCCTGCATCTTTCCGGATTAATCGCCGCGTTGTCCCCCGAAACCAGTACCTTTTGTCTGGAGTTAGCTAGAGCTGCAAAGAAATATGGTACCCGTATTTCCTTTGACTTAAATTACCGTGCTTCATTCTGGAAAAACCGGGAACAAGAGCTTCGCGCCATCTTCACCGAGATTGCCGGGATCTCCGATATCCTGGTCGGAAATGAAGAGGATTTCCAACTTGCTCTCGGCATCGAAGGTCCCGAAGCCGGCGGAAAAGACCTGGTTTCAAAGGTCGATAGTTTCAAAGAGATGATTGGCCGGGTCAGAAAGACATTCCCCAACGCCTCAGTTTTTGCCACGACCCTTCGGCAAGTCATCAGCGCCAACCTCCATATGTGGGGTGCCATCATGCTGGAAGGTGACAATTGGCATGTGGTCGAACCGCGGCAAATTGGCGTACTTGACCGGATCGGGGGCGGCGACGGCTTTGTCGGCGGTATGCTCTATGCTATCCTCAAAGGTTGGGAACCGGAAAAATGGATCCAATTTGGCTGGGCCAGCGGTGCTTTAGCAACGACCTTCCTCACTGATTATGCCCAACCGGCAGATGAAGAACAGATCTGGAGCATCTGGGAAGGCAATGCCCGGGTCAAACGATAAAAAGATTAATATGAAAGGCCTGCAAATGGTGCAGGCCTTTTTAATGCCGAAAGTTAATTTAGACAATTAAAAAGACCTGCACTCGACTGCAGGTCTTTGAGGTTCTCTTCATTATTAAAGAAGTTCTTTCCGAAGCTCTTCGCCGGACTTGGGCGACAAATAGGCCAAAGGAATATCGAACACGGTCAATGCCCCGGTTTTCCCTTCCTTGGCCATCCGGTAAACTGCCCGGGCATAAGCTACGAGAACGCTGGCTGTAAACTCCGGATTGCTACCTAAGGTCAGGCTGAACTCGATCCGTTGTTTGGTTCCTTCCCCGGTTTTTCCGGTCCGGATCACAAAACCGCCATGAGGCATACCGGAGTGATTGGCTTTTAACTCTTCCTCCGTAATGAAATGAACAGTCGTATCATAATCTGCAAAATAATTGGGCATTTCCTTGATGGTCTTTTCAATTTGCGCCCGGTCTGCCCCCTCTTCAGGTACCACGTAACACACACGGACATGTTTCTCTCTGGTGGTCAACTCCGGATTATCTCCGCGCCGGACTTTCTCAATGGCCTGTTCCACCGGAACCGTATATTGAATACCATTCTTAACACCAGGAACCCGGCGAATCGCATCGGAATGGCCTTGGCTGACACCTTTACCCCAGAATGTATAATCTTTCCCTTCGGGAAGCACCGATTGGCCTAACAACCGGGCCAATGAAAATAATCCCGGATCCCATCCGGTAGAGATCAAGCCGACTTTACCGTTGGCTTTGGCAGCCTTATCAATTTTCTCAAAATATTCGGGGATTTTGGCATGGGTATCGAAACTGTCGACCATATTAAATTGGGCGGCAACTTCCGGCCCTTGTTCCGGCAAATCCGTCGCTGAACCGCCGCAGAGAATCATCACATCGATTTTCCCCTGATACTTGGAAAGCTCTGAAATATGAGCCACCGGAGCCCCAATGCTAAGGGTCCCCGGATCACGCCGCGTAAAAACAGACACCAGCTCAAAATCGGGATTTTGCTTTAAGGCCTGTTGAACACCACGGCCTAAGTTTCCGTATCCCATAATGCCCACGTTGATCTTCTCGCTCATCACATCTTCTCCTTATATCCCTTTGATTTAGTATTCTAGAAATACGGTAGAACATAAGAATTTCCTTCCACAACGCAAAAAAACTTTTCATTCTTTTGATGTTTCTTATTATGATCATTCTCTGATGAGCGTATAAGCAAAATGGAGGCCTAATCGGCCTCCATCGGGAACTTCTGAACCAAACTGACGTCAATCAACCTCCAGTCGTCATTTTGTTATAAACGATAAAAGCTAACATAGCTAAGAATGCGACCAGGATTAACCAACGAACGATCCCGATTTTTTGCTCTTCCGGTTGATTATTGTTATTAAACATATTTTCCCCTCCTTTCCAAAAAAACTCAGTATAGGATAAAATAAAGTGGGAGCCATGGATAAACCAAGAGCTCCCCCCCAAAAAGCTTCGTTTTTCTTGGAATCGAAGGTCTAACTTCGTCCAACCGTCAGTTTGGTATATTCGGTTTTAAATTTATAGAGCTTTTCACCCATCTTTTTTAAAATGAGATCAAAAAAGTGGGAGCTCATAGAGTCAACCAAGAGCTTCCCACCCAAAAAGCTTCGTTTTTCTTGGAATCGAAGATTACTTCGTCCAACCGTCAACGTGCTATATTCAATTTTCGATTTATACAATCACTTATTAAAATTGAGAACAAAAAAATGGGAGCTCATAGAATCAACCAAGAGCTTCCCACCCAAAAAGCTTCGTTTTTTCTTGGAATCGAAGATTACTTCGTCCAACCGTCAATGTGCTATATTTAATTTTTAATTAACAATCGGTTAATTTTATTATAACGTGACTAAGATATGTTGTCAACATCCGAAATGAATACAATATTTGTAAGATAATTTAAACGCTTCTCTCAAGAGTGACTGTTATGAAATTTATGCATTGGGTTGACGAGCCTTTCCGCTATACTGATGCACCACGATCTTAAAGACTGCGACAGCGCTTACCATCTTCTCATCAAAGGAAAATTCCCGGCCAGTCTGGTGCTTCATCAGCGCTGACAGCGCAGTTTTCTTCTCTTCAATATCATCGATAACTACTGCCGTACCGTTTCCGATGATACTTTTATAATAGTAACTGTATTTGCAGGCCGAATCACCGGTGATCAACGCATGTCCGCAATCCATTTCGATACACACCTCAGGATTTTCCTTTAAAGCATCAACCTTCCGGCCCTCTTTGGCACTGTGAAAATATAAAATTAAGGTATCCTCTTCGAAAGCGTACCCAAAATTCATCGGAACGATATAAAGCCCATCCCGATCCTGCATCGCGATTCGGCACACCTTGCATTCTTCGATAATCTTGATTAATTCGGATTTATCAGTGACTTCCCGGTCTTTTCGGCGCATTGTCATCCTCTTTCGACTTTTTAACGTTTCTTAGGCAGTTTCCTGTTATTTATTTCTTTCCTCAGGTTGATTCTAATCCCTGCCGATTTCGAAAATATTTCTCATCCCAAAAAGCGGCCTGACACACTCCATCTAGTGAGTTTTAAAAAACCGCCCTAGTCAAAGAGCGGTTGATAATACTCATTCCATGTAATTTTACAATTGATCCAAAACCTCTTTATCTTTCTTTTCCGGATCTTCTTTTAAATCTTTGCTCTCATAGATTATTGCGAGAGTAATTTCATAATTCTCACCCGTGAGCATCAATCCGACTTCAGTCGTAGGCGTCTCCCATCTCGCCACAAAAGCAAGATGACCCATAGCAACAGCCATTCCATATAGTTGATGATCATTTTTAAAAAGATCATTGCTCCAAATGACTTCATCGTCCAAAGGTGTCCCATATTTCTTTATCAGAAGTTCTTTAAGTCTTCCATAATCCAAAATATAATTGTTTTGATTCGTATGCCATATATCAAAAGCATATAAACCTGTCATTAACCGGTTATTTTGAAACTTGTAAAAAATACTGCAGTCTTTATTATCCAAAGAACTTTTATACTTCAATACCTCGGATGTCCTCCCAACCGGTTTGCCCGATTCCGACCGCATGACCTCTTCCTGCGACATCCCCCATCGGGCCTTGCGAAAATCATACTCGTCAGCCGCAACAACCTGTACGCTCACAAACACTAAAATTGCAATAAAAAGCAGAAAATACTTTTTCAAAAAATCCCCTCCCTCCTTCCATATCGTAACATTACAGGTATAATTTATCAATAACCGGTTTCTTGTACAGCAAAACAAGGAAAATAAAAACTCCTGTTTCAACAGGAGTTAACTAAGCTAAAAACATTGAAATTGATCATAATTTGTCCAAGACCTCTTTATCTTTCAATTGGGGATCTTCATTTATCGTTTTACTACTGTATATGGCCACCAAATTAATTTTATAATTTTCTCCATAAAGGGTTAACGTAATTTCAGTGGTTGGCGTTTCCCATTTTGCACCGTATACAAGATGGCCCATACCTATAGCGATTCCATACGATTGATCATCTTCTTTAAAAAGTTCATCTTTCCAATGAACATTATCTTCAACAGGTGTTCCGTATTTCTTCGTCAAAAGTCCTTTAAACTTTTTAAAATCCAAAATATAATCATTTGGGTTGGTATGCCAGATATCAAAGTAATACATACCACCAATTAATCGGTTATTTTCAAATCGAAATAAAACATAACAATGCTCGCCATCCAAAAAATCAGTAAATACCAGTGCCTCAGAGTCCCCATCAATAGGTTGGCCCGGTTCGGATTTCGTAACCTCTTGCTGGGACATCCCCCATTTCGTTTTGCGGAAGTCATAATTTCCCCCCGCAACGATCTGAAGGCTCATCAATACTAAAATTATAGTTAAAAGCGTCACATATTTTTTCAAAAAGCCTCTCCCCTTTTCCCACATCATAGCACTGCAAGAACATTTTATCAATTCACAATTTTATAATCGAATAACTTCAATTTTGACATACCTTTTTCACTAATAATCCAACCAGAAGAAAGGCAACAAAAAAACTCCTGCTTCACCAGGAGTTTAAACAATCGATATATGGCGCGCCTGGCACGAATCGAACGTGCGGCCAACGGATTAGAAGTCCGTTGCTCTATCCCCTGAGCTACAGGCGCATCTGACAGTATAAAATTATAGCACAAAACTCGTTCCGGTTCAATATTAAGGTTAAGATGTAATCTTGAACTTTTTACTTTAGGAAGCAGTAGACAGGAGTCAGGAGACAGAAGTCAGTAGTTCAAATAGTTGACAGTGGACAGCTTACAGTTAAATGTAAAGACAAAATGTTAAGCTCGACCTTTATATGAACTGTGAACTAAAACCCCGAATCATAACCAAGCACCTAATCGTTTAATTGGTCAACTGTAAACTGTCAACTACAATCGGCCTTGTGCCTCATGAATGTACTGTGCACTTAATCTTAGAACCCAAAGTCCGAATCCATCTCCTTTCTCCTAACTCCTGTATGTTGTGCTAAACCTGCCTGCTACATCATATCTTTTTCCCAAAGAGGTGATGTACAGTGACAGAAGTATCCCGGGAATACCGGATATTAGCCGGGCTCTCCTATTTATTTTGGCCTGTAAGTTTGCTCCTGGTCCTCACCGCATACAAGCGGGATCGGTTTTTACGATATCATGGCTACCAGGCGCTCTACTTTGGCCTTTGCTGTACTGTGTTTCATCTGGTCGTCGGAGGTTTTTTGCAGATCATCCCCGTCTTCGGAATACTTATTTATAAGGTACTGGTTATGGCCTGGCTTTTATTTATGCTTCTCTTAATTTACCGAACCTTCCAAGGCGAACTCTTCCGCGTCCCACTTATATACGATTTGGCTCAGGGAGTAATGGAATAGTAATTGAGTTGATAGTTTACAGTTGACAGATGACAGTTATATGAACAGGACCTTGAGTTCCAGTGCACAGAGCAGTGCTCGTTTATAGAAGGCTGCTCAAAAAGCAACAGTTCGGGCTATGTCAAGGGATATTTAAACAAACTTACTGGTTACTGTACACTGTCAACTGTAAACTTTTATTTAAACACCCTCATCCTGTCCGCCAGCGGCTGCATTTCTTTGGGATCCGGTTGGGCAGTGGGTTTCCCGAAAGGCATTTGGGCGATGAGTTTCCAATGATCCGGTAGATTCCACTCCTGCTTGACTTGGGTTTCAATAAGTTCGCCATAATGTTGCAGGGTAGCCCCAAGGCCTTCAAGTTCCAAAGCAGTCCAAACCACGTATTGGTGCATGCCGCTGGACTGCTGGGACCAGACGGGAAAATTGTTCTTATAGGCAGGGAACTGATTTTGCAGTGATTCAACGACCTTCTGGTCTTCGAAGAATAAAACCGTGCCATACCCATTTTGGAAAGCATCAATTTTGGCAGCCGTCGCGCCAAACTCATCCGGCGGGACAATCTTTCGTAACGCTTCTTTAGTGATATCCCATAACCGATCATGGGCAGCCTCTAACAATAGTACAATCCGGGCACTCTGGGAATTGAAGGCCGATGGTGTATACGTTAAAGCATGTTCAATAATCTCCCGGATCTTTTCCTCCGAAACAACGCTATCCTTCGAAATCCCATATATAGAACGCCGATCCGCTACTGCCGTATAAAAATCTTTTGCCATACCTCCACCCCCGCTAAATGATAGCTATTTTCAACAACTGAAATAGTTTATTATCGGTAATGAAATTTGTTTACCATCTACAGTAATTCTATCTCCTATTAAAGATATCCATGAAATCGATTCATATCCCTCTTTCTATTATACCAAATAATTACAAATAAAAAGAGAGCGACCAAATCGCTCCCTTTTCTATTTTTACTTTTTTTTCAACGATTGTTCCAGCGTCGCCTGGACTTTCATCGGAAGACCGAAGAGATTGATGAATCCTTCCGCATCTTTCTGGTTATACACCTCATCAGCTCCGAAGGTCGCCAACTTCTCCTGATACAACGAATAAGGCGACTTCCGGCCTACCGTCTGGACGCTTCCTTTATAGAGTTTCAATTTCACTGTTCCGGTCACCCGTTGTTGGGTCTCATCCACAAAAGCATCCAGCGCTTTCTTAAGCGGTGTAAACCATTGACCGTAATAAACCAGCTCCGCATAACGTCCGGCGATCATCTGTTTGAAGTGCATCGTATCCCGATCCAAGGTCAATGTCTCCAAGGCATGATGGGCTTCATACAAGATGGTTCCACCCGGAGTCTCATACACTCCGCGAGACTTCATTCCGACCAGCCGGTTTTCAACAATATCCACCCGGCCAACTCCGTGTTTGCCGCCGATTTCATTGAGTTTGAAGATTAAGGAAACCGGGTCGTAACCTTGGCCATTGATGGCAACGGGTTCGCCCTTTTCAAAATCAATGGTGATAATTTCGGGTTGATCCGGAGCCTTCTCCGGAGAAACCGTATAAATAAACATATCATCACTGTATTCCGCAAAAGGATCTTCCAAGATACCCCCTTCATAACTGATATGCCAGAGGTTACGGTCCATGGAATAAGGTTTCTCCTTTGTGACCGGAACATCGATGCCCCGTTTCGCCGCATACTCGATCTCTTCTTCCCGGGATTTGATATCCCATTCCCGCCAAGGGGCAATGATCTTCAAATCCGGTTTCAACGCTTTAAAGGTCAATTCAAAACGGACTTGGTCATTTCCTTTACCGGTTGCGCCGTGAGCTACAGCATCTGCGCCCTCTTTGATGGCAATTTCCACATGGCGTTTAGCGATGACCGGACGGGCAACGGAAGTACCCATTAAGTATTTGCCTTCATAGACAGCACCCGACTTTAACATCGGGAAAATGAAGTCTTTCACAAACTCTTCTTTCAAATCTTCAATATAGATCTTACTAGCGCCGGTTTTAATCGCTTTCTCCCTTAAAGGTTCCAGCTCTTCACCCTGGCCGACATCAGCGGCATAGGCAATAACTTCACATCCGTAGTTTTCTTTAAGCCAAGGAATGATGATCGAGGTATCCAACCCTCCGGAGTAAGCTAAAACCACTTTCTTGACTTTCGGTTCCATCATAATATCCTCCTCTTTTTTGACTTTTATCGCCTTATAATCAAAATTCCTTCAATACTTCTTTCATAATGGCCAAACCCTCATTCAATTCGTCCATGCTGATGTTAAAGGCAGGAAGAATCCGGATGGCAGTATCGGTTACAGCATTGACAATCAATCCGGCGTCAAGACAGGCCAACATCACTTGTTTGCTGGGAACCGTCAATTCTAGAGCCAGCATCAGTCCCAGTCCCCGATATCCGGCAATCACCGGGAGCTCCTTTTTCCAGCTTTCCCAGGTATCCATAATATATTGGCCTTTTCGGCGCACTTCTTCCAGCACACCCGGTTGTTGTAACAATTTCAGTCCGGCCAGTCCTGCGGCAAAAGCCAGCGCTCCACCGCCTACCGTTGTACTATGATCTCCCGGTGCGAAAACATTGGCTTTTTCATTGACCAAAAGGGCTCCGCAGGGAATTCCACTGCCCAACATCTTCGCCAACGTAACCACATCCGGAGTAAATCCGAAATGCTCGTAAGCAAAGTATTTACCGGTCCGCCCCAGTCCGGTCTGAATCTCATCCACGATGAATAAGAGATTTTTCTCCTTACAGATTTCGACCAAACCGGCAATAAATTCCGGTTTTGCCGGGTTCACTCCGCCTTCTCCCTGGACCAGCTCCAGCATGATGGCACAAGTATTCTCCCCAATGGCCTCTTTCCAGGAATCCAGATTGTTATATTCCGCATATTTAAACCCCGGTACAATCGGTTGAAAACTCTCCTGATATTTGGATTGGCCGGTGGCCGATAAAGCACCGTAAGTTCTCCCGTGGAAGGATTTGGCGGCAGTAACGATCTCATATTTTCCGCCCAGTTTAACTTTGCCGTACTTCCGGGCCAGCTTCAAAGCAGCCTCGTTAGCCTCCGCACCACTGTTAGCGAAAAACACATTCTCCAGTCCAGTCAGCTTTGTCAATTCCCGGGCCAGCTCGATCTGTTCTTCCATATAAAAATAGTTGGAAACATGGACGATCTTCTCCGCCTGCTTGGTAATAGCTGCTGTGATATCCGGATGGCAATGGCCGAAGTTATGTACGGAAATTCCGGTTAAAAAATCGATATACTCCTTCCCGTCTGCATCCCAAAGTTTCGACCCGCTGGCTCCGGAAAAGACGACCGGCAGCCGTCCCACATTTTTCATGATTACTTCCTGGCCGATCTTTAGCCAGCTTGCATTAGTCATTGGATCATCCCCCCACAAATTACTCGACGACCATGGTGCCAATTCCTTTATCCGTCAAAATCTCCAGCAACATAGAGTGTAATTGGCGGCCGTCAATAATATGGGTCCGTTTCACCCCGTGTTGCAACGCCGTAATACATGCCTGAACCTTGGGGATCATACCACCCTCAATTTTGCCTTGATTGATCATTTCGTGAGCTTTATCAATGGTCAATGCCGAGATCAAGGAGGATTTGTCACTGTAATCTTCAAATATTCCCTCAACATCCGTCAACATGATCAATTTCTCAGCTTCAAGCGCAGCTGCCAATTCTCCGGCCGCAGTATCGGCATTGATATTATAGCTGACTCCATCTGTCCCCATCCCGATGGATGAAATAACCGGGATGTAACCGGAAGCGATCAGTTGATGCAATAACTCCGTATTAATTTTGGAAACTTCGCCAACAAAACCGATATCCGGGATCTCTCCGTCAAAATCCGCCGGCATGGTCGGCACCGTCTTCTCTGCAATGATCAGGTTAGCATCTTGGCCGGAGAGACCCACCGCTTTGGCGCCTAACAGATTAATCTTGCTAACAATTTCCTTGTTTAGCTTCCCGACGAGTACCATCTGGACGATCTCCATGGTTTCCCCATCAGTCACCCGCAAGCCTTGAACAAATCGAGATTCTTTACCGACCCGTTTTAGCATCTGGGTAATCTCCGGACCGCCGCCATGAATCACCACCGGATTAACGCCCAGGAATTTTAGGAGGACAATATCCTCCATCACACCCCGTTTCAACTCTTCGTTGATCATCGCATTTCCGCCGTACTTAATCACGAAGGTTTTCCCGTAAAAGGTCCGGATATACGGAATGGCCTCCACTAAAACCGCTGCTCTTGCAATTAATGATTCCATCGGTATCACTCCTTCTCACTGTGCCTTCGCTTCACGTCCGATAACTGCCGTTAATCTTCACATAATCATAGGTCAAGTCACAGGTCCATACTGTAGCCGAAGTATCGCCCTGGCCAAGCTTTACAACGATTGTGATTTCCTTCTGGGACAATATGGCCTTGGCTTTTTCCTCGTCGAACACCAATCCCGTCCCACCACTACACACCAGCAAATCGCCTAAATATATATCGACCAGTTCCGGCTGAATTGCAACACCCGAGTATCCGGCCGCCGCCAGGATCCGGCCCCAGTTGGCGTCCTCGCCAAAGATAGCCGTCTTCACCAAACTGGAGGTCGCAATTGCTTTACCAACCTGAACCGCTTCCGCTTCACTCTTCGCCCCTTCAACCCGGACCTCCACCAGTTTGGTGGCTCCTTCACCATCCCTGGCCAGCATTTTGGCAAGTTCAAGGCAGACGGCTTCCAATCCGGCACAAAAGACTTCATATTCCGGTCCTTCGAGACTAATCTTCTCGTTTCCGGCCTGGCCGTTGGCTAACACGAATAGGCAGTCATTGGTGCTGGTATCGCCATCAACCGTTACCCGATTGAAGGAGATATCCGCAGCCCGTTTAAGAGCCTGCTGCAACAGACCCAGATCAATGGCCGCATCCGTTGTAACAAATCCCAACATGGTCGCCATATTGGGATGAATCATCCCCGAACCTTTGGCCATTCCTCCGATTCTGACAACCGTTTTGCCCAGCTCAATCTCGACCGCCGCTTCTTTTTTAAAGGTATCCGTCGTCATAATAGCCTGGGCTGCCGACAAGTTTCCATCTTTTGATACAATACCCGGTGTCGTTTTGAGAGTATCTTGAATCTTCTCCACCGGCAGCCGGACGCCGATGACACCTGTAGAAGCCACCAATACCGATTCTACCGGCACTTTCAGATATTCGGCAGCTGCCTGGCACATGGCTAGAGCCGTCGCATCCCCTTGAGGACCGACACAGGCATTGGCATTGCCGCTGTTGGCGATGATGGCCTGAGCCAAACCGCTCTGAATATGTTTCATCGAAAGTTGCACCGGTGCCGCTTTTACCCGGTTGGTCGTAAAGACCGCTGCAGCCTGAGCAGGAACTTCCGAATAAACCAAAGCTAAATCTAATTTTCCTGTCTTTTTAATCCCGCAGGCTACGCCGCCAGCCATAAATCCTTTGGCCGCGCAAACCCCACCGTCAATATATTTCATAGGCAACCTCCTTCACGACTCATTCGGTCATCATTTATCAGATTTCGTTTCGCTTGATACACGGATCGTAAGTTTCTCTCAGGGATACACCGGCCACTGCCATTGGGTCAATCCCATCTGCTCAGGAAGTCCCAGCATCAGGTTCATATTTTGAACTGCTTGACCGGACGCGCCTTTCACCATATTGTCAATGACTGAAATCACGATCAGCTGGCGGGTCCGGGAATCCACCCGAACGCCGATATGGCAACAGTTGGTCCCAACCACACTTTTCAGTTCAGGCAAAGCCGGACTGGAGATAAGTTTAACAAAGGGTTCGTTCCGATAGGCTTCGGCAACGATCGCTTCCGCTTCAGCCGTCGTCATGTCATCGGTTAAAGCCAGATGTAACGTAGTCAAAATCCCGCGGGATACCGGTAACAAATGGGGTGTGAAAGAAACTTTCACATCCGTCCCGCTCAATAAACTTAACTCCTGTTCAATCTCAGGGGTATGCCGGTGGTTTGGAATACCATAGGCTTTAAAATTACCGAACAATTCCGGATAAATGTTACTCAGTTCCGCTTTCCGTCCGGCTCCGGAAACGCCCGATTTAGAATCGATGATAATCCGGGTGACATCGATCACTCCGGCCTTAATAAAAGGGTAGCAACCTAAGATAATACTGGTGGGATAACATCCCGGATTCCCTACAAGACTGGACTGGCAGATCGAGTCACGATACAGTTCGGGCAGACCGTAGACTGCATTTTGGGTTAATTCTTTCTCTGCATGAGGATGTTTGTACCATTCCTCAAAAACAGCTGCATCCCGAAATCGAAAATCCGCTCCCAAATCGATTACTTTCTGGCCTTTCGCCAACAAATCCGGCGCCAGATTCATGGCCACACCATGGGGTACGGCCAGAAACACCAGATCGCAGCCGGCAACCGCTTCTGATGAATCGGAACCGTGAAATACCGGCCCATCCCATCCTGCAAAACTGGGGAACACTTCCTCCAGCTTTTTCCCGGCATGGGTTCGGGAAGTAATCGCTGCAATCTCCGCTTCGGGGTGATTCGCAAGAATCCGTATCAATTCTCCGCCGGTATACCCCGAAGCCCCGATAATTCCGATCTTCACCATCGTCATACCCCGTTTCTTCTCATTTTAATTATTCATAATTATACAATACCATTCTTAACCATTCAAGCGCATTTTTCGTTGTTCATATGTATTTAACTTAGTTTTATCTCAACTTTCAATCTGTCACCTGTTGTATATTTATTCAATCGGTTCGTAACCCCATTCATATGAAAACAACCGGATATAACACATACCCGGCTGCATACATGTAAGTTTACAGTTTACCACTTAGCGCCTTTTAATCCGGTTAATCCCTGAATAACGTCATGGAGATGAATCACGCCTACAACTTTCCGCTCCTCATCCACCACGGGCAAAACCGTAATATTATGATGGCCGTCACCCTCCATCACCCGCATAGCTTCAGCCGCCAGTTTCTCCCGGGTGATCGCTTTGGGATTAGCGGTCATCACCTGCTTTACCGGAAGGGCTAAAGGATTCTCATATTTCTCCAAGATTCGGCGCAAATCCCCGTCCGTGATGATCCCGAGCAAGGTTTGGTGATCATCGACAATAATCGCCGCACCCAGATTCCCCCGGGTAGTCATGGCGATCACCGCATCGCGAACCGAGGAATCCAACGGGATGGTGGGATTTTCTTCGCCAGTCCGCATCAGTTTTTCAACAGTTAAAAGCAGTTTACGGCCTAAAGCTCCGCCCGGATGAAACAAGGCATAATCCTCGGGTTTAAATTGACGTGCTTCCGACAAAACCACTGCCAAAGCATCCCCCAAGGCCAAGACTGCCGTCGTACTTGCCGTTGGTGCCAAGCCCATCGGGCAAGCTTCCCGGGTAACTTTCACTTTAAGCACCAGATCACTGTTTCGCGCCAACGTCGAATCAACCTTTCCGGTAATACAGACGATCGGCGTTCCCAGTATTTTAAGCGTCGGCAATATGGCCAATATCTCATCATTTTCACCACTGTTGGAGATGGCGATCACCACATCCGCCGGAGTCACCATCCCCAGATCGCCATGAATGCCTTCCGCAGGATGCAAAAAGAAAGCCGGCGTCCCAGTGCTGGCCAGCGTTGCGGCGATCTTCCGCCCCACCAGACCTGATTTTCCCATGCCGGTCACGACGACCCGGCCTTCGCATTTCAAGATTAATTCCACTGTTTTGATAAAATCATCGCCGAGATACTCTGCCTGTTGCAAGACGGCTTCCGCTTCAATCTTTAAAGCTTCTTTCGCCTGTTCCAGATAGCGTACACCCACTGCTGAAATACTTGCACTCATTTAGAGCACCTCACTTTTGACGATCCGATCCAGTTTAACCAGTACCTTTAACATACCCGGCAATTCCGACAGACGAACCATATTGGCAGCATCCGATTTACCCAATTCCGGTTGGTCATGAACTTCTAAAAATAGTCCGTCCACACCGGTAGCAACCGCTGCCCGGCAAAGATAGGGCACCATCTCCCGATCCCCGCCTGTCGCTTTTCCAAGCCCGGCAGGCCGTTGTACACTGTGAGTACCGTCAAAGACCACCGGCACTCCCATGGACCGCATGATCGGAAGGGCCCGCATATCAACCACCAAATTGTTGTATCCAAAGGATACACCCCGTTCCGTCAGGAACACATTGCGGTTTCCGGCACTATAAACCTTTTCAATGGCATTTTTCATATCTTCAGGCGCACTGAATTGCCCTTTCTTAATATTGACGATCTTCCCGGTCCTGGCCGCTTCGACCACCAAATCCGTTTGCCGGGATAAAAAGGCCGGAATTTGGATAATATCCAATACTTCAGCAGCCGCTTCAACCTGGGTCACACAATGGACATCCGAGATGACCGGAAGATTCAACTCGGTTTTAATCCGTTTTAAAATGGCCAGCCCCGCCTCAAGCCCGGGACCGCGGAAAGAATCATAGGCTGTCCGGTTCGCCTTATCGTAAGACGCCTTAAAAACCAATTTTACGCCCACTTCGGCTGCAATACGTTTCAACTCAGTCGCCATCATCCATGCATGTTCCTCAGACTCAATCACACACGGACCGGCAATCAATACCAAATCTTTCCCGAAAAGCTGATTGATTTCCATATTTATTCCTCCATCCTCACTTGCCTGCTAAAATTTTCCGGACCCTCTCCAAATCCTCCGGAGTATCCACTCCAATGGTTTCTGCAGCCACTTCCACCACTTTAATCCGGTACCCATGGCCCAGCGCCCGGAGTTGTTCCAGAGATTCTGCCCTTTCCAAAGGCGTTTGAGGCAGCTCAATATATTTCAATAGAAAATCCCGGCGGTAACCGTATAAACCGATATGTTTATAGTACTGGGCATCTTCCCCGTTCCGCGGATAAGGAATGGGAGATCTGGAAAAATAGAGCGCATTTCCGGATTCGTCAGTCACTACTTTCACCACGGACGGTTCATTGATTTGGGCAGGATCGGTCAGCCGGACTTTAGCGGTTGACATGGCTAACCCCGGATCATCCAGCAATGGCCGGACGATAGAATCGATCACTTCTCCCTGAATCAACGGCTCATCGCCCTGAATATTAATGATCACGTCGGCATCATGGCGGCGGGCCACTTCCGCCAGGCGGTCGGTCCCCGTTGGATGACTAGCCGACGTCATCTCGACTTGCCCTCCGAAAGCCTTCACTGCATCGAAAATCCGTTGATCATCCGTCGCCACCAGCACATCCTGGATCAAATGCGCCGTCAATGCCCTTTCATACACCCATTGAATCATCGGCTTATGACCGATAGTAAGCAATGGTTTTCCCGGCAACCTGGTCGACTGATAGCGAGCCGGAATAATGCCCAATACTTTCATTATCTTCACCTATCCTTTATAAAATCTTTTCAAGACCATCCACACCCTGTGGGAATCGAAACTCCAAGGTCAAAATATAACAACCAATATTGGCCTCACGAAAAAGGTCTTTAAACCTGCCTAGCTTGACGCCGTCTTTGGCTGTCGTCACCAACAGCTGCAGATTGTGCTGATGTAATTGTTCGATCAACACTTGAATTTCTTCATCAGACCAAAAATGATGATCCGGGAACGTCTGATAGAAAGCAACCGATACCCCGGCCTCGGCGACCGCCCGCTTAAACTGTTCCGGATTGCCAATGGCTGTAACCACTGCTACGGGCTTCGCCTTCGTAAACGCAATGGTTTCCCCGTCGGAAAATAGAGGAATAAACGTAGAGTTATCCGTCTCGGCCCGGATCACCGGCGCCTTGGAATTATAGCAGCAAATTTTGGTAATTAACTGCCGATTGGATTCCTCCGTCACCTGGTTCCAACGGGTCAGAATTATCACATCCGCTCTCTTTAAGGCTGTCAACGGCTCCCGCAACAATCCCCGGGGAATCACATACCCATTGTCAAAGGGATTTAACGCATCAATCAATACGATATCTAAATCCCGCTCCAGTTTCCAATATTGAAACCCGTCATCCAGAAGGAACAGATCAATGTCGGGATATTCTTCCAAAGCCCGGTAAGCCATGGCCACCCGGTCCCGTCCCACCACGATGGGAATCCCCGGAAGCAATTGGGCCATCAGATACGGTTCATCCCCGGTAAATTCCGGAGACAAACCGGAGAGTTCCCGGTCAGTAAAAATAATACCCTGCTCCTGCATACTGCCGCCATATCCCCGGGTCAAAATGGCCGGATGCTTCCCCTTTTCAGTTAAAATCCGGGCCAAGGCGACAGTAGTCGGCGTTTTCCCGGTACCTCCGGCGACAATATTTCCAATGCTGATCACCGGTACCGGCAGATGGCTTTTCTTCGCCAGTAAACGATGTAAACCGGATAGAGCCCGATATACAAAGGTGAGAATGTACAAGAAAAACAAGACCGGAACAACAGTCCATCCCTGCCGCTTGCCGGTCACGACCTCATACAAATACTCCTTTAACCCAGCCTGTTTCATGATTTTTTCACCAAATCAGCGATTAATGTTGCCGTCCTGGCTGCAGCCCCTTTATTGGAAAGAACAGCAGCACGGGCATTGTTTGCCCGTTTCCGGTACAAATTTCGATCCTGAGTCAATTCCCGAATCGTCCGGACCAGATCATCAGCATCCTGCACGGTAAACCCGGCATCCGCTTCTTCTAACAATTCCTTGCTGGGCCGGGACTTATGCATATAAGGCCCAAACATGACCGGCTTAGCTTGAAATGCCGCTTCCAGCACATTATGGCCGCCGATATTCACCAAACTTCCGCCGACAAAAACCACATCAGCCACGGCATAGGCCAGACCTAATTCGCCAAACGTATCCAACAGCAAAATTTTAACTCCGTCCTTAACCCCACTAGCTGTCTGGGAGCGGCGGACATAGGGCAATTGCTTGGCCTCCAACAAAGCTATAATTTCCTCCACCCGCTCCGGGTGGCGCGGGGCCAAAATTAGGTAATACGGCTCCCTCTCAGTTAAGCGAAGATAGGCCTCGAGAATGATTTCCTCTTCGCCCCGATGCGTACTGGCCGCCGTAAAAATGGGGATCTCTTTGGACCAACCATATTGCACCAGGAAAGCATCGAGCTGTTCCCGGGTAAATTGTGGATAATCCTGATCGAATTTGATATTTCCAGTCACGACGATCCGATCCAAGGGCGCACCTAAATGCCCGATCCGGTTGGCGCTTTCCGCCGACTGCATCGCAAATAGATCAAAATGACTGAAAACATCCTTTAGAAACGAACGAATCCGCGAATATCCCTTGAAGGAATGATCGCTGATCATCCCGTTAACCATGGCCATTTTACTCCCGGATAATTTGGCCTGACGAATCGCATTGGGCCAGATCTCCGTTTCAACCAAGATAAAAACAGCCGGACAGATCCTTTGAAAAAAACCTTTGATGAGCCAAGGCAGATCAAAGGGGAAATAAGTAATAGCGATACTCTCATCCAGAATTTTTTTAGCCATGGCCTGTCCGGTCGGCGTTGTTGTCGTTAGCAAAAAGCCATAATCGGGCAAAAGCTTCCGCAATTCATCGATTAATATTTTTGCAACGACAGTTTCCCCTACCGAAACAGCTTGAATCCAGATAACCGGTTTGCCTTTGAGTTGGGGCAGTTCTTCAGGTCCGGGCGGCCGAAAATAAGGTGCAATCGGCCGGTGTTGCAGCAAATTGCGGATTAACACGAAAATGATACCGATCACCGAAATGAGGATAATCAGACAATTATATAGAAAATAACCCGGTTTTAACTTAGCCATTCCTTTAAAACCTCTTCCCCGCGGCGATTGGCTTCATGGATGGCTTTTTGCAACCGTTCCTTCTCAAGTTCCAACCGGTCCTCCGTAAGCTCATCCTTAATAAAGATGGGTTCTCCAAAATAAACCACACATCGCGAAAACGGTTTGGGAATTACAAACAAATCCCAACTCTCCTTCGAAATCCACTTCCGGTCAAAGACAAAAGCCATCGGAATCAAGGGCGCACCGGTTTTCTCGGCAAGATACAGCCCGCCCGGCTCAACGTGATAAATCGGGCCCCGCGGCCCATCCGGCGTCAGCGCCACTCCGGCCCCCTGGCGCAGTGCCCTCAACAGCTCGATCAATCCCCGAACAGCACCCTTAGAGGATGAACCCCGGATCGTTTTCCATCCAAATCTTTCCATGATGCCGCTGGCTAGATCTCCATCCCGGCTGCGGCTCACCAAAATATAATATCCACGTTTCCGGAAGAAATAAAACCCCATCAATTGCTGTCCATGCCAGCAATTGATGATAAAGCCTTCTTTCCCGAGAAACCGTTCCAACTGTTCCTGGCCAACGACCCGAAAACGCAGACTATGGCCTAATAAAGCCACCAGAAAATAGGCGATATTGATCTTGATCTTTTCAAGATATGGTTTTCGCAAGAACAATTTGAGTCGTTTTTTAATTTCGATGATAATCTTCCTTTACCTATTATTGAATAATCGATTGGTCAATCCGTTTCTTATTTTACCATATTGTTTTTCCAATGTTAATTGTGATTACTCACGAAAAATTAGTTTTATAAATAAAAAAAGGACAGCTATGTCCTTTTATAATGTTTCCATCTGACAATTTAATTAAGCCCAAAAGGTCATCCTTTGTCCCAGCCGATCTCGGTTACAACAGCTTCACCCATCTGCCCGTGTCCCAAATCTCCATGAAAATCCGATCCACCCGTCACATATAAATGATAACGCTCAGCAATGTCCAGCAATTGCTTGACCATACCCGAATCGTGGGCCGGATAATATACTTCCAACCCTTTTAAACCATAATCGATTAATTTTTCGATGAAAAGCTGGTTTCCCTGCCGCCCCGGATGGGCTAGCACCGGAATTCCCCCAGCCTTAAGAATCAATTGAATAGCTTCCCCAGTTTCAATTTCCTGATGGGGAACATAGGCTAGGCCGTTCTGTCCCAAATAATGTTCAAAAGATTGTCTGCGGTAGGCCGGATGAACCAGATCCATAGCGATCAAGGCTTTGAAAATATGCGGACGACCGATAAACCGGCCGTTGGATTGCTTTTCAACCATCTCCCAGGTAATAGGGATACCGTGCCGCTTTAGTTTCTCCACCATCTGTCTGGCCCGGTCGATCCGGGCTGCCATGATCGTCTCAAATTTGGCCGTCAACTCCGGATGGCGATAGTCAATGCCATACCCTAAGATGTGGGCTTCCTGATTACCGTAATCTGTGGTAATTTCAACGCCCGGGATCAACTGTAAGTTTTTTTTCCGGGCCGCACGAATCGCTTCGGGAATGCCGTCCACGCTGTCATGATCGGTCAAAGCAATCCCGTCCAACCCAATTTCCACAGCATGCTCCACCAATTCCGCCGGAGTCAACGTGCCGTCCGAATAACTCGAATGTATATGTAGATCATATCCCGCCATTCGATTATCCTTTCCGCCATCAGCGGCGCCAGGCTTTAAACCCGTGAGCCGCTAAGACTCTCACCGCTTGATCAACCGCCTGGCTGTCTTCCAACGCCAACCTAAGGGTTCCGCCTTCTCCTTCACGCACCCGAAGGATCTCGATATCTTTAATATTGATGGATTCCCGAGATAAAAACCGAAGGACTTCCTCGATGGTACCGGGCCGGTCTTCAATGGTCACGACCATTTCATGAAGGAGCGTTAAAAACCCTTTATTTTTTGCCGGGATCTGCAGCCGAGTTTCCCGGGCCTGCGTTAAGAAAGTGCGCAATCTGTTGGCATCATCCGCCTTCAAAATCTCTTGCATCGTCTCCAATTCGTTCTGGAAAAGAGCAAGGGCTTCCAATATTTTATCCCGATTGCCGCGAATAATATCTTCCCAAAGTTGGGGAGAACCCATGGCAACCCGGGTAGTATCCCGAAATCCTCCGGCAGCTAAGGCTAATGTCCCCGGATTGGCCTCTTCCGCCATTCCGGCTGTCTTAGACAAGATAGCAGCTACCAAATGAGGCAAATGAGAAACCATCGCCACAATCCGGTCGTGTTCACCGGCAGTCAGTGTTATCACATGAGCACCGGTTGCTTTCGCTAAAATCTTAACCGTTTCGAAGACCTCAGCAGGATTGGACGGATCCTCAATGAGGATATACGCAGCATTCTCAAATAAAAAAGGATCGGCTCCGGCAATCCCGTGCTTTTCCGAACCGGTCATCGGATGACCGGGAACAAAATAACATCCAGCGGGAAGAACCTGCTGCACTTCCCGGATAACCTGCTCTTTAATGCTTCCCAAATCTGTAAAGATCGTTCCCGGTGCTGCTACCGAACGGCATTCCTCAATTACCTTGGCAATGGAAGTAACCGGAGTAGCAACAAATACTACTCCGGCATCTTTCATGGCGCTTTTAAAGTCATTAGGCAACTGATTGATAGCTCCGATCCGAAAGGCTTCAGCAACTGTTTCCGGTTCCTGGTCCCATCCGGATACCTGATAGCCTTTGCGGACCAACGCGGACCCAAGGGATCCACCCATCAAACCTAACCCAAGGATGGTTATTTTTCGAGTCCAATTATCCATCATAATGTCCGTCCCATCGCTTCGACAATCGGCCGTATCGTCTGAATCAATTCTTCAAAACCGGCAAAGTTTAAGGATTGGGGGCCATCCGACAGGGCATTCTCGGGACTGGGATGAACCTCCACTACAAGTCCGTCGGCGCCTACCGCAACTGCAGCCCGGCTCAGCGGCGCCACCAAGTGGCGTTTTCCACTGGCATGGCTGGGGTCCACGATCACCGGAAGATGACTCAATCGCCGGACAATCGGTACCGCACTCAGATCCAGGGTATTCCGGGTCGAAGGTTCATAGGTACGGATACCCCGTTCACAAAGGACAACCTGAAAATTGCCCTCACTCAATATATATTCGGCAGCCATCAGCCATTCTTCGATGGTCGCTGACAGGCCCCGCTTCAGCATCACTGGTTTATTGGATTTACCTACTTCTTTAAGGAGGATAAAATTTTGCATATTGCGGGCCCCGATTTGGAGCATATCCGCATACTGGCTAACTAATTCCACATCGTTGGGATTTACCACTTCAGTCACAAAAGGAATACCAACCGTCTCACTGACATTTTTCAAGATTTTCAAGCCTTCCTCTTCCAAGCCTTGGAAGGCATACGGAGAAGTCCGGGGCTTAAATGCGCCGCCACGCAGCATCGAAGCGCCGGCTTGTTTAACCGCCTTGGCCGTTGCCATCATCTGTTCTTCACTTTCAACAGCGCAAGGGCCGGCAATGACCACCAATTGGTCCCCGCCAAATTCCGCATCCCCGACCCGAACTCGGGTCGCTTCCTTTTTAAATTCCAAACTAGCCAATTTAAACGGCTGCAGAATGGGGACAACCTTTTCAACCCCTTCCATGGACTCGATGGACTCCATCACTCCGGGTTGTTTTGGCCCAATTACCCCAAGGATCGTGCGCTCAACTCCTTCGGAATGGTGAATTCCGAATCCCATCTGAGTGAGCTTTTCCTTCACCCGATCAATCTGGGACCCCGTGGCCCCAATGTTCATCACGACAATCATTGCATATTCCTCCTACCATCCTACAATTTTCCGTTGCTTAGGTTTTTATACGAGATCCTACCATACTACCTGCAACGATTGCCCATATTATAGCAATAATTTTGGTCAAATGTAAATAAAGAACCGGTTAATTTTGGGTATCACCAGTTCCTCCATTTTGACTTTCAGGGTGAAAATGGTTACAATAAACAAGCAGGATGCAGGGTTCTGGATCGTGGACAATTCAACCACGCGTTTCTATATTAGTGCAGAGTGCACAGTTCACACTATATTTATGAGGCAAGAGGCATGCGTATAGTTTTTACAGTTTACAGTTGACAATTAAACGATTAGGTGCTTGGTTTTGATTTGGGATCAGTTCACAGTTCATATAAATGTCGAGCCTAACATTTTGCCTCCACAACTTAACTGTAAACTGTCCATTGTCAACTATGTTGAAACTTCTAATTCCTGACTCCTAGAAATTTTAAACGGTGATATGATGAAGAAGAATGGCCCAGTGATCTATGAAGCGGTTTATTCTGAAACTGAGCCGATGGCACTCCAAGAGTATCTGCGCCATAAGGCCCAAATTTCGGGACGGAGTTTGCGTCAATATTTCTTCAAAGGATTAATCGAAGTAAACCACAGAAAGGCTCATTCAGCAGCTAAACTGAAAACCGGAGACCGTATCCGGGTATTTCAATTGAAAGAATCCGCCTCCCCATTAACACCGGAAGCTTTGCCGATCACCATCGTCTATGAAGACGATCAGATGCTCGTCCTCAACAAACCAGCCATGCTGCCTGTCCATCCGTCGGGGACCATTACCCGCGGAACCCTGGCCAACCGGGTCGCTTATCATTATCAAACGAAGCATCTTCCTTTCAAAGTCCGCCCGGTAAACCGTCTGGATCACGGGACCTCCGGATTAATCATCTTTGCCAAAACAGCCGCCAGCCAGGAAAAGTTGAGCCAAGCCATTCAAAATCACCGGATACAGCGGATTTATTATGGGTTAGTCCAGGGAGTCTTCACTCAAGATGATGGAATTATTGATCTTCCCATTCTGCAACATCCCGGAAACCGCCGGGTGGACCCCAAAGGCCAACCGGCAGTCACCCACTTTCGTGTAATGCAGCGTTATCATGAAGCAACTCTGTTAGAACTGGCATTAGAAACTGGACGCACGCATCAGATCCGAATCCATCTCAGCCATATCGGCCATCCGCTCATCGGAGACAAAACTTATGGAAAACCCTCACCTTACCTGAATCATCCGGCGTTGCATGCCGGAAAACTCATCTTTGACCCTGCAATTTTTAACATACCGGAATTGACAGCGCCTTTGCCCGATGATTGGCAGCGCCTGTTCAATATGTTAGAAAATCCGTAAAGGAGTGAACTCGATGACAAACTCATTACTGCAAGGCGTATTCCACTTGAATCACGCAGCAGTCAAAATTTGTACCGCCCAAAAATCAATTTACATCGACCCCTTTCATTTACCTTCTCCAAACCATGATGCGGATATCATCTTTGTCACCCACCATCATCATGATCACTTATCTCCGGATGATATCGCTGCCATCGCCAAAGAAGATACGGTGTTGATCGCTCCGGCCAGCATTACCGGCCACCTCACCAACCTGGGAATTGCCGAGATTATTAAGGTTGAGCCCGGACGTGACTATGTGGTTCAGGATATTTCTTTCCAAACCGTCCCTGCTTACAATATTAACAAACGTTTCCACCCGAAAGACCAAGCTTTGGTTGGCTATATCATCACCGCCAGCGGCGTCCGCTATTATATCGCCGGAGATACCGATGCCATCCCCGAAATGAACCGGATCCAAACCGATGTTGCGTTTCTCCCCGTAGGCGGTACCTATACCATGGATGCAAAAGAAGCAGCCGAAGCTGTTTCCGTCATCAAACCAAAGGTAGCTGTGCCAATTCATTATGGTGAAGTGGTCGGTTCTTTGGAAGATGCCAGGAGTTTTGTGAATTTGCTGCAACCTGGCATCCAAGGGATTATTTTATAAGTAGTCACCGGCAATTACTACACATTCTCAAGCATCGGCCATAACGGCCCGTTTTCATCGATGATATCGGACAAATCATAGACTGAGATCGGGAACATAGGAAATCCGTAGGCATAGGGCGTAAGCTCATACAGTTGGAAGAAGATGACCAACGCTTTATCAGCTACATAGTAATCCTGATCCGGCCGAATTCCGGTGAACTCATCTAACAGCGTCACGTCCCGCATCCGGATCTGAGCATCTACAATGGCTGAAAGCCGTCTGACGTAATCGCTTCCCGGCTTGAAAAGTTCGGCCAGACTATACGATTTTCCCGTTTCCACATTAAACGTAAGTCCCCGGAGAAGCGTTATGCCATGAGCTCCGCCAGAATATCCAAAGATATTCAAAACCAAGCTTAAAACATTCCGTTCATTGGTTTTGATCTCGTAATATCCAGTGATGGTGGTCATCGGGTTTTCAAAGTAACCCAAGTCTTTCACCATCTGATGTACAGTCTCTAAAATCTGTCGGTTGATGGCTTCCTCAGCATCGGCATTGTTCAAGCGCCGAACCATCGGATAGTATATATCCAACCTGGGCCAAACCATATGTTTGCTTTTCACTTTGATCGGCAAATCAAATCCATTCATATATAAGCACCTTCCGTTTTTGTTTCATCATATTCAAAGGCGGAAGGTTCTGCTTTTTTCCTATTTAATAATTTCTCTTTACTATCGAACTTAACAACAGGCAAGAATAGATTCAGAACACCTGCCGACGGCTGTGATTCATCCGGAATCAAAGCGAGCAACCCATCTTCCCTGGTGGGTTTAAGCGTTCCGGCTGTTTATTAACAAACCGGCAGGAGATATATATTACAATGAAATAAAACAAAATCAGCATCCTTTTGGACACTGATTTTCTACAAATTAAAATATTGACCGTTATATCGAAAAAAAATTATCCCTCTACCCCAACAACTCCCCATCCAACGTAAAGGTCTTCGCCCCGCAGATCCGGACCTGGGCCACATCTCCCGGTTCCACTTTGACCGTAGGTTCGAAATGGACCAATTTATTATGGGAAGTCCGGCCTGACCAGCGGGATTCATTTTTCTCACTGGCACCTTCCACCAATATTTCCTGAATGGTTCCAATAAGGGCCTGATTCCTTTCCAGACTGATCCGGTTTTGAAGATCAATCAACCGCATTAACCGCTCTTTTTTAACCTCTTCCGGAACTTGATCCTCCATCTTGGCGGCAGGTGTGCCGACCCGTGGCGAATAAATGAAGGTGAACGCCCCGTCGAACCTGACTTTTTCCACCAGATCCATGGTATCCAGGAAATCTTCCTCCGTCTCGCCCGGAAAACCGACGATAATATCGGTGGTTAATGCGATATCCGGAACTTTGGACTTGATTTTCATCGCCAAATCAATATAGGCTTCCTTCGTATATCGCCGGTTCATCCGCTGCAGTATCCGGCTGCTGCCGGCCTGGAAAGGCAGATGCAAATGGCGGCTGACATTCGGATGGGATGCAATAACCTCAATCAGCTCATCCGACAAATCCTTGGGATGGGACGTTTGGAAACGAATCCGGTAAATCCCGGTTTCCGCCACTTCCCGGAGCAACCGGGCAAAATTCCACTCATTCCCCAGATCTTTGCCATAGGAATTAACGTTTTGCCCTAACAGGGTGATTTCTTTAACGCCGCTTTCGATTAACCCCCGAATCTCATCCAGGATAACCTCCGGGCGGCGACTCCGCTCCCGGCCCCGGACATACGGGACAATACAATAGGTACAAAAATTGTTGCACCCATACATAATCGTGACCCAAGCCCGGTAGGTTTCATCCCGCTTTACCGGAAGGCCTTCATAGATCTCGCCTTCGCTGTCCCAGACTTCTAAGACCCGCGACCCGGTCGTGGTCACTTTCCGAATCAGTTCCGGCAGTTGATGCAGGTTATGGGTTCCAAAGACCAAATCCACATGAGGGTAATTTTCCCTTATCTTCTCAACGATACCCTCTTCCTGCGCCATACATCCGCACAGGGCAATCAGCATGTTGGGGTTTTGTTCCTTCAGACTTTTCAAATTGCCGATATGGCCCAGCGTCCGGTTTTCCGCATTCTCCCGGACACAACAGGTATTTAAAATCACCAGATCGGCACATTCCTGAGATTCTGCCTTCTGGTAGCCCATAGCTTCCAACATTCCGGCAATAATCTCCGAATCGTGAACATTCATTTGGCATCCGAAAGTGGTTATAAAATACGTTGACACGATTAACTCCTCTATCTGAAATTTTTATCGATGAACGCTATTGCACAGGTTCACAGTACACGGTACACAGTTCACAGTTCTTTCTTTCTGGTACACAACGCATAGTTCCACAGTAAACAGTGCATGTCAGGAATGAGATATGAGTAGAGTTTAAGTTTTCTTCCCTCTTCTATAACTTTGTCTTGAAATTTTACCCTTTTCACTCTTCCCTTTGCCCTTTATCCTTATAAACTGTCAACTGTCAACTATATAAAGCTTTAGCCTTCTGAATTCTGTTCCAACTTTATTTCTGTGGACTGTGCACCCATTTTACTTTCACTCGAATAGCGCTTTCGTAAACATTTCCGCATCGAAATTTTGCAGGTCTCCAGCCTTTTCGCCGACGCCGATCAGGCCGATGGGGATTTGTAATTGATTGGCGATGGCAATTAAGACTCCACCCTTGGCCGTACCGTCCAATTTGGTTACCACCAGGCCCTGGACACCGAGGGCTTCATGGAAAACTTTCGCTTGGCTGACCGCATTCTGTCCGGTGGTCGCATCCAACACCATGATAATCCGCAGTTCCCGTCCATCCAGGTTGTTCTCCACGATCCGTTTGACCTTTTTCAACTCTTCCATCAGATTAACCTTGGTATGCAGACGGCCGGCGGTATCGATCAAGATCACATCCGCCTTTCTCGCCTTTCCGGCAGCCATGCCGTCAAAAACCACCGCTGCGGGATCGGCTCCTTCCTGATGATGAATCACTTGAATACCTAATCGTTCGCCCCAGATCACCAATTGCTCGGTCGCTGCAGCCCGGAATGTATCCCCGGCCACTAACAAAACCTGCCGCCCATGTTCTTTAAAGCGGGCCGCCATTTTGGCAATGGTGGTCGTCTTCCCGACACCGTTCACGCCCACGATCAAGTAAACCACATTCCGGGCATTAAAGTCCACCGTATATTTACCGACAGCATTAAAAATGGAGGCAATTTCCTGAATCAATATCTCTCTCAATTGATTAGGTTCATTGATATTTTGTTCTTTAACAACCTTTCTTAACCGGTCCAAAAGGTAGGTCGTCGTCTGTGCGCCTACATCCGCCATAATAAGGGCATCTTCCAACTCAGTATAAAATTCCTCATCAATCTTATTGGAAGAGAAAATGTCTTCCAAATTACTGATCAAATTGGCCTTCGTCTTCGCCAACCCTTGTTTCAAACGTGAAAAAAAGCTTTCTCCCATGAAATCCTCCGTTGTTTTTAATATAGGCATGAAGCGCGCGGCCTAAGGCATGAGGTTTCAATCCCATTAGCGGCAGCAAAAGGAGTGCACAGTTCACAGGATATCAAACCCAATAGATTATAGTTTCGGACTCGGGCATCCCTCTCCTTAAGGAGAGGGTCGGGATGAGGTCAAAATAGATAGTACATCATCTCAGAATTATGGATGAACTAATATACTGACAACTGTGAACTTACACTTGGAACCAGGAACCCTGACTCAATATTGTACGGAACGCACATGTGCGTTCCCTTCACAACTATACTCGCATCTTACACCTCATGCATCATGCCTTTTATGCCGTTTGCATCGATACTTCCTCTAAACTAAGGGATATCAATTTAGAAATACCCTTCTCTTCCATGGTAACCCCGTAAATCGTGTTGGCCACTTCCATGGTACCGCGGCGGTGGGTCACTACGATAAATTGCAATCTTTTGCTGAAAATCTCCAACAACTTGGCGAAACGTTGCACATTGGCTTCGTCCAAGGTGGCATCTATCTCATCCAAGATACAGAATGGCGCCGGTTTAATCGAAAGAATCGAAAATAACAGCGCGATCGCAGTCATCGCCCGTTCGCCGCCGGACAGCAACGATAAACTCTGCAACTTTTTCCCCGGGGGCTGGGCAATAATTTCGATACCGGACTCCAACACATTCTCCGAATCGACCAGGAATAGATCGGCATTTCCACCTTCGAACAATTCGGAAAAGATCTTGCGAAATTCGATCCGAATCTGTTCGAAAGTTTCTATAAAACGTTTCTCGATGGTCCGCTCGATCTCGTGAATAACTTTGAGCAAGGAGCTTTTGGCATGCCGCAAATCTTCCGCCTGAGTGCTTAAAAACTCACACCGCTGCTTCACTTGCCGGTAATCCTCGATCGCAGCCAGGTTCACCGGGCCCAATTCCCGAATTTCGTTCTTCAAGTCTTCAATCACGCCAACAACATTGGCCGGGCTTTCCCAGTTTTCATCTACCTGTGACTCCCAGTCCAATCCGTAATCCTCGATAAGACTCTGTTGATAATTCTCGATACTGTTGGTTTTTTGGGTGATCTGAATTTCCAATTGGCGAAGTTGATTTTGGAACTCATTATTTTTCCGCCGGAAACTCCGCTGCTTCCCTTCTAATTCCCGGATTTTGGCGTGAAGGTTTTCTTTATTGGTTTTTTCGGCATTGATCAGATCCTGCTGCTCTGCCAGATGCATCTCCCCGGCCATCTGTTGTTGTTCCAATTCCACCAACTCTCGGCCGATTCTTTCCCGTTCAGCAACAAGTTCTGCCTGTTTTAATTCCATTTCTGCGTTGGAATGTTCAATCTCCTGTAGTTGACGGTCAAGATTGGCCTTAAGGATTTCTTTCCCGTTCAGTTCCTGTAAACCAGCACTGAGTCGAGACTTAACCTCCGATAATCTTTGAAATTGTGCTTCCTTTTGCTGATTGGCTGATTGAATGGACGCGCTTAATTGTTGAATCACCGTCTCTGCCTCTTTTAAGCGTTGTTCTTCCAATTCCAACGCGTGATCCAGATTCTCATGGCCGGAATTAAACTCATCTCCGGCTTCCTCCAACTCTTGCAGCTGTTCCTCTAACAAACGGATTTCATCGCTAATCCGCTGATAGTTTTGGCCGGTCATGTGAAGATCCCGTTCAATCCGAATCTGCTCCGATTGAACAGCAACTTCTGTTGTTTTCAATTGTTCGATCAATGACTGATTCTCTTCCAGACTTTGTTTCAGCACTTGAAGCTGCTTCATTCCATCGGACAACGCATGCTCATATTCAGCTTTTTCATTTTTTAAAGAATCGATCTCCCCTCTGCGGCTTAATAAACCCACCCGCTGACGGTCGTTGCTACCGCCGGTGATCGATCCGCCCGGATTGACCAGATCGCCTTCAGGCGTGACAATCCGGAATCCTCGATCCAGTTTGGTACTGATTTCGATGGCTGTCCGCAAATTGGGAGCCACGATCACTTGATTGAGCAAATATTGAACGACCTGATGATATTCTGGCTGATAATCCAATAAAGCAATAGCCGGATGACAATCATATTGCTTCAATAAATCCGCTGACACTTGCCGGCCTTCATAAGCCCGCACCCGATTGAGGGGTAAAAAGGTGGCTCTTCCTTTGGATTTACGTTTTAGATAGGCAATGGCATCTTGAGCCGCCTGATCATCATCAATGACCACATGTTGCAGGCTGGAACCCAGAGCAGTTTCCAAAGCCAACTCCATTCCAGGGCGAACTTTAATCAAATCCGCCACGATACCGCGGATTTTTCCATGGAATCGCTCTCCGGAAGCATCGGAAAGCAACGCTTTTACTCCTTGAAAATAGCCTTGATAGCTCTTTTCCATGTCTTCCAGTAAGCTGATTTTGCCTTCCAATGTCCGGATCCGCTGACGGTATTCCTGTATCTTATCTTCAAGAGCTGCTATTTCCCGCTGATAACGGCTACCTTCTTCCAAACGTTCTTTCCGGGAAGTTTGGATATCTGCCAATTTTGATAAAACCTGCTCTAACTGATTGTTTTTTTCCTGACGTTCGTCATTTAACTCTTGCAGCTGTTGCCGTAAATATTCCTGCTTCTTGCGGCAATCCTCCATCTGTTTGGCGAGAAACTCCCTTTGAAGCAGGGCATTACTTTGCTTATTACGTAATCCTGAAATCCGGTTTAAAATTTCAAATACTTCGTTTTTCAGTTGCTCTTCTTGTTGTTCCAGTGCTCTTAGACTGTCACCGGCCTGGTTCAGTTTCTGCTCTTCCGCTTCTAACAGCGCTTGATCTCCTGCCAACCGTTGGTTGATGGCTGCAATCTCCGCTTCTAGAAGAGACCGTTCCTGAAGCAGGCTTTCCCTGCGTTTCGAGTTCGTTTCACTCCCCCGCAGATAATCTTGTTCTTGACGATCCAAATCACTAAGCTTCGTATGTAAAAATCGGGATTGCTCCTGATACCGGTTGACCTGATTTTGAATGCGAAAATACTCCTCATTCAATGCGGCAATCCGGTGGTCCAAATTGAGAACTTCCAAACGTATGGTTTCTAATTCGGAATCAAGGATATTTTCTTCGCTTTCGAAATCGTGGAATCGGGCCTCCGTCTCCTGCTTTTGCTGTTGCAACTGGTTCAGCTCGTCCAGTAACTTCTTAATAATCTTCCCGTAGTAATTGATTTCCAATCCGGAAAGACGCTCCCTTAAGGCTAAAAACCGTTCTGCCTGACGGGACTGAGTTTCCAAAGGCCCTAATTGAAGCTGAAGTTCGTTGATAATATCCTGCACCCGGGTTAAGTTCCGATCCGTATCTTCCAATTTCCGTTCGGCGACTTGCTTTCGGCTTTTATATTTGATAATACCGGCAGCTTCCTCAAAAATGCTCCGTCGCTCTTCGGCCTTTACTGATAAAATGGCATCAATCTTACCCTGACTGATCACCGAATACGCGTCTTTTCCAAGGCCGGTATCATAAAAAAGCTCATGAATATCTTTCAACCGAACCTGAGATTTATTGATCAAGTATTCGCTCTCACCGGAACGGAATAATCTCCGGGTAACGGAAACCTCCGTAAAATCTAAGGGAATCGACCGATCTGAATTATCGAGAACCATGGTGACTTCTGCCAGACCCAGTTGTTTACGGGATTCAGTTCCGGCAAAGATCACATCATCCATCTTGGAACCCCGCAAATTTTTTATGCTCTGTTCCCCCAACACCCAGCGCAAAGCATCGGAAATATTGCTTTTACCGCTTCCGTTAGGACCGACAACCGCAGTCACACCCGGCATAAATTCCAATTTAATTTTATCCGCAAATGATTTAAATCCCAATAATTCCAATCGTTTTAAATACAAGCTAATCCCCCTTCATTCTCACCATTTTACCACAATATGGGCCAAAAAAAAACTCCCGTTAAACGGGAGATGAAAAGAGAAAACAGTTGTTTTTTCTTTATTATTATGTTCGAAGTTCCATGTTCACGGTTCACAGTACACAGTACACAGCCAGTTTAAAGTTGACAGTTTACAGTTGACAGGTGACAGGCACTGTAGACCAACTGTTTTGTCATGCTTCCTTTCGCAAAGCCAGCGTCAAATCATGACGTTTGCGGGTCTTCAACGGGATCTTGGGACTTAACAAAGAACCGTATTCCATAATCACCTTTTTGAGCTTTAAGCGGGAGCGGGTTCGGGCATTATCAATGACTTTAGCCGGTAATTTAAGATCCTCCTGTATCTCTCCAAGGGAATATCCCCAGATAATCCGAAGCACCACATCATATTCCAACGGAGATAAATAGGCTTTTAATACGGCTTTGAGTTGGTTAGCCATCCAGTCCCGTTCCACATAAACAAAGGGCTCTTCCCCAAGATCGGCTACAGATTGAATGAGCTGCCGGGAAGCTGCATCAACCGAATAGTTAAGGGAAAGGGAGTTGGCTTCAAATAATGCTTTTTTGGTGTAATTTTGCTTAATTTTATTATAAATACGACGTAAAATGCAAATATAAGCGAAAGTACTGAACTTGATCCGATAACGCAAATAATCGTACTGGTCAATGGCTTTTAAAAGCCCCACGGCACCTTCCTGAAGAAAATCCTCAAAATCTGCTGAAGGCGTATTTTGGTTTCGCACAATATGGCGGACCATCGGCAGATATTTTTCCACCAACGTTTCCTTCGCGGCAGGCTCGGACCCAGAGCGAATTTTCTGGATGAGTTCCAGGTCGGTTTGTTGACACATACCGGATACCTCCTCAAAACCTCTTCCATTAAAAATATATGTTAAAGGTTGTCCCCGGTATGACATGGTAAAAAAATAAACCGCCCAAAAGCGGTCTTCCACGACTAGAAACATAAATCCGGATAATTTTTCATGAGTTCTTTGATTATTCTCTTTATCGCGGTTCAACGATAAACTTGATCGCTGTGCGCACCTGTCCGTCAATATTAATCTCAGCAAAGCCCGGCGTACAGACTAAATTGATGCCATTAGGGGCTACATACCCTCGGGTAATTGCGATCGATTTTACCGCCTGATTGACGGCACCCGCTCCAACCGCTTGCACTTCGGCAATGCCTTTTTCACGGAGAACGGCCGCTAAAGCTCCAGCCACGGATTTTGGAACTGAATTTGCAGAAACTTTCAATACGTCCATTCTGAAAAGCCCCCTACAAAATGATACTTAACTTGTTTCTTTCATATCATATTCATCCGGGCTTAAAAAAAAACCTTTTTTACAAAAAATCCCCCTACTTGTGTTGAAGTTCCTTTAATGCCATCCGCGCCGCACAATTCTGAGCTTCTTTAATGGATCGGCCGGTACCTTTCCCGTAAACCCGATCATTCACCGTAACTTCCACTGTAAAGTGACGGTTATGGGGCGGCCCCGTTTCACTGACGGTACGGTACACCGGCTTCCAACCTTTCGCTTGCGTCCATTCCTGCAGATGGGTTTTGGCATTCAATTCCTCAAATTTCTCCATAATTCTAGGCAATTCCGCTTCAATCAACGGCAGTACCAGCTCAGTAGTTTTTTCCAAACCAAAACTTAAATAATATGCGCCGATAAACGCCTCAAATAAATCGGCAATAATATTGACTTTCAAACTGCCGCGGCTCTTTTGTTCCCCGGCTCCCAAACGGATATAATCCACCAAATGCAACCGCTCTGAAAAATGGGCCAGCATCGGTGCACTGACGATGGTCGACTTTAGTTTTGCCAATTCCCCTTCACTATACCGAGGATAATGCTCAAACAAATAGCGGCACACAATAACCCCTAATACACTGTCGCCTAAAAACTCCAACCTTTCATTACTCGGAACAGAATGTTCATGGGCATATGAAGAGTGGGTGAATGCCTCCACAAACAGATCGGGTTTTTCCAGGGTAAAATTGAGTTGAACCGCCAGTTGTTCCAATGGCGGTTCGATGATACCAACATCTGATTTCCGTTTCATCTTATATTACCCGTTATATTTCTTAAAGGCCAAACAAGCATTGTGGCCTCCAAATCCTAATGAATTGGACAAACAATATTCAAAAGAGGCTTTACGGGCTTCATTCGGCACATAATCCAAATCACATTCCGGATCCGGAGTCTGATAATTTATCGTCGGCGGAATAATTCCTTCTTTCAAAGCCAACACTGAAGCAATCGCTTCGACGCCACCGGCAGCACCCAGTAAATGTCCAGTCATGGACTTGGTGGAACTCACGGCTACCTTTCGGGCCGCCTCGCCAAATACGGCCTTAATCGCCATGGTTTCAAGTTTATCATTAGCCGGTGTCGAGGTTCCATGAGCATTAATATAACCAATCTGCTCCGGCTGAATTCCGGCATCGGCAATGGCTAATCGCATGGCTTCGGCTGCACCGAAACCTTCCGGATGCGGCGCGGTAATATGATATGCATCACCGGTCTCGCCAAAACCGACCAATTCGGCGTAGATGGTCGCCCCCCGTTTCAGCGCATGTTCCAACTCTTCAAGGATGATAATCCCAGCTCCTTCACCCATCACAAAACCATCCCGATTCAAGTCAAATGGACGGCTGGCGGATTTGGGGTCATCATTTCGAGTTGAGAGCGCACCGGAAGACGTAAACCCGGCTACCGGTAACGGAGAAATGGCCGCTTCCGCTCCTCCGGTGATCATCACTTTGGCATGTCCGTTTTGAATTAAATGCATCGAATGACCGATAGAGTGAGCTGCCGAAGCACAGGCCGTTACTAAGGCATGATTGGGCCCCCGCGCTCCGACAACAATGGAAACAAATCCGGACGCCATATCCGGAATCATCATCGGAATCAATAAAGGGCTAACCCGGTTGGGCCCTTTTTCAAATAACACCCGGGCTTGCTCCTCCAAAGTTTTAATGCCCCCGATTCCGGAACCGATGGACACCCCGATGTCACCGGCATTTCCTTCATTAATTTCTAATTTGGCATCCTCCAATGCCATCCGGGCCGCAGCAACAGCAAATTGAACGAAACGATCCGTCCGCCGCACTTCTTTTTTATCAAGAAATTGTGTAGGATCAAACTTCGTAACCTCCGCTGCTATCTTCACCTCAAAACCCGTGGTATCAAAGGAACGAATATAATCAACGCCCGAAACGCCGCTAATAAGCGACTTCCAAAATTCTTCTTTTCCAATACCTACAGCCGTGATACATCCCAAACCGGTAATGGCAACACGATGCTTCATCATCCACCTCAAATTGTTTTTATATGAACTTTTTGGAAATTTCGAGGTAAAAGAAAGCCCCGTCAATACACGGGACTCTCTAAAAAATCATTGGGCATTCTCTTTAATGTAATTTACGGCGTCAGCCACCGTCACAATCTTTTCAGCATCCTCGTCGGGAATTTCCAGATCGAATTCCTCTTCGAGCGCCATAACTAATTCAACGATATCCAGAGAGTCAGCTCCCAAATCATCCACGAATGAAGCTTGTTCAGTAACCTCTTCTTCATCAACACCTAATTGTTCGACAACAATCTCTTTAACTTTGCTTAAGATATCCAACCACTTCACCTCCTTCCAAACACCGAGGTTGGTAGATTTAAGTATTGACAAAACAAACTCAATCTAAGTTTACATCACCATTCCACCGTCAACATTCAACACCTGGCCGGTGATGTAGGAGGCAGCTGGAGAGGCCAAAAATACTACTGCATCGGCAACATATTCAGGTTTACCAAAGCATCCCAGAGGAATTTGCCGCAACAGGTTGGTTTTGGCTTCTTCGGAAAGGACATCGGTCATTTTTGTTTCGATAAATCCAGGAGCTATTGCATTAACCCGGATATTCCGAGAACCTAATTCTTTCGCCATAGTTTTGGTGAATGCGATGATGCCGCCCTTAGATGCTGCATAATTTGCTTGTCCTGCATTCCCCATCAGGCCGATAACCGAAGTAATATTGATAATCTTACCGGAACGTTGCTTCATCATGGGCTTAATCGCAGCTTTCGTACAAAGAAAGGTTCCTTTGAGGTTTGTATTAATTACGGCATCCCAGTCTTCTTCCGACATCCGGAGCAATAGATTATCTTTAGTAATACCCGCATTATTTACAAGTATGTCAAGTTTTCCAAAAGTTTTAACAGCTTTTTCTACTATGGCCTCGCAATCCGCCGTCTTTGTTACATCGCCGATAAACGCGATTGCTTTGCCACCGGCATCGCAAATCTCAGCCGCTGTTTTGTTCACCTCTTCGTTCCGACCAGAGAGAACAACAGCTGCCCCTTCAGCACTCAAAGCCTTGGCAATCGCTTTACCGATACCTCTGGAAGCACCGGTAACAATTGCCACCTCTTGCGCTAATCTCATATTACTAGACCTCCTTTAAAATTGCAAGAGCTTTTTTAAGCGAGGTCAGATCCTCACATTGGAGTATATTAACCCCTTTGAGTGTCTTTTTAACCAAGCCGGACAAAACTTTTCCCGGCCCGATTTCCACAAAGGTATCCACTCCATGATCTGCAAGATAGTGTAAAGTATCTTCCCACAATACCGACGAAAAGATCTGACGGTAAAGTTTTTCAGCCAAGGTATCTTTCGTAGCTGGCGCAGCATCCACATTGGAAATCAGCGGTACAACCGGTTCATTCCATTCGGTCTGCTTTAACTGTTCATAGATTTGGTCAGCAGCCGGTTTCATAAAACTGGAATGAAAGGCCCCGGTCACTGCTAACGGAATAAACTTCCCTCCGCGTCCCAACACCTCATCCTGAACCTTCGCCAACCCGGTCTTCGTCCCCGACACGACGATCTGCCCGGGACAGTTAAAATTAGCCGCTTCAACCTGTCCATCAGCAATATCGAGACATTCGATGACCGTCGCCCGATCCAAACCAAGTACGGCAGCCATGGCACCATTTCCGTCCGGATCAGCCTCTGCCATCAGTCTGGAACGGCGTTGCACCAGCTTCAACCCATCCCTAAAGGAAAGGGTTTTAGAGGCAACCAACGCACTATATTCTCCTAGACTGTGTCCAGCCACAAAATCAGGTTGGCAACCTTCTGATTCCAGCACTCTCAATAAAGCCACACTCGTGGTCATAATTCCGGGTTGGGCATTCCGCGTATCTTTAAGTTGGTCCTCAGGGCCATTAAAGCAAAGCTCCATCAGATCATATGCGAGTACGTCGTTGGCTTCTGCAAAAGTTTCAGCAGCTACCGGATAATTTTCAGCAACTTCTTTACCCATCCCCACGTACTGGGATCCCTGTCCGGGAAAAATAAATGCGACTTTACCCATTATTCTCCCCTTCATCTTTCTTGTCCGACAAAGTCTGAATTTCGGACTTTATTTTACCGACGATATCTTCATTAACTGCCTTTATAGCAGCTTTAATTGCATTTTTAATGGCTTTGGCATTGGAACTGCCATGACTGATAATACTGATTCCGTTAAGTCCTAAAAGGGGTGCCCCGCCATATTCCGTATAATCCATTCTGGCTTTAAGGCCGGCAAAAGCCGGTTTCATCAATAAACCGCCAAGGGTAGCCAAAGGATTCGTACGGATGGCATCTTTAATCTGCCCAAACATTGTAGAGGCCAATCCCTCTGACATTTTAAGAACTATATTTCCGACAAAACCGTCGCAAACGATGACATCACAGCTTCCCCGGTGCACATCACGGCCTTCAATATTCCCGATGAACTTCACCGGGGCCTGTTTAAGCAACTGATGGGTCTCGACAGTTAATTTATTCCCTTTCGTCTCCTCTTCACCGATGCTTAGCAAACCAACCGTCGGTTGCGATAATCCCAGTACCTTTTCTGCATAAACCGAACCCATCATCGCAAACTGTACCAAGTTCTCCGGATCACAATCAGCATTAGCTCCGGCATCCAGCAAAACGCTGACCCCTTTTCGGGTAGGCATCGGCGAAGCGATAGCCGGACGTTTAATCCCCGGAATCCGCCCGATATGAAGTAAGGAAGCAGTCATGGCCGCACCGGTACTTCCGGCGGAAATGACTGCAGCCGCTTCGTTCCGCTTTACCAATTGGTTAGCAACAACCAACGATGAGTCCTTTTTGCGTTTAACGGCATTGGCTGGATGTTCATCCATAGCAATCACTTCGGAAGCATGATGCACTTCCAATTTTAAGCCGGTAATATCCTGCTCGGCTAATATCTGACGAATGTCCGACTCGATACCAACCAGAATGACCTCAGCGTCGAATTCCCTGCAAGCGGCAATCGCGCCCAGGACAATCTCCCGTGGAGCAAAATCTCCACCCATGGCATCGACGGCAATTTTCAAACCAAACACCTCCAGCAAAACTATCCTTTAGTATAGCGAAAATCAAATAAATGTCAAGGAAATATATGGTCAATCCAAGAAAGTTGGCAAAAAAAAGGTTGAGGACCATTAAAGGTCAATCAACCTTGGCGATAACTTCCCGACCTTTATAATGACCGCAATTACCGCAAACGGTATGAGGCAGTTTCGGTTCGTGACATTGCGGGCAAGTACCGGTCTGCGGCGCTGTAGCTTTCCAATTGGCACGACGCATTCTTTTCCGTGTTCGGGAGGCTCTATTTGTTGGGTTTGCCATTAGATCCACCTCCTTCTGTTGGTAACAGGCTTCTTAACTTCTCTAATCTTGGATCAATGTCTTGAACTGTACATTCGCATTGCCGTTGATTGAGATTTATGCCGCACATGGGACAAATGCCCCGGCAATCGGCATCGCACAAAAATTTCATCGGCAAAGCCAAAATTACCTGTTCATTAATACAATCTTCGAGATCGATGATGTCTCCTTGAAAGGTAAATACCGAGTCATCTTCGACCTGATTATAATTGGGAACAAACTCTTCTTTAATCTGGAGATTTTGGGTTGTTTGGAACGGTTCCAAACAACGGCTGCAGTTGGCCTCATACGTAAAGGAAAGATTGGCTTCGACCAAAAATCCTTCACCTGTATTGGTTACCTTTCCTTCTATCCTTGCCGGGCCATTGAGTTTTAAACCAAGTTCTTCCACTTCATTCAGGGACTCAATGGCTTGTTCGCCTTGAAAACGAACACTGCTGCCCCGTAACTCGCGTATGGAACCAATATTAACTTTCACCAAAAATCACCTTCGATAATTATATAAGTTAATTTTGAAAAAGTCAATCTTTACCTGAGTTAAATTAACCGAATTCGGCAATTTTTATTATTAATAGAAGCTATACGTTGACGCCAATTGCACGATGAATAGAGGTGAGAACATTGAGACGTCATTATTTTAAATCCAAATTGTTTAATCCAACAGGGCGCCCTATTGACCTGTTTCCGGAATCCGTCTGGGACCTTCCGCCTTACGTCATTGCCCGTTTTGGCGGTGAATTAACCCAGGTGATGCTTTCTGCAGCCCAACAATACATCTCTCAGCAATGCCTTCACAAACAACAGCAAATATTCGAAAAAGCAGCTTTCGAGTCAAGGAAATAGGATAAACGGTTTTTTCCGAAAATTCCAAAAAAATTGAGTCATAGCAGGTCCTTTATCGGTAATGATATGGATGTAAGGAGGTGATATTCAAATGGGTACTGGACAAAAAAGCAACAGCTACCTCGTTAAAGCGGCAGGCCCGGCTTTGGACAAATTTAAATATGAGATCGCCAATGAGTTAAATATCGATCTCTCCAAAGTTCAAGGCGGTTATTGGGGTTACATGGCCACTCGCGACACCGGTGCTATCGGAGGAAATATGGTTCGCCGGATGATCGAAGCTGCAGAACGGACTTTAGCTGAACAAACCATCGCTGACGTTAAAGCCGGTTTCCAGGCAGGCCTGCAGAGCCAACCTCAAATAACGAATCAGAACAATCAGTTTCAAAATCAGAACAATCAGTTCAAGTTCTAATGGATAGTTAGGTTTCATTTACTTAAAAAGCAGAGAAGCTGGCCTTCTCTGCTTTATTCATTTATCGAAATTTTCCATTAGATTACAAATTTATCTGATTATGTATCCTCCAAATATAGTACAATAGAAATAAATAATCCGAAAAAGGAGGTTTCCAATGATCCAAAAAATCGCCAATACCATCCGTGGTGTCGTCGCAGACATCGTCGAAAAAGCCAAATCCGGACATCCGGGAATGCCCTTAGGCATGGCAGAGGTTGCAACTGTACTATATTCCGAAGTCTTGAAACACAACCCCCAAAAACCGGATTGGCCAGACCGGGACCGTTTTATCCTTTCCGCCGGCCATGGCTCCGCTCTGCTCTATACCATGTTACATCTCACCGGTTACCCCATGCCCCTTGAAGAACTGAAACGATTCCGCCAACTTCATTCCAAAACTCCGGGCCATCCGGAAGTGGGTATTCCCGGCGTAGAGACCACCACCGGCCCGTTGGGTCAAGGACTGTCCAACGGTGTTGGCATGGCACTGGCCGAAAAGATGCTCGCAACGCGCTTTAACAAGCCCGGTTTTGAAATCGTTAATCATTATACATACGTCATCGCCGGCGACGGGTGCATGATGGAAGGTATCACTTCCGAAGCATCCTCCCTTGCTGGTGATCTTGGCTTAGGGAAACTCATCGTCATTTATGACGATAACGAGATCAGCATCGAAGGTTCAACGGATCTGGCCTTTCGGGAAGATGTCGCCAAGCGCTATGAGGCTTACGGCTGGCAGGTGATTAAGATCAACGGTCATGATCCTGAGGAGATCATCTCAGCTATTGAAGCTGGTAAAAACGATCCGTCCAGGCCGACATTGATCGTAGCCAAAACCGCCATCGGTAAAGGAAGCCCCCTGGAAGGTAATGCCGAAAGCCATGGTGCTCCATTAGGAAAAGAAAATATTAAGATCCTCAAAGAGAATTTAGGGTTAAGTCCCGAAGATTTTCATATTCCCTCCGAAGTTTACGCCCATTTCAAAGAGAAAAACCAACTATGGCAACAGTCTTTCCAGAAATGGGAAAGACTCTTTGAAGCCTGGTCAAAAGAGTATCCCGAACTCCGCCAGGAATGGGATCGCATCCACGCCCGGCAACTCCCTGCTGATCTGGAAGCCATATTACCCCATTTTGATGCGGGCTCAAGCGTGGCAACCCGGGATGCCGGCGGAAAAGTGCTGAACGCTCTCGCCGCCAAAGTTCCAGAACTGATCGGAGGTGCGGCAGACCTGGCTCCATCAACCAAAACTTATATGAAGGATTTAGGTGATGTAAGCCATCAGGACTTTACCGGCCGCAACCTTCATTTCGGCGTCCGCGAACATGCCATGGGTGCCATCCTCAACGGCCTGTCCCTCCATGGCGGATTCCGGGTATTCGGCTCCACCTTCCTGGTGTTTGCGGACTATATGCGTCCGACCATGCGCTTGGCCTCCTTGATGAATCAACCGGTAGTTTATGTATTCACCCACGACTCCTTCTATGTCGGTGAAGATGGTCCGACCCATGAACCGGTGGAACAGATTGAGTCTCTCCGAATTATTCCGGGAATGCGCACCATACGGCCGTCAGACGCTAACGAGACAGCCTGGGCATGGCTGGAAGCCCTAAAACGAACCGACGGTCCCACAGCGCTCATCCTAACCCGCCATAAAATACCGGTATTAAAAGGAACATCCTACGACTCTTTCCGGCGAGGCGGCTATATCATTAAGGAAGCTTCAGCCGCACCGGAGATTATCATCATGGCCTCGGGAAGCGAAGTGTCCCTGGCCTTGGCTGCTGCTGAACTCCTTGAAAACAAAGGAAAAAAAGTCCGGGTTCTCTCCGTCCCCTGCCGGGAACTTTTCCTCCAGCAGGATCCCACTTATCTCTCCGAAGTCTTAGGTGAAGGCAGTCTACGGGTGGCTATCGAAGCCGGAGTCAGCAGCGGATGGTATCAGTTAGTCGGGCCCTTAGGGTTAGTCATCGGGATGGATCGATTTGGATTAAGCGGACCCTATGAAGCTTTGGAAGAGGAATTTGGATTCACCCCGGAAGCTGTCGCAGAGCGCATCCTGTCAATGCTCTAAGCAACGGTAAAATAGAAATTCCATGGGATTAATAAGAAATCCATCGCCGCCCCTTGAAAACATGGGGCGGTTTATGCTACCATGAACCGAGATAACACTACATTATTAAAAAGTTCACGGCACATCATATCACTGTGCACCGTGAACTGTGTACTATGCACTATGAATCAATGCAGATCAGACTCTAATCAACCGGAGGATTTCCGTGAGTAACAAACAACATCGTTTCAGCCGTTTTGAATTATTGATCGGCGATGCCAAACTTCGAAAACTGCAGACTGAAAAAGTAGCTGTGATCGGCTTGGGCGGCGTCGGTTCGTTCGCTGTTGAAGCTTTAGCCAGAGCCGGAATCGGCTGGCTTATTTTAGTGGACTATGATGAAATCTGCCTCACTAACACCAATCGACAGATCCACGCGATCCATGGCAATTACGGCCGTCCCAAAGTGGATGCTATGACTGAACGAGTGAAAGCCATTAACCCGGACATCGCCGTTGTCGGTTGGAAGGAATTCGTCACCCCGGCAAATCTGGACACCATTCTTCACGGCCGGATTTCCTATGTTATCGATGCCATCGACACGGTTTCATCCAAAGTGGCCTTGATCGAATATTGCATCCAACATGAAATACCAATCATCTCGTCCATGGGAACCGGCAATAAATTCGACCCTTCGGCATTACGGATCGATGATATCAGCAAAACCCACACCTGTCCTCTGGCCAAGGCCGTCCGGAAATTGCTGCGGGAGAAAAATATTACTTCCGGTGTGAAAGTGATTTATTCCACCGAACCCCCGGCCAAACTTCAGGCCGATACAGTCACCTGCCATACGGGATGCATCTGCCCCAATCAAGGCAGCCAATATAACTGCACCAAGAAAAAGCAAATTCCCGGCAGCACTTCGTATTTGCCCCCCATCGCCGGAATGATGATGGCGGGTGAAGTTATCCGGGACCTATTAAAAGAAGATTAGCAAATTATTTGCCAGCGTACAGTGTACAGTTGACAGTTATTAGGTGATCAGTCTTGGGGAATGCCTAATTAATCAAAAATTTTATAATTGGATAATTCATTGATTTGGACAATGTGGTGTGTACTTTGCTCCTTGACAATGAACTGTCAACTGTTAACTGTCAACTGCGAACTACTCATAACACCGCACACTGTGCTTTATACCACCTCATAACCCAACTCTTCGATTTCATCTTTAATCGCCTGTAGAGTAATCATTCCTTCATTAAAATCGACGGTGACCTGTTTACCTTCCAAATCCACCGTCACCCCGATTACTCCGTTCAAATTTCCCAATCCTTTAACGATACTGTCAACACAATGTTGGCAGGACATTCCCTCAACCCGCAACTCAACATGATTAACCGCCATCAACGACAACCTCCTTTACCCGAAATTTTACGAAAACATAATTGAATTGGTACTGTTTAACTTTTCATAGCGCCGATTCCGGAAATATAATACCATATCCGTCGAGACCATCATAGCATTTAAGCAATAGAGATAAATCACAAGATCAAAACTGTAAACCATCTTATGAATGATTCCAGATATATAACCAACCAAAACAATTCCTAAAAAGAAAACACTTTTTCCGGAATTTTGCCGGGAACGGTAAGACTTATAAATTGAAAAGGGCCAAGCCGCCCCGAAACAAATGAGCATCAAAGCTTCGAAAAAACTCAAACAACCACCTCCCTCCCGTTATTTTCGTTTCCGATATCTTCGGAAATACCCCAAATGAACCCCATGCATTACACTGTTGGGGAACACCCCCGAATTGACGGTTTTAACATCTTCAATAGAATAAAAGGCTTTGGGGTTGAAAGTTTTGATCATCTCCACCACTCTGGGAAGGGCACTTCGTTTAATGACTGTATAAATAATATGGACAGGACCGGTGGCTCCCCGGGCATCCAACATCGTAATTCCGAAACCTTCCTCCTTTAGCTCTTCGAAAAGCTGCGTGGCATCCTTCCGCGTAATGATCCGCACCACCAGAACACCCATAGCCAGCTTTTCTTCAAGCGTAATCCCGATAAAATTGCCCATGGCAAACCCGCCCGCATAAGCAAAATAGCAGAAAACGTTATTCAGATTTTTCATAATCTGGCCAATGGCTATCAGCCAAATCAACACTTCAAAAAAACCAAGAAAGGAAGCTGCCGTTTTATTCCCCCGCGACACGAAAATAATCCGGATCGTCCCAATGGTCACATCGCAGATCCGGGCCATAAAAATTAAGGCCGGCAAAATGACCCAGGTAAATATCTCCGAATTGAGTATCGCTTCCAAATAAACTAACCCCTTTTATCAAGCGCCTCAAGGATCCGTTTCAACGTTTCTTCAACCGATTGACTTGAAGAATCAATGATTATATCGGCATACTTTTCATAAAGCGGAATGCGTTCGCAGTAAAGCGAGTACAGACTTTGATGGCTGCCAATGGCGATCCCCCGGGTAGCCATATTAGTGAGACGTTTCTCAAGCTCTTCAAAGCCGATGCGAAGGTAAATCACCAGACCGTTTTCTTTCAGATGATGCATCGCCCGGTCACTATAAACCACACTACCACCCGTGGCAATGACCGTATCTTTCCGTTGAAGAGAGCTAACCACATCCGCTTCAATTTCCAAAAACCGCTGAACGCCTTCTTCATTAATGATCGCCTGCAATAGCCGGCCATCCTGTTGTTGAATCAACAGGTCCGTATCGTCAAAAGCCATCCCCAGGCTTTTGGCCAACAACACACCGACTGTACTTTTTCCTGCTCCAGGCATTCCAATCAAAACTATATTTTGAACCTCTCGCATGTTCAATCACCGCCACTTGTTTCAATCCTATTTACTTTCATGAGTCTAACCTTTCCGAAAGCGAAACGCAAGATGGCAGTGGCTTTTTTACCATAAATTAAGATGTTCTTTCCTGCGTCTTCTATGATGTCCCTAAAATTACTCCAAACTGTCCAAATCGATGGTTTCCATCAATTCTTTAAGTTTAATGAATTCTTCCTTACTCAACGTTACGCCTTTACCCATTTTTTCGTGCTCCGGGTCCCAGTCCCGGATATCAATTTTCGGTTTGCGACTGTTCCAACTGACCAAATTCACTTCTTTGGTCCAACCCCGATAGTCTTCCCCTAACACCCCGAAATGTTGAACGATGGAAAACTTAATTTCTGCCATAGTTATTCTCCTTTCTTTCTAGAATTAGATTGCCCGCTTTCCGTCCAATCCTTGCACGAAATATACCAAAAGCCCTAGTACATACAGCGTAGCCTATTCATACTTTATATCAGGGTAATAACCCAAAACCAAATCCTAAGGAGGTTATCATTTATGGGTAGAGGTTTTGATTTCTTTGGCGAGAACAGTTGTTTATGCCTGATTTTAATCCTCCTTTTCTTATGCAACTGCTGTGGCCGCTAACACGCTAATAGCATAAAACAATGTGTTAAACCGGTTTAACTTCAGACAAACACTGCATATCCTCCCTTGGAAAATGAATGAACTTGATCTATAAAAAGCGGGATATCCCGCTTTTTTTATTGATCAACTATAGGCTTTCGTCCTGAATATTTGTACCAAAGACCCAGTCCAAATGGATTTAAGACAACATAAGATGTACCAATCGAACTCCAAAGGAGGTAACTTTTATGGGAAGAGGATTTGACGGTTTGTTTGATCAAAATTGTTTGTGCCTGATTTTATTACTCGCCATCCTTTGCTTCTGCTGTGGCGGCTTCTAAACATAAGTGACTTTCAGTGAAAAAACCTCATTAAAATACGCCGGATTACTCCGGCGTTTTAAAAATCCCATAAGCTATATATCGCGTTTTTCGACTACCTGCATCTCACCATAAACAATTGAGGTTCGATAAGCAAATCAGCTTTATAGTTTTTCCCGATAATGGCTGATATCCCCGTGAAGCAAAATTTCCGGGCCAGCATCCGTCATCATAATTTTGCACAAGCAAGCCGGATGAATATATGGCAGATCCCAAAGCCGATCCAGCGGCCGTTTTTCAAACCAGGCCATTAACAACTTGATGATCACCGAATGGGTCACGATCAAAATTTTCCGTCCCCGATTCTCACGGATGACCGTTTCCATTGCTCCAACCGCCCTGGCCGATGCTTCGCCGAAAGTTTCGCCGCCTGCAATCGCAAAATGCTCCGGATCATTCCAGAAATTGAAGAACTGTTCCGGGTACGTCTTTTCCACTTCATCCTTGGACTTTCCTTCCCAAACTCCCAAATTCATCTCCTTAAATGCCTCATGCTCTATAATGGGAATTTCTCGTGAACCGCGAATAATATCCGCTGTATGCCGGGCACGGGGGCTGGAACTACAGTAAATCACGTCGATCGACTCTCCAGCGAGAGCTTCTCCCAGCCATTCCGCCTGCTTAATGCCTAATGGAGTCAGCGGTGAGTCCTGATGCCCCTGCATCCTTCGGGCAACATTCCACTCGGTTTGGCCATGACGGGCAAGAAAAATCGTGGTTTTTTCATCGGTCATCATGGTTTATACCCCGTTTTTCCAACTAAATATTGTCTCCGGGAAGACAGCATCCATTCAATGGGTATACTCCATATCGCTAAAAATTTTTTCCGGGACATGGTTTATCGAACCTCCCTCAACGATCAATATACCTAAATTCGTCAAAATCCATATTTTCCCTTTCGGTTGCAGATTGCTATTTCTGACTTAAAACAAAGAACCGTTCTTGCGAACGGTTACGAAACTGTAATCATATAATTCATAAAATTAATTTTTCTTCCCTTCCATGGCGTGTACCAGCTGAACTGCAAATTCATGACTGGGAACCGGAACACCCAACCGCTTCGCTGCTTTAACCACCGAACCGCTGATGGTATCCACTTCGGTCTTTCGCCCGTCGCGCAGATCCGCATAAATCGAGGTATATCCTTCCCGGGAGTTACCAACCACCGTTTTAATCATTGTCAAAACTTCTTCCGCATCGAAATCCAGGCCGTCCGCATTGGCGACAGCGACAGCCTCCCGCGCCAATCGTTCTACCAGCGACCAGGCATGTTCATTATCCAATAGGTATCCATGTTTCACCTGTAAAATACCAGTCATCACGCTGGATGAGGCATTCAAAAACAGCTTTGTCCAAATTTGCTTCTTGATGTTGTCGGATACGATCGTCTCAAAACCGCACTTAATAAAGGTATCCGCGATATACTGAATTTTTTCAACGTTTCCATCCAAAAGGCCAAAACTGGTTTTACCGCCGCCCCCGTGACGAATTTTGCCAGGTTCAACAATGGAGCTGTTATGCTGAGTTGTTCCGATAATAATCTGCTCTCTGGGCACAAACTCCATCAATGTATCTTCGTGGCCGGCGCCGTTTTGCAACGTCATCACCCAGGTCTTTTCCCCAATCAAATGCCGTTGGGCAGCTAAAGCATCCCGGGTGTGCATAGCTTTAACAAAAATAATGATCAAGTCCATAACACCCAAACCGGCCGTATCCATTACAGCCCGGGGATGAAAATGCCGGCTGCTGCCGTCAGATTCCAAAATGGTAATCCCCTCACGATTCAACTTGTCCATTTTTTGAGGATCCACGTCAATCAGCCACACTTCATTTTCCTGCGAAAGATACCCGCCAAACAACGAACCCATGGCACCTGCGCCTAAAACAGCAATTCTCATCAATAACCCTCCCTGATGTTTTATAAGATATATATTGTTCAATCACGCTTCATCAATTTACCCTGCTTTAATTGATATCATTCTAGCGGGTAGGGGAGGCTTTGTCAATTGAATCGATTAAATTTTTGTTAAGTACATCCCTTTTCTTCATTTAATAGGCATATGGGTTCTATTTCCAAAAAAGCTCCAAATTTTTGTGAAGCTGAAATAAAGTATATATAAGCGATAAGTTCGGAGATCTCCCTATCATCAAACTCATTTTTTAAACTGGCAAAAATCTCATCATCCGTAGCTTTCCCCTTAGAAAGAGCATTTGCAGCTTGAACGGCACATCTGACCTTTGAGTCAAGGAGATTTTCAGAAGGTTTCCCTTTCGCCATACAAGTACGAAAAGTTTAGAACTTTTATCAAAAATTATAAACATAGTGAATGGGGATACCGTATAACAGGGGATGGTTGTTTTTTGATTAAGCTATCTGTTAAAACTTTGAGTGACATTGAGGATTTTATTAACGAAATATTACCATACGCCTACACCAAAACTTTTATAGCTTTTTCTGAAACAGAGATCGATGATAACATTAATAAGTTTTTAAAAGAATGACTGTACCCTGTTTGGTGTCTATGGATACATCCAAACGCTGCCTACAACCGGTAATAGCAGCTATTTTAGCTTTGATATCAGTTTTCTATAAAAAAACGCTTCCAGAGACTTGGAAGCGTTTTATCTTAATCCTGAGACTTCCTTTTGGAAGTCCTACTATTGTAATTTCGTATTGTTATCTGGCGCGCCGAGAGGGACTCGAACCCCCGACCTACAGATTCGAAGTCTGCCACTCTATCCAGCTGAGCTATCGGCGCGCAAGTTTTTGCACGCTTATTATACCACGTCAGACACAGTTTGAACACAACTAAATTTTTTAACAAAATATTCTTCAGTCATTTCATGATTATGCTACTTATCCAAGATCATGATTTGACTTCCCTCGGTCCAAAACAGCAATGTCCGAGTAATACCTCTCACGCCAAAGCCCTATCCGTTAATTGCAAATATTATTTATAAGTCTGGTTATCCTGTAGGTACAATCTTTTATCCGGAATTCTTTCTTTCGCCATGAATCGGACAACGGAAACCTTATTCCATCTTTCACCTTTGGTCCCATATCCCAGAAGCCCTCAGGTTCTTTATGAATGTTTACCCATTCAACCACAAACATAAGCTTGTCTTTACACCCTGGGTTTCTATACTCCGCCAGTAATTCGATGGCTGCAATGTATCTGCTTGCTTCGATAGATTTAAATGTTTGAGGCAATTTAGATAGTTGATTGCTATATATGTAATATACACCTGATTGACTCTGTAGAATATAATCCATTAAGGCTAATGTTATCTTATCATCTAAAAGATCTGAAACTAAGGAAATATGATAAAAATTAGCTATATCTATTAAACGTCCCCCTTTGGGTCCTAAACGATGAACTTTTTTGTATGCATCAACATATAGGTGGTGATCGTATACACCATCTTTAAACGACTGACTGATAATCTCGGCCCACATCTTTCCAACATCATTTGCTTTATCGTCATCCTTCGTAAATCGACGTATCCACGTTGATAACATGAGTGCAGTGAAAATATCCCAATTATGAACTACTTCTCTTCGGTCAGGTATTGCTTTTTTCCCCACCAGACAATCATGCATATAAGAGACGGCCTTCAAGATGGGCTTATCATGTATGGTGTATCCTAATATTTCTAGCCTTCTTAAGGCTTGTTCCGTAGTGATTGGATTGCTTTTTGACCGATTGCTAAGGGAATGAAAGTAGCCCCATGATCCATCATCCTTTTGCAATTGAATGATTTCTGAAGCCCACTTTGAATCCTTATATTCAGTCACAATGCCACCTCACTTAAAACAATCATCATTCCTATTTTTTCAAATACCCTTTTTCTATCGCTGAATCGATCATCTCTGCCACATATTTCCTGATTTCTTCCGGCCCGTTGTCAAAGAGGGCGTTTTTCGAGATCACCGACGCAGCGGAAATATCATTTTCCTGCCATGATTTCCCCTTTGCCCAATAGTTCAACAAGAGCGGTTGCATCCGATCCAGCACTGCGGCAAAACAGGCTTCCCGGGTCTTTCGTTCTTCGAATTCCCGCCAGAGTTCAAAAAATTCTCTCCCCTGTTCCTCCGGAAGCAGCGAAAAAAGGCGCTTCGCTGCCAAGCATTCCCGTTCAAACTTACCGGCATTGCCGGTTTCATCATAACAATAGGTATCGCCAGCATCAATCTCCACCAGATCATGGATTAATACCATTTTCAACGTTTTTAAAACATCGATGTTATCCAGTTCCGACAGTAATAAGACCATAACCGCCAAGTGCCAACTGTGTTCCGCATCGTTT